>JAAGKN010000427.1_pt1 | contig 187463 bp, 123 predicted proteins | sample 6206371 | NCBI WGS metagenome assembly JAAGKN01 (sample SAMN11533720, study PRJNA540317) | gut metagenome | isolation source: fecal pellets from male and female animal of same cohort | host: Peromyscus leucopus | place: USA:CA | collected 2017 | reverse complement strand
GGTTGTGGTATTAAATAAAGCATATATTTCCTCCTGTATTTGTTTCCGGCTCAACGCCTTCCATATCAGCGGCGCAATATAAAAAGCAAACTCACTCTTCCTTTCCACTCAGGCACTCACGATACTGTCCCGGAGTAACTCCCTCATACCGTTTAAAAGCCCGCAGAAACACGGAAGCGCTTAAAAATCCGGTTTCCTCTGCAACCTGCTTAATCGTTTTGCTCGTATCGCGCAAAAGCTCTTTCGCGCGTTGAATGCGATACTTTACAATATAATCGGTCATGCCTACACCGACCTGCTCTTTAAAATAACGCGACATCCAACTTGCGGTAATACCAAACAATCCTGCCATCATATTAACGTTCAAATCCGGATTATGATAATTCTCCGCAATATATTCCTGAATTTTGACACAGCGCATATCGCCGATGGCATGCGCGTGTGTCGCGCTCACATCACATAGCAGATTAACATACTTCAGAAGTTCATTCTTAGCCTGTTCGATTTGTTTAATATTATAAACCTGTGTTGAAAACAAGTAAAGTTCCTTAAAGTCCAGACTTTCATCACTGTCAATCTGTGCAGCTACCTTTAGTAAGGTACTGATAATTTCCGAAGTCAGCACACGCAGCATGTTCAAGTTGATTCGCTTCACGTTCACATTATAAGAAAAGGTCTCTTCAATCACCTTACTTGCATTTTCCCTGTCCCCTAACATCAGGAAGTTGGAAAGCTTGCGCTCTGTCTCCACGTCATACATATAGCGTCCGGAACAATCACCGTCATCATCATATATAAAAATAGCGTCTGTTTGTCCGAGAAAACGTGAGTTCATCGCCTCCACCGCTTCGTCAAACGCTTCCGGCAGCCGTTCCATACCGCTCTCCCGTCTGCTGACTGCGCAAATGAAATCTAATCCGAGGTCTTCCCGTACCCGACTGCGCATCCGAGACAGTACATTACATATATTCAGCACATCAATTGATTCGTTCTGCATATTAAACACTACAACCATCATAGTATTGGAGGTACAAATATAGGACTGTATTCCCTCTTCCAACACAGAGGGAAGGTATAGGGCAAAATAACGACGGATGCGCTCTAAAACAACAGTGTTTTCCTCCTCAGCAAATTCATTCAACGCAACGGAATCAATGACAGATACAATAAAATACTTTCCCTGCATTTGAAGATTATATTCCGCCAAAAATGCAGCGTCCGCCTTTTCCGCGCTGACTTTCCTTTCCAATATTTGACGCAATATTTCCTCATGCATATAAGCAGCCTGCTGCGCCAGTTTTTCCTCCATGTGCCGGCGTTTGCGCACATTGATTTGTGAGAACAGCAGAACCAGCAGCCCGCCGAAAATAATACAAAGCAAATAACACACTACAAACGCGGTGCGCACGAGGCGTATGTTTTTTAAATAACTGTTGTTCGGCAATGTCCGAACATATTGCAATCCCTCGATAAGTTCCGACTTTGTTACACTCACCACTTGCTTTTGCCCAAACAAACGCTTTACAAAAGTTCCCTCCTGCTGTCCGGACTGTAAGGGCCACTCCTGTATCGGATGACTTGCAAACAGCAGACCCGATGAATCAGAGGTAATATAGAATCCTTCTCCCTCCACAGTTTCCATTGTGCTTAAAACAGAGTTCAGCTGGTCAGAATTTACTTCCGTCATAATGGCAACCGTCGGAGTTCGATTGGGTAAAAAATTGATGCCTATAAACACGCGGCATAAAAACATTCTCTGATTTTTTTGCTGATCCGCTACAAACTTAAAACCGCCTGCATAAGAACCGAACGCATCGTTCAGCCACGCCTCTTTTGTAGGGTAATATTTGGAAAACGATATGCGAAACGCGTTGTCAAGACTTGTAATACCGTTCATATCAATACAAATATCACGCTCGCGCAAAATCACATAGACGTTTTCCATAATTCCGCTGTTGACCTTACAATTGTTAATATCCCGAATAATGTTGGCGGCATACTCCGTGCGTCTGTCCGGCGAAAGGTAGGGGCTATCTAAAAAGGTAACGCTGTTTGAGCTGACTAAATTATAGGAAATCGTATCCAACTCGGACAAATAATTGTCAACTATTTTTTTCGTATGCTCAATGGTAGAGGCATTGGTATTTGCCAATTCCATTTCAATCACGCGAATCGCGTTTGCATATCCTATCAGATTTATTAAAATAGAAATTAAAATAATGATGGAATAGCTGCAAATCCACCATGCGTACTTTTTCAGTGGCGCATCACGCCGCAGTAATCTTTTTATGCCGTCTATCACGCGCTTCATCGTATTTGTCCTCCTCTGTTACTAAAAGCTGATTTCCAACGAGGCGCCGATAACGCCGTCAAAAAAGCCAAGCGTCTCCCGTCGTCATTGCGAACATCGGGAGACACATATTTTAAACGCAGCCTACACTCTTAGCGCGACATATAACGCTCGTAAGCAGCCTGCTGCAATTCCAGATAACGATCCAGCTTCAATTTCTGAAGAGTTGAGAGGAACGTGTCATAATTGGAAAGCGGCTCAGTACCCTGAATGAATTTCAAAATCATTTCATCCACATATGTGGTGATTTCTGTGCTGAGTGTTGCCACTTCCTCGGACTCTTCGAGCGTTGGCGTCAGATCGGGAATACGCGTCTCGCTTGCACTTTTCATATCCTTTGCCCAAAATCGGAAAGCATCCACCTGCTGCGGGAATTCATAGTACTGCGACAGGTAATTTTCATCCTGTTTCAGACCCGCCACAACATACGGCGCCTGAAAGTTCTGGCACATTGCCTCAAATATGCTGTATCCCTCAGGATTGTGCAAAATCTTATCTGTATAGACAGGCTTTCCGTCTACCATATTATAAGTATCACCCTCTACACCGAAATTAAGCAACATACGCCCCTCATCGGAATAGAGATAATCAATCCACTTGACCGCAGTGTCGACATCAGAACATGCGGTAGTAATCGCCAGGAACGGAGGAACCACATCCCCTTCCATTTCCATAAAGCGCGGCGCCTCCCCTTTGCGGACAGCCGGATACGGAGCAGCCACCAACTCATAATTCGGGTCTCGGTCTTTCATCACGCCCATATATCTGCCTAAACCGCTGCCGATATAACAGAATACAGCGCCGGACTCCCCGTTAGTCATTTTCTCATCCAAAATTGTCTGCGTATTGGTGGGATAGTCAGCATCCAAGATGCCGTCCTGATACCACTTGTTCATCTGCGTCAAAAAGTCTTTAAATCCCGGCTCGGCAGGACCGTATTTCACCTTTCCGTTGTCCACATACAACCGAATACCGACATCGAACGCGCTGCAAAAGTTCTGCAATTTAGTAAGATTGTTTGCGTCACCCGTCAGCGGAAACTTCGCGCCTTTCTGCTCCTTAAAAGCGCGTAAAACCGTATCCCATTCCTCAATCGTTTCGGGAACGGAGAGATTCAGTTCTTTCAGCCAATCGCCGCGCAGGCAAAGGCCCCCGAAAACGCGCGCGTCCCCCAAATTGATTGCCGGAAATCCGAAATATTTGCCGCCGTCCGTTTTCGTCCCCTTTGCGTACATCTCCTGCTTTGCCCAGCTCATAAAGTTAGGCGCATCGGATTCCATATAATCGTTCAGTTCAACAATTACATTGTCGTTAATCGCTTTGTCCGGACCGCCCGGATAGTTCAACCAGTTGTAAGAAATCATATCCGGAAACTCACGCGATGCAATCAGCAGGCTGAACTGTTCTGCCGTCTGCCCCGCCGGCGGGTGAATAAAATCAATATGAATACCTGTTTTCTTTTCCAATTCCTTGAACATTGTTACCTCGCCCACAGATTGCAGAGCCGAGCTTACCCCACCGTTCAGTTCCATCCAATAGGTAAACTTTTTTGTTTCCCCCTCCTGCGCTGTGTCACCGCTTGTACCGCAGCCGGAAAGCACTCCGACGGTGAGTGCACCCGCAAGCGTCATTGCTAAAATAGTACGTTTCATTTTCATTTCCTTTTCCCCCTTATAATTTTATATATTACCCTTTGACCGCGCCAATCATAATACCGGTCACAAAATATTTTTGAATAAACGGATATACAACCAATATCGGCACAGTAGCCACAACAATGGTAGCATATTTAATACTTTCGCTGAGCGAAAATCTATCCGCTCCGGACGCCCCGCTTGTCATCTGGGAGGTATCGTTAATCAGCAATATCTCCCGCAGCACAAGCTGCAACGGATATTTGGAACGCGTGCGGATATAAAGCAACGCGTTGAACCATGAATTCCAGTGCGCTACACCGTAAAACAGCACCATTACCGCAATAATCGGCACAGACAGCGGCAGAATAATACGGAACAGAATTAAAATGTCATTTGCTCCGTCAATCTTTGCCGCCTCTTCTAAGCTGTCCGGAATTGACGCAAAATTCGTGCGCATAATAATCATATTGTAGGTACTGATTGCCGTAGGCAATATCAACGCCCACAAGCTGTCGCCCAAACCAAGCCATTTATATATAACCAAATAGGTCGGTATCATTCCGCCGCTAAAATACATGGTGAACAACGCCATATAGGTCATCACGCCGCGTATGGCAAACTTTTTCCGCGTGAGCAGAAAAGCACAGATTGCCGTCATCATAACATTAAGCGCCGTGCCGAAGACCACCACAATCAATGTAGTACGATATCCCGTCAAAATATTCGGGTTTTTCAGTACCGCCGCATAGGAAGCTAAACTAAACCCTTTTGGTATCAACATATAACTGCGTGCGCCAATGAGCTGTGAACCATCAGAGAACGAGCACATCACCACATACCAGAGCGGATAAAGCGTAACTACCACCATCAAAATCATAAAAATCACATTAAATATCGTAAAAGCCTTTTCTCCGGCAGATTTCTTAATTACCATTTCTCCGCACCTCCTTAAAACAGTGATGTACCGCTCACGCGATGAGAAGTCGCGTTGGCCGCAATCAACAAAATAACATTGACGATCGACTGGAACAATCCGACCGCTGACGAATAGCTGTAACGTGAACTTCCGATTCCCATACGATATACATACGAGGAAATGACATCCGCCACCTCATAGGTTCCCGGACCGTACAGAAGAATAATTTTCTCATAACCAACACTGAGAATCTGTCCCATACGCATGATGAGCATAATCATAATTGTCGGCAAAATTCCCGGCAGTGTAACATGAAGTGTCTGTTTCCAACGTCCGGCGCCATCAATCATTGCCGCCTCGTAAAGCTGCTGGTCAATTCCGGTAAGCGCCGCCAGATAGATAATCGAACCCCAGCCGACCTCTTGCCAAATTTCCGACACGACATAGATTGCCCGAAAATATTTCGGATCACCTACAATACTGGAGCCTGTGCCGCCGAACAGCGAAAATATCCGCGTCAAAACGCCATTGCTTGACAGAAAGTCTACAATCATACCACAGACAACGACTAACGATATAAAGTGCGGAAGATAAGTAATCGTCTGCACCACCCGTTTAAAACGCTGTTTTCTCAGTTCATTCATCAGCAGAGCAAATATAATCGGCGCGGGAAATCCAAAAACAATGCTGTAAAAGCTAATCAACAGCGTATTGCGCATCAACCGCCCGAAATAAATGCCGCCGAAAAATTCCTGAAAATATTTGAATCCGACCCATTGACATTCCATAATGCTTTTGCCAAGCTCATATTGCTTAAACGCAATCACCAGACCAAACATCGGCAAATAACAAAACAAAACATAGTAGGCAATAACCGGCACTGCCAAAAGATAAAGATAACGATTCTGAAAAAGTTCCCGTTTCAGTCTTTCTGTCAGAGAGGTTTCTTTTTTTAAAGTTCTTGCTGTTTTATCAATTGCTGTATTTACTTTCATTTTTTCCTCCCTTAATATTCTTTAAAAAGTATGATACTATCCGCTGTCAGATACCGCGCCGCCAGGAATATATAATCTCCCTCGGCAATATCGCTGAAAGTTCCGCCTGTGGCATATTCTCTGATCGGGTTGTACAGATACACCGACGCATTTCCGAGACGGTAAACCCCCAGCGAGGAGCCATAGTCAATGACAATCCGCCCCTTTTCCATATCGACATTCTTCACTTGTCCGCGCACAACCGTCATTGTGGCATATTTGGCGCCTGTAATACTCTTTTGTGTAAAACCGTCCGCCGCGTTATACTGGCGCGATATTGTCACCGCGTCGCCATTGTCATCCTTGCCGAACTGCACCACATCACCCTTGCGCAGCGCCATGGAATCCACGGCATTTTTGTCGGCAGTGTACACCTCAGACAGCGAACCGCCATACATTCCCTCTATCGTATATACCGACTCACCAAAATCGTTGACTGCCTCTCCGATATCCGTCACCAGCATGAACGTCTGGATACCCGCGCCGTTATCAACAATACCGACTTTTCTGTCCACGGTGCACGCGCCTGCATAAAGCGCGTTGTCCATATCGTAAAGCACCACATTGGTATAACTGTTATCATGCGCAAGCATTGAGGCACCGCCGGCAGAAAACTCATCATCTTTTGCAGCAGCAGGATTGGGCGGAATCATAAACACCCGAGCGGATTCAATACAGACAGTGTCTTCAAACGACATACTTCCCACATAATTTCGATATGCCGCACTTGTCAGTGTCATAGACTTGCGGAAAATATTGCTCTCAATAGCTTCCTGCTCCCTCTCGCTGCCAACCGCGATATCCTGCGCGATATTCAACTCGGAAATCGCCCCGTCATCCGCAACGAGATAGGTCACCATCTGCGGCACAACAGAACCGTCGGACATCAACGCTTTATATGCCTCCTCCGCCCGTACAGGAGTTCCGTTCAGGCGTAATTTTCCGCGCAAGGGCAGCTGCACCCAACGATTATTCTCCGTGAATATCTTTAAAATATATTTGTCAAACAATTCCGTCTTTCCTGCCTTGACAAATCCATATACAATGTCGCGCTTACCGCTCGCCGCAACAATACGCCCGAATACGTCAAGATAGAATGTGTTCTCATCGCCGACATCAATTTTATTCATCAGAGACGCGGCAACGTCATATTCCGCATCGGCAATTTTTGCACGTTTGCCATCCGCAGAAAGCGTTGTAATCACCCCTGACACACTCTTCTTGCTCAACAGAACCGTTTTCAACTGTTTTCCGTCACCGATAGATTCCGCATAGGAAAGCACATCCCACGGTGACAGGCTGTCTGCCGAAATATTCACACCGTTACGTACAATGTTAACGCTGTATTCGCTGCTCTGCGGGTCAAGTTCAATGCTTTCACCGCCAAGGTAATCCGTCACAATATGCGTGCGCGCGGACGCGGAAGAAACCACGATAGTGCGATACACATTCAACACCAAAATTTCATATGTACCGTCACCGTTGTTATCAATCAACGTCAGCTTGCCGCAATCTGTTTGGAACAACGCGGAGGAAAACGGGAATTGTTTCCCATTATAAATCAGGCTTGCCAGCCGTGAAATGTTCAGCGTTTTTTGTTTTCCTGTTTCCGTATTATATGTTATCTTCTGTAAATCTATGGAAGAAATATCCTCCGCATCAAGCTGAATAACTTTATTTTTATTTTTCTTCGGCGTAAGGTAAAGCAAGGTACGGTCGTCCTCGTCTTCACCTATGTAATAGGCTTCTACATAATAACCCAGCCACTGCTCCGCACCGGAATCCGCCGCCGCATAGCTTACGCCGCCAATGGCAACATCGCCTTTGCGTACCGAGCTTTCAGCAGTTAACAGTGTTGTAAATTCCGTACCGTCCAAAATTCCGTCTGCCCGATAAATCCGAAATCTATGCTGTAAAAGCGTGCTTTCTTTCTCGGTAGCAAAACGATATTCTGTGCCAAACTTCTCCACCAGCAAAAGCGGAGTGTCCAGCGCATTTTCAATCATCACTGCCGCTGCCGTTCCTGTAATTTCATCAGATGCCCCGCTGCCGGCAAACAATTTAAGGCTGTTTGCAATCATTCGATATCCCGCAGGATATCCGCCGTTTGCCTCTGCCAGCGTTTTGTATCCCAAAACAGTCACCAACAGCTTTGCTGCCGCATCATATGTGACAGGGGCATCCGGACAAAGCTCCGCGTCACGTTCCCCTTCTACCAATCCGGTTTCATATGCCGCGCAAAGAAATTTATAATTGGCATCACTCGGCTTAACATCACGAAAGGGCGAACGATATTGTACACCAACTACCGTGTCCGTGTCAACATCACTAAGCCGCACCATCATTCGGATAAACTCACCGCGCGTCAGAGCATTACCCGACTCCAGCAAAATAGCTTCTTCTCTTTCCAAAATACCGAGCGCTTCCAGTTTATCCGATGATTGGGCAACGGCAGGGCTTTCGGCGGAAGAGCATACCGGCGTCAGCGTCAATGTCAGCGTCAGCGCCGCTGTCAGCAATATTGCTGTACATTGTTTGATAAAACGCATTTCATTTCCCCATTTCTATTTTTTAAGTAAGTTCAACAGTTCGCAGAGCATTTTTGCCGCTTCTGCGCGGCTCGCGTTCTGCGTCGGCGCAAAGCAGTCATCGCCTACCCCGTTAATGACGCCCGCTTCTTTCATGGCATACACTGCGCCGCGCGCATAGCCGCTGATTTCACTGTCATCCGCAAATTCTTCCGCCATCTCGTTTGTCAGACTTACATCAAAGTTTGCTAACGCTCTAATCAACATGACTGCCATATCCTGCCGCGTAATTTTCTCGCCGACACCAAATCTGCCGTCCTCATAACCTGTCACAATTCCCAACGATTGAGCTGCCGCCAAATACGGCGCATACCACGCGGCAGAATCCACATCTGTAAATTCTATCTTTACCGCGCCCTTTTCCAAACCGAGCGACTCAATCATCAGCTTCACAAATTCCTCACGCGTCACATCATCGTTCGGCCTGAACTGCTCCGCAGGAGCGATTGCCCCTACCTCATATAGCCGCTCCACACTTTCACGCGCCCACTCTGCCGCCGCAAGGTCAATAAAGCGTTTTTCCGTTTGATTTGACTCTATCGCTTCACTTTCCGATTCTTGCTGTATCATTTCTGCCGGAACGGTAACGCCTCCCTGAAAAATACTTTTACCGCCTCCGCTGCTCCCGCCTCCACCGCCGCTGTTTCCGCTGCCTGTGGTTCCGCTCCCGCTGTTTTGAGCGTTATTTTTATACTCTGCGATTACCTTTGCAAACACACTGCGGAACTGTGCAAAACTTTCAAACGGAGCATAACTGATAAGCTGCTGTCCGACGACAATCTTTCCCGCCGTGTTCAAATTGCTGTAATAGGTTTCGTCTGCGCTCCCGTTTAAAATCATCGAATTATTCTTTAAAATTCCCTCATAGCCTGCCCAAGAGGCGGTATTCAACTCATTGAGAACCGTCTGTGCCTGCGCCAAAAGAAGAACAAAGTCTTCATAGCTTTCATACGGTTTTTGTTCAAATACCGTGGTATAGATATGGGACAGCAGAACCTTGTCATTAGGAAGTCGGAACATCATACTGTTTTTTGTCAACAATTCCGCAACGCCATTTACAGATTCCGCCGCGTTAATTGCCCTGTTCAGACTTTCGCGTTTTTGCGGATTGGCGTAATAAAACTCCGCTGTTTTCTCCCCGTCAATCCTGCGCGCGGTCATCTTCGCTTGATAAATACCGCTCTCAGCTACCTCCGGAATATTAGTTTCTACAGAGATTGTTCCGTCCTGCTCCGCCATCACCGGAGTCAAAAATAACGGTTTTGTCTCTGTTTCACCCTTGACGGCTATAATAGCCATACGGGGCAGGGCGCCGTCAACCCTGCCGGCTATAAAAAGCTGTTCTAAGTTCGTTTCCACACTCTGCAATTGCATGGACAAGCTTTGTGTTCCGGTTGTCTGCGTCGCTCCGCCCGAATTTGCGGGCGGAAGCTGTGTAAAGGTATTTTGCAGAGGATGCAGGGTACTCAGCGCATCTACCACAAACGCCTTAACCACTGTTCCATACGCCGGAACCGTTGCCTCAACTGTCGCTTTCCCGTTGAACGGAACAGTGACAGACGACACATCACAGGCAATCATGCGGTTTTTATCATCATAACTCGCAAGGATAAGTGTTGCGCTCTGCGCCTCGTCCAAAGTATTATTGATATTCACTGTCGCTTTAATATTACCGCTTTGCGGCAATTCCGTCAACACATTGCCGTTATCGTCCGTCAGCAACGGAGCGCTGACCGCCAAACCTTGCTCGCAGGTGGTAAAACTATATGTAATTTCTTCCCGATACCGCTGACCGAATATATCGGCAATCGCCCCGCTCGGAATCGTCAATGTGTACTCTGTTTCAAATTCCAGTTTCTCCGGCGCAAACACCAGTTTGTTCCCCTCTGTTGTACATGTCACTGCGACCGGTTCCGTATCATTCGCCTTTTTAAGAGTACCCACGATGCCGCCGTTTTGGGTATTTTTAATCACATTGTTAAAGGAAAACTCTACCTCTGCGTCAACCGCTGACATATCAGCATAGCCGTTTGGCGGATTTGTATTTTTCAGCACCATTCCGCTCGGATTCTCTTTGGAATACCATATCATATCAAAATTGAGTACTATACCATTTTCGGGTCCGGTCGTACTAAAGCCGTTGGTATTCAGTATAAATGCTTTTGTTTTGGTCCATGTATTCTCGGCAGGTTTGTTTGCCGTAAACTCTTTGATTGGAAGCGATACAACCTTCCAGCCCGAAAAATCCACAGGGAAAGCTGTTTTCCAATAGTTCCATCCCCCGTCGCTCGTCAACATATAGGCAGTCACCTTACCGCCTATTTCGGACGCCTTGTTGGAATGAACAAGCAGATTGATATAGTTATACTCTGTCGCATCGCCGACGGTTGCCATTTCAAAGCCTCTCTCTTTACTCTTGGTTCCGTCCGTTTTTGAGTTATACTCACTGTTGTTCATCTCCCACCGCGCGGAAACGCCGTGCATATTTGTTACATCACTGTCTGCTGTCAGCTTTTCCGTTGAACCGTCTACCGCATCTGTTCTCAACGGAGCAAGGGAGTTGATTTTCTGCGAATTGTTAAATTCGTAGATTATCTTATCGTTGTCCCCCAACTCCACTGCGGTCGGGTCTTTCTGCGAAAGCCAAATCAAATCGGTATTGATTTCCATTCCTTCCGTCACAGGATTAACGCTGAAGCCGCCCGCGTCCAAAATCAAATAACCGAATTCCGGAGCTTTTCCGGATGTAAAATCGTTTGCCGTAATACTGGAATGATAGTTATTAAAATACGGAGTTCCGTCTGCGCCAAAGATTTCCAGCGTGACCTGATGCCATTTATCATCGCTCCAGTCTACCGTGAATTGCTTGTTCACATAAGTTGTCCAGTCATCTCTGCCGGAGCTGTTACCGGTACGGAACGTACAGTTTATTGTCTTGCCGTATGCCGCCTCATTTGCGTGTACCCAAAGATTCAGATACCTGTAATTTTCCAGCTTGATATGCTTGTCAAAATACATGGTGGGATTCGCGCTTCCGGACAACGTCCATTTCGCGGATTGGTCACCCAGATTTTTTACCGAGGTGTCAACATCAAATTTCACAGCGGAATTATCGCAATACGCTTTCTTAGCGAGCGTAATATCGCGCGTAGTAGTCAAATCCGCTATCACATACCCCTCCGGCGCAGGCGTCACTCCCGTCTCTGTTGTGGAATACGGATCGGACGCCCAAACGCTGTTGATACAAACTTCTGACCCCGCTGTTTCCACCGTCGGCGCTGTGCTGCTATAACCACCGCCTATGGCAAAAACCAATGTTCCCACATGCTTGGTATTTGTCAGATAATTTTTGGAAAAGGTAAAGTCGGATATGCTAAACGTAGCCGTTTGCCAGCCCGCCTGCTCTGCGGTAATCACTCGACTCATATATCCGCGGTTCCATACACCGTCACGGAAGATAATCATGGTAAAATTCACACCCGCCTTAGAGGCATAAAATCTGACATTGATTTTTCGATAGTCCGAAAAATCAGTCGGCATATTATGCGCGTCAAACCAATATCTGCCTGACGGATATTCCACTCCATTTTCTCCCACTGCGGGCATCACCATCTTACCGCCTGCCTCGTCCTCGTAAGTGGCCGCCTCCATATTGTAATTGGCACACATCTTTTCGTCTGTAAAATCCAATACTGTCATCGTCTCAGCCACCGGCATAGAAGTGACTGCCGCCACAGGCGCCGGAAATACAACTGTCCCCAAAATCATAACAAGAGACAGCAGCAATAAAAAATTACGTTTCACTTTCTCCACATCCTTTCTTCACTACACCGCTTTTGCCTGAAGTCCGGCAATTATCTTTGCCGCCTGCGCCCTGCTTGCGGTTTCCTCCGGGGCAAAACTTCCGTCCGTCATGCCGGAAATAATACCGGCTCTCTGTAATACTGTGACAGCCTCGCGCGCATAGTCGGAAATTGCATCGACATCGCTGAACGCTGTCTCCTTCGCCGTCGCTGTCAAAGTCTTACCAACCAGTCCGATTGCGCGATATGCCATGGTCGCCATATCCTGTCTTGTAATTTGCTCTCCCACACCGAACCTTCCGTCCTCGTAACCGTTCACCAATCCAATTTGCCGCGCAGCCGCAAGATACGGCGTGTACCACGCGCCCTCCGCTTCATCGGCAAATGGATTTGCTTTGCCCTCCGCCTTTAATCCAAATGCTTCCATCAACAGTTTAACATATTCTTCGCGTGTGACCGCATCATTCGGGCGGAACCGTCCATCTTCCGCCGGTGAAACCACGCCGCTTGCGTAAAGCTGCTTGATTTCCGTCTCAGCCCAAGCTGCCTCTGCAAGGTCTGTAAACGGGGCAGACGGGACAGTCTGTGCAATTTCGGAAGTTCCGCTGCGCACCGCTCCGCCCAAGCTGACGGCGGAACTGCTTGAGTTCTTGCCACCGCCCGAACCGCTGCTGCTTGAACCACCGCTGCCTGAACCACTGTTGCCGCTGCTTGAATTATTATTTTCTGAATTATCGTCGCCCTCATTTGGTTTGTTATTGTCGCCCAAACTGCTGCCGCCTGCAACGGTCAGCTTTGTTTCAAAGCTCTTGCCATAGGAATCCTTAAAGTTTACTTTAACCGAGGTATTCGCGCCCTGTACAACGGTGACGCCCTGATCCGCAGACGTCTCGCTCAGTGCACGATCAAAGGTAACGGTACCGCTTGTCAGCTTTTGTGTCGGGTCGGAAACCGAAACTTCGACCTCGCCGTTGTTTTCCTTTACCATGACAATCATAGGTTCGGAAACCGTGATGCCGTCATAGGTACCTGCCTGCCAGAATACATAGCCCGTCACACCCAGACGCTTTTCGCGTACTGCCTGAATCTCCGGCGTATTGATAAGGATTTCCACATCCGCGTCCTGCGCGTAAGCCGCCGTCTCCTCTACTGATTTGTTCGGCAATAGCACATAAGAATACGTCTCATCCTGCGGGTCTGTGCCATGGTCAAGCCACAGTTCAAAGAAGCTGTTGGTCGCGCTTGTCTTGCGTGTTTTTACCGTCTGTGATTCCGGGAAGTAATAACCGCCTGTCCCTTCCAACTGCACCCAGCTTACGCCATCGAGAGAAATATCCTCATTAGCAACGTCCACTATTTCACCGTCCACAGTCACGATTTCTTTGCCGCGGGCAATTATTTCCGGCATTGTGATACTGCCATCCTCATTTGCGGGGTAAATCTCCGCCGACAAAACGCTGGTCCAATTATTTGAAGTGTTACCATGACCGCACAAGCGTACAAACCGCGCGGTTTGATTCTGCAAGGTATAAGCAGAGGGCTGTTCCGACTTACCGTTTGACTTTCCGGAATAAACCTGTTCCCATTCTTCTCCGTCCTCCGACACTTCCAAGTCAAAATAGGTCTTTCGCTTATCGTCCTGCCAGAAAGCAAGCGCGGCATAGCCAACCGCTTGCGGAGTACCCAAATCCCATGTAATGGTTGCGTCATTTTCTCCCGACCAACGGGTTCCAAGGTCGCCGTCAATAGTGTTTTCCGGTATGTTCTCCTCTTGCGGCACTTCGCTGGCAACAACTCCAACTACTTCATAAGCGCTCACCTCACCGGCAAGAACCTCGGTGTCTTTTGATTTTCTGTTTTCTACTACCGTCAGCACGGGCAAGCCGTCCTGCGCATGAATATTGCTGCCCAAAGCGACAATCTCGTCATCAAACATAAACCATGCTTTTTGCGCTTCCAACGTACAATCACGTGCCGGATTGCCACCGCCGTATCCATCATCCACGCGATCCATACCAATGCCATCGCTGTGATAGGATTCCAGATACATGGCTGCTGTGCCGTATTGTCCGCCCAAGGATACGCCGCCGACAAAGTCCTGACTGCTGAGATACTCATTACCCAACCAGATACTTGCCGCCTCGCGCTCTCCGGTGTTGACAGTAGTTCCCGGCAAACGGTAGGGGTCAACTCCCACCCAGTATCCACTATCAAACTGTGTCGGCTCGTTTTCTGTATAAAGATAAGTCATACCGTCCGAGAGATACCATCCCGTCATATTCGCGTGATTAATCGACTCATAGTTATAGATACGGGAAGATGACATCGACACACCGAACGCATAATCCTCATGCTGATGTACCGCCTTGTCCATGTTATAGTACACCTTATTCAGAATATAATTCTCTCTCGGCTGTATGGAGTCATCTTCCATAATTGCTTTCAGTCGCGCAAGATTAAGCAAGGACAAATCCGTGTAGTAGTTAATCGTAGTGTCCTCCTGAACGGTATACTTGATGATTGATTTTAGCCGCGCGGCAACATCCTCCGGCGCTGAATCCAACATAGAGAGATAGGTGGTAATGATTCTGCGCGCCGTATTTTTCGCATTTTCCGGGTCACGCCCCATGACAAAACGGAAAATATCGCCCCTGTACATGACCGGTTCAAACGCGCTGAACGCCCAGTCATATATATTATCTTTCAGTGGGTTGCAGAATTCAAACGGTGTCCCGTCCAGCAAATCCACCAACGGCGCAAACTCTACAAAATGTTCAATACCGTAGGTTCCGTTCATCGGGTGTAGGTTATGGTAGACGTAGCTGCCATCTGTGTAGAAACCGGTCCCCACTTCTCCGCCGTCACTATACTGCATGGTGGGATCTATCTCGTCGCGCCCGGTAAGGATACGCGCCGGATTCTCCTGAAGTAACCCGGATCCAATGATTTCACGGCAAAAATTCACTTTATTGGAACCGTAGTCCCAGGAATGCACCAAGAGCTTATCAAACAGCGACAGATAATTTTTAATCGTGGGAAGATCAAGTTCGCTTTCCATCAGCATGAGCGTATCAATCAAATAAGTCGGTGTACCGATCTGCCAATCCCACCAGTTGAACAATCCCGTGTTGCGCCATCCACTGTTTGTTTTCTCCGCCTCGCCGTAACGGTTTTCATACATCCACTGCAAAGCATACAAAATATCATCGCGCAGGCTTTCATTATGATAAAGCGAAGAACCGTAGGTAGCCCATGCTTTTGCCATTGCCGCAATATTGCCGTATCTCGCTGTCATTTCGGCAGTAGTTGTAATTTTCTTGCCCCAAAGTTCCTCAATGTCATTGCCCTTGTTCATAGACATCCACGCGCTGTTGCCTGCGGCTGATACCTGTTTCACACGCGCGGCAACCGTTGCGTCCGACAAGTCTACCGTTTCATCCCCGACCAAATCCGCGCGCCATCTGTCCTTTATCACTTTATAGTCATCGGAGGTCAGCTTTTTGGTGTCGGGCTTACGGTAGGCCGCCATGTAGGAAAGCGCCTCTTTAAAAATCCTGTTGCCCATAATCACAGAGAATGCCCCGTCCGTGCCAATCAGTACCAAGCCGTCTTCCTCTGCGGTATTATAACCGAGAGCGGAGGCGGTCTCCGCCGCCGGGAAGTATACTGTTCCGTCCTGTTCAAATCCTCCGGTATAGACGTTTCCGTTCACGGTCAGCGTATGTTCCCCATCAGCCGCTGTCACTCGCGCACCGAGATATGTTTCAAAAAACGACTGCGGCGCCGCGGTCACACCGTTTATTTCCACTGCCGCCGCACCGGATACCGCATCTAACGGAACCTGTCCGCCGTTGCGGTATGCGTTTGGGCTTTCAGCATATAGTGCATAACCGTCGCCAAATGCTTCTAAAAGTGTTTCACGGTCTTTCTCTCCGTAAAGGGAGGTTGCGTTGCCGGGCAATTCCGCATCTGCCTCCAGAACAATTTCTCCTATATATACTTCGCATTCCGGATTCGGCGTCATACTCCAACCGGTATTAACGAAATGCACATCCGTCACCTTCTGCGGGTTCGCATTTCGGGTAATTGCAAGCTCAGAGATCGGAAGCTTAAACTGCTTCCAGCCCTCCCAGTCTACATCAAACGTATAGGATAAATACGACAGTGCGCCGACTTCCTCCGGGTCACAGTATACAATCAGCATAAAATTGCTTTTTGTTGTTACCGCCTTTGGACTGTATATCCATAAATTCAACATCGTGTACTGTGTCCAGTCACGCGGCGTGTTTTTTACCGGAATTGCAATATCATGCACATTAGAAGCATGATTCCAGTACAGTGAATAGGTATGCCCGTGTGTAACGGCCGAAGATACCGAACCGTTTGTACTGTTCACCGAGCCACGCAAATCCATATCCACCAAATGAACATTGTCAATTTTCTCCTCGTATCCATCCCATGCCGCGTACATCGACGTGCCGCTCATCAGAATCCCTGCTGCAAGTACCAGCCCCAAAACTCTGCGCAACGGTTGAATAATTTTGTTTTTCATAAGTTTTTCGCCTCCCTCTCAAATAATAACCTGATTGAGTTTTCCATTGGACAAAAACACAGCCTCCTCTCTTTTTACCGAACACACAGTTCCGACATTCAACGTTCCGGCAAGTTGCTTTGCCCTGCCAAAATAATTAAGCGAAGTCCGTCGCCTGAGAGACGAAAAACATCTTAATACGTTATACTATAATTTTAACATCGTTCGACGCAAAAAGTAAATTGACGTTTTCTTTACTCCGTATACTATTTCTGTTGTAAGCGCGTATTTGGGGCAGTTATACGCCTGTGGACCGCATTAAGCACACGCTATTAAAACCCAAAAATGGTACATCAAAAATTCTATCCACACCGTTTCTTTTCAAATTCACCTCAAGAACAAAAGAGTATTTTGCATCACAAAAACGCGGGTAGGGATAATACCCTACCCGCTCAGTGTCTTACAAAATTTGCAGCATTTTTAGACGTTTGTGAGCGAAATATCAGCAATATGTACACTATGAATAAGGTAGGCAGTTCTACCAAAAGTCTACTGTAGCGTGTCATATAGTCATAAATTATAACTAAATTAAGATGTCCCCCCACCTCTATAGACGGCAGGTTTCACTTAATTTTTTCAGCGGGAGTACAATCTCTCACTGAAAACGTTGAATGACGGGGCGCTGCCCCTTATTGAATAATCGAATAAAATTAAAAGAACAATTTAAAAGAGGACATAGGAAAAAGAAGTGGGGATTAAAAACAAGTGCATAAAATACAGCCGGATAAAGCAACGGTGCAAAAAGGCTCGCACCATGCCTCAAACGCTGTATGTTGAAATCCCTGCGGGATTTCTTTATTTGCTCGACGCTCCCGCGTCTCACTACATCCCTCCTACAAATATGCCACCGGCATATTTGTTTACGAAGCGACATCACATTTATTTACGGAGTGACATCAAAAAGCATCATTTTCCGCGACGATTTCAACATTCTTCAAATAGATTGCGTATGCAAACTTCTCAAAAACAGAAATCGTCTTTTCTTTATTTACCGCGGCGCAAAATATGACCCGCTCAAATGAAATTTTTCCGTTAGCGGGTCTCATTGACCACTTACTCTATCTACACTCATTCAACCGAGGGAGTTTTTAACTAAAATTCAACCTCCAAGCCATCATAAGCAACCTGAAATCCGAATTCAGACGCAACCATACACATATCATCGTAGAGTACGCGATGCCCGTTATGCGAAATATGATTCACAAAAAAAGCTGTGTTTTCATCTGCGTTTCCGTTAGCAAAAAGGGTATCCCGCACTTTGACATTGCGTTCTATATTCATATGCGTGTCGTAATCCACAGGGCGCGTACCTTCTGTACAATCAAGAGATACCATATCAAAACGAAGGCAGCTCTTTTTTAAGAATTCGAACACCTCATCAAAGAACACGCCAGTATCATTCGCATAGAGCATACTCTTATCTTTTTGTTTTATTGCATAGATAAAAGGGCCGCTATCCGCCGCATGATTCGCAGGAAGAGGTATAATTTCATAATCGAGCACACGAAAACTTTCGTACGCTTTCAGCGCATGAAGCACGCTCACATTGTCCTGACATACATCCTCCCCCTCAAACTCCGCCTTAATCTTATTCACCACAATATCCGATCCGTATATATGAAACGGCTGCCTGTTTTCAATATTGCTGAACATTGGACGGCGCATATTTATGTTATCAACATACAAATGGTCAGAATGCGCATGAGTAATCAAACAGTGCTGAAGCGTCGACAAATCAATTCCGTACGACACGGCATGACTTGCTGTGTCGGAACTGAAATCTATCAAAAGCTCAGAATTTATCAATGCCTGCGCACGACTTCTGACATTCTTTCCGCCGAGTTCGCGCGCTCTTCGACAGTTATCACATGCGCAAAACAATGCCGGAATTCCCTCCGCCGCTGCCGTACCAAGATATTTAATTTTCATAAGTCGCTCCTCCGTTTAAAAGATTAAAATTCATAAATTACACATACAATTCCACATCTATATACATCGGGGAATGGTCAGTCTCACAAAGGGCTGTCTGATTCTCTGCAACGACATATTCCTTTGCCCATAATCCATTGCCGCGCAGAAACAGAAATCGTTTTAATTCAGCTATAAGATAATCTCTAACAGTTCCATCAAATTGTTGATTCTATAATCACACAACTCATCGACTCCGGCCTGTTCAATATTTCCTCCGCATATTCCGGCGCATGAAAATCCCGCAAGTTTAATAGATATCACACCGGCTGCGCTATCCTCTACGCCGAGTACCTTATGGCGCCGTTCAAACGGAATGCCAAGCCCAACCCTTGCCGTTTCGGCATAAAGCCAAGGGTGAGGCTTTGGTTCCAATTCGCCTAAGGTCCCTGTTTGCCCCTTTCTAAGCGCCTGACCTGCTGTGATAATACAATCATAAAATTGCAGCGGGTCCCCCATATCGAGTTGCCTAAAAGCTGAAATTATCTCCGGCATGGCTTTTTCATACAAACCGCTTGTCACCAACCCGATTTTAATGCCCTCCTCTTTTACCGTTGTCAGAAACTCTTTCAGATTTGGGGCAGGTGTGAACGCATCCTGTTTACCCCGCCCTTTAAGAATTTCGTTCATTTCATAGTTTACAATTTCAAAGTAGTATTGACGCGCAAGTTCCAAACTCATCCCTTTGGCATATTTATCAATCATATACTGTAAATGCTCCGATACAGAATGCCCGGATATAAATGGCTCGTCTTCCTTTTCTCTTCGAAAGTTTTCTCTGCCTAACAACCTTGCTGTAGTGCATTCAATGACCCACATCCAAAATGCTTCGCTATGTACGCTCGTGCCATCTAAATCCATTAAAATCGCTTCTGCCTTTGGCTCAAACTTTGTCTCGTGCATGGGATAAATGGCAGGATACCCCATACCGCTCTTCACGTAACACATGGTTTTATCTTCAAACTCAACAATATCTATCTTTTTATCCTTTGTGGTTAATATCCTTGTTACCCCATCCCGATTTTTTTCAAAATATTCACTTTTTTGTATCTCATATATACCATTCATCTTTAATGAAACCCTCTACTTTTCTAATTTAATCGACAAAATTTTGTAAGGCGGAACAACAATCCAATCCGGATTTATTTCCGCTATCTCTTCCTCATTCAAAGTGACCTGTCTTGCATTGCGGAACAAGGTTTTAATACTGCCGCAGACCATTTTCTCCGTCGGATTGTACAAACGAATTAAATATTCATCGCTGTCTTCGCACTTCTTCATAGCTGTTAAAACCAGATTCTGCGGAATTTCAAGATACGACTGATTGACAGGCTCCGTACCGCACCCTTTTGACGTTTGTACCGTTTTAACAGGAGCGGATAATTTTTCAGCCAAGAACATAGTATGATTCTCAGTGAAAGGATATAATAAATACCGAAACTTGAGTTTGCCCAGCGATTGACCGCCATCTTCGTGCGGAAAATTCCCCGCGCTGCGAAATTCCGTACAGATAATATTGCGCACACTGCGAAACAGTGAGATACAAAGTTTGCCGTGCTTATCCGCCTCATATTCGCAGCTAAAGTTATCAATCACTGAAAAGCCGCCTTCTTTATTTTCCAATGTCGTAAAATATCCTTTTGGCAGCGTCTGCATTTCGGGATAATATTCTCCCTCCGGCGGAACGGTACTTCTCTCGTCCACATAAAAATGCCCTGCACTTTTTGCGACTTCTGTTTGCACACCTGTATCAAACAGCACCCGCATTCTATGGTCACGCGCAGTATTATCAATTGTAGTTTCAACCGAAAGCGCCCGCGCATTTCTCTCCAGAGTGTATCTGATAACGATTTCCACCGTCGTCATTTCCGCGCTTCTTCGGCTCTCCCCTCGAATCATATTTTCATTTATCACTGCATAGGCAGGAATCTGCATCGTAATTTTTGCAGCAATGGTAGCAGACAATTCTCCATTCTCCTCATACCATATCTGAGCCTTCTCCCCTAACGAGGTATATGTTTGATTGTGGTATGGCGGATAATAAATCCAGTAATCTCCCTGATCACCTGTGTCCTCAAAATAGTTTAAATTTTGGAAAATCCGTCCGGATGATTTATCCGTTATAGATACTGTACCGTTATTTTCCACCTTTACATACAAAAATTCGTTTTGCATCGCATTGGGGGCACAAATAATCTCCTTTCCATTGTATTTGCGCATATCATGCCAAAACACCATCTTTCGATTAAACTCAACCGTTTTCTTGACATGAAGTGTTTTATATCCCATAGCCGGAATATCGTTAACCTCTGCAATCACCTCATAACGGTCAATCTCGTAGGGAAGCGGTCTTGTATGTAGATTGGAGACCGGTGTTGTGACCTCAATCCTTGATATCAACTGTGTTTTCAGCTTAGTTTCACCATCGTAAATATCAAAATCCCACACATTCCATTCACGTGGAAAGTCAATGTACAGCTTCACCGTTTCACAGCGTTTATAAGGCAGCGTATTAAATATCACCAACAATATCGCGTCATCATCATACCCGGAGAAATCAATCCCTTTTACAATGTTTTTGCAGGCAGTATTCGCGACCGTCTCTGCAAGCTCAACCGCTTGGTTTAGTCTGTACATCGTATCGTCGGCAGTTTTATCCTGTGTCACGCCGTTAATGCTGTCGTGTGGGTGAGAAAGTAATAGATAATTTACTGCCTTGCTTAAAAAAGCCGTTTGATAGGATTCTTCCATACAGGAAAGCGGTTCCGCTATTTTAAACAGCGCATTTTCCGCCTCCTTATTACGCATTTTGAGCCTCGGTCGTGTAGCAAGTGCATTAGCGCTGCATTTATAAGCGGGTCCGTCACGCAGTTCCCCCCTAATGACCTGAAGGTCTGCGGGATTTACAATACGTTTAAACTCCTCCACATATGCTGTCAGAGAAGATAGTTTAAGTTCCATATCCGGATAAAGCTTTTGCGCCCTCTTAACTAACTCACATAGCTGTGGCTGTCCTGTAGACGAGTCTGACCCATTCATTAAAATACGCATATTCGGCGTGGCTGTCTCTTTCATAGAATCCCAGGCAAGGTCGATTGCCTCCTGTAGCCGCTCCTCATGGAATCCTCCATTATCCGCAATGACAAAGTAGTCCTCCCAAAATCCTTTGCTGTCTGCTTCATGATAAATTTGTCCATCTTTTCCGAGGTTCATAAAATACTCATCTGAATTATAATCCTTACCGGTAGTAATAGCCAGATAGGCATTCATGAAAAAGTTTGCCCGCGCGTGTTCTCCGAGACGGGTAGCATATACCTTCGTTCCGTCCGGAGCCTCCCAGATAAACTCACACTGCGGGCAGCGTTCCTTTGAAACATTTTTTGCTACCACCACAAAATCCAACCCAAACTCTTTATAAATTTGCGGCAGCTGCGCTGTTTGTCCCCAGCCAAAGCTCTCATGCGCAATATCCAACCGCCGCCCCAATTTTTGGGCATTGCGGCTGCCTGTCAACAAATTTCGCACCAGACTTTCTCCGCATACCGGATAGAGATCCGGCAATGTATACCATGGTCCTACATCTATTCTGCCCGATTTTATATACGCTTCCACCTTTTTCCGCATTTCCGGACGCATTTCAAGATAGTCCTCTACCATAACGGTTTGTCCGTCCATCAAAAAACAAGTATATTCCTTCTGCGTATCCAAAATATCCAGCAGTTCATTCATCATATCTACCAAATACTGTCTGTTTTCCCAAATAGGATACCGCCATTCCCTGTCCCAGTGCGTATGTGTTACAATATGCGCTTTCTTTTTCATGCTACCTCTTCCTTTAACTTCAGCTTATATTTTTTAATACTCCGTTCTTTCTACCGGTTCGGATATACGATGGCAATTCTCGGCTTGCCCGCACAACACAGCGTCAACACATAGTAACCATCTCCGATATATGAGGTCAAATTTGACTCTTTTTCCAAACGTCCGCGCTCTTCGTTGACCACTATTACATTGTTAATCTGACTGCTGTGGAAAACTTCCGACTTGTCCGTTGCTGTGCGGAATTCCACCGTTTTTTTAGTAATTTGCTTGACAGTCGCTAATTGAAAACGATTTGCAGACCAAAACCAATCCGGATAGTTTCCGTTCACATTCAGCCACGCGCTTTGCGTTTGAGTGGGCATACCGCCCGCAGTGTAATGATAAACACGCTCAATCGCTTGTACCGCGCCTAATTCGTCTTTTTGATACCGAATTACATCGCCAAACGCCAAACCGGAAACCGGTTCTAAATAGGTGTCACGGTCTTCGTCTGACAAATCTTCCAGTTTCTCCGCGTTAATATAATATTGCTCATCTTTTTTCAGCCATTGCTGACGTTGCTGGTAAATCAAACCGGACTCCACTGCCAGCTGCTCCCGCTCCAGCATCAACTGCTCCTGATTTCCTGTTTTGAGGTTATAGCCGGAAACCATAACGCCGGTTTCGTCATCCACCAGAGCCTCGCCAACCGCTTCGATAAGAAGAAACGGCGCGTCCGGACTATCTACCGTACTAATTCTGCCATCTCCGCTGCCGCTGACGGCGACTAACCGCGCGTAACAAGCGGAACAGCCAAATTCATCCGTCTGATATTGATTGATGGTTCGGGTCGGCTCATAATTATAAGAAACATTGAGACTCGAAATCCCCTTGCTCACCCGATAGGCATAATCATAGTTACTATCCGATGTATATTGCCCGTCCACCACAGGAATGCGGAACGCGTAGGCGTCCGGATTTACCAAACACATAAATTCATGTTCCTGATAAAATGCCTCCGCCTCCGGAATATACGCTCCGCCAACAATCGGTTTACCCATCCGAAAGGAATCCTCCTCTTCAGTCAACGGGTCATAATAAGTAGAATCCAGCTTGCTGATTTCTCCCTGCGTATTGAGCTTGTACCGGACAAAGTTAAACTGATACGCCTCCGGCCGCTGAGTAAGATATTCATGAAAGTTGTCCGCTGATATCTTTACGCCATCTAACTCTATCTTATCTGCCAAAGAATAAATATGAAACGCATTGTCCTGCGCAAAAATACGCATCCGTGGCGTTGAAAATCCCTCGATACCGATCGCTGTTTTTTGGGCAAACCCTATGTTCCAATCCTCGCTGAACTGCGAGCCTGCTTCTATCCATATTATTCGTCCTGATGAATCACAAAACGCGGAAACGACATCGCCTAATTGATGTTCCTGAGCGCTGCCTGCCCGCTCCAACTGATATTTCTCTCCGTCAATGGCTATAAAATCCTCCGCTATCGTTGTCACTGCACCCGTCACCGGAGAATCCAACACCGTAATTACTGTCTTCCGGTCATCCGGCGCGCGGTATATCTTAACCACCGTTCCGCCTTTCACTGACGCAAGCCGTTTTGCCGCCCCGTTCACACCGGAAACCGTAAGAGTTTCAAGGTCAAACTTTTCCTGCGTGCCATCTGAAAATACAATCGTAAGCTGCTCACCGTTTTCCGCCGCGCTGTTGACGTAACGCAAAGTGTAAGTATTTACAAACACAACCTCATACTTGCCGTCCCAGTTGTTGTCCAGCAAACAGAGTTCGCCGGATTCCACCAGCAAATCGGCAGGCTGAAACGCCGGATAGGAAATGCCGTTGTAAATCACATCAACTTCGGAAGAGAGTGGATAACTTTTTATTTTGCTATCACTCCATGCGCGAAGCCTTCCGCCGCGAATATCTGTCTCTGTAGTATCCAAATCCCGCGCGTCAATCTTTACCGTTTGGTTTCGCCAATCCGTCCATTGCGCAATGATGGCATTGTCCTCCTGCCGATACACCACATATGCGTATTGTCCCAGATAATTATCAAACTTTCCGTTCGGGTCATCCAAAACTTTTTCTCCGACTTTGGCACGCCGGTCTTTTTCCTTTGGCATGCCCTCCAGGGTAGTATCGCTTATCTCGCTTACCACCCCCTCCGTTATCTCATAACCATAGCGCGAGGACAGCAAACATTCGCCTTGTTCATAACGTTTCAATCCGTTGCCCTCACCCTTTATCCGCAAAACAGGCGCGCGCAATCCGTTATAAAGTAAGGTCGCCATTGACGCGCGGTTGACATGAGCCGAAAAATCCTTTGGCATATTTTTTGTCAATTCCGCCTCTTTCGCCGTCTGCCGCACAGCATCCGTAAACGCACCTCTCGCCGCCACATATGGACGATACCCCAGCGCGTTCAAAACGATAGAATAGACTTCCTCCAAGGTGATATAATCGTCCGGTCGGAATAAACCATCCGACCCGCCGATATAACCCATTTTGTATGCGTCCGCAATAGCAGACGCGTAAGGATGATTTGACGGCACGTCCTGAAAAATTGAGACATTTTCCCCAACGCCCAACTGCCCGAACGCCCGCACCACAAGTTCTGCCGCCTGCGCGCGTGTCAAAAGCATTTGCGGACCGAAGGTTTCTTCATCCACCCCGCTCATGATTCCCATATTTCCAAGCAGTACAGCCGGTCCGGAGCACTCCATACCGACAGTATCGTCATAGCTGACAGTCCCCTCCTGCCCGCCGATATGTCCATATATCTCTATCTCTGCTAAAACAAAAATAACGTCGTCCGTTTTAATCGCCCTGACGTAGCGAAAACTTTTCTTAAAACCGGGGTCTACCGAAACCGGAACGCCAAACGGCGCCGGCGTATCGTCCATAATCTGAATGCGCTCATAGTTCGCAAAATCCGCTGTTTTGGAAAATTCCAGCGCCACATTCTTTCGATATTGGTCATCACGCAAATCATTTCTGTTATACACGACTACCGAATCAATCACATACTCATCCTGCAAATCAATGGTGATAAAATCACAGCCTTTGACTTTGCCTGCCAATGTATATTGTCCCCGCGCCCAGTAGTCATCATGAGACCCGTTGTTGACATTTTCAGGAGCCATAGAATTATCATTAGTGTACTTGGAACTTGCTGTAACAGGCTTGCCAAGCGCCAGATTTTCCTCCGCCGCTCCGCATATCATCGGAAAGCAGGTCAGGCAAAATATCCCTGCCATTACTGCCGCAATCCATCGTTTCATTTCCCGCCCTCCTCAATTTTCGTGAGCATCCGCTCAAAAATCACTGCTGCCTGTGCTCGTGTCACAGCCTCTTTCGGCGCAAATCTTCCGTCCGGCATTCCGGCAATCAGTCCAAGCGACGCAAGCGATATCACCGCTTCACTTGCGTAATCGCTGACTTCCTTTAAGTCGGAAAATTCCACTGCGGTTTCCGCAACCTCGTTCTTTCCTTTCAAAACTCGATATATCAGCACAGCCAAATCTTCTCTGGTAAGCAATTCACCCAAACCAAAACTGCCGTCATCCTTTCCGGTAATCAGCCCGTTTTCGGCGGCGACGGTAAGATACGGAATATACCAGCCATCCGCAACACAGTCGGTAAATTGCACTGCTCCGCCTTTGGACGCAATTCCTGCTGCAAGCACAAGCATCTTTACCGCCTCCTCGCGCATTACGGCACGTTCCGGCTCAAACTGCCCCGTTTCATTCCCTGCAATAATCCTGCGCCGCGCGAGCGTTTCAATCGATTGTTTTGCCCATGCAACATTTTCAATATCCGAAAAAGCAGGTTGTTCCGATTCCGGCGTATTTGTCGGAACAATCTGTTCCGTCGTCACAGGAGGAACACTGACATTGCCAATCTTCCCGCCCTTGCCGCCGGAGGAGGAACCGCCGCCGGAACTGCCGCCACCGGAGGAAGTATTGCGTTTGAGTTCCTTTACAATACCGCTTACAACGCTGTCCATTCCCTTGGCATACCGCTCAATATCCGCCAGTGTATTGCCAAGTTTTTTTGCCACGCTTAGCGTAGCAATATCCGACGGAATAGCACTACTGCTTATTCCCAACACATCGCCGTACTGTTCCAGCGCCGCCGCCCGCTCGGTATAGGTTCCCTCATAAATTAAGGAAAGTCCGGCTATGCGGCGCAGCAATGTCGCTGCTGAAGTTCCGTCCGTTACTTCAATCGATTTTTTTACCGCAGGAATGACTGCCGCCAATCTCTTGGCGTTGTATTCATTTCCAAATATAAGCGGCATTTGCCCCCCGTAAGCGGCAACCCGCTCCTCAAACGCTCCGTCATGCAGTGCGGCGTCAATCACAAGCGCTGTGGAAATTGCGACGGATAAGGCGTCGCCGGAATTCAACGCTGTCACTTGTTCACTGACCAAACCGCGCCGTACCGCTTCCGCCGCCAGCAGATAACTTGCGCCAATGCTGTCCGCCGACGCTTGCACCTCCTGCTCCAATTCCGCAAACAACTGATGATACTGATTAAATACTTCCATAAATGTATCCGCTGTCACAGTTTGCATCGCTGCGACTACGTCAGCCTCTTCCTGCTCTGACGCACGGTAAATAGTCAACGTATCGGAACCACCGCCTACATCATAACCAAGCTGCACGGTGTATGTGCCGGACGGTGGATTTTTTGGCAGCGGACACGAAAGATGAAAAACACCATCGCTTTCCGGTTTCAGTTCACCCGCATACAGCGCGGATTTTGAAAATTCTGCCGTTCCCGGAGCGCAGACCAGCGCAAATACCGTCTGCGCGTCTGTTGTACCTGACACTTCAAGCGTTTCCGCTGTAAACACAAGGGAGAATTTTCCCTCCGAAACGGGATTTTCTGCTTTTTCCACAACAACAGCATCATTCCCCGCATCACGAATCAGCTTTTTGATGGATAAATCATCCGCACTCCGCACCAGCGCAAGCGTCCCTGACGCAATATTTTCAGCATTTGAAATACCGCTGAAATCCATAGCACACGAAACGCTTGCCTGTCCGTAAGGGCTTAAGGAAAGTTCTTCCATCCCCGCGCCCAAAAACGAGCCGGAAGCATCATATACTCCCAAAATCGCCGTGCCGGATTCCTCTCCGCCGCTCAGCGCATAGCCCGACACCTGCATAACGTTTCCCGATTTATTCACGGACATTGCCACATAGTCGGTTTGCATCATTTCCGCCGGTGTATAAACACACACCTCGTCTACATCCATATAGGATTCCATTGTGTTTCCTCCGTTGGTAGACAAAGTCGGTTCCCGGCTCACGCCGACATACCGATAGGGTTTTCCAGCGTATGCCTCATCTGTGACAAACAGACACAAATCCGTATTTCTGCCCGGAATTTCCGGCGCAAGCACTCCCTCGTGCATAGAAATCACGTCGGCAGTATTGTTCTTAATATCATCCATATCGTTTGCCGCAACTATACGAAGGTCTTTTCGATACCTCGTCTGCCCGCCGGAACCGCCGCCGCTGGAAAGCGTTACATAAGGAATTTCATATTCGCCCTCCAAATCCACAAACACCCACGACACCGAACCGGCATTTGTAGACGCCCAACCCGTGGCATCATCTCCGTCAAATACCGTCTGATGCTTTCCGTTCATCGGACCGTAACCCGCTGTGCCTGATACGGTTCTATGCTCGCTGACTTTAACCAGCCGTCCGACGGCAGAAGATACCGGCGTATCAGAATAAACCGCCAGTTCCGCAACCCCGAACTTTGCCGCGCCGTTTGTCGCTTTTTCCAATACAATATAACGATACTCCGACGCATCCACCTCAATATCATTCATTGCATCCGCAGGCGCGGACAGCGTCGCCAAAAGAGTGCGTTCCGCAAAAGACGGGTCTGACGTGCCGTAAATCATAGTGTTTTTCAGCGCGCCTGTGTCTCCTTTCGGCGGCTGTACCCCGATTTTCGTGACAGAACATACCTCGCCCAAATCCACCGCAAACCGATAAACACGGTTGTTTTGACCGATTGGTTTTGCGCGGTAACAGGTGTCAGCATCGCCGTCCACCGCCCGCCATGCCTCGTACCCGTCCTGAGGGACATTACCGAACGCGGGCTTGTCTACAGCGACATTCACGCCCTCGGTATCTGCCGCAAAAACCGGAATCGCTCCTAAGACCAACAAACCAACTAAAATTAAACTCACCACTCGTCTCATTGCGCTCTTCCTCCCACTTTAACCGTCATGTTATTTGTTGCTATACCGAGATAGCCGCTCGTCGCAATCGGATTGCTTGCCAGCGTATCTATAACCTTTTTACCATCTAACCAAACTATAATATGATTGCATTTCCCTTCCCGAACCACTTTAATCTCCACAGAAACATCTTCTCCGTACCGAAACCCGCAGTCATTATTAACCGCGCACTGCACTCGCTCTCCGTCGTTCTTTTGCGCAAGCGTAAGGGTGTTTCCTTTCAAATTCAGCGCATAATGTGCGTCGTTCTTAATTGCCGCCGGCGTTCCGTCCTGCGCGGAAAACAGAATTTCAATTCCGTCTGTATTATCCGCGCGGGGTACGTTTAACGTAAAACGGTAATTATCAGAAGCCGCCGCGTCAAAAACATATGGCTCAAACCACGCTTGCAGCGCCGCCATGCCGCCAGCATTCGTCACTTCCATATTGGGATTGCTGTTGTGCCATGCCGTACGGTCAGCAACCACTTCTGCACAATCGGATTGCGGCGCGTCACTCTCTATCCGCACCGTCCAGTAACTGTATTGTTGAAGTTCCGGCTGAAATATCGGAATAGATTTGGTTTCGCCTATCGCCAAGGTCTTAGCGTCTGTGCCCAACTGCGCACCCGGAGAGAGTGCAAAAGATACAGCCACACTATCGGCGGCAGACGGCACACGCAATACCGCCGTTTTCTCCGCCGCATTCAATTCACACACACCGCCGCGCGACCAAACCGTTAAAATATCCGCGCTGTAACGCGACTCCTCAAATGCGATAAGCGCCTGCTCCATCTCGTAACGCGCTGTCAGTCTCTGCGCCTCAGTTTCCGCAGGCATCTGCTTTACCGCATTGATTTTCTCTCGGAACTTTTTCACCGCTCCCGTTCGGTATCCGCCGATGCTCTTTTCCTCTTTTGCGGATTCGGTCAACGCTTCCGCAAGTGCAACGGTATCTTCCAAAGACTCATGCCGAACAGATGCTATCGCGTTCTCATAGGCGTCTTTCAGCGCGTACGCTGTTAAAATCGTCGGATTTTGATCTTGCGCCTCAATCGCCGCTTCCAGTTCCAATTTTACCTCCGGCGCGTACTGTCCGGGCTGAGTGCCGAACGACGCGCGAGAAAGGAAAGTTTCCGCCGACTGCTTATGGTATTTTGCCCGATCCGGAACCGCCATGGTATTTGCCCGCATATAAGACTCTGACATATCCGGTCCCGCAACCAGGGCAGACGGATTTTCCGGCACACGCGCGCGAATTGCTTCATATTCCTGTGTCAATCCCGCGTCTGCGATAATCTGTGCCATCTCCGGCAGCGGATTATTTGCTGTAAAGAGTTTGAGCGGTTCCACCATTACATTGGTACCGTCATTTTTATAAACAGAGGAATCCGCCCAAGTGTTGGTCGCGGTGTTGTCCTTGACGGTATCAATCCAGAAAAACAAGGTGTTTGCCACATTCTGCGCAACATTGGAGTCAATCTTAATATAAGACGACCCCTCGTCCGGATAAATGGCGCCTTGTACATTGCCCTGCCCGCTCAAGTAATTTCCGCATATCTCGGAACCCGGCTGATTGCCTAACATATAAATTGCGCCGCCGTCATTCGCCTGCTCCATAAAGCCGTCAATGCGATTGTGATTGACAACATTATTTCCCGCCGTAGTCGAAATAACCCTGCTCCACCCCCAGCCGACGGAAATACCGGTATAGGGAACATCATGTATCTCGTTATGCTGCACACTGACGTTTTTGGTATAATACAAGAGCATCGCGCATGCTCCGTAATGGAACGACCCAATACGCGCGATATAGTTGTTTTCAATCTTCAAGTCATGACAATAGCCCTGTTGCCCCTGCGGCTTGCGGTCATAGGAATAAGCGAAAACTGTGCGAATCGCAAAGGGCTGTGCCGAAGTTTTAATTAACCGCAAATAACGGTAGCGGTTTTCTGACGCACATTTTATCGTAACCTTATCCGCCGTGTTTTGTCCGATTTCTCCCAGCGTCTCGAAAGTCTCAAATTTCGGGCTGTTCGAGGCTTGCACAAGAATATTGCTCCGCTCAATCCGACTGACTTTTTCCTCTCCCACATCGGAGAAGTCGAGTTCTACACGGTCGAGAAGATACGGGTCGTCCAAGTCGATAATAATCCACGGCACTTCCTCCGGCTGAGCGCCGTTACGCGCGCTTCGCCAAATATTAACGTCAATATCCAAATATTGGTTGGAGAAAAATCCCCCCGATGCAAGATAGCTCATCCAATATGCCTTATTGGTTGACACATCTGCCGCGCCGGAACCGGAAGGAGCAGGTTTCACCTCATACTGCTCGGTATCGCCTACCACAATCGCCGACTCGCCGAGATCGGTAAACACATTTCCGCTAAAGACGCCGTTGGAAACCCCCTGAGCCAAGCGAAGCCCTGTGGTTGTCGCGCCGAAAAATACGCAATTCGTAATATCTACACCATCGGTCCAGCCGAGATGCACAAATCCGGGCGTGTATCCTCCAGCCGCCTTGCGGTTGGTGGGGATATTGCCCTGATGAAAATGCACACTGTAATCATTCAGCATATCCCATGTTCCGTGGGCGAACCGAATGTTCTCAAACCGAATATTCTGTATGCGGCTCTCATATCCCCTGCCCTCAATCTTCATCACCTGATCCAAGCGGGGGACAATGATTTCAGCCGTACGCAAATCCTCACCCTCACGCGGCAGATAAGAAAGCACCTTTGTGTGTCGGTCATAGTAAAATTCGCCCGGCTCGTCCAGCAGTTCCAAAGCATTTTCTACCAAAAAGCCAATTCCATATCCCGCCGGATGGTTACCACCTGCGGTATAGTGTACGCTCCACTCATCAGAACGCATTTTTACAATGGTCTGCGTCTTGTCCTCCGGGTCAGGTAAAAGCGCCTCCACGTGCGCCATTGCACTTTTCCAGCCGACGCACCAATGCAATTCTATATCCTCCGCGTTGTTCCATTGCCCAATCTGCGCCGCGTCAGCATAGAAACCGTCTGACGCAAAATCAGAGTCAGACGCAATATAGTTCTTCTTACCGGTAAACTTTCGTTCCGACCGCGCGCGGACGGCTGGCGTCTCGTTCACAAACAGTTCGCGGATATGCTCAAACCCCTCCGCCTTTATACGCCAGATACCGTCTTCCCCTTCCGTCCATTCACTGCGCAATACACTGCCGCCGGAAAATGTCGGAACCTGCTGCACGTCGCCCTCCCAGCGAACATGAAAACCGTTGCTGCCGGAATCTGCCTCGGTAAAACGCAAACGCTCCGCCAACTCGTACCGTCCGCTGCCGATATGCACCACAATGTCGCCCGTCATATCGCGATTGATTGCCCGCACAGCCTGTTGCGCCCGCTCCGGAGTCGCGAACGGTGTGGATTTCGAGCCGTCCGCGCCGTCATTCCCGTTGGCGGCGACATAAAATTCCGCCTGCACAGGCACGGGCGGCGGCGCAGGCTGTTCTGCCCGCACCGCCGTTGACAACAACGCCAAAAGAGCCGTTGTCAGCGCCAGTAATCTTTTTTTCATAACTGCCTCCTATCTCTCGTTCCACGCATCCAACTGTTTCTGAAGTTTTTCTATCATGGTGTCCACTCCCGCGGTTTTCAGCTTGGCAATAAACGCGTCATAGGAAGTGTCTACATCCAGCAGTCCCTGACCAAGCAACGTCAGATATTCCTCGCAAACCGAGGTACAGTTAACCATTTCCAGCTTAATATCGTCCAAATCCGGCGCGAATCCGAGTACCGGACTACGCTGTGCCTCCGCGTTAATCTTTTTGGTATCCTCCCAAACGTTATCATCCTGCGCCTCCAACAGGAACGAATTGAACACATTGCCGATTGCCCACGCGCGTGCTGCGTACTTATTGGTATCGCTTGGCTTAATCCGATTGTCCGCCAACTTCTCATAATTCTCTCCCTCAATACCAAAGCACAGCAAATTATACAATTCTTTATCAGTGTTGAGCAGGTTCAGGAACCGCACTGCTTCTTTCGGGTGTTTGCTGCGCGCGCTGATGCCCTGCATGGTGGCTGTGATGCCGTAAGTGGTCAGCAACGGTTCAGTCTTTGTCAATGTCGTAAGGGGGACACTATAGCGCTGTTCCTGTTCTGTCTCATATCCCGGCTTCCATGTGCCGCCCGCCAGCATAAACGGAACCGCCTTGCCTGACTTTGTATAGCTTTCATAATCCTTAAGCATACTTTCATCGGTTCTCTCCTGCGCGGTCAGTCCCTGCTGATTCCATTCACGGCGCAGTTTGATATACTGTTTATATTCCTCGCTTTCGTACTGATTCACAATCTTTGGATTCTCCTCGTCAAATCGGATAGCACCGGGCAGATTGCCGCCGGTGATTTCCTCAAATCCGTAGAATTGATAGCCGCCCGCACCCCATACATCAGGCAGCTTTACATTTGTTCCCGTTACCTCTTTACACTTTTTCAAATATTCGCCGTAATCCCAAAACTTCTTATCAGCGTAATCCGCAGGGTCAATCCCCATTTTCTCCAAGTTTACGGTAGGAACCGAAATACAAGGCGACCGCGCAAAAATCTGCTGATTCGGTACAGCGTAAATCTTACCGTTCACACGTACGCCGTCCCAGATTGCCTCATCCATGGAATTCCAAAGTTCCGGCGCCTCCTCCGGCAGAAGCGCGTCCAGCGCCAGCAAGTTGCCGTCTGCTACATTCTGATAATAGCTGTTGGTATAGCTTGCTGTAAACATGATGTCGTAATCCTCACCGCCGGCGTTGATAACCTGCATCTTTTGGCTGTAATCTTCCAACGCAACAATATCAATCTCAAAACCCAGCTTTTCCTTAACAATCTCATTCGCTCTGGCAAATACCGCGTCATTGGTATTCTGCTTATACATATATCCATACCACAGAATTTTCACTGTGTCCGTGTCGTCTTTTCCACCGCCGCAAGCAGTGAGACAGCTTATTCCCAGCAAACAGCACAATATCATGCAAATCCATTTTTTCATTCTGATTTCCTCCTTTTTCTCTACTTATCAATACGCACAAGGGTCTGTATCGGAACTAAATTCGCGTCAAACAGCATCACCTTGACATAGGAAGTATTGTCCATTACCGCCGCGTCAAACGTAATATTCTTTGATATCGCTGTAGTAGTGCCGACACCCGGAGACGCAGTCTCCCGTTTTGCCGCAATCAATCTGCCCTCGCCGTCATAGCAGGCAGCCAAAATCTGATATGTTTTGCTTTTGGACGCCACCGCTTTTGTGGATACTTTGATTGTGCTATTCTCCCTTGTCGCTGTAACCGGCTCAAATACCGCGTCAAATTTGTCCGCGTTGGTGTAGACGTTGAACGCATTTAATTCTATTGCGGTATTAGGTTCAGGCGGAACCGCTGTACTTCTCACTCCTACATAACGATATGTTTTATCTCTGAACGCCTCGTCCGTCCTAAAGATTACCAAACCGGACTCATTCGCCTGTGCGCCGAACGGGTCTCCGATGTCATACAGCACATCATCGTTATCTGCGCTAAAATCCGGGTCATTTGTTCCTACAATCTTAAACCCTTTTCTATACGCTCCGTCCTGCCATCCGGCATTCAAAGGACCGGATGCCAACGCAACATAATCCACCGGAATGGGCTGACCTAAATCCACATAAATATAAGTGACGTCTCGGCGGCGGGATGTCCAACCGGTATGATACTGATTATCTACCGCCTCAGCGCCTGAACCGCCGTAAGTATCAGTGGTAAATGTCTTTTTATCCAAACTGACTTCATAAGAACGCTTACTCACCTGCTTGCCCTCGGCAATCGCTGCCGCATAATCACTGGAGGAATATACTTGAAAATGAGAGATAGATAAATCTTCCGTTTTATAGGAAGGTTGTCCCGCCGCTTGCGCGTCCGCCTGCATCTTCTGTGATTTTTCAATAACAATGTAGCGATAAGGAGTATTTGCCTTCTCCTCATCCACTTCCAGCAAATTAAGCTCCTCACGGCTAAATTTCTCTAAAGGATCGGCCGTATACAGAGCAGTTTTTTCTACAAGCTCCATGTCGTTGGAACCGTATACGGTAAAACCTCTGCAATCCCAAAAGTTGGTAGACATATCCCAGCGCGGCAAATATACAAACCCTTTGATTGGCATTGCGGCGCCCAAATCCATTACTATTCTGATTGTATTCTGCATATATCTGTTTGCCCATAGGGTATTAGTGCCACCGTCGTTTATTCTCCATGCTTCCGCTCCTACCGAAGCAGTATTTGCAAAAATCGCTTTATCACGGCCTACCTCCACCCAATGGGTGACATTCTCTACAACATTTTCCGGCTTGACATACGCTTTCAGCTCGCTGATAGACAAACCGGCGTTGGTTGTCGTTTCAAAAGCAAGATACCGATAGCCGATTGTTTTCGCCTCCTCCGACACCTCAACGGTAAAGTATTCCGTGAAGCCGGGGTCTTCTGTCTGTGTATGAATTTTTATCTTATTCTCATCATAGTCTGCCGTTTTGGGGCGCGCATTGCTCAAATACATATCAAAGCCGCAGCGTTTGTTCGGGTCGCCCATATTAGCCATCAGCACCTTAACCTGCTCCAGTTTGTATTCCGCCCCAAAATCGACATAAAAATATGACGCTACTCTCGAATTGGCAAACGCGGTTGACTCATTGCCATCCGTGGCGTAATCCGTCAAAAGGTCGTTATACTGCCAATTTGTAAAACAGGGCTTGCCCTGCGCAATCTCCACCAACTCCTCTGTTTGTCCCTCACCCTCCGCGTTTACCAATGCGGCAGGAACCAACAAAAAAGATACCGCCATAATCAGTGATAAAAACCGCTTCATTTTTCTTCCTCCTTACATTTGTATAATTTTTTCATTTATTTCGTTTCATAAAAGCCGTAATTTTCCATTAACCCTTTACTGAGCCAACCGTAATTCCTCTGGCAAAGTATTTTTGGAAAAATGAAAATACAAAAATCATCGGTCCTGCCGCCACAACGCAAAGCGCCATCCGCAAATTTTCGTTTGGCAGTTTTTCCGTATCTATCGGCATTCCGCCCGCGCTGTTCTGCGCGACCTCCACCCGGTTCATCATACGGTACAGCAAATATTGCAGGCTGGAAATCTTGCCCTTGTCAATATAAAGCATGGATTGATACCAATCATTCCAAAAGGTCAGTGCGGTGAACAGCGCAATCGTGACAATCCCCACCTTGCCCAAAGGAATGATAATCCGAAAGAAGATTTTAAATTCTCCCGCGCCCTCAATCCGTGCCGCCTCAATGAGTGAAGTCGGAATACTGCGCAGGAACATTCGCAGCAGAAAGATATTCCAGGCGTTGAGCAGCAGCGGTAAAATCAGCGCCCATACGGTATCTTTCAGATTAAGATATTTGGCTACCAGCAAATACCCCGGAACCATGCCGCCGGAAAACAGCATCGTAAAATAAATAAAGAACGACAGAAGATTTCTGTACTTATAATCTTCCCTTGACAATGGATAAGCCATCATTGTCATAATGAGCGTCCCCACCACGGTACCGAATACCGTAATAAAAATCGTAACGCCGTAAGCACTGAGGATTTCCTCCGGCTGTCGGAAAATATAGGCATAAGCCTCACCGCTCCATTCAGACGGCCACAAACTGTAACCGTTGGCGTGGATCCCTGTCTCACTGGTCAGCGAAACGGAGAGTATCATGAGGAACGGTACAATACAGCACAACACCAAAAGTATCAAAATGAGATGCACAGCGCCCTTTGCTGCCATGTCTTTTTTCGTACGTTTCATATCCTTTTCCTCCTTTCTCAGAATAAACTGCTGTCCGGGTCAATTTTCCGCACCAGCGCGTTGCAGGCGACCACCATAATGAATCCTGCAATGGACTGAAAGACGCTGCCTGCCGCCGAGCCGGCCATATCGCCCGTGATGCGCAAAGCGCGGTAAATATATGTATCCAAAACATTGGTAACAGAATAGAGCGCGCCCGAATTGTTCGGAACATAATAAAACAACCCAAAGTCGGAACGCATAATGGAACCGATAGACATCAAAGACAGCGTAATGATTGTCGGTTTGATTAACGGCAATGTAATGTATCGGATTTTCCGCCAACTGGTTGCACCGTCAATTTCCGCCGCCTCATAGATTTCTGAATCAATGCCGATGATGGAACCATAGTAAACCAAACAGTTATACCCCATAGATTTCCAAATATTCGCAATCATTAGAATCGCAGGCCAGTACTTTGTTTCCAGATACCATGATACGGGTTCCATACCGAGCGCGGCGCGCAAATGATTAAGCAAACCGTAATCGTAACGGAACAGAATCAGCGCCATGTATCCGCCAACCACCCACGAGATAAATCTGGGCAAAAACAGCGCCGTTTGATAAACGCGCAGACATATACGGTTTCGGATAGTGTCAAGCAACAACGCAATTCCCACGGCAACCACCGCCGTTAAAATAATAGACGCGAAGTTATACAAAATAGTATTGCGCAAAATAATGTAAGCGTCGTTTGTGGAGAACAGAAACTTAAAATTGTCCAACCCCACCCATTTACTTCCGAAAATTCCTAAATTCGCTTTATAGTTTTTAAAAGCAATTACAATGCCGCCCATTGGCACATAACAGAAAATGAGGAACCATATAATACCCGGAATCGCGAGAATGGAAAGCTGAATACTTTTCCTATGTTCCAACCGACTGATTTTCACTTTGCTTTTCACGCGGGAGTTTGCCGTACGTCCTTTTTTAACCGCAGCTTCCATTGTCTCGTTCCTCCTCCCTATGTGCTTTTTTGACTGTCGATTTCATCACTTTGTTCCTCCTTTCTTTCCGTTTGCTGTTTCAAGTATAAAGCCGAGATACAGAAAAGTAAATATTGATTACGCGCTATCAATGTTGAAATGGTTTTTGAACTGTTGAAATAAGAAAATAACTGTTGAATTAGGAAAAAACGCGGCGTTTGCGGACATAAAAAACGACAGCAGTGACGGATTTCACTGCTGCCGTTCTTACAAAATACATTTTGTTTTTAAGATTACTTTGGAATGTTCATCGATTTCGATACTCGCTTGGTGTCACTCCATATTTCTTTTTAAACATAACAGTAAAATAACTATGATTGACGATACCAACATCATCAATGATTTCCTTAATGCTTTTATTGGTGGAAAGAAGCTGTTCCGACACCGCCTTGAGCCGGAGGTCATTAATCATATCCGAAATGGACACTCCGGTATAGGATTTAAAAATTCGGCTCAAATAGGATTTGCTCATTCCAACCTCATCCGCAATCATCGTGCGGCAGAGCGCCGGGTCAGACAAATGTTCCCGAATTAGCCCCATCACCTGCCCGACCACCGCGCCATAACGGTCGTCCTGCTCTTTTTCGCACTGCGCCCCTATATTCTTTACAATTTCATCAAACATCGCTTTTGCGTCCGCAAGACTTTGCACCGCCGCCATACGGGAAAAATACGGCGTAAAATCGAGCCGAAAACCAAGATTTTCTTTTTTCAACAACTCAGAACACTTACTGATTTCCAAAAACAGTTCATGCACTGCTTTTTTTGCGTCCGCCACATTCGTCCGATTTAAAATTGCAAACAATTCGCCAAGCAATATCCCAACGTCCTGACCGGGGGTAATCAAATTGGCGCATATCACGCTGATTTGACGTTCAATATCCGGCCATAATTCTGAATCAAGGTCCAACAAGAGCGAATAATCTCGAAAGGTCGGCTCATCCAAAATAAATCGATATTCCGATAAGCTAACTGTTTCGCGCAGCAAATCCGGCAGTGTTTCCAACGTTCCGGAACTGCTGACCGACATGGAAATTTCCAAATCATACCGTTTTTTCACCAATTCCCGACATTTCCAATAGGCGTGCTGACAGCGCGTAAGATAATCCACGTCTTCCACCGCCAGCAAATAGAGCGTATATTCCTCCTGCTCATACACCGCCTCCGCCCGAAGCTGTTCCCGCAAAACACGCTCGCACTGCTCCATCAATTCATACTTTCGTACCGCAAGCTCTTCCACAGGAGTTACCTTTCTGATATGTTCAAACGCGCACAAATCCAATCGAAGCAAGGCGAGCTTATAATCTTTCAGCCCATATGCCAGCGCCTGAATATCTTGTTCCGCCGCGCTTTCCGGAACTGCCCCCCGCTCCCGCATGCATCGAATCAAGCTGGCATGCTTGGCAAACAAAGTACGGCGTACCTCATCTTGCCGGGCAAGACTTGCCTTTTTGGTACTTTCCAAAATAAACTCTCTGCTGCCACGGAACAAAATCATCAGCGCAATCACCAACAACGTCATCAAAAAGATACAGATATTAACCCAAACCAATGCTCTTGTCTGTGTATCGTTACTGTACATCGCAGCCTTAGGCACTGTGAAATAAATACTGCCGCCCAACTGCTTACTGATGATGTGCCCCGCAAAACAGCTTTGCCCCGTCTCATCTGCAACACCCGGCAGTATCTCTCCCTCTTTTAAATCACGCAATTCCTTGGCCGCGTCGCCGCCTGTTGTCGCATACAGCAACTCGCCCGCCGCGTTATACAGATAAACTTTTCCGCCAAGTTCGCCTTCAAACTCTTTATAAATCGTCTCCAATACATTCTGCGGAACATCCACCATAATGTAATTCTCTAACTTATTATCCGCCGCCACCTGAATGCGGATAATTCCGCCGTTTTCCTGACTTCGCTCATTTTGGTCGGAATATACATCAAATTTTTCCGTTGCCTGCTTGGAAAGCCGCGCACGTGTTTGCGGGAACGGAAAATCATCTACAGATACTCCGTTTGGGTATATCCAACGTTTCTCAGCGTTATAAAAATACATTTCACGCACATTCTGCGTCATGCGCTGATAAAGTCTTAACTGCATACTCAGCACCTGCTGTTCCTGCAAACTCACTTCAGAGGAGGACAGCGCGGAAATCACATATCGGTCGAGGGATAAGGCGACAGCCATGCGTTTCGCATTTTCGACCGTATTATCCACCGAACTGACACAAAGCTCCATATCGCGGCGCAGCGAACCGAGGTACGCCTCTTCTCTCAGAGAATTGGAAACAACGTAAAGCGTAACAATTTGCACCACCATCAAAACGCCAATCACTGCAAACAGCATTGCCAGTGTGCGGTTTTTTCTGTCCTTAAAAAAATTCATAACGTCCCCCCACTTTTTAAACAAAATACTCGCGAAGGATTTACTGCAAGATATTATCAGTATATCACAAACACGAAAAAAAGAAAACCCCTCAAAATTTGAGGGGCATAGGGTTTGGCTATCCTGCGTCCACACGTCACCCCGTTACGCTAAGTCTAATACAACCATTTGATGACATTCCAGTTTCGGCACAGTATAAGTGACCCGTCCGTTTTCCTGTGTAAAGGCAATTTCCTCCATTGACGGCGCAAGATATATCCGTCTGACCTTTTGCGCAAGCGTAAGTTCCGCTTGCACATCGTATACCGGCAATATGTCCTCAATCACCTCAATAGAGCCGCGCTTCACCGGAGAAGCATATAACAGATGGTGAATCAAGCGATTTTCCTTCTCTTGACGTGTGAGCGTGGTAACCCCCTGCGCGGGCAGGGTCGTACGCAGTGTTTTGTTTTCGCCCAACAGTGTGTCCAGCGCATACTGCACCGTCCGTTTCGCAGACAAATTTCCCATATTCGCATATTCAGAAAAAACGCTCCATGCAATATAAATTCCGTCTGCCCCCTGTGTGACAGCGACACCGGCATATTCTCCGCTGTTCGGCGCGTGTTTATGGGAGCAAAAATGCGCTCTTTCACGGTTGAAATACGGATTTTCCAATTGTCCGAGTTGAATTCCCGTTTCCGATTTTTCAACAATTTCGGCCTGTCCGTAGCAAATGAACGCAGTTTCGCCCAAATCTGTCATTCGGAAGTCCGGTCGGAAATACATCGGATTGTAGTCAGATGTTTTACAATAGTTTGCGCCAAAATCAAATAAAAACTTTCCATCTTCCAGACATGAAGTTCCGCTTGCCAAAAGTTTTCCTCCGGCTTTGGTAAACGCTTTCAGCTTTTCCCGAAGCGACTGTGTAAGCGGAAAATAATCCGGCAGAATTAAAACGCGGTAATGGCTAAAATCCGCCTCCGTATCAATAACGTCAAACAGATAATTCCCCTCCAAGAGTATTCTGCCCGCTCCGGTGTCTCTCCGTTTTTCCTCTTCACGAACCGGCTTTATGGATTCGTCTGAAAGGAGAGCAATATCTGCCACAAACTGCACATCAGTCAGCCACTCTTCTTTCTCCTCCAGTTCCCGATACCCGGCGCCAATCAGTTCATAGGTCGCCATATCCATCTCTCCGTCCGGAGAAAGCTGATCCCCAACAGAACACTTCGCGCCAAGCGCTACCGAAAGTGCAACCTCATAACGAATGGCGTTGGGGTGCTTAAAGCCGCCAAACTCCCCCCATGAGGTATGGAATTTTCCGGTCATGCCTAAATACTCCATATCCAATGTTCGGGCATACGCGGCAGACATCGGAAAGTTGTCATACCCCCAACCTCCGGTCGGCAAACTCTCCAATTCCAAATGAGAATTCATATGCGCCCAATCCCGTCTGCCCCTGGTAAGATGTGACGCGTTATGAAACACAGGTAAGCCGGGCTTGATGCTGTCAATCGTTTCACGTACCCGTCGGGTGTAATTGGCATATACTCGGTTTGCCAACTCAAGTGCCTCCTGCGGGTCAAATGGGTCCTTACCTTCCGCAATTAAGGTCTGCCGGCATTGCTGGCAGTAACAAGGCTGTATATCGACAATATCTAAAAAGATACCGTCCGCATCGTAATTTTTACAAACTTCTTTAATTTGCTCCAGCAAAATATCCAAATACGGCGTGTTGAAACAAAAACGGTGATACCCCGGATGACTGAAATCTGTCGCCCATGTCGTGGATTCATCCGGTCGGCGGAGCAGCCATTCCGAATGTTCAACCGCTACCTTTTCATCCAATCCGGCAGACAGATAAACCGGTGTTTTCACGCCGATTTCGTGCGCTGCCTTAATCTGCTCACCCAGCAGGTCAAATTTCAAATTCGGGTGCATGATATTCGCCTCTGACGGGTGGTATGCCCACCCGTGATGGCATTTGGAAAAAACGGTAATCGAGTCAACGTGTCCTGCCAAAAGTGCCTGTTGAAACTGCTTTGCATCAAATTTCTCTCCGATTGCCGGAATTTTTTCGCTTGTATGAAAATCAAGATGAACTTGCCGAAAACGCATATGTATCCCCTCCGGTGTTTTTTTCTTATCATACCACGGAGAGAACAAACGAACAATTGACAAAACAGACATCAAATTGTATAATAAAGACATGATATATCATTTAACAAAATTCGCAGACAAGGACTTTCCGTTTCACATTCAGCACTGTTTTTGTGAAAATGACACCTACGGTTCTCATACTCACGATTTTTCCGAGTTGAGTATTATCGTCGGCGGACGCGCCTCCCACCTTGTAGAAGGGCAGGCACAGAAATTAGCGAGAGGAGATATTTTTTTAATTCCGCCGCACTTTTACCATGAACAGTTACGGATGAAAAACTTGGATTATTATAATATTATGTTCGATTTAAACTCCTTTCCGTTGTATCAAAAAGAACTGACAGTTGTTCCGGGCGGAAAAGAGCTTTTGTTGCTTGACCCCAAAAACCGCTATATGCGCAAATTTTACAGCCGCTGTCATGTACCCGATACAGAAATGAACAAGATAGAATCGGTGCTGGCGGAGCTTTTACAGGAATACACGGAGCGAAAAGGCGGCTATCAGGCACGCATTCGCAGCTATTTTCTCTCCCTTTTACTCCTGCTGGCACGGCATACCGAGCCACAGGATACGACAGAGCTTGCCCAGTTGGATAAAATCATTCAATCTCTGGATTATATGGAGACACATTATGCAGAAAAAGTCTCTTTAGACGAACTGGCGGCTATATCATTTTTATCCAAACGGCAGTATTCCCGCATCTTCCGCTCCGTCTATTCCATGACGCCGATGGAGTATCTGCGCAGCCGTCGTATTCAGCAGGCATGCGCCTTACTGCGCGACACCAATATGCCCTTAGCTGAAATAGCGTCAGTATGCGGATTTACAGACAGTTCGCACCTATCACGCTGTTTCTTAGACTCCGTCGGTTTGACGCCGGGGACATACCGCCAACGGCTGAACCGCATCAAATAATAGGCTCTGATAACTGACATATCGTTACCTCTTTTCTGTCATCTCTACTTTACACTCCCTCTCTTCTATCCTTTGACTGAGCCAACCACAACACCCTTGACACAATATTTTTGAACGAAGGGATACACCCAAGAAAGGCGCTGTTTCCACTACAATGATTGCGTACTTTATCGTCTCCGCAATAGTTTTCCGATTTCCGACTGCCACACCCGACATCATAGAATTGGTATCATTGCTAATCAAAATTTCACACAGAACCAATTGCAACAGGTATTTGTCACGGCAATATTTTTTCACTTAACTGATACGATAAACAGTTGCATCATTTTCTTTTCCGGCTATTTCTCCAAATACTCCAGCGCCGTCAAATACACTCCCGCGCTCCAGCCCATCATGGCAGGCATTTTGTATTCATCTGTAACATCAAGTCCGCCGCTCACCACATTGTATTTCTCCCACAAATTTCCTGTTTCGTCGAATGTTTTATCAACAAGTCTTATGTATTTTTCAGCAATTCTCTTCGCCTCAGCCTTATAACCATATTGGTCAAGTCCGACTATGGCGATATATTGCAGACAAGCCCAGCCGTTGGGAGCATTCCACTGATAGGTTCCCTCTGCGTCGTTTTCCTCGCAGGTTAAGATGCCGTATTCGGTTTCAAGTCTATCCAAATTTCTCACAAGCGCGTCTGCGTTTTTGCTCTCGGCAAGCCCCGCAAACATCGGATAAAATGACGCGGCGGACAAGATATTACTCCGCTTTTCCGTAACAAAATTATAATCAAACAGCAGTCCGCTACCGTCGTCCATCTTTGCAAGCATAAGATTCTTCCGCTTTTCCGCGCGCTCGCTCCACTGCGTTTCTTCACTGTTTTTTAGCGCTTTCGCGAAAAAGCTCATATTGGATTCCATCATAAACAGCAAAGAATTAAGGTCAACCGCCGCAAAATGAAAAGCATCGTAATCCCAGCGCGGAGTAATATCCCACCCGCTTTCAGCAGTAGTGCGGTAATGCCTTCCAAGCGTGTGAACCTCCACATCCGGCATAAATCCTGCGCGTCTTTCAAAATCCTCTGCCATCGCCCGATACATTTCCTCGTTTTCCATTCTGGAATCATAATGGTTAAGTCCTATATCCGAATTCCGGTTTGTCTGCCAAAACTCATATTCCTTTTTCAAAATATGATATGCCGAATATAACCAAACCTCATCGTTGTAATACTCATAAATATCCCGCACCATACAGCTTAAAAACGGCGGCTGTGAATGCGTTAAATAATAGGTGCGGTTTCCGTTCGGCATAAAACCGTAACGATTTACCAAATACAGCATATCGTCAACATTATATTTGGCCTGAGCCGCTCTTCCGTCAAGCAGCAACCCCTTATTGGTGAAATAGGTATCCCAGTAATACATCTCATCAAAATGACCGACTGCCGGAACCGTATATGGGTACGGCAGTCCGATAAGCGTTCCCTCATCTTCTCTGTTTTCTTTGATACAACTGTCCCAATTATCACTGATAAACTTTTTAACTCTCTCTGACATTTTTCTCTCCCTGTTTTCCGTTCATAACCGTTATTTTCACTTTATTGTCTGTCATGCAATCCCCGCCGATAAAGACTTCAAATTCGCCTGCTTCCACACAGAACTTACCGCCGGCATTGTAAAAGCCAAGTTCTTCAAACCCCAACTCAAAAACAACCTCTTTTCTCTCACCCTGTTTGAGCGAAATTTTTGAAAAGCCTTTCAGTTCCTTTATCGGTCTTGTCATAGAGGCAACCAAATCGCTGATATAACATTGTGCCGTCTCTTTCCCTGCGTACCCGCCGGTATTTGTAATCTTAACACGCACTCTGCACTTTGCTCCGTTCTGCAATTCCTCTAATGTAAGCGTATCATTTTCACACTTAACCTCAGAATATTCAAATTTCGTATAACTTAATCCGTATCCGAACGGATACATTGGCGTTGACCGGCAATCCCAATAATTGCTCCCCGTGCCGTAATATGTCATACCGTTTCCGAAATACGAAGGATAGTTATAATATATCGGAACTTGCCCCGTCACCCTCGGAAAAGTCATTGGCAATTTTCCGGACGGATTCACCTTACCGTAAACAATATCCGCAACACTCTGAGCGGCACAGGTTCCCGCCTGCCAGGCATACAAAATTGCGTCAAAGTACGGTTCCGCTTTGTCTAACGCAATCGGTCGGCCGAAACACATTACGCCAATTATCTTTTTGCCCAGCGCCTTTATCTTTTTTACAAGCGCAAGCTGCTCTTCGGGCAAATCAATATTTGTCAGGCAATTATCTTCACCACTCACCTTTGCGCTTTCTCCCAGCGCAATCACAACGGTATCCACATCTCTGATAAGCGGAAGAATATCGTCCCACAAATACGGAAGATCCGGAAAAACAATCTTATCCTTGTCCGCCTCGTTCAAAAAGGCCTCTTGAATACTTTTCAGCATGCTTGCGTCGTAATCGGGCGCCCAACTGCCCAAATGAGAGCGTTTTTCGTGCAGGAACGGCCCCGCAAGAGCAATTCTTTCCGATTTCTCAAGCGGCAGTACATCGTTATTTTTTAAAAGCACCATACATTCATCCGAGCATTGCTTCGCTAAGCTGAGATGCTCGTCATAATTGATTTGTTTCTGCTCCGCATACGGATGCTCAAACAATCCGAATTTTTCTTTTATATAAAGCACGCGATACACCATTTTATCAATGGTTTCCTCCGAAACTTTTCCCTCCGCAACCAGTTCGCTCAAATGCTTGATATAACATCTGTCAACCATATCCATATCAAGCTCTGCATTGGCAGCCAGCATTGCCGCCTCTTTCTCATCGTTTGCCACTCTGTGATTGACAAGTTTTGAAATAGACGCCCAATCGCTGATAAGAAATCCGTCAAATCCCAGCTCGCTTTTCAGGACATCATGTAATAAATATCTGCTTGACGCTACGGGCTGACCGCTGATTTCGCTGAACGAATTCATTACAGTCGCTACATCTGCCTCCACAGCAGCCTGAAACGGTTTTAAATAATAGTTTCGCAAGGTGTAATCGCTGATTTCCGTCTTGCCGTAATCACGTCCGCCCTCAACCGCGCCATAACCAAGATAGTGCTTTGCGCAAGCGGCAATCGAATCCGTATTTTTGCAATCATCTCCCTGAAATCCGCGTATCGTCGCCTTTCCCATTTCCGACGTAAGGTACGGGTCTTCGCCAAACCCCTCAATACATCTGCCCCATCTCGGGTCGCGCGAAATATCTATCATAGGCGAAAAGGTCCAGTGCACTCCGTCACTTGCGGCCTCCTTCGCGACAGCGCGATACGATTTTTCGATTATTTCAGTATTAAAGCCCGCCGCCTCCGCAAGTGGAATCGGCATAACCGTATGATGTCCATGAATGACATCACGACCGAAAATCAGCGGTATGCCTGCCGCGGATTCCTCCAACGCAATTCTTTGCAGTTCCGTTAATAACTCCACGTTAATTCTTTTTTGCTTGTCGTTTCCCGCCGTCGCGGTATCCGCGAGAATAACAGACCCGACTCTGCCTTTTCGGATTTCATCTCTAAGTTGCTCGGTATCCTCTAACTGTATTTGATTTAGCTGTCCGATTTTTTCTTCTAATGACATACTTCTGATTTTTTCAATAATTTTACTTGACTTCATACTTCGCCTCGCTACATATAAATTTGACATCATCCAAGCACTTACACCTAATCATTCCAAAATCCCTTGCTCGTCTCTTCGTCCAAAACAAATGCAATCGCCCCCGACCATGCCTGAAGCATGGAACCGTCTTTGCAGTACGGTGAAAAATATTCTATCATGGTGTAATTTCCATTGTTTAGATTGTATGTAAAAGGAATGGTCAATAAATGTTTATATTCCATACCATGCTTCCGTTTTGCGTAAGCGTACATCGCGGATAAATACGGCCAGTTTGCGCCGTTATGATAGTTAAAACCTTGCGTTGATTTGTTTCTTGCCGCGTCGATTTTTTTATAGAACGGATAGACACACATACTGCCGAAGTTGATATCAACCCCGTTATTCTGTGTTTCGAGCATACGCTCCATGTTTGCCAGCATTGTTTTGGAACGCGCCTCATCGGCAATGTCAAAAATTGCCGCAAACACCGTATCGATGGATAAATTGTCCTCTGTGTAGTCCTCGTTTGTAAAATTGACATAATACCCCAACTCGTCGCTCCACAAAATATCATTGATTGCGTTTTTTACTTTTTTGAACCAGTCCATATAATATGCAAACTGCTCTTCCTTGTTTTTGAGTCTGTAGATTTGCGCAATACTGAATAAGGCTCTTGCAAACAGAATTTCATCATACGCTACATATCCGTATCGGTTCACCTCATCCGCCCAGTCTCTCTGATTATACCGTCCCTCTTTATACAGCAGTCCCGTATCGTCACAATACATCGATAAATGTTTGATTACTTTGACAGCCTTTTCCAAAATGGTATCATCACCTATTGTCATATCCGCGAATGCGATATCCTTGCTGAACCGGATATAATCATACAGCATCATCGCAAAAAAGGACGGACTGTCATAATGGTCGCCCCAAAAATCGGTATAGTCGCTCTTGACCGCCGACGGACACGAGCCGTCCTCCTTTATCCCTTTTGCGAGAGTGATTAACTGATTTTTCACTTTATCCGAATGGCTATGATACATCGGCAAAACGGTAAAATAGGAATCCCGATAATAAGTACGCATCGGCGACAAATATCTGCACCCTGCCATAAAGCCCTTATAATCGCCTTTTTCTTTATAGTTTTCCAAAGCGCACCAATACGCGGAAGTATATGCGGCTTTTTCCGTTTCGTTTAACTGTTCCGGAATATATGCTGAGACAATTTCTTTTTCCACCGAATCATACATTTGCGCAAAATCCGCGAGAAGATTCGCAGGATTTTCAGGTTTCCCGCCGCAAATCATTCGCGCATGAATTGCGGAATGCTGCGCGTCAAGCCGAAAATAAGCGGCATGATTTTCCTCAACATAATAAAAATCACTGTCTGCGGCGAATATTTTGTCACCTCCGCTGACTGAATTTTTCTCAACGCAATTCATATCATAAAAGAAATTACCCGTAATGCCTAATTCCAACACATCATCCTTGTTGTCAGTGATAAGGCTGTAACTGATATAAATTCCATTCTCCTTTTCGCTAAGAAACTGTTCTATTTTCAGCTTCGCCGTTTTTAAATCAATTTCAACCGTCTGCCTTCTCCCAAGCATCGAAACCTTTTTATCGAGCAAAACATCCTGCGCCTTTCCGTTATAAACCATGTTCATATAAGCGATCGGACTGTCAATCGTTTCGCCGTCTGCGACAGAATAATACGCTATCGCTCCCTGACCGTTAAATCTTGCGCCGAAAACATTGTTTGACACATCGTAATTTACTTCTTCAAACAGTTTGCCGCACGCGATAATTTCACCGTTTTTCAATAAATTTTCCATGTTAAAAATTCCCCCGTCTCATATTGCACTCTATAACATTAGTTAAGGTCGGAAATCTCTATACAGACTCCGACCCTAAAATTTACGGATTTGATATATCCGAAACAAACAACTTCCTATTCTTCTATTTTCGCTTTTCTGCTGAAAATCTGATATAAATCCGCGCTTTCAAACTTTGGCTTTCTGTCATAGGTGTACAGACCGTTCACTTCCTGTTCCACATCATAAAGCTGTGTATAACAAAAGCCAAAGATACTGCCATTATCTAAAAGCACGTCGGTTAATTCCTTTAACCTCTGCATAAATTCTTCTTTCGTCTTAGGCGCGTTTCCATACCCCCAGCCATCTGAAACTCCGCTTTCGTCCCAGCGCATTCCGCCGTATTCACTGATGCATACAGGCTCATTACGATAATTTAATCTTCCGTTCATTCTTGCATCAAAATAGTCGCTTATTCCTTCCTGCTCAAGCTTACAGTAGCGCGCGGAGAACGTTTGCGGATTTTGGTCGTAATCATGCACATCAAAAATATCCGTTATCACATGAAAGTGTCCGCTTGTATCAACGCACGGTCGCTCAGGGTCCAATGCCTTTGTCTCCTGATAAACAGCTTCCAAAATTTTATTATCCTGTTGTCGTCCATTCAAATCCCACGTCTCATTAAACGGACTCCAACAAATAATAGCGGGGTGGTTAAAGTCCCTTGTTACAGTCTCTCTCCACTCTCTGATAAAAACGTCCAATTCTTCTGCGGCGGTATGGTCAAAACCCCAGTTCGCATACTCGCCCCAAACCATATAACCCAAGCGGTCACAGTGATATAAAAATCTCGGTTCAAAAACCTTTTCGTGCAGGCGCGCACCGTTAAAGCCCGCCGCCAGCGCAAGCTCAATATCGCGAACCAGAACCTCCTCCGTAGGAGCAGTATAAATTCCGTCAGGATAAAAGCCCTGATCCAATACCAACCGCTGAAAAACCGATTTGCCGTTCAACAAAAATTTCATTCCGTCAAATCGGATACTGCGCAAGCCGAAATAGCTTTTCACCTCATCTTCGCCAAAACGCAGTGTCACATCGTACAGCCTGCCCTGTCCGCACTCCCACAAATGTTTTTCCTGCAAAGGAATTTCCATCAGAACCGTTCCGCCGTTTGATATGGCAGACGCTTTGCCTGTTTCTTTCCCTTGATATGCGGTAACCGCCTCTAAGGTTCCGCTGCCCTGCAGCTCTGCTTTTACCGTCACTTTACAATTATCGGCATCCGGATAGAACCACACATTTTTGATATAATTCGCGGGTACATATTCCAGCCAAACAGTTTGCCAAATTCCGGTCGTCCGCGTATAAAGACAGCCTATCGAACCATATTGGAACGACTGCTTTCCCCTCGGCTGTTTACGGCTGCGCATATCATCTGTCGCGCAGACTGTGACCGCGTTTTCTCCCTCTGTGACAAAATCGGTAATATCAAATGAAAATGAGGTATAACCGCCGCAGTGTCTGCCCACTTCTTTTTGATTGACATATACAACCGCCTCATAATCAACCGCGCCGAAATGCAGAATGATGTGCCCGCCGCGCTGTTGTCCGGTCAGGCAAAAAGTCCTGCGATACCAAACCGCCGCCATAAAATCCTTATGCCCGACACCTGACAACTTGCTTTCGGGGCAAAACGGAACAACGATTTTGCCGTTGAAACTGTCCCGTTTATAAAATTCCCGCTCAATTCCGCTTTTTCCATAATCAATTTCAAATTCCCATTCTCCGTTCAAATTTGTCCAGTTCTTCCGTTCAAACTGCGGATTTGGGTGTTCTGCTCTTGGTATATCATTCATTTATATCTCACCCTCACATTTTAACGCATAGCCACTCAGGGTACCTGCTTCCAAAGAATATCAAAAATCACCTTTGCCGCCGTGCCTCTCGTCACAAACTCTTCCTGATACTCTCGCGGAACCGAAGTATTCTCTCTTCCAATCGCTTTTAATGTTCCCTCTACGATAGAATACATATCCGCTGTACGCAAATAATCCTGCGCGTTCAGAACTTCATCATTTATCACGCCGAGTGAACGCAGCTTATGGACAGGACTGCCCTCCGAAACATCTGTAAATTCAAGTGTTTCCGCCGGATAAGGATTGAGCGCCTGCATCAGCCATAACGCAAATTCTTCACGGTCTATTTTCTGATCGGGCGAAAATGTTTTTACCCCTGTTCCGCGAATCTTTCCAAGCGCGTAAAGCCGTTCTGCCGCTTGCTTTGTCTGAGCATCCGTGATATCGGTGAAAATATCAGAACTCTTGCCTTTCGCCGTATATGTCGCCTTTTTATTGACAACCGGCTGATCGGATTGCTTCGTTTTAATGATTTCGTAGTTCATTGTTTTGTTCTTCTCGGTCAGCAATATTTTTGTATAACCCTCAGGCGTCTTTTGCGTTTCCATTTTGCGGTCTCTGACGCCCGCTGTCGTCAGCGCCCACACATCATACTCATTTCTGTTTTTGATAACAATTTCACCCTCAACAGGCTCAATCAAAACCGGCGCTGTACCGCCGTCCACTACCGCTGAGAAATCTTTTTCCAGACGCATACCCGTGTTGCTCTGTCTCGCCTGAGTGGTAAGAAGCATTCTTTCACTCTTTTCTATCGGCTCTTTGTCAACAGCAATGAGAGAATTTACCGAAAATTCCGTATCTATGTGGAACAGAACATCATCTGTCTCTATTGTTTCACCGTTAATATATCCCCCGGCCGCTTGAGCAATCTCTGTATTCACAGTAAATATGGCTTTGTTCCTGTCCGTTGAAAGCTGACCGGTGATGGTAGTGTAAACGCCGCTTTCTCTTCCCTCAGCCGCCAGTCTCAGAACCTCATCGCTGTTGCAGGAGGGGTCGTATTGCTCTTCAAAAACCAGTCCGGTCTTGCCTATCAGACCAATCCACGGATCATAGGAAAGCGCCTGCTTATTCATTTCGGTTAAATCTTCTTTGCGATACAAGTGATAAAAGCCTTCGTCCGGAGCCTCAATCGCGTCGCTCAATGAAATGAATGCCGCGGCGGACAATCCTGACATCTTCAGAGGATTGCCGAACGTTGTGAGAACTTCTCCTATCGTCTCGTTGTGCGGTTCTGTGAGGGTGGGAATATATTCTTTATACACGGAAACGGCAAAAAGAACTGGATTGCAGCCCTGGAATCTGCCATAGGAGGCAAGAAGCAATGGCGTTTCCGCAGTGGTGGGATTCGGCTCACAGTCGTTCCATTCAGACAGCGTGCGAACCTTATTATACACACCGCGGTTCATTATCTCTCCGATACTACCCATATCGGGGTCAACCAACTGAGAGCCGAGGCCATTGTTAAATTTAGTACCTCCCCAAACGCCCCAGCCGCTGTCCGGATGATGCCAATAACTGTGTATGTCTATAAAGTCAGTCGAAAGATTCATGTGCTCAAATGCGCTGCCGGAAAAACTCCAGTTTGTTCCGCCGGTTACCATTGATTTCACGCCCATATCTTTAAAGTATTGGTAACGTTCAAGCAAATATTTTCCCTGAATATACAGCGCAAAATTTATCGTATCCTCTGCCCGCTGTTCGCTGCAGTTAAGAGCAAACGTGCTGGCATCCCAGCCCGATCTGGGTTCATACCTATAACCGTTGGCGAGACATTCTCCCTCCAGCACACTTTCTCTGTCGGTCTGCTTCCACGCGGCAAGTATCGCCTCGTCCGTCTTGTACTTGTCTTTCAGCCACTGGGTAAAAAGCGTATCAAGCTGACTTGCGTAATACTCTGATTTGGGTCTCGGATATCTGGGCTGATACTTTTCATTGTTCAAATCAGTCGCTATCAGCGCAGGGTCATCCTTTATCCTCAGATTGGTATAAGGATTATACCAGTTAAATAGCTGTGTCGAAAAATTCTTGTGCAGTTCCCCGATAATAGGGTCGTAACAATCAAAACCCTTCTGTGCTGTATCCACAATGTTGTAATCCTGAATATTATCATCCTCATATGATTTTCTGGATGTCGCGTTATCTATAAACCAATAAATTCCTCTCTTCTTACATTCAGCAAGAAAATAGCACAACGCGTCCATATGTTCTTCATCAAGAGATGTTGTTTTAGACCCCAAGCGACCAAAGATATTACTGTCTCCGTGGTTATTTTGACCGTCCATATGATGAATTCTCACAAGATTAAATCCTTGCAGCGCAATCCAGTCGATAAGGTCATCCGCCTCGCTGTGCGACAAATATAACAATTCATCATGCACATTGATGCCCCAAAACTTGAACTCTGTCCCGTCCTCAAAAACCATCTTGTCATTTTCCGCACGGACAAAGCCATGTTTTCCGGCAGGCGCGTCCAACAGATGAGACATATCCAGTATTGTACCTTTCATGTCCTCAACTTGCGGATGTGTGTACACCCACCAGTTACTTCTATCCGGATTTGCGTAATCCGGCGCGAAAGGAATATACGGCGTCTTATCGGTAAGTGTTGCGGCAACGACCATCAAATATGCCTCACTGCCGGAGGTGCTTGCCACAATCTTACTGATTGTTTTATCGGGTTGTGGATTGGGACACGCGTACATACCGAGGGAAATTTGGCTGGTTGACCCGTTTGCCCCTTCCCAGACAGTAATACAGGTTTCAGAGGACGATTTTCCCCACCAGTTGAATACGTCCTTATTCCCCGCAAGTTTTACCTCGGAGCTTGTTCCGTCATCATAAACAAAGGTATAACTTCCGACAACGTCCGATATCCAGCCCGCAGCCTGAAGAAAATACACGCCTGCCGCTTTTTGATTGACCTCTATCTCGGCGGATATTGGAAAGTACTCATTATTTTGCCCTCTGAGAACAATAGCGGATTTGCCATCATTGTCGTTAGGCTCTATGATTTGAAATGTAACTCCTTTAAACACGGTTTCGCCCCTGTGCGTAAAGGTTCTGAAGTCGTTTGCCGAACCCTGATCCGTCCAGCCGCCTTTTCCGTCGCCTTCCACATCATCGGCGAAGCCCATGTTCACCGCCTTGGTTAAATCAAGCGGTGTGAACTTCAAGCCTTCCACTATGATATCTGATTGTTCTATCCTGTCATATGCCGCATTTACCGGAAATGAACCAAGCAGGAAAATGAAAGCAAGAATTAAACTTAGTTTCTTCATCTGTATTCCTCCTCTCAGTCATCGGTTGACGGAGCCATACCGGTATTCACATAATAAATTCTTTCGATTCCGACAGGCGACCACTCTGTAACATAGTACCAAACGGGATAGCCTTTGGAAAGGTCTTCGCGAGAGCGTCTTTCAAACTTTTCCGTACGGGTGTTAAATTCATACACGGGACATCCGTCATTGAGCAGATATACTTCGGTCGGCTCGCCGTCCGTTTCAAACTGTATCACATTTTCGTCGCGATATCTGATGGTATCCGCTTTCATAAGAGTACGATTCCTGCCGGGTGCATACGAAGAGGTTTGCCAATCCTGCGGGTCGCCGCTCAGGTCGAATACCGAATCACAGTAAAACGGGTCTTCTCCGAGCGTTTTATCCAGAAAACGCACCAAACATCTCTTGGTTAAACCGTGTTTTTCCGCAAATTCTTTCGTTGCCACATAGCTCAATCCACCGGTGAAATTAAGTCTCACTTTATCATCCGTCAGAGTATCTACACTCTCAATCGTAGATATTGTTGTATAATAGTTGCAAATCTTATCACTGTTTTTGGTCAGTGCGATAAACCGCGGCGCCGGATTGTATCTGATATCGAAGTCCGAAACCATCGTCATCTCGTATCCGGGCATAGTTCTCGTATTTGTAAGACTGTTCGGCGAAACATGTTTCACGGTAAATTGACCGTCAATCTCCATCAGCGCGAACATAGTTGCTTTCTTGAGTGACATTCCGACAATGTTGGCATTGCCCTCAATTCTGCTTACTGTTCTTGTAAAGCCCCAGTATTCCGGTCTCTCAATCTTTTTGATTTCATCTTTACCGTTTAAGGTAAATTTCAAGAACCCCAGTCCGTCGTAATTTTTTACAACAGACGCCACATCGGCCATGCCGAGCGAACCTGCCTCCAGTTTGGAAGCAACTTTATAGACTGCCTCGCCTGTGTTGCCGGTGATTTTATGAACCTTAACCTCATATTCTGAATCAAAAACAGTTTTTGAGCCTACTCCCAATACCACGCCGTAAAATTCATTCATTTCCGCCAAGGATTCATCCGCTTTTATAAAACGGACGTGTTTGTTATCGTCAACAAAGATTTCTACCGCCTTGCCAAGCAAGTTTGTGTAATCTTCCCTTGCAGAATATTTCTTTGAAACATACGACTGTGCGATAAGTTTCTGTTCCGCGCTCAATTCATATTTAACACCGTCAACACGGATAGAATTTGAATCAAAGCTGTCAAACTTACCCTTGGCGGTTCTGGAAGACGCGACAATGATAAACTTGGATTCATCTTCGTTGCACCAATAATCAAAGACCATGTCAGCTTTTAAGTCAAGCAGATTGCTGCTTCTTACACCGTCCACATAAATCTCTAACTCCTCCACCTCTTCAAAGCCGGAAATTACATTCTCGTCCATTTCAGCCGAAATGAACTTAATCTTTTTCGGGTCCGCGCGATACAGCAATCCGCCGTCACGCAAGGAATATGCCTCTACTTTTGCAATCTTGTTATCTTTTGTGATAATTTTAGCAAAAGTATTGATATAATTGCCGTACGCATTCTCTTCGTTCAATGTAATCTTTGCGTCATCTTCAACATGGAAGGTTTCTCCGCTGTTTCTGAGAGATATTTTCTTGATATCCGCTGCGTATATGTCTTTATCGCTTTGCTCGTTGTTGACATATTCTATAAAATCATAAACGATTTTCGTATCGCCCAAAACATCGATATAAATTACCAGGTCATCTTTCTCCCGCACATAGATTTCCGCTTGTCCCTCAGGAATTGTACCTAAATCTACATTTTCCGTGCGATAAGTTTCTCCGTCCGCCTCTATCCGACCGTCCAATACATCGACCTTGGTGATGTCAACCTTTTTTACAACAAAACCCGCCTGGTTCAGCAAAGTACTGTCCTTATCAACTGAAACCGTATACTTATCACCATAGGTTTTAGGCTTCATAAGAGGACTATCCAGCGCGTTATCCAAAAGCTTCAGCGCGTCCTTTAATCCAAATGTCGCGTCTACGCCTTTGAGCACCTTTGCTTTCAAAGCCGCTCCGGCATACCCCTCTTCTTCCGCAACAATTCCGTATCCCAAAACTTTTACAATAATCTTGATTGCCTCATCGTAAGCTATTGCGCTTTCGGGATAGAAATTCTCCGCCTGTTCAATCAAACCCGCCTTTAACGCAAATTGAATTTCGTTGGATGCAAACCCGCCGGGGTTTACATCCTGAAAATCCACTTCTGTATAATGCGGAGCCGCATTGCCTGACAAATACATTCTTACCGCAGTCTTAACAAAGACCGCTTTGCTCATTTGCGCCTGATTTGCGTTGACATCTCCCGCGTCCAAAAAGCCGAGTTGTTCCAGCCGATACGCTCCTTTTACAGTGTCTCTTGACGCAGCATTAACCGGAATCCCTGATACAACAACCGAGAGAACAACTAATACTGCAAAAAACTTGCTCAATAATTTCATGAATTATTCCTCCTAAAGATTTCTTCCCTGTATCATCTGATATACCACCTTTGCAGCCATTGCGCGTGTTACATCACCGTCAGGAACAAACATATTGTCGCCCATACCGTTCACTACGCCCATCTGCTGAAGTACGCTGACTGCGTCCTTAGCATAGTCTGCAATTTCGCTGTAGTCGGAAAATTCCAATTTGCTGTACTTTTTATCAATATCCAGATTTTTGCTTTCTATAACACGGTTCATGATTGTACACATATCCTGTCTGGATATCGTTTCACCTGTACCAAAGTTTATATCATCAACACCTTTGATGATGCCGGCATTCACAGCGGAAGAAACATAACCGTAGTACCAGTCTGACGGATTGACGTCAGCAAAGCTGCTGTCGGCGTTTTGTTGCTCTATTCCAAAAGCTCTCACAATGATTGCAACAAATTCTTCTCTTGTAATAGAATTATTCGGACGGAACGTATTGTCTTCATAGCCGTTTATAATATTATTTTCACTAAGATAAAGGATACCTTCACGCGCCCATTCCACCGACGAAATATCACTGAATATTGTCTGAATCGGCGGTGTAACTACATTATCGTCGCCGCCAACAGTCGGTCTTGCCCCGCCGATTGCCGAACCACCGCCGCCGGAGCCACCGGAACCGCCGCCGCTGCTCGAACCGCCGGAACTGCCGCCGGCAGAAATCGCGGCGCTGCCCCCTACCTCAATTTCTTTCACAGCATCGGTATCAGAATAATAACAATACAATTTTCCGTCAGCGGAAATCTGCGAACTTCCGCTTGTCAATGCTCTGATTGTAAATGTACCGATACCATCCTTTAAGGAAATCGTTTGCTTTTGGTCGCGAGTACGGCTGATTTTCAGCTTGCCGTCTTCGCTTGTGATTGTGATTCCGCTGTTTTTCAAATTACTTGCTAACTTGACTTCGTTTTTATCCAAACGCAGCTTACTGCTGTCATAAGAAATCTCGATATCAAAACCGCACACCGCCTCATTGCCCGCGCTGCCGACAAAATCCAAGCTTTGCACAATAGCCTCGCCTGTTGCGCCCGACTTATCCTCAAGATTCAAGTCAATCGTTTTTACAATCGCTTCCGTATTCACCGATGCGTCAGTTTTAAACGCCACAGTATAGTTTTGTGCCTGCGATGTTCCGCCCGACGAGAGCGTATTGGAAATAACAATCGAATAATCTTTATTTGCCTCAAGATTTTCAAGCAGACAAATCACATATTCGTCATTCACCGCGTCATACTCAACAACAGACGGTACTTTTTTGTTTTGGCATACCACTTTCATTGTATCGCTGGACATCTGAGCGCTGTCCATCTCAGAGTCAAACTTAACCGCGAAACGGTTTGTCTTGCCGCTGATTGTACTGTCGTTCGCAAGCGCGGCGCCGTCAACCTTAACAGTTTCTACTTTCGGCGGCTGATTTGAGAAAATCGTCATCTCATCAATCATAAAATAGATATTTTCCGCAAGACCCTTTATCTCGCTGAAAAATCCAATTTCCGCAACCTTACTATAATCAAAATCTTTGCTAATCGGTTTATAATCCGACATATAAATGCCTTTTTGCGGTAAATCTTTCAGCGGAATACGCACAAAATTCCAGCCTGTATTCTTTACATACCGATTCAGCTCAACCACTGCTTTTAAGTTTGTGCTTGTATTGTAAGGCTGAGAAACGCCGAAAGTGAGTTTGCTGACGTCAAGCCCTTCCGGCACATACATCAGAAATCTTATTTCCGCCGTACTATTCTTAACCTTGGATAAATTTAATCCATTCTGCACCGTGAACCCTGCCGACTGCCCGTTGAAATTCTTGGAGCCGACTCCAACGCCGATACCGCTTGTGCCAATCGCGCTGTATTCTGCGCCATTTTCTATCACTGCACCGTTTGTGGTGGTATAGCTTAATCCTTCGCCTAATTTATCGTCAAATATCTTGCGGAATTCCGCAATCTTTGGATTGTGCTTGATGTATTTTTTAATTTCCGAACTGCGGGACAGCAATCCGGCCTCATTGACCGCTTTTACATAAAATTCATAATAACTGTCATTCGCGCAATCGGTAAGCACATAGGAACACTCCAAGGCTTTCGCGGCAAGCACGCCGTTTCTGTATATTTCATATCCGATTGCCCCGTCAACAGCGTCCCATGAAATTCTAACGTCACCGTCAGCATTCTCTACCTTCACATTTTCCGGCGGTGAAATAAGGTCTGCCACTATCGAAATCTCCGATGTTTTATCCGACTTCTCATTGCCGCTCACCGCCGCAACAGAATAACGGTATGTAGTTCCCGCCACCAAATTAGCGCTGTCAGTATATTCCAATACATTGCCTACCTTAGCCACCAAAGCATTATCACGATAAATTTCATAACCCGTCGCTGTACCGTATTTTGGTACTGTCCATGTTAATTTGACAGCCAGCATATTCCGAACCGACGCGACCGCAAAATTCTCCGGTCTGCCCACACTGCTTATAAAGGCGCTCCGCGTCTCTGATAATTTTGACACCTTGCCACTCTCTAATATTTCACGAATGCAATATTCATATTTCTGCCCCACGACTACGTCTGTGTCCACATAGCTTTGCTCACTGCCATCAATCGTGTCAATTTTCTTTCCGTCTTTGAAAATTTCAATTCCTGTGCAATTCTCCGACTTGCCGCTCCAGCTGAGCGTAATGCTGTTTCGCGCAATATCGGCAATCTCCAGTTTTATGTTTGTTTTCTCCGGCTGCCGTATCTCATAGCAATAGGTGAAGTATCCATCTTCTACATATAAGACAGGACTTACCACTCTCCCGTCAGTCATCTTTACGGCATCCAGCGAATTCGATGAAGACTTTTCAAAATTTATCCATTTTGCCGTACTGTCGGCTGTTTCCAACACCAAATATGCATTTTTGTTTTCGCCCTGGATATAACTTTTCATCGTCGCCAAGCTTTGACCGTTGTTGTAAATAATGCCTTTTTCGGCATCAATATACTTTTCCGGCGCGTCAATCTTCGCCCTTTCCCCAAAGGTGGAATACGCTGTAATCTCAGGTTCGTCCTTCTTATACTCCACTTTTACATCGTCAAGATAAACATCCACCTCGCGTATGTCCTTACCAGTGTTAATATCTCTGACCTGGAAGTTTAGCCGCTTAATACCGTTAACCTTTATGAACTTAGCGCTTAAATCTATTTTCTCCGCAACCCGACAGCCGTTCACATAGACGTCTATTGTATTGGATACTCTGTCAAGCACATAGTCATAGCTTACCCACTTGCCGGCAGCCGTCAGAATTTGATACTGCGTCTCCAAGATGCCTTGATGCTGCGTATTATACCAGTGAAGAAGGTTAAACTCTTTGTCGTTGTCAGCGTCTCCTCTGGTTTTTTCTGCAATAAACTCAAAGTTCACATTCAAACCGGCGCCCTTCTCGCCGGATACCGAATCAGGCGGCATAGGGTCTTGCGTAACACTGAAAGCAATATGCAAATATCTTTCATCGTCTTGCATTGCCTCTGTATTTGACATCAATCTGTTGTGCGTGCCGTTCGTCGAGTCAACCCAGCAGTCTCTGTCGTCAGTCCAGCCGGGAAACGTCGAACCATCCGGCATTTCTCCGTACGGAAGCTTGAATTTTGAGTTGATATGGAGCGATTTATCATCAGCCTCTCTGCCATGTACTCCCGACTGCAATTCATAGTTTGTTTCCATATACCTGCTGTCTCCGTCCACAGCGGCATAAAACGGTTTTCTGGTAAATTGAGCGCTGTTGGCATTAACCTCGTTCCATTCATCATACCCGTCAAAATTCTCGGAATATGCTGAACCTTCCCCTTGCTCTTGCGCCTGCTTTACCGTATAGCAATAGGTGAAATTTCCGTCCTCCACACACAAGATAGGATTTACGATTCTGCCGGTGTCCAGTTTTATGGTGTTCAAAGAATTCAAATCTTTTCTTTCATACTTCACATCGGTTTCCGTACTGTCACTTGTTTCTGCTACCAGATATGCAGTACCCGACGAAAGATATTTTTGCACTGCGTCCAGCGACTGTCCATAGTTGTAAATGATTCCCTTTTCGTTATCGACATATCCTTCCGGCGCAGTAAGCGTTACCCCAAAAACGGACTGCGGAGAAACCACAGGCGTATCCGTGCTGTACGACACATTAATATCGTCAAGATAAACATTGACCTCGCGTCCTGCCTCGCCCGGAATATCTCTGACCTGGAAATTAATCTGTTTGATATCCACTATTCTCGGAATCCCGCCTGTCTGCTTTCTTCCCTTCACAACAGGGTAGCCGTTCGTGTAAATATCCATTGTCTCGCTTGTTAAATCAAAAACATAGTCATAGCTTACCCAATTCCCATCGGCTGCCATCGGAACCTGATACTTCATCTCAGGAGCATCGGCCCCGGGGAGGTATTGCTGCTGCGGTCCGTACCAGTGGAAATACTCTCTCTTCCTCTCACCGGGACTGCCATTACTATTGCACCACAACTCAAATATCATATCCAAGCCGGCGCCCTTAGCGCCGATTTCTTGCTCCGGCATAAAGTCTTGCGCGGCGCTGAAAGAAATATGCAGATACCGTTCGGCCGGAAGATCCGCTGTCGACCGATTTTCATTTATCATTATCTTGTGATGCACTCCGCTGTTTGAATTAGTAACCCAGCCGCTACTATCATCCCACAGCCCATTGTTGCCATCTCCTTTTCCGTATTCATGGTTGAATTTCGTATTGATGCAGAGAGATTTATCTCCTTCCTCCCTGCCGTTTACAGTCGCCAGTTGATAAGATGATTCAATAGCTTTTTTGTCGGAGTTTTGCAGATTATTACCCAGCCAACCCCAAAACGGCGATCTGTCAATTTTTAATGTCGAACTAAGAAAGTTCGAATCAATTGCTTCCTCTGTATACTTATTGAAATCTTGGGAGTATACCGTCCTTGTACCGCCCGCTCTTTGCTCGTCCGCCAATGCCGCAAAATTAAACATTGTGCTAAGCAATGCGACCGAAAGTACGACTGAAATCAGCTTAAATTTTTTCATTTTTTATTTCCTCCTCTTAACCCTTTTTCAGTTTTTCAACCGACAAATGATTTTTCATTCCCTGTTGCTTAAAAATTCATAACATCTTATATCTGATCCTCCTAAATAATTAAATCACACACTTTTCGCTAATAAATTTTTAATAATAGCCTCTAAAATATATTATAATAAAGGTTTCGGCATAAAACAATCGCTCAAATCTGCTTTTTTGTAACGTATTCTGTCGATTATGCAATCGCGCTTTTCTATATACAGCGCGCTTAAAAGACAGAGGTAAAAATTAAACAGAAAACGGTCGTCTGCGATATATAAAAAAGACGCTGAAAACAAATTTCAGCGTCTTTATAACGTATGATATAATTCTTTCAACATCAAAATGCAACCGTCTTGTTTGTCACTGTGCCTCAGCCGTTATGGTTTACCGTAATGTAAATCCTCCCGCTAAAGTTCCTCTATGCCGCGCAGGTCCGTGTTTTGGTACGGTTCGGCGGGCATCTTTATGACAATCTTGCCCCCGTTGCCGGACAAAATCTGCAATCCAAACTGCTCCCCAAACAGAACCTTAATGCGTTGATTGACATTATACAAGCCTATATTCCTTTTTGTAATTTGCTTTTTGCCGGACAGTATCTCGTTAATCTCCTGAATTTTTTCAGGTTCAAATCCCGGTCCGTTGTCCTTGACGGAAATATAAAAAATATCATCTTGCAGAAAGGCTTTAATCTCAATAATTCCCCTTTCTTTGATTCTATTGATTCCGTAGGCGATTGCGTTTTCAAGCAGGGGCTGAAGAATAGACTTCGGCACTCTTAAATTCTCGGCTTTATCATCAATTTCCCATACCACGTCAAATTTATCGGGATATCTGATTCTTTGAATTTCAAGATATACCTCCGAAATCTCCCGTTCCTTTGAAAACGGTCTGAAAAATTCCGACACATCTATCGCCTCGCGGAGCAGCTTTGAAATCAGAGAAATAACCTGCACTGCCTGCGTATCCTTTTTCGCCTCCGCCAGAATAATGCCGCTCAAAAGCTGAAGCGTATTAAACAGAAAATGCGGATTGAGCTGTGCCTGCAAAGCAGAAACCTGTGTATTCTGCAAAAGCAGGGCGTTCTGCGCCAGCTTTCCTTCTATATTCTGCTTTCCCACGGTAATATCCATGACATAATCAAGAACACTGTTCACCTCGTTATTACTGTCAAAGTTCGTTTTATTGATGGTCTTTTCAAATTCAATGATCTTCGCAAACGGCTTATACACCTTTGTTACAAGGAAAGAGGACACCACCAGCGAAATCAGCAGGGAAACAAATAACAGCAACAGGATTTTCCATACGGTTACAGCGGTTACCCACCGTCTGCTAAACACAATCATCAATCTGGTATCGCTTTTTTTAGAATTGACCGAAAGCGTTATTTCGTCTATTGCCCGATGTGCGCGGACATAAGTAATCTTGTTGTCGCTCATACCGTCAAATGCTGCGGTATATTCTTTTATCTTTTCGATATCAACCGGTTCTTCGTCCGAGGTGTAAGTTACGTTGTCCAACGGAGAAATCATATAAAATCTGTTGTTTTCATAACTGTTGTCGTTGAGATTCATTTTTGCATAATCAACATTATATATGATGACATACTCGCGATCCGCCCCTATTGGCTTCGCATACGAAAAACATTTTGTAATTATCCCGATATCGGGAAATTCCCGATAAAAGAATTCCTCTCCCTTTTTGCACGACTGGAACCACGATTTATCGGGGAAATTTCTAAACTCCCCGCTTTTGTATATATTGGATGTGGAGATGACATAGTTCTCATCGGGCATATAAAAATAAATGGAATTCAAAAAACTCGCGGCTTGCTTTTCAGACTTTAAAAGCTCAATCAATTTTTCCTTATCATTTGCCGCAAGGTATGGCAAATCATACTTCGTCTGCAAATCTGAATTTAAAGTGTCAACCATCCCTGTAATGCTGTCAAAGCGGTTTCGCGCGGAATACAGTTCCGTCGAAAGGTTTTCCACGGTTTTATTATCATATACATCCGAGGAAAACCAGAAAAATAACGCAACTGCGCCGATAACCGATATAAAAATAAAAAGGCTCATGATAATAAAGCCTTTTATAAATACACTTCTCGTGCCATATTTTTTTATAGCACTATATGCGATGCTTATATTTCTGAAAACCATTTTTCTTCACCCGATACTCTTAATGTTCTTTCAGATTTTTTCTGTATTCCTGCGGAGAGCAATCCATGTATTTTCTAAACTGCACATAAAAATGATTTCTGCTTTTGTAACCCACCGCTTCATAAATGTCATTAATCGAACGGTTTGTGAATTTCAGCAGTTCCGCCGCCTTGGTCACCCTGACCTCGTTCAAATAATCTACAATTCCTTTGCCGGTTCTCTTTTTAAACTGTCGGCTGAACCAGCTCTCCGAAAGCATTACACTGTCCGCAATCTCCGAAACGGTAATGTTTTTTGCGTAATTTTCATCAATAAATTTTTGTGCTATACTTACAAAATCATAGATATTCAACCGCTGGTTTTCCTCCGAGACGGCTCTTATCAGCCCGCAAAGGTCGGGCTTGGTATCTCCTGTTTGCTCCACATCCGCGGTAATATATTTTACCGTCTCCTTGCCGTACAAAGAATAATTTCCGCTCTCCTTTATTCTCGACACCAGCATTGCATAAAATTTATCAATATCTTCTTCGTTGTAATTAATCTTTTTCTCAAATGTTTTATAGGCTTCTATTGCGCTTTCCGCCTCGCCGTTATCCATCTGCTCGTAAACCATATTCATATTGATTGATATAAAATCCTGCCGCACATCGTCGAAGATACCATAAATATTGTCCGAAATTTTCTTCACAACAAGATTAACCTTCAATCCCAGCAATTCTGCCGCGTTTTTGCGGATGGCGCCGCTGACGGATTCAATTTTTCTCATGCACTCCGCACTGCTTGCGCAATCGCAGAAAATGATATATTCTATATAATCAAAATAATAGCCTATCGGAATGGAAAGAATTCCCGTTTCACCGATTAAAAGGTTACTCACCAAATTGTTGAAGCTGTCTCTGCCGAAACGGCAATGCTCCTTGATATATTGCTTCATATCGCCCTCAAAGATAATCTTGGCAGAAACAACAGGCGTTTTATCTATGTTGTTCTTAAACCCCTGCTTATTAAGAGCCTTTCTCAAAAGCGATATATCGTCCGTCTTTTGCTTGATGTATTTTGTAACAAACGCCTGCAGCTCAATATCTTCATCTGAAATACTGCTAATGCTTCTATCGTCCAGAAATTTCTTACATTCTGATAAAACCCGTTCAATGTCTTTCAGCATAACGGGTTTTAAAATATAATCGATGACTTTGTTTCTCAATGCCGTCCTCGCGTATTCAAAACTGTCGTAGCCGCTCAGAATGGCAAAAGCCACCTCGGGATAATTTTTCTGAATATATTCGGAAAATTCAAGCCCGCTCATCCACTGCATTTTTATATCTGAAATAATGGCATCAACTGTATTCTCTTTCATATATTCGATAGCGCTCTCCGCGTCCTGAAACTTGCCGACAAGCTCAAAGCCGTTCTTCGCCCAGTCCACCGCTACCGAAATGTTATTCAATGTAAATTCTTCATCATCTACTAAAATCAATTTATAATACATTGGTTAATGATATCCCCCCTTGTCAAATAAAATAATATATGCACATAGGTTCAATTCTCATCAGCCTAATTATACAATATCTCTCGCAGTTTTTCAATTACTAAATTCCAAATATCTGCGATAAATATTTTTTAGTTTTCAGTTAGATTATGTTATTTCTTTATCCCTTTACCGAGCCTACCATAACGCCATGGACAAAGTATTTCTGCATGAACGGACAGCAAATCCACACCGGCAGACAGGTGACAATAATAAGCGCGTACTGCACAATATCCTTATACTGCTCCTGCTGTGCCGCCGCCTCATAGTTTTTGGCGGTTTCTCCCTGCGTTACAAGACCGCCGAGTATCGTCTGAATGAATATCGATAACGGATACTTCTTCTCGTCCGAAAGATAGACATACGCGTCAAAGTAAGAATTCCAGTGAGCGAGCGCGTAGAACATAGTGACAACCGCAATAATCGGTTTTGACAGCGGTACAACAAATTGCGTCAAAAATCTGAAATCGTTACAGCCGTCAATCTTTGCCGCCTCAAAAATCTCATTCGGCAGATTTGTCTGCAAATAGGTACGCATTACTATCATGTTAGATACCGAAAGCGCGCCCGGAATAATCATAACCAGCCGCGAATTTACCAGACCGATGCTCTTATACAAAAGATAGGTCGGTATAATACCGCCGCTGAAATACATGGTAAAAGTGAAAAACTTCATAATGATATTCTTTGCTGCAAAATCCTCTCTCGACATAGGATATGCCGCCAGAGTGGTAATCACGATATTCAGCAATGTGCCGAAAAACGTATATATTATCGTATTGGTAAAGCCGAGTACAATTTTATTGTTGGCAAAAACCATTTTATACGCCTCGACATTAAACCCAATCGGATAAATGGTCACCTTACCCCCGCCCACCGCGCTCGGCGATGAAAAGGAAGATGCTATAACGTTAAGCATAGGAACCAGGAATATCAGGGTCATGATAACAAGTATAACATATACCAACCCGACAAACAGCTTATCGCCTCCTGTAAGCGCGAAATCATGGCCCTTTTTTCTGTTTTTTATTGTCATATTTGTTTTCCTCCCATTACCACAAGCTGGTCTCAAAAACTCGCTTCGATACCTGATTGACAGTTAAAAGAACGATAAGGTTGATCACCGAGTTGAAGAACCCGATTGCCGCACCGAATGAATAGTTTCCGCTGCCGATCAGCAAACCTGTCTTAAACGAATAAGTTGAGATAACCTCACTCGCCGAAAGGTTAAGGTCATTCTGCATGAGCAAAACCTTTTCCTCTGTGACATTCAGTACCGCGCCGACAAGCAAAAGAAGCTGTATAATCATGGTCGGCATAATCGCGGGTATATCTACATGAATCACGCGCTGGAATCTCGACGCGCCGTCAATCACCGCCGCCTCTGTCTGCTCTTTGCTGACCGAGGTGAGCGCCGCCATGTAAATGATTGTACCCCAGCCCATTTTCTGCCAGATTCCCGACCACACATAAAGGTGACGGAACGCACTCGCGCTTGACAGAACATTTGTAATCCGTCCCTGCGACAGGTACTCAAGCGCTCTGCCGAAAAATCCCGTCCGCGCGCCGAACAATACATTGATCATACCGACAAGTACAACCACAGAAATAAAATTCGGCAAATAGGAGATAAACTGTACGGAATTCTTAAACACCTTGTTTGTCACTATATGAAAACAAAGCGCAAGAAAAATCGGTAAAGGCCAACTTAAAAGAATATTATAAATCGATATTTTCAGCGTATTGCCCATATACGTCCAGAACCACGGCGAGTTGAAAAATCTTTTAAACCACGCAAGTCCGACAAATTTACTTCCCATTATTCCGTCAAGAGCGCTATAATTTCTGAAAGCAATCTGCAGTCCGTACATAGGCATATATGCGAAAATGACTACATAAACTACCGGCAGCAGCAGCATGACATAAAGCTGCCAGTTTTTGCGAAAATCCTTGGAGTATCTACTTCTTAACGATAGAGTTTTGCAATCCATCTTCTTGCTTGACAACTGCATCTTTTAATATCCACCTTTCAAATGTTCCGCCGCGTTCGTTTCACTGACACGCGGCGGAAGTTCTGCAAGCTTTTCCCCCGCGGCTCACAGAACCGCACCCCTTTGATAAATGGGCGGGGGACAACCTCTCCGGCTGTTTTGCTCCCGCTGTGAGATTAAAACGCCGTTAACGTTTTGTTTGCTGCAAAGCAGCACATCTTTGTGTATGTATCATTTCATTCTATTTCTGTGTAAGTGCGCTGTACAAAGGCGTCATATCTTTCGCGCTGTCCCATACCATGACTTTCACTTCATCAACGCCGGTCGGTTCAAATCCCTCACCCGCAGTGACAGCATTATCGCCCTTGCGTAATGTTATCTCCTGCAAATCAGCGGTTACAAGTCTGCCGTTCTGATAACCCGCAAGGAGTACCGTCACAGCTTCGTCATAATCTTTCTCGGATATAATCGTCGCGGTTTTTGTCTCTGCATCATAGGATATGGTTTGAACAATCTCATAGTAATAGGTACAGTTTCCGTCTTTTACATATAAGATAGGGCTTACTGTTTTTCCATTAGTCAGTTTTATAGCGTTCAACGACTCCGATGCAATTCTTTCAAACATCACATCGGTTAGCGTACTGTCATTTTTTTCCGCTACCAGATATGCGGTTTTCCCCTCCGAAAGATAGCCTTGTACATCAGTCAAAGTCTGTCCATAGTTATAGATAACGCCCGTTTTGCTGTCAACATACTTTTCTGCCGCGTTAAGCTGTGCCGCCTCGCCGAAGGTGGAATACGTTGAAATCACAGGCTCATCCTTCCTATACTCCACTTTTACATCGTCAAGAGAGACATTAAATTCGCGTGCCGCCGCACCTGTATCCATATCTCTGACCTGGAAATTCAGCCGCTTAACGCCGGAAATCTTTACAAACTTACTGCTCAAACTTTTATCTTTCACCACACGGTAGCCGTTCACATAAACATCCACTGTGTTGTCGGTGGTATCAAACACATAGTCGTAGGTCGCCCACTCTCCGGCCTCCGTCAGAGTTTGATACTTCGACCCGTAGAGTTCAAATTTCTGACCGTAAGCCCAGTGCAAAAACTCAAACTCTATATCATTATCGCCCGGCTTTTTGTCAGCCATAAGCTCAAACGTTACATCTAAAGTAGTGCCCTTATCCCCCATGCTTGCAATCGGCATGGGGTCTTGCGCGGCACTGAAAGAAATGTGCATATATCTTTCGTGGTCTTGCATTGCTTCTGTATTTGACATCAGTCGGTGATGCACGCCGCTGTTTGCGTTGACCCAACACTCTCTGTCGTCAGACCAGCCCGATAATGCGGTGCCGTCAGCAGTTGTCCCATACGGATGTGTAAATTTTTCGTGAATGTTAAGAGCGTTATCTCCCGATTTTCTTTCCGCCAAAGTATAGGTTGATTCGATGTTGTCCTTCACAGCCGCATGAAACGGTTTTCTTGCAAACTGTGCACTGTTAGCAGCAGTATCGTTCCACTCGGTATATCCGTCAAAGTCCTCGGAGTATATCGTCCTTTGCGGTTGCTTTATCTCATAGCAATAGGTGAACCCTCCGAGTTTCACATACAAGATAGGATTTACCGTTCTGCCGTCGTTCAGTGTTATAGGTTTCAAAGAAGTTAAATCATCTTTTCTTTCAAACTGTATATTGGTTGTTGTACTGTCAGCTTTTTCGGCTACCAGATATGCCTCTGCGCCGGCGCTTGTGATATAACTCTTCACCTCTGCCGGAGTCTGTTCATAATCATAAATGATTCCCTTTTCGTTATCGACATATCCTTCCGGCGCGGTAATCTCTACCGTACCAAAGACAGACTGCGGAGAAACCACAGGCGTATTCGTACAGTATTCCACTTTAATATCGTCAAGATAAACATTGCTAGTCTTTTGATTTAGATTTCTGACCTGAAAATTAATCTGTTTGATATCCACTATTCTCGGAATCCCGCCTATCTGCGTTCTTCCCTTCACAACAGGATAGCCGTTCGTGTAAATATCCATTGTCTCGCTTGCTAAATCAAAAATATAGTCATAGCTTACCCAACTCTCGTTAGTTGCCATCGGAACCGCATACTTCATATCAGGAGCATCGCCCTTAGTCCCACCGAGGTATTGCGTGGAGAGGTATTGCTGCTGCGGTCCGTACCAGTGGAAATACTCTCTCTTCCTCTCACTCGGAGTGTTATTACTATTGCACCACAACTCAAATATCATATCCAGGCCGGCGCCCATCATACCAACTTCCCCGTCGGGCATAACGTCCTGTGCGGCGCTGAAAGAAATATGCAGATACCTTTCAGCAGGTAAATTTACATCGCTGCGGCTTGGATTCAGCATTATCATATGATTTACCCCGGTGTTCACTCCGGTAGCCCAGTTATCTTTATCAGCATATACACCTTTGCCCGAGCCTGCGCTTCCGTTACTGATCGGGTCATGATTAAAGCTTGTGGTGATGCGCAGGGATTTATCTTCTGTTTTATTGCTGTTTTTGACCCCTTCCATCACATTATAGGTCGATTGAATCGCAGTATTCGTCCAGCCCCAATATCCGACTCTCTGAATGCTCATATCTTTTTCAAGGACATCGGTGCTTATCTCTCCCGTAGTGCGGGAATCAAAATTTTCGGAATATAAAACTCTTACCCCGTTAGCGGCTGTCTCCTCCGCCATTACCGCAAAATTGCACATTGTGCCAAGCAAAGCGGCGGAAAGTATGCCTGAAATCAGCTTCATTTTTTTCATTTTCATTTCCTCCCCTCTAAGAACCAAGGTATCATTGCCTCACTCTTATTAACCGGAATCCGTGTTTTCGGACAATGCTGTCCGAAAACACGGAGATGTTTTACATTTCCGCTTGCGCGCGACGCGCGCGCAAACATTGTTTATCCGCAAGGATTATTTACTGCCTCTGTCAACGCCGGACTGTACAATCTTGAGCCAGCTTGCGAAATCAAGCGCGTCAAGTTCCTGCAAGAAGGTATCGTATTCGCTAAGACTTCTTCTGCCCAAAATAAACTTGGAAACTTCCTGATTCACGTGCTGTTTTATATCAGAGAGGATAAACGCAGCCTCTTCCTGCTCCTCCTGAGTGAAGCTTCTGTAAGGCAGACGATATTCGTATTCCTTGCCGTAGTATGCCGAAAGCGCATCGCCCTTGAACTTTTCACCGTCATACGGCAAACCGTTCCATGCCATACCGTCGGAGATGCTGAGACTTCTGAAATACGGATTTCTCTCCTCCCAGTTAGAGTTCTGAACCGAACCGTAGGTGAGCATGGATACAATACGCGGCTTTGCGCCGATACTCTCAAATACGCTGACATCTTCGTCGGTCGCGGGCTTCCAGTCTTTACCCTCTACGCCGAATCTGGAGAAGATGGTCGCCTCTTCGGAGAGCATGTAATCCATTAATCTGAATGCCGCAAGTCTGTTTTCGCAGTACTTTGTCATAATGCCGTTGGTGACAACTTCCAAATCGGTCTTGACTGCGTAAGCAACGCCCTCAGGGCCTTCCAGCGGCGGGAGCGCAACATAGTCAAGAATTCTCTCCGGAACATTGGAGAAATAAGAGTCTATATCAGACGCCACGATACAGCCGAGGATTTCATCATCGTTCTGGCACTGCATTCTCAGCGCGGAAGAATCCTGCGTGAACGCGTTCTCGTCATACAGCCCTTGCTCATACAAGCTGTTGATATACTCCAGCGCGTTCTTAAACTCGTCTGTATATAAAATGCTCGAAACCTTGTTGTTCTTATCGACAATCATCTGCGTGCTAAGGTCGTCATAGATGAACGAGTTGACAAGGAAGTGCCACGGAACCGCGTTCCACCCGTTGGTACATCCGGTGATACCGACTTCGTCCTTTTTGCCGTTGCCGTTCGGGTCCTCGTTGACAAATCTTTGCAAAGCAACTCTGAGTTCCTCTGTTGTCTTGGGAACGTCCAAGCCGAGTTTATCCAGCCATTTCTTGTTGATAAACGCCTTACAATTATACATATTGCCTGTCTGTTCTGCGATGGACGGCATAAAGTATCTGCCGCCGTCCTCTGTTGTAAGTCTCTTTTCGATATCTTCAATAATAGTAGACGACATACACTCGTTCAGGTAGTAGCCGTAATTGTCCATGTACTCGCCCATATCAATGATGGCGCCCGTGCCGTTCTTACCGTATTTAATCAGCATATCCGTGCCGAATCTGATACCGAAAAGCAAATCCGGCAGTTTATCATCAGCAGCAAGCAAAATCTTAATCTTCTGCTCGGGGTTAACCATTACGTCAAATTCAAAGTCAATACCTGTCTTTTCCTCGAGGAATTTTGTGTATTCGTTTGTCGCGTAATCAATAACGTTATTATTAGAATATGTGCCGAGTTTTAAAGTAATTTTGTCCTTTACGATAGGCAATTCGCCCGGTGCGGTAACATTTGAATCCTCAACAACCGCCTGTGAGCCGCCCTGACCGCCCTTGCCTCCGCATCCGCTGAGCATAAGTACCGATGCCATCGCAATGAGAGCCGCGCTTTTTAATTTACTGTTCATAATTTTCTCCACTCCTTGAATAATAGATGTAGTATTTTTTACAGTTCCCCTTCGGGAACTATGATATACCCGCCCCGCTTACCACCACAACCTTCGCGAAAATACTCAAAGCTGTTCCCGCATACCCCGAATCCGACGGCGCCGTGCTCTACTCTGTTTGTCCGCCGATTGAACTTCCCTTTGGTTTTTTCGCTTTCGCGCAGGTATATACCGCTGTATCAAAACAGTTTCTGAATCAAGACGTGTTCTGAAATGCGGCAATCGGGATTGATACCAATTTTTTCAGCATAACCTCACTTCCTTTATTTTGACCATATATGTCATTTTTTACTTGCTGTGAGGGGAATCCCTCTCTTGAATTTGCGATATAATTCGTTCTCCCTTTATCGCCGAAGCGCAATCAACTTCGCCTGTTTCGCCCGTTCGGCGAGAACTTCTTTAATAATATTATAAAGAATATTCGGGCATAATACAATCGCACAAATCTGCTTTTTTGTACTCTATTCCGTCGAGTTGCGTCAGCGTTATCCGCGCCGAAGTTGTCAGAGATGGCATATAAATCCTTGTGCCGGCAGGCTTTGCCTTTATCACAAAGAAAGCCAACAAGCGCAGAGAGCTTATCTAACACAAAAGCTGCAGGGCACATTGAATGCGCCCTACAGCTTTTAATAAATAATTTTTTGTTTTTACAGCCTTTTACAACATTTCCAGCAGACCTGCCTCATCAATCACAGTGATACCAAGCTCATTGGCTTTTTCCAGCTTACTGCCTGCCTCCTCACCCGCTACCACATAATCCGTCTTTTTCGACACACTGCCGGCAACGCGCCCGCCGCAGCTTTCAATCCGTTTTTTCGCGTCACTGCGCTTTAAGGTGGGAAGTGTACCGGTCAAAACAAAGGTTTTCCCCGCCAAAGTATCTGAGGCAATCTCTCCGGTGTAATCCATGCGCACTTGCGCGGCGCGCAGTTTTTTCAATAATTCAACCGTTTTGGATTCCTCACGGTAATGCACAAAACTGTTTGCCATCTTCTCTCCGATTTCATGTACGGCGGCAATGGTTTCCGCGTCTGTTTCCAACAAAGCGTCCATGGTGCGGAACTGCCGTGCCAACAAGGTTGCCGCTCGACTTCCTATCATGCGGATTCCCAGTGCGAAAAGCAGGCGGTCTAAGCCGCGCTCTCGACTTGCGTCAATAGCGGCAATCAAATTTTGCGCAGACTTATCCGCGAACCGTTCCAAATTTACCAAATCCTCATACTTGAGGGAATACAAGTCCGCCGCGTCCTCCACCAGTCCGTTCTCTATCAACTGCTGAATAATGGCAGGACCCAAACCGTCAATATCCATCGCGTCACGAGAGGCAAAATGAATGATACTGCGCATCTGCTGTGCGGGACAGTTGGAACTGACGCACCGCACCGCCGCCTCTCCCTCCTCGCGGTAAAGCGGTTCGCCGCAGGCGGGGCAAACCTCCGGCATATGGAATTCTGTTTCCTGCCCTGTCCGTTTCTCCTTGACAGAACGCACGACTTCGGGAATAATATCTCCCGCCTTTTGAATGACTACCGTATCGCCGATACGGATATCCTTATCCCGAATGTTGTCAATGTTGTGCAGAGTCGCCCGGCTGACCGTAGAACCCGCAATCCGCACCGGTTCCAGCACGGCGTTTGGCGTGACAGCACCCGTCCTGCCCACTTGCACAACAATATCAGTAATGACGGTTTCCTTTTGCTCCGCAGGAAATTTAAACGCCGCCGCCCAGCGCGGAACCTTTGTTGTTTCGCCCAACAGTTCCCTCTGCGCAAAGGAATTAACCTTTGCCACTGCACCGTCAATATCAAAGGAAAGCGACCCGCGCATTTCTCCTATTTTTTGGATTTCCGTGTACACATCCTGAATGTTAGCGCAAACCACCCGATTCGGGCTGACGTGAAAGCCCTGTGTCTCTAAATAATCCAACGCCTGCGCGTGGGTTTCAAATTCCTTTCCCTCAATCTGCTGAATGTTGAACACGAAAATATCCAGATTTCTCTGCGCCGTCACCTTGCTGTCAAGCTGACGGAGCGAACCCGCCGCCGCGTTGCGCGGATTGGCAAACAACGCTTCTCCCGCCGTCTCCCGCATTTCATTCAGCTTGACAAAACTCTTTTGCGGCATAAAGACCTCGCCCCGCACCTCCAAGCGCGGCAGCTTGTCCGGCAGAATGAGCGGGATGGTGTGAATGGTTTTCAAATTCTGTGTAATATCCTCCCCAACCGTTCCGTCGCCGCGGGTAGACCCACGCAAAAACTCCCCGTTTTCATATTCTAACGAAACGGAAAGACCGTCAATCTTCATTTCCACCATGTATTCCGGCTGCGCGCCGTCCAAAGAATTGCGCACCCGCGCGTCGAATTCCTCCAACTCCTCCTGCGAGAATACGTCCGCCAAACTCTGCATTTGGACTTCATGCACCACCTGTTGGAATTCCGAAAGCACCGCGCCGCCCACTCTCTGCGTGGGCGAATCCGCCGTGCGGTACTGCGGAAATTCCTCCTCTAAAGCAATTAACTCCCGCATCAGCGCGTCATACTCAAAGTCGCTGATACTCGGCTGATCCAATACATAATAATTGCGGTTATGCTCCTGAATGGTTTGTTTTAACTGTTCTATTTTATTTTTAATTTCTGTATTTTCCATACAATCATCCACCTTTTTCATTATGTATTTAGTATAACTTTTTTGGAGTAATTTTACAAGATTTTTTCTGGTTTTTCCAAAAAGTTTTTTTATTCCCTCGTTTCCACACCGGCGTAAAAATTCGGAACACTGCCTACGATTACCGTCTCCGCAATGGGAACCTGTGTGATAACCGTAACCTCTTGCCGCCGCAGTCCCGTGCCGACCACCCCTTTTGCGCAAACCTCCAGCCAAAGCTTGTGCTTGGTTTGATTGATACCCACGCTTTGAAAATCATCTTTTAATTCCGTCTGCATCAGTTCGGTGGAAAGAATTTTCACAGGGATTTTGAAACCGTAACCCGAAACCGCCTGACTTCCCAGCAGAACTCCTGCCGGAACGCTGATGTCCGCACTGCCTGTTTCACTCAAATGTTCCTGTAGGGTCAAAGCGATGTCTGACTTTAACTGATTTGCTTTTACCACATCTGTTTGCAGAGAAGTAATTTCTCCTTGCTCGTTGCGGGAGGCGCTTACTAAATCAGAGTAAGAAAGCTGTTGCCTGCGCAAAGTTTCCGTCACCGCCTCATTGGTCAGCACCGTTAATTTGCCGTTTACCTTTGCCGCCGCGGTTTCTATGATAATGGGCGCAAAACGGTTCTCCGCAAATAAACAAGCGGTAATGAGTACTATCAATATTGCAAAAAATCCAAATCCGCGCCACGCGCGCTTACCGCTCTGTTGAAAGCCTTTGCCGCGCCTTGGCATCGGCGGACGAAAGCGGTACTTTAATTTTCTGACAGTCACATTCACGCCTAGTCCTCCTTTTTTCAAGAACATTTTGGAAAATTTTCTTTACAACTTTTTATATTCATTCGTTCATTTCTCATGTGAGAAACGAACCAAAGAACAAAAAGAGGGGATACCCCTCTTTTAAACACCCCCGCCGCGGGGCAAAGCTAAAATCGTTTAAAATCCCCGCGGCGTAAACCCTGACCCTTTTAGGACAATAACAAAGTTATTACAAGTCATTTCAAATATGTAACGCTTTACAGCCGTCAAACGGGTGGAAGGCAAAAACCACGCTTCGCCCTTGCGAGGCGCTCATTTGACGATGGCACTCGCTTTAAACTATCAAGCTTTTCGGCGGGGGTTCAACGCATTACCCGCCGTGGGGTCTTGGGGTATCCCCAAGCGCACTCTTTTGCTTCGTTTTCTGTGCGAGCAGAAAATGAAGATATGGTATAAAAATTTAAAAGAAAACTTTATCAAACTGTTCTTTTTCTCTACATCTATATAGTTTATGCAGAGGTATGTAAAAGAGTGCATAAAAACGAGTTTTCCGAAATTTTACTAAGAAAAATAAATTTATTTAGTAAAAATACTTGACAAAGAAAAATTGTTGCGTTATACTGTATACGTCAGTTAGAGTTGAAGTGTTTGAAAACATAAGAAAAGTAGAATAACATAAAGAAAAATTAAAGTTAAAATTGTATTAAGGAGGCTATCATTATGGAAAAGCATCTTGATGAAAGGAAAAGGCAAATATTGTTATTGCAGAGTAATTTATCCTCAATACGAAAGATAGCGGGATGGACTACTGAACAGATGGGAGAGAAAATCGGTGTAACGAAGCAAACTATCAGCAATTTGGAAAACGGCAAAACACCCATGAATTTTACTCAGTATATAGCAATTCGCTCTGTTTTGGATTGCGAAATTGAGGAAAATAAGGAAAATGAAGTATTAGGACAGGTTATAGAAATCTTGCTTGACCGTGGGGCTGAATTGGATGACGAAAGTTATGAAAAAGTGAAAGGTGGTATAGATACCGTGGCGGCTTCAGCAGCTGGCGGACTTGTTGGTGTCGCTCTTACTGGGGTATATGCTGGCATAGTTGGTCCGATTTTGGTCGCTCTCGGTCCTATAGGCGGTGCTGTTGTTGGAGCAGTCGGGGCGATCACAGGAAGTAAATGGTTGAAAAAGCTATCTAAAAAAAAGTAGTATAAAGAGCAACCGGAAATATGTTTTCAAATCATCAATCCGTAACAAAAACAATTATGAATATTAACGAAAGCGAGGAAAAAACAATGGCTATACCAGTAAAAATTATTGCCGCAATCGCGGGGGGAATTGCGACGACTATTTTGGGCGAAGAGGGAATCAGAAGATATTATGTAAATAATAAAATATATGATAAGGAGGGTTTTAATAAAAAAGGATATAATAAAGCCGGATATGATAGAGAAGGCTATGATCGGAGCGGCTATAATGCTGAAGGATACAATAAGTGTGGATTTGATAGATGGGGATATAACAAAGAAGGGTGGAATAAAGAAGGATATAGCAGAGAAGGGTATAACAAAGAAGGGTATGATAGAAAAGGGTATAACATAGCAGGATATGATAGAGAGGGGTACGATAGAGATGGATATAGCAGCGAGGGTTTCGATAAATACGGGCACGACAGAGCGGGATATTCAAGCGCAGACAGAGTGAAACTCCTATCTAAGTTAAATAGCTATATGGCTAAAGCTAAAGAAAACTTGGAAAAGGCCGAGTGGCGTTATTTTTGTGTGGAATGTCGTAATACCCTTGAAAAAATTTTTGATTATTATGTTAAATACTATAACTTATCCTCTGGTTTAGACGACGAGAATAGCTTATGTAGCAGAATAAACAAATGTGGAAATAAGGGAATTATTAGTCTGCAAGATGCTGATAAGCTTCATGGAGTGCGGAAATATTGCAATGAAGTGATTCATGGGGGAATAATTGATACAAATTCCTCATTTTATACATTCGCTGTAGTGGAGGAACAAGTCGATAATTTAAGGAAAATTTTAATATAATATAAATATAAAAATCTATGAAAGTGAGGATAAAAAATGGAAAATAATTGGTTGAAAAATCTAGCGAAAAAAATAGAACATCGCAACGTTGCGCTTGTAGGTATAATTTTAGGAGGACTATGTTTATGTTATAAGGGGTTGGACATATTGAAAGCAATAAACACAGAACCTTCAAATGATAATGATGTAACTGGTAATACTCCTTTAACTATAGCAGATTATACCGAAGTTGAGGAAGGCTTAGACAGCGATATTGATGATTATGATTTTGCTTAAATAAGCAGACGTACATATCTCCCCTGTCACCGAAATTTTTCACCCGCATAAGATGTAGGAGAAAAAAGGGGGAAAACGAAATGATAACCATTAGCTTGTGCATGATTGTAAAAAATGAGGAAAAAGTTTTGGCGCGTTGTCTGGACAGCGCGGCAGACTTGGCAGATGAAATCATCATTGCGGACACCGGCAGTACGGATAAAACGGCGGAAATTGCCCGCCGATATACCGATAAGGTCTATTCCTTTGCATGGATAGATGACTTTGCCGCCGCGCGGAATTTTTCCTTTGATAAGGCAACGATGCAATACTGTATGTGGCTGGACGCAGACGACGTATTGGAAGATGATGCGCGGGAACGTCTCCGGGAATTAAAACTAACCCTATCACCCTCCACGGACGTTGTCATGATGAAATACCATACCGCTTTTGACAAAGACGGTACGCCCCTATTCTCCTATTACAGAGAACGCTTGTTGAAAAACTGTCCGGCTTATCGTTGGGCAGGCGCGGTACACGAGGCAATCACCCCCTGCGGAGAAGTTGTATATTCCGACATTGCCGTTTCGCATAAAAAAATCGGCAGTGGAGACCCCGACAGAAATCTGCGGATTTTTGAAAAACTGCTGAAAGAAGGGCAAACATTAGGGCCGCGCGAGCAATTCTATTACGCAAGGGAATTGTACTACCACAAGCGGTATCAAGACGCGGAGCAGGCGTTTGAAACATTCCTTGCCATGCCAAACGGGTGGGTGGAGAATCAAATCGAAGCCTGCCGCTTTCGGGCATTTTGCCATATGGAAACAGGGCAAGACGAAAAAGCGCTTGATGCCCTGCTCAGCAGTTTAAAATATGACGCTCCGCGCGCGGAGATATGCTGTGACATCGGACTGCATTTTATGAAAAAGCAAATGTACCGCGCGGCAATTTTTTGGTATGAAACTGCTCTTTCGCGGGAACGTAATGACGCTAATGGCGGATTTGTCCTGCCCGACTGCTACGGATTTATTCCTTGTATGCAGCTTTGCGTCTGCTATGACAGGCTGAACAATCCGAAACAGGCGGAGCAGTATAACGAAATGGCGGGCAGGATAAAACCCGAATCACCGGAATATTTATACAATAAGCAATACTTTAAGCAAAAGGCGGACCTGACGCAATAATTGCGTCAGGTTCGCCTTTTATTTATTGAATTTCCGCGACAATGACGGTCATATCGTCCGCCTCGTCAGCAGGAGTTTGTTCCAGTGAGCGGCTCAGAATGTCATGCGCCAAAGCAGAGGGCGGAACATTATTCGACGCCTGTTCCAAATACATACGCACCCATGCGTCTCCGCTGTCCTTGCGCTCAATCCCGTCCGTAATCATGACAATCCTGTCGCCGGTTTTTAACTGCCGCGCAAAGGATTCCACCTCCACCTTGGAGAGAACACCGACCGGCAGAGAAGCGGCACGGACGGATTCCACACCGTTTTCCCGCAGGATATAGCTTGGCTCCGCGCCTGTTTTTATAAATTCCACTTCGCCGGTAAATAAATCAATGATACACATATCAATCGTAGCAAAGACTTCACGCGCGGACTTCATCACCATAATAGAATTGATAAGGCGCACCGCCACCCCTTTTTCAAAACCCGCCTTTAAAAAGTCACCCAGCAACTGTACAATCGCCTTGCTGTCCTTTGCCGCGCGGCGGCCTGTGCCCATTCCGTCACTGAGGGCGATGACAAATTTTCCTTCGTCCAAGCGGTAGCACATATGATTGTCGCCGCATTCCTCCGCCGCGCCTTTGCTGGCAAACCCCGTATCTACCTGAAAAACCTCCGACTGGTCAAAACGTATCCGATAATGAAGCCCCTGCCGTCCAAGCACCTTATGCGGACCGACGGAACAGCCCAACGCCGCTTTGACCGCGGGACGAATGACGGCGGCGCAAACCTCGTCCTCTGTTCCGCGTTTGACCGAAAGTTCGGCGTGTAGTTTGCCGTCCACGTCCTGAAAGACCGTGACGTCTTTTGCGCGAATCCCTTTCAAATCCAAACGGGTGCGCAATTCTTCGCCGGAGGGGGTGTCGTAATCCACGCCTGCGTCCACCTCGCCTATCATTTTATCCATAATGCGGGAAACGCCCATAAGCTGCTCCCCTACCAGTTCGCGGTTCTCCACCAAGCGATTTTTCCAAACACGGTTGAGGGTATATACTTCAAACAATTTATTGAGTTCTGTCACAACGGGCTTTAATTTGATACACTTGCGGCGGAAGTAATCACTGACGTCCGCCTCCTCCAGCTTTCCCTTTTGCTCCATGACCTCCAAGCATTTGAACATGGTCTGATAGGTAGTATTAAAGTTCCTCCCCCAGCAAATCATGGAATTCTTACAGGTGCGGCAAACACGGTCAGCAGTAGTATCAAACAGCGTGGCAATATCGCTCCAGTCCGTGGCGGCAGTGCTGTCCGAAATTTGTGTAAACGCCTCGGAGAGATGCTCAAAAGAGGACGAAACAGCGCTGAGTTTAGCCTTAATATTCTTGCGCACCGTCTCCGGAGATTCGTCCTGAGCAGTGACAGCAGTCAGTTTGGCAGCGTGCCGAAACACAACACGCGGCAAACACAAAACAACGCCTATGGAGGCGAATACTTCGTACAGCGTAAGCATAGTACTTGCCGCCGCGTCTGTGTAAATGACCAGAGCGGCGTTTGTCAATAGCATACCGACCGCTGTTCCTATCTTTCCGTAGCGCGACAAAATTCCGCATATAAATCCGCACAAGGTAAAAATTCCCGTCATTGTCAAAATATCTCCGCTGCCGATGCCGCACAAAATTCCTAAAATGCTGCCTGTCGCGGCGGCATAGCCTGTTCCGCAGCTAACGGCGCTAATGAGCAAAACCGTCAGCGCTGCAAAGTTGGATACAGAAAAAAACGAGCCAATCCGCACTTCTTTCAAGCTGAGCAATACAATGCCAAGCATAATGAAAAGACTGATTTTTTCTTCCGTTTCCAACGCAGCGGCAAGAATACGTTTTTCCCGCGCGGCTATGCGGCTTTTATCAAATATCACCACACCCAACGAACAGAGCAGCGCCTCCGCGAGCAAAAGAAAAACCCCCGCCACCGTGTAACCCTGCCAATTCATTAAAACAATTCCGGGCAGAAAAAGAGAACTTCCCGCCGCGACAGCCGCTTGCATAACAGAAAGCGGGTGATTGCGTTCCAATACAAACAAAAACATGGTATAGAGCAAGACACCCGATATGTATTTTGCGGCGGAAAGCTGCTGCGGCAGCAATAAACTTCCCAGACAAACCGCAATCATGGAAATCAGTGTTTTTGTGGAAAACGTCCGCTCCTGCGCCAAAAAGGAAATACCAAACGGCGACAATCCCGCAAAGGGAATGGCGCGGGCGAACAAAAATCCGCCTCCCCGCAAAGCAATCTCACGCAGGGAAAGCGAAATCTTCCCCTTTGGCAAGTGCCACTTTTGCCGTCCCTCAGGCGGCTTGTCCACTCTGCGATATGGCATAATTTCTAAATCAGGCATTGATAAAACCCCTTTCGATATCTTTCGTATTTTGAAATATTACAAATTGTTTTCCAATATATTACTGTAATATTATGGTAATATTATACGATAAAATACCGCAGAATTTTGTCACAATATGCGGACTTACAAAATTTTATACAGTTAATTCCAAAAAATCAGAAAATTGTGTTTAATATCCACCCTGCGGCAAACGCTGCCGCCACCGTCACCGCAAATGCCACAAGAGAAACACCGAGTTGCCGGACACGTTTTAAGCGCAAATCGCGCCTTTGTTTCTTCTGTGTTTTACATCTCATTTGTTCCACCCTGCCGATATAGTTATCAATAATTTCCTGTGCCTGCACCACAACCGGCGCGGTAGTAGAAATCGGTATTTCCTTTGGCGCGGACGATTTCAGAATTAAAATTGCCTGGTCGATAATATCCGAGTTTACCCGGTCAATGATAACAACTCTGCGCGAATTTTTTTCTGTCATGGCAATCCCTCCTTGCTTTCTTTCAAGAGTTTATCCGAAATTGGAATTTTTATACATTCGGATTTTCACTCTGCTTTGTGTGCAAAATATGCGTGAAATATTGCAAATATTGTGCAACAAAACAGAACCATTGCAAGCCAGAATGCAGATATGATAAAATAAACATAAACACAGAAAGGAACAAATTAATGAGACTTTCTGGACTTTTAAGAAAGGCTATGGTGATTTTTATGAAATTATCTTTTCGTTGGTATGGAACAGACGACCCTGTTACCTTGCAGAAAATAAGACAAATTCCGACCATGCACAGCATTGTTACAGCAGTATATGACGTACCGGTCGGCGAGGTTTGGAGACAGGACGCCATCGACAAATTGAAAGCTGAGGTAGAAAACAACGGCTTGCATTTTGAGGTAATCGAGAGCGTGCCGGTACATGAGGATATTAAGTTGGGTTTGCCGAGCAGAGACCGCTACATTGAAAATTATAACGAAAACATTCGCCGCCTTGCAAAAGCGGGAATTAAGTGTATCTGTTATAACTTTATGCCGGTATTTGACTGGACGCGGACGCAGCTTGACAAGGAACTGCCCGACGGCTCCAACGCGCTGGTATACTATGTAGAGCAGTTGGAAAAAATGGATCCTCTGACCGGAGAACTCAGTCTGCCGGGGTGGGACAGTTCCTATAAAAAGGAAGATTTGAAAAATCTATTTGACGCTTACAAAAGTGTTGATGAGGAAAAATTGTGGGAGAACCTGGAATACTTTTTGAAAAAAGTGATTCCCGTTGCGGAGGAATGCGGCGTAAACATGGCAATTCACCCCGACGACCCTCCATACCCGATTTTCGGCTTGCCGCGTATCATTACCTGCGAAGAAAACATTGACCGTTTCCTTAAATTAGTGGACAGCAAAAACAACGGTCTGACTCTTTGCACCGGCTCGCTCGGCTGCGCCAAGACAAACGATATGGTGAAATTGGTGGATAAATACGCCAAGCAGGGGCGGATTCACTTCATGCATGTGCGCAATGTCAAATTGCTGGAGGACGGCAGCTTTGAGGAATCCGCACACTATTCCGGCTGTGGTTCGTTGGATATTGTCGGTATCATGAAAGCTTTGTATGATAACCATTTTGACGGCTATCTCCGTCCAGACCACGGCAGAATGATTTGGGGCGAGACGGGCAAGGCAGGATATGGCTTGTATGACCGCGCGCTTGGCGCGTCCTATATCACCGGAATCTGGGAAACCCTTTCCCGTCTCGGATAAGCATAGGAAAGCGACTAAAAGACATACTTGTTGACGTCTTCCAAGCCAATTCCGCGGTGAACGGAAATATTGATTCCGTTCGCGATAACGGAGGCAATATCACGAATCACGCTGTCCACCTCTTTCGGCGCAACGATAAAGTCGCCGACAGAGGGGGTAATCGCTTGCTTAATCAGGGCATATTTGTCCTCCTCCGCAATGCCGGAGAGCATTTTATAAAGCCCCTCGTTTTCCTTGGCGTTTTCTTTTAGATGCTCCAAGAGCATATTGATACTGTCACCCGCAATGGTGGCAGCGTCCACCACGGTGGGAACGCCGATGGCGATAACCGGAACACCCAGCGTATCTTCGTTCAGCGCTTTGCGCTCGTTTCCGATTCCCGCGCCCGGCGTAATGCCTGTGTCCGCAATTTGAATGGTAGTATTGATACGCTCAATTTTGCGGGAGCAAAGCGCGTCAATCGCAATGACAAGCGCAGGCTTTACGCGGTCGGTAATTCCGCGGACGATTTCTCCCGTTTCCACACCGGTCAGTCCCAAAACACCCGGACTGACCGCACAAACGGGGCGCACACCCTCGTCAATTTCCTCAGGGATATACTCTTTCAAGTGGCGGGTAACCATCAGCGAGTCCAACACTTTTGGTCCCAGCGCGTCTGCGGTAATGTTCCAGTTCCCCAATCCCACGACGAGAACGGTGTCCTCGTCCGAGGTCAGCTTTGTGTCCAGTAAAGGTTTCAGTTCCTTTGCGCAGGTGCGGCACATATGCTCGTAAATTTCCTGTTCGCCGTAAAAACGGGAGGGCATCTCAATCGTGATATAATTGCCGCGCGGCTTGCCAAGGAGTTTTTCTCCTTTTTCGTTGGTGATACGAACACGGGTGAGCGAGATACCGTTGCCCTCGTCCGCGCTTTCGGTTTCCACTCCGTCCAAATCAGCTTCCAGCGCGCCGCTTTCGACATATAGTTCTCTTGCCTCAATCGCAAGGTCGGTTCTTGCTTGATATGACATAATGTAATCCTCCTATGCTTGAAAAGGGTTGAAAGTAATAATATTTTGCCTGTTCTGCGGAAAAAATATGTGAATCTGATATTTTTTTTGAAAAAATGCTTGCATTTTTCGTTCAGGCGTGGTAGAATATTTAGTATTGATGATAAAGATTAAGGGAGTAATTGGAGGTGAAATCATGCCGAATATCAAATCCGCAAAGAAGAGAGTAAGGGTTATCAAGAAGAAAACCTTGCAGAACCAGATGCTCAAGTCTCAGCTGAAAACTACCATTAAGAAGTTTGAAGCTTCTTTGTCTGATGGCAAGGCAGCCGCTACAGAAATGTACAATGAGGTAATCAAAAAGACCGATCAGGCTGTTGCGAAAGGGATTCTTCATAAGAATACTGCATCCAGAAGAAAGAGCCAGTATGCTACGAAGTTGAACAAAATCGCGTAATTGCTGTTCATATTGCAAGAGATGTGCCGCTCCTTTGGGGCGGTTTTTGCATTGATAAAAAAGAAAACGGAACGTCAAATATTTTGACATTCCGTTTTCTTTTGCAAAAATTTAGATTAACCGCCTACTCCTCGTCCGCGTATTGTATTTTCGTATTGCGGTAAAAAATCGTAGGATTTTCCAGCGCGGTATGTGAAACCTCAAAGTCAATCCCATATTCGCTAAACAGCTTCACATGAGTGGGGAAATCGTTCACCCGCACAATAATTTTCTTTCCGCTTGCCTTCAACTCCGCCAGTTTGTCGTTCAGCTCATGCGTAGTTTGGATTCCCGTAGTTAGCACGGCAACCGCACAAAGCGCACAATTTACAAACATCAGCACCGCAATTCCTCTGCGCAGCCAACCTATCCAAGTCTGTGCGCAATCCACGCTGTAAATCAAAATCAGAACAGGAATGTAGTAGGTATAACTTGTGTAACGCGCCCACCACGATTCGGGGAAAAATAAAGTCAGCAGGGTAAACACCGCCAAAAAGATTGCGGTTACCGCCCTCATTTTTGTTTTATAACAAGCGGCAATCAGCGCCAAGAGCAACGACAAAATTAAAATTCCGCTAAACAATACGCCAAACCCGCCAATCCGTATATCCGCATTGCTCAAATGCACCCATTCCTCCGCATGAACAGAAAATGGAATTTTCAATTCCGGTGCATCTGCAATAGAATTATTGGTTTTGGAAAACAGCGAGACAAACAATTGTTGAAAACGGTTGCGCTCATTCATCGTCTTGGGCGGGTTTGTATTCATAATATCATATTTTCCCTCGCCCATGACCGGATAAACCAAATGCTTACCCTGCATCATATGCTGTACATAGGGGTCAAAACCCAAGAGTAAAATTCCTGTCAAAAATCCCGCAATCACGACAGTGACAGGCTTTTTCAACTTATTAAAGCGGTGTCTGTTTTTAATGCCGTAACAAATTCCCGTTACCAAAAGCATAATGCCCACAAACACCGGTGCAGTGAATTTGACCGTACAGGAAAACGCAGCTATGCCAAATATCAGAAAATAAGTGTTTCTGTTTGCCTTTTCCGTATAAATTTGCATACAGAGCAATACTGTAGCAATGATAAACGAGCCAACCGCCAAATCATTATACGAGGTAAAGAGTTGGCAAAGAAAAACCGGATTCAGCGTAATCAACAGAGCAAATCCCACACTGCGTTTGGCGGAAAAGCCGTAAACCTTGCGCATAGTGTCATAAGCTACCGCAAATAAAAGGAACAAAAACAAAATATTAACCGCCTTGGCGGTCTCCAGCAGGTTTGTGGCAGCATAAATCGCAGCGGAAAAAATCCAAATTCCTTTCGGATAATTATCCAGCCACAGTGCCATGTCAGGATAAGAAGCAAACACATCAGCGTCCAGCGAGCTTTCGCGGAAAGGATTCCATCCCTCTTTCAGGGTAATAACGGCTTGCTTGTGGTAATACATTCCGTCATAAGACCAGTCATAGATAAAATTGCAGACAAATATCCAAAGAGAAAATACTGCAAATATCAACAGATACGCCTGAAACTGCCGTCGGTCCGTAAAAAAGGAAATACCGAGCAAGACAGCCGCGGGTAACAGTAGGGTATACCAGCCAATAGAAATTTTAACTGCGAATCCCAGCAGGGCGACTGCTACAACAAATATCAAAAAGGAAAGTGCGCCCAAGGCAAGCTTTTCCGCGAAATTATCTGAACTCTTTATCTTCATGTATCAAACACTCCTGCTTACATTCATTTTTTCTTTTGTAGTATGTGCCGAATGGACTAAGGTCATATTCTTAACCTCTTATCTTGCCGACAACAAAATTTCACGGTTTGTTCCGTAAAAAATATCGTCCCGATTGGAAATCAGTTTACAAAATTCTTCAAACCTATCCCACGTATTCGCAATATCAAATTCGTAACTGTGCCCCCAAATATAAAATATCTTTGGTTCTTCCGTCTGCAAGGCAATAAATTCCTCCGCCAAACGGAACAGTTCTTCCTCCTCCATAATGTGGTACACTGTAGGGTTAAATCTCAAAAGATTGTCCTGCAAATCGAAACTATGCGTAGAGGTAATCGTGCGGGAATAACGTATTTGGGTATGCTCCTTCAAAATCTGCGCAACTGCGTCATTATTGTTCACACCGCCGCACGGGTACGCCATACCGCACACCTCATAGCCGACCAAGGCTTCTAAATTCTTTCTGTCCTCTTCCACCTGACGGATAACCTCTTCCTCGGTTTGCTCCGTCAAGTTCGGGTGCGTCAGGGTATGCACCGCTACTTCATGCCCCTGATAAACGCTCCGCACCTCTTCCGGCTTCACTTTTGTATGATTGACCGTCGCACCACCGCGGACAAGCTGATTTTCTCGTCCCAACAGCTCCGAATTGATGTTAAAGGTTCCCTTTAAACCATACCGATTAAACATTTCAATCAAACGAATATCCTGCGTTACTCCGTCGTCATAGCTGAACGTAACCGCCTTTTTCTTTCCCTGAAACATTTTCCCGTCCCCTCGCTTATTTTATTATACTTTTCTAAATTAGTTTTGCTTTTATTGTACCATATCTCTATTCCACAGTCAACAAAAAACAAAACTCCCATTTTTCCCATGACCGTATAAAATAAGAACCCCTTTGAAAAGGGGTTCTTATTCTTTTACTTTTTCATTTTATTCAACAAGCGGTAAATCACCACAAACGCTTCTTCCCGCTTGGTATAAGCCTGCGGAGCAAATGTCTTATCCGGAAAACCGTTCATCAACCCGCTTCCGACAATCTGCCCGATATTCTCGCTTGCCCAACCGCTGATTTCAGTTGCATCGGAAAATGCATTCAAATCTCCGCGTTCTTCCAAATCAATCCCCGCTTTTTCAGCCGCAGAACAAAGTATTTTTGCCATTTCTTCTCTGGTGATACCTGCCTCCGGCGTAGCCGCGCCGTCATATCCGGATATCAAGCCGTAATCCAAGGCGGTCTGTACATACCCCGCATACCAATCCTCGCTCGAAACATCACGGAAACCGCCTTGATACTGCACAGGCTCTAATTCCAACGTCCGCACAATCAATGCCATAAACTCCGCGCGGGTCACTTCCTGCTCCAGACCAAAGGAATTTTCTGACAATCCGCTGACAATCCCTTTCTCATATAAATCCTCGATTTCAGTCTTTGCCCAGGAATTTTCCAGTTCACCACGCATTGTCGCGCTCATTTCTCTTTTGCCAGGCGGTTCTGTAAAATCAGGCGGCGCTGTACTGTCCGGATTGGAAGGCGTAACCGGTGCCGTGCTCGCGCCGCCTCTTCCGCCCCCGCTGCCGCCACCGCCGTGCTGTGTGCCGGTACTTGGTTTAGCAGACGGTGAAGGGGACGGGGTAGTGTCAGGACTTTCATTCGGCCGTTCTCCAAAATAAATACTGTTGCTCGTACTGTTAAAACTGCGAACTACGCCACCATTAAGCAGCAGTTGCTTTATATTTCCCCCGTTTTTTCCAACTACGGTGTTTGTATCGGCAAGGTTCTCCAACGTAATCAAAGAGGACGAAAGACGTATCAACTCTGTATTCCACTTAATAGAAATTTCATCCGCCGCTTTATCGCTCTTGAATATAGTCTGCTCCGTATTATCATTCACAATCGTTGTAGCGCCCTGTGCCATGACGCTCTTTGTATTACCCTCTTCGTCCAGTTCTGCAAACAGCATGGAAGCATCCGTAGTATGAGCGCCCACATTGCGCAACGCTTTCTTGGAGGTATCGTTGACAATATAATATTGATAATGACTGGTCTGCTCGCCGGCAACATTGGTAATGTACAAATCAAACGCGCTCACCTCCGCGTTCGTTACACCCGAAAGTTCTATCGGCTGCGCATCAACGTGGTATTCCTCACTGCCGTTACTGGGATACAGTACGGTATTAAACACCGCCGCTCCGGTCACGTTTTTCTCATATACAGTATACCCTGCCTCAGAAAAACTACCCTGCCCTTCCGAATACCATCCCGTCTCAATGGTCGCGCGACTCAATTCGTCTTTTTCCACCGGCACAACCTGTATATTTGCTTTGGAAAGATTGGTTTTCGTAATGCCCGTTTCCTCATCCAGTTCAATATTTGCTTCGGGCAGGAAATGCCAGAATTGATCATACTTGTTAGAACCCGATGTTGTCGGAACCAAATAATCCGTCACCAGCCAAAAACCCGGTTTGACAAACAAGATTTTTCTGGTATAGCGCGCGTCACGAATGTTCGGTGAATAGCCTTCAAAGAAATCATAAGCCTCATTGGTCTCCCATCGATTTACCGTCCCTCTTGTGCCTGTCTTATGGTCGTTATAATCAATTCCGGAATCTCCCGAATTGAGCCCTTTCGCATTCACCGCCACCACATTGTGACCACGGGAAGATTTGAGCCAATTCACCTTTGCGTCTGCAGTATAACTGCCGTACAATGGGTCAACCAATAAATACTGCCCATAAGCGGAAACTACGATATTGTTATCATCCTTATGCGCATGGTTGCCGACGCCACCGTCCACACTGGCATACAAATAATTCGCGGTACTGCTCCAATCAGTGCGCATGGCTGCTTTCCGTCCGAACGGGTAAAGAACAGAGGTAACCTCCGGTTCCTGCCCGCGCGCACCGCCGCTGCCGCCATAAATCAATTCCTGATCTCCGAACCAATCACCAACATACAAAATGCGTTTGGGGATATACCCGCTGCGGTGGCTGTAACCATCTCCCTCTTGATTGTCAATGTACCCCGGCATACTGGTGAACATCATAAAACGGCTGAGCTGATGAATCGCGTTCAGCGTCGTTTCGGACAGCGGAGATTCTCCCTCTATTCCCGCCGCTTCTGCGATTTTTAATGCGCCAATCACCGTATCCATGGTGTAATCGGTATAGCCAAGCGCCAACTCGTAGGAAGAACCGTCCTCTTGCAAAATATGGTCTAAAATCTGACTATACTTCTGCTTAATATCTGAAAACCACCTCGCAGAATCGGTGAATTCCTGAAAATTCAGCGCAATCGCATAATGTCCCATCCGCTCGGAAGAACCCCAGTTGCTGGACGAGGTAAAGAATTTCAGAAATTCGTTGCCCTGTATCCACATATATTTCAAACAGCCTGTCAGAATATCCGGCGTCATATACTCGCTCTCCAAAAGCTGCATAATATATCCCGGCATTACCTGACTGCGCACCGCGATATCCAAATCTTTAATCCGCCGCGGGTCCGACTTGGTGACGTTAATAAAATCCATCCACATACGCAGCGCTGTGTACGCATATTTCTCATCCTGCGTAACATTGTATGCTTTGACCAATTTATCCATCCATGTATTAAAACGCAGTAATTCCTCAGGATAGCGATATCCTGCACCGTTTGGGCTGTTCCATGGCCAACTCTCCAATTGGTCATAAGAAAAAATCACAGATGCCAGCCCCGATGCCCATGTTAATTTGTCCTCTTCCATAGAGGAATCATCAATATAGAAAATCGCCGCTGACTTTTCCTTATCGCCTGTAGAATTACGCCCGTACAAATTCAGCGTTGCGCCGGTAATGGTATCACCCGCCTTGAGCGCCGAAACATCAAATTTAATATAAATACGTCCGGTCTCGGCATCCACAAGATTGGCTGTATCATTCATTGCAGACTCCCGCGCAATCAGCATCGGTTCTGACCCGTAATTTTTCGTGCGGTTGCTGCCCGCCATAATCATGGTATCTGCCACAGGTGTCAAAGTCATCTTGGTTCCGTTGACATTGATGTCCAGATAAGGCGCGACATCCGCGCCCGCCTCCTTGGAAGCAATTTCCACAGTACCGCCGTCTTTATTGGTTGCAGTAATCAAAAAAGTCAGCTGTCTTCTTGTACCCAGATAATTATTGACTATATCCGTAATATCACTTTCAATATACTGTGCATCAGGCATAACTGTCGCAATATCCAACAACGTCATACCACTATTTGCGTTATACATATAATTTTCTAACAGCAAATCCGCCGTTAATTTATCCTTTTTTGCACTGTAAGTATCCTTTGTGCGGGTGGAATTGCGCTCACGATTCAAATAATAATCAAACAACGCCTGCTTTGCGCGGTCATAGTCACCCTCTTTGACAGAATTCTCCACATTTGCCAAATCCGGAAATCCGCTGTAATTCAGTTTGCCGACGGTTGTCCACCGCTCACGCTTTGCGTCCCACTCACCGAAAAACACCTTGTCGGACATGACATAACGCTGATACGGTTTGTTTGACTGTCCGTAACTGCCTGTAAAGGAGTTGATAGTCACGTCGTTCACATACGGGTCGCCCTTGAGTGGGTATCCGAATGTACTGGTAATATAGCCGTTCTCGTCCCGCGTAGGTTCTCCCTGCGGCGTAGTATCCAAGCCTGCCGCAAGCAGTTGCATTTCTGCCTCCTCTGCAAACTGCGTTTCCGTCTCCTGTAAATCCGGCGTCGCCTCCGGTTCGGCAATTATTTCAGTTGTCTCAGGAGATTCCGCGCTTGATTGCATCTCCTCTCCTGTTGTTTCCTCTGCGGCAGAGGGGGAGTTTGCCTCCTCTGCCGTCTCTTTTTTAATCATTTCCATCAGCTCTTGCAGTTCGTCAAGCATTCCCTCACGGCTCAGTTCTGCCTCCGCCGCACTGCGATCTGTGTCATTCAGCTCCGCTGTCTCCGCAAAAGCGCTCAGACAAGTCAGAAGCATTGCAGCAGAAAGGGTTCCGGCAAGCAGCCGCATGATATTCTGTCTGTTCATACTTATAATCAATCCTTTCCTTATCAGTGCACAGCACTGCGTCCGAGTCCTTATTTTGCAAGCATATAAATAATCTTTGCCGCCTCAGCTCTGGAAGCGTTCCTCTGCGGAGCAAAGGAACCGTCCTCGTACCCTTTCAAAACGCCGTATTTCTGCATCTGCGTCACGCTTGCCCGCGCATAATCCGAAATTTGACCTCCGTCTGTGAACACCTCTGCTTCCTCATTTTCTTCCAACTGCTTGCTGACATAGCGCAGCGCGCGGTCGCAGAGAACGGAAATATCCTCTCTTGTAATGTTCTGCCCCGCTCCAAATTCCGTATCAGATACTCCATTCACAATTCCTGCCGCAACACCTGCCGCAATGTACGGATAACTCCAATCGGAAACCGCTACATCTTGGAACTCCGCAACATATGAGGTATCTGTCTGAATATTTAAAGCACTCAGCAAAATCTTCAAAAATTCTTCCCGGCTGATGCTGTCCTCCGGACGGAACGTATTATTTCCATCACCTGAAACGATGCCCCTCTTTTTCAATGTAGTAATATAGGAATACGCCCAGTGCATCTCATTTACGTCACCGAAATCCGTGCTCGACACATTCGGAGAAATACTTACTTCATCAGTCGGCGGATAGGAAACCACACCGCCGGCAACACCACTGCCACCGCTTCCTCCGCTACCGCCGCCTGTCGGTGTTCCGCCACCGCCATTGCCGCCGCTTGTGCCCATTACCGAAATCGGAATGGATTTGGATACTTTTTCTGCTCCATACTGCGCCGTAATGGTCAAAATTCCTCTTTCTGTTGTAGTAGGACAAGTCACTACTCCACTATTTGAAAAATAGGACGGAATAGATGAGGAATAAGTAAACGCACTGCCATATTCACCAACATTCGGCAAGGTAACACTTTGCGTCAAACCGGTCAGCGTACCCAGTTTATCTATCAAAAGCAGTAGATCCGCCTCCGCAGTTGCCACATCGCCGCGCAGAGAAATCTGAAATTCACGCAAGCCGCTGTTGCCTGCCTCTTTCTCCAAAACAGAATATTTCACATACTGCACGATAACAGGCGAAAACGTGTGCGTTTTCTGACCCGCGCCCAAGGTAGAGCCGCTTGCCAAAGCAGTCCAATTCTTATTATCACGAGACCCCTCAATCTTGTACTGCTGTACAGAATATTTACCGAAAACTTCCGCCTCCCACAAATCAACCTGATTGATGACCGTTGCACCACCCAAATTAACCGTCAGAGTTGGATTTGTCTCTGACCGAGCAGTCTCCCAAGTGGTATCCATCAATCCGTCAATCGCTTTGGATGCCGGGTGCGTCGAACTACCCGCGTTGGAAGTTGCCTTTGCGCCGAGCGCCAAATTGTTCGGGTCAAGGCAACGTACTTTCAGAGGAAATTGCTGTGTGATAAATGCATTCGGCTGATTTGCAAGAGTAAGTTTCAGCGTCAGCACTACGTCGGTGTCCTCCGTCAGCGCCTTTCTGTCAATCACGCCCGCCGCTGAGAGAATATTCGGGTGCGAACTGCTCCATACAACCTCTGTTCCGGGCCAGCTATTCGTCACCATTGCAATATTCTGCGTCACCTGTCCATCCAATACTTCAATCGGAGCGGCATACCCCATATCTTCCGCAAGCAGATACAAAACGCTGTAAATACTGGCAGAAACCTTGGCGCTGTTGACGGTCAAAGTTCCGTTATTTGTAATATTCGGCGACGCGTCGGTGTTGTTAACGGAAGTAATTTCAATATAACTCAAATCCGTAGCATCTTCGCGCAGCAGCTTATTTGTGACAACCTGTTTCGCTCCCTGCCCATCGTTCAAATCCACCCAAACATTCAAGCTGTTGGTATAGGTGTTGATTTGACATCTCACTTTCATCTGAATCGCTTTTGTCTGTAAGGTCGTCACAGGGCGGTATTCTGTTCCGTCCTGATTGCGCGCAACCATAGTGTAACGCTGATTCGCGTTAGCGTTCGCTTGCCCTGTATAAAGTGTAAACAGTCTGTTGCCGTTGCTGCCGTAAAGCACCAACTCACTCTTTGCGCAGCCCTCGGGCTGAACAACGTCTGTTTCCACTTCAAATTCGCCGCGCATTTTGATTTCTTTCCCGTTAAATGTCGGGTAAATATCAATCTTCGTTCCGTCGCCGCCGTTGGTACGTACCAGCTTAATCGTCTTGTTTTCCTGTACAATTGTACCGCCGCCGTTAATGGTTTTGATATTCGAGGCAATCTCACTGCCGCTGAAATCCGTCTGATAAATCACCTCGGTACTGCCCGAATCCAAAGCCAGGTGAAACACAAACTGTTTTTCCAACGTCTGTCCGTTCAGCGAAAAAGTCGCTGTCATGACAACTTCCTTACGCTCTTTTTCGTCCAGCTTTACAATCTGTCCGCTGTCGGAAAGATATGCCGCGTCAGAAGATTTCCAACTGATAGCCGTGCCGTAATCGCCCGAAGACGGCAAGGTAAGAGAAGTATTCAGATTATCTTTATTGTCGCTTGTCAGATTGGAATAGTCCACCTTGTCTGCCGCCGCTTGCAGGATAACCTGCGGGTCATCCTCTTTTTTTATCGTAAGGAAATAGTTTTTATACCGCACTGTGCCGCCCTTTTCAAACCGAGCGCTCATCACAACTTCTCTATCGGCGTCAAAAGGACGATTCACCAGTTTGCCGCTGTCTGTCATATACTCATAGTTGGAAGACGTCCACCGCACTGACACGCCTGCCACTTCCTCCGGCAAGACAACGCTGTCTGTTACCGCCGCCGGGTCAGAAACAAGCTTTTGCGCCGTCAGGCTTTTCATCGCGGTTTCAATCTCATCCCCTCCTGTTTCATAGGAGGCAACTTCATACAACTTGATAGAAGAAATGGTAATAGAATCACCTGCGCTTTGATTTTCTTTCATAGCAAAGTATGCGCCCTGCAACTGATACCCCGCGTCTGTCAAATTGGCAACCGTATAGGTCGTCGGAGTGCCGTCATTCATTTGCAATACTACATCATTACTTTGTGTATCTATGGTATAAGTCAACGTATTTTCTCTGTCATTAAGCGTTCCTGTATAAACAGGGAAATAAACTCCCGTCGACACATAAATCTCTGCCTTGTTTGAATATACACAAAGAGAGAACGGCTTTTTCGGAGTTCCGTCGGAATTGGAGGCGCTGCCTAAAAATCCGAGCGCGCAGAACTGTGAGGTAATATGCGGACGGAACACCACCTCCATACGGTATTTTCCGTTAAAGGTATCACGGAACGATTCTGTACGGGTCGCGTCGGAATATGGCTCTATCGTTTGACGGAAATAGAACTGATTAACCAAGCTCTCAGCGCCGCCGCTGCCCGGCGCGGAAGTCTTAGTCATAACCAGCTTGCCGTCCGTAATCGTATTGGTTGCCGTTGCCGTGGTCGAGGAAGCATACGACCAACCGGGAACCTGATTGTCCGTAACCGTTTTCCCCTCAAAGTTTTCCTCTACCAATAAACCTGCGACATACTGCTTTACCGTAAAGGTAAAGGTTTTTGTCACACTCTCGCCCGACAAAGACAGCGTTGCTGTCATGGTCACTGTCTGATTCTCGGTCGGCTGCGGCATTCTCAAAACGCCGCCGTCATCGATGACCGCCGTGTTATCGGATTTCCACGCAATCGTAACCTTTTGTCCGCCGTATTCTTCGGAATCTGTCCATTCCTTCGGCAAAGTTAAATTCTGTGTGATATTATTTGGATTTTCCGTCGTCAACTGCTCAATTTCCAACGCGCCTCTCGCGCGGTTCAGCACCGCCGCCGGAGCGGACGGGTCATTGACAGAGGGAACCGTCAGCTTAAAGTCCTTATACTTGCAATATGCTGTCGCCGTGTCTGTAATGCAGGCAGTCAAGACAACTTCCGCATCTTCTTCCCCCTGAACTACCGTTTGACCGTCATTAGAAATCACATCCGGTTTATCAGATGCCCACGTCACCGAAACGCCATCCGCACCGTCTATGGTACTTGGCAACGGAGACAAAGCCGCTGTAACAGCGGACGGGTCATCTGTCAAACTTGCGATTGTCAATCCTACAACCGCCGTGTCCATTTTTTCATCCAACTCATCTCCGGCGGGCTCAATTTGCGTAACTTTAAGTCCGCGAAGATTATAGAACGCATTCGCGTTTTGTTTAGCATCAACATTGATTTGAATTTGATTCATATAATGAATAATAGGGTTGACGCTCCAGTCCGTCATATCGAAAGAGTCTCCGCCGTTCGCCGTCAATGCAGTAGTGGAATCACCGGAAAAAATCTGAAATTTTCGTGTTGTTGTGTCAAAACGAACCCTTAACTGCTGATGTGTAGTAAAATTCACCCCGGAGGTTCCGTTGTTACTATTCCCGCTTTTGTACGGAACAGCATTGCCGGCGCTAGTCATTTTTAATCGTCCAAGCCCGGGTCTGTTGGTTGAACTCCCTTTGAAATCAATCCAAATTCCATTGTTTGTTCCCTGCGCACCAAAAGTTCCGTCAAACTCTACGTCAAAAATACCGCGAATTTGTTCCGACCACACGCGCGTACGAGTCTCCTCGTCAGAACCGCTTTGCGCATAATCCTTTTCTGTATGAGTAAGTGTTTTTTCCAAACCCAAATCAGCCGAACCTGTTTTTGTAACTGTCAAACCATCAGAATTAAGGGCTATTGAGCCGTTAGACGCGCTATGCCCGCTCATCAGTCCCCAGCCGAAATCTTCTATGCTGCCTCCGGCGGTATAATCTTCTTCTATCAATACTGTATCCGGCTCTGCCGCGCCCGCCGCCATTGGAACAAACCCGCCAACGACAGAAACCAGCATAGCTGCTGAAGTGAATATTCCCAAACTTCTCTTTTTCCAATTTCTCATGCTGCACCCTCCTATCGAATAATGACGATTGCGCGAACCGTATTGTTGGCCGCACTGACAAAAATCTTGTCAATTCCGGCACGGATTTCTTTAATATCCGCAATCTCCGCTTGCTGTGTACGGGTATGATATAAGAACACCGCCGGTCCTCCCGACTTCAGGATTTCATATGCCGGTCTTACTCTGGAGCCTCCCGGCTCTTCCGCACATTCCAACTCGTGCACCCAACGATTGAGAGTGTTGGAAACCAAATTATATTTCATATCCAATGCGTACCCGCAAAATGTCTCTTTATCCGTAAATTCATACAACAAGCCAATCGCCTGATTATTCCCGACCTCACTGTTGTAAGATAGGGACGCATAGCGATCCAACTCATCATAACCGTTCAGCGAGTAAGCAATCAATTCCCCTTGTTGAATCTCACGGAAATATTCGCTTTGGTCCAATGTTTCGGATACCATATAGGACTTGCTTGTTCCCTCTGTCAGCATGGTAATCTGCTGCACCTCTTCACCGTCATCGTTAATTCCGATTGCCGTCTCGGTGACAAATCCGACCTTGCTCTTAGTATTAACCTGACCTGCGCCGCCTGCTTTCATGGGCGCCTGCACTACGATTAAGCCTGCCATATGCGTATCCTTATCCTGCTCAAAAGCCTTAACGGTATACTCCTGCCCGTTATTCATTTCGACATCAACCAGGTAATCGTTGTTGCTGAGACTTCCTTTATCTGCCGTGGGAACACAAATCGTCATGGTGTTTTCATCTACACCGAACGCTCCGCTGGAAGTTTTACCAAAGGTTTTTTCATAAGAGTTATATGTTTTATTCTGGTCTACTGTTATACTGCCGTCGCTCGGGACATCCTTGCCCACTTCTGTCGGAAAATCAATACGATTGACCTCACCCGAAGAATTTTCGGAATAAGAGATTACCTTGCCCAACAACGCGGCGTTTATCTTATCTGTACCCGTTATTTTAGTACCGGCAATATTGACCTTGGCGGACAGCGTCAGTTCGCGCAAACTGTCATTTTTACACGCGATTTTAGAAATCTTAGTCGCCTCGCCGCCGTCCTCATTTTCCTCCTCGGTGAAGCGCTCTGCCAATAACCCGGGAACTAAAATCCTGATTTTGCTCTGCGTATCCATTGCGCCTACAGATGCAACGCCTATGACATAACCATAGTTTTCGCGCTGTACTTTTTTCTCCGCAAGCACAATCTCTCCATTAAAATTAATATACACTGTAATCTGATCTCCTACCTCAAAATCATCCAATACCTCATCAGATTCCAAGGTATACTCCGTCTCACCAATGATAACCTTATCCTTGCTGATTTTCTGAATTGTCTCAGTCACACGTTCATGACTGACTACAGCCTCAATCCGGGTATCGTCTGCCGAATTTTCAAACACACTGAATACATCCCCCGACTGAATATCCTCTATTGTCATCGCGTTGCCGTCAACATCCTCAACTGTAATATACAAATCAGAATTATCCGGATTCAGTTCAAAATACTTTTTACCGTAGAGTTCAAATCCGTCTTTAAAGTATACCATTTCATTCTCTGTACGTACCTCGTCCACCACTGCGCTGGTGTGCTCTTTGATTAAAATTACCTCTGCAATGTTATCCGAGTCATTATCGATTGCCGTAATTGTGCCGCGCTCTGTTTCGGTAAAGCTTTGCGCATTCCAAACCGTAAGCGGTACATGATTGCGCAAAACCACCGTATCCGTATTATATCTGACTGCTGCCGTACGCTTTCCGGAATCATCCTTATAGTATTTCAGACTGCTGGCATCGGCAGACTCAATATCCTTGACTGAAAAAGTCTGCACCGAATTTTTTGCAGTGGGCGTTATACTGATAATAACTTCTTCTCCCAACTGCTGATCATCATGTACGTAAAAATCTACACTTTGCCCAATATATTGCTTTGCGTTTGCAACAATCGTTCTGTAAAGTTTTCCGTTAATTTCGATTTGATCGTCTGTCATATCATACACAGGCTCTATCAAATATGTATCTATATTTGCCGTCACAATGCCTGTCAGCTTTGACAAGTCTCCGCCGTCCGCAGGTGTCAAGCGGCGGCGCAGGGTCTCCCCTTTCATCACAACGTACTTTTCTTCAGGAATCTGCTTCACCAGCATATCAATATCCAACGCATTGTACGCCATCAAAGCAATTTCTTTTCGGGTCAGCGGTGTCTGTGCGCGGTCAACGCCGGAAAGCAGTCCTAATTCCTGTGCCTGTACCAAATATCCCGTCGGATATCCGCCTTTATCCTCTGCCGGAATATAGTAGCCAAGCACATTCACCAATATTTTGCTTGCCATTTCCAGCGTAACACTTTCCTCCGGCGCGAATACGCCGTCCTCCACACCGTTAATGACGTGTATTCCGTTCAGATAATTGATATACGGCTTTGCCCAATATTCCTGCTCTATATCTTGAAATGCGATATCTGCCGCATATTCCGACACAACCTCTGCGTTCATCAATCGAACGGTAATCGCCGTAAATTCCGCACGGGTCACCGGTTCTTCTAAATTCATCTCACCATGCTCGTCTCCGGCCATGATTCCTAGCGACCGCAAATCAAACAACGCGGTATCCAGTGTCGCATTGGCAAAAACTGCTGCATTTGGCAGCAACAGAGCTGTCATTATAACAGACATCAATACTGCCAAAAATCTTTTCCGTTTTTTCATTCTTACACGCCCCTTTTTGTAGTGTATAATAGTGTATATATAACTGCTATGTTTACTTCTACATTGTAAAGGATAGTGCGGCAATTTGCAATTTACAAAAAACAAACTTTTATATACATTTTGGATTTGCAGCGGTTTTATAGGCTTTTCCGACTTTTAACGCAAAAGGGCAAAGCAATGATTGAATGCTCATCTGAGACGAGAAAGTCAATCTTCTTTTCCCCAATGCGAGTCAACATATTTTAATATCCTCTGTATAGCCCCCACATAAAAAGAAGATACATCTATACGTAAAATAACTGTTGCCGGATTGACAATCGTCCCGGACAACAGCTATGAAAAAACAGAAATCTAACATAGAGCCTTCTTCATTTTTGTCTTTACAATCCTAATTTTTTAAGCAGTTTTTCCACCTCTTTCACCTTAAGAACTTTCCCCGCTGAAACAACAGTCTCATTAACCACAATCGCCGGCATACTCATTACGCCGTATTCCATTACCCGTTGCATATCGGTAATATATTCGACCTCCATATTCAGCCCTATACTCGCTACCGCTTCTTTTGTATTTTCATATTGTGTATGACAAGAGGAACAGCCCGCGCCCAGAACCTTAATACAGCAGGCTGCGTCTTTTACTTCAGGGCAACAATCCTTTATGATTGCTGTTGCTTCCGATGTAGAACAGCCGCAACTGCAAGTACAAAACGGTATTTTATTTTCTTCTTCCTTTTTCTTTCCGAATAATGACACACCTATACCCCCTTATATAATAAATGGTTGAATTGCATTAAAGAAATACCCGACAATAATGATTCCAATGGCGCATACACCGACGAATATTCCGAGCAGTTTAGGCTTTACCGCTTTACGGAGCATAATCATTGAGGGAAGCGACAACGTAGTAACGCCCATCATAAAAGATAAAACCACTCCAAGCTGTGCTCCTTTGGCGAGTAATGCTTCCGCAATCGGAATCGTACCGAAAATGTCAGCATACATAGGGATACCCACAACGGCAGCAATAACTACCCCTAAAGGATTGCCGCTGCCAAGAACTTTGACAACTATATCTTCGGGTATCCAATTGTGAATAACCGCACCAATGCCAACGCCTATCAACACATACAGAAATACTTTTTTCGCCGTCTCCAAAACCTGTTCCCAAGCAAATTTTATACGGTCTTTAAAAAGTAGTTCCTCTTGCAGACCATCAAGCACTTTTCCGTTTCTGATATATTCCTCCACTTGATTTTCAAGATGCAGTCTTTCAATCAGCCCACCTCCGACAATAGCAATAATTAATCCTACAATTACATAAACGACCGCAACTTTCCAACCGAAAATACTCATTAAAAGAACAAGCGAGCCTAAATCAACCATAGGCGAAGATATCAAAAAAGAAAATGTTACACCCAACGGTAAACCCGCACTTGTAAATCCTATAAATAACGGAATGGAGGAACAGGAACAAAATGGCGTCACCGTTCCTAATAATGCGGCTATCGTATTTGCGCCTATGCCCTTAAATCGTCCGAGTATTCTTTTGCTTCTCTCCGGCGGAAAGTAGCTTTGGATATACGATATCATTAAAATCAAAACACCTAAAAGTACCATAATTTTAATTGTATCATACAAGAAAAATTGAATACTCCCTCCAATTTTACCGCTTGTATCAAGCCCGAATACTGTTAGTAGGTTTCCTATCAATCCGTTTAACCACTCCATACCCAAGACTTGATTTTGAAAAAAGTCCCAAATGGTTTTTGCTTTTTCCATAAAAAAACCTCCTATATAAATATATATAAATGTATCTATATATAGTGTTTAATATAAAGCCATTATACTATAATGGCTTTATCATTAGTCACGACATCCATCATTACCATTGTTCTCTGTAATTTTTTCCAGTAATTCGATTGCGTTTCTGCGTCCAATGTTTGAAATTTTATAATGTGTCCATTTGCCCTCCTTGCGGCTCTCTACCATACCGGAATCACAAAGAATTTTCATATGATGTGATAAAGTAGGTTGTGTAACATTCAATTCCTCAAGAATTTTACACGCGCATTTTTCACCCGTCTGTAACATTTCAAGTATTCGAACCCTATTTTCATCACACAAAGCTTTAAATGTTTCAGCGATTTCAGCATATTTGTTTTTCACACGCTCACCTCATATAGATACATCTCTATACATATAATATGCCATATATAGAAATTTGTCAATACATTTTCAGAAAATTTCTATATAACTTTTTGGCTTTTCCATTACTTGCAGCATAGCAATACACTCAAATCTCTAACAACTCTTTCGTACAGGCGGCGGAAAAATTCTCACAGCCGTCCGCCTTGACACAAACCATATCTTCAATTCTTACGCCGCCAAAATTCGGAATATAAATACCCGGCTCGCAAGTCACCACCATGTTCTCCTTTAATTCTGTCTGAGAACGCGACGAAAGATTGGGTAGCTCATGAATTTGAATTCCCACCCCGTGTCCCAAGGAGTGTCCGAAGTACTCCCCATAACCCGCATTTTCAATAATGGAACGCGCAGCGGAATCCGCTTCCTTTCCGGTGATACCCGCCCGAATCGTCACCAAACCTTTTTGCTGTGCGGCAAGCACCGTATTATAAATTTCACGCTGGCGCTCGGACGCCCTTCCAATCACAACGGTGCGGGTCATATCCGAGCAATAACCCCGATAAACACAGCCGAAATCCATAGTCAAAAAATCTCCCTCTCCCAACCGCCGCGTGCCCGGCACGCCATGCGGCAAACTGGAATTTTCGCCCGACACAGCAATCGTTTCAAAGGAATTCCCCTGCGCCCCTTGCTTGCGCATAAAATAATCCAGTTCAAGGGCGATTTCCTGCTCCGCAACGCCCACCTTAATAAACGGTAAGATATGCTCAAACGCCTGCACGCCAATCTGCTCCGCACGGCGTAACAATTCTAATTCCCACTCCTCTTTCACCATGCGGATTTCCGTCAAACGCGAAGATAAAGGAATCCACTCTATGCCGGAAAATACATCCTGAAAGGAACGATACTGCGCATAGGACATCTCCGTATCCTCAAACGCCAATTTTTGCACTAAATGCCGTTTCAACTGTTCGGAAAGCGCGTCTGTCAAACGGAATGTACCGCCAAATTCAATCACCTGAAAGTCGGCTGCTTCTTTCTGCGCCATTTCAGTATAACGGGAATCCGTAATCAGAATCTCCGCACCGTCTCTGCAAACCAGCGCAATTCCCTCACCACCCGTAAAGCCGGAAAAATACCGCAAATTGTGCGGTGAAGTTATCAATACAGCGTCTGCAGTTTCCAAAACCGTGCCTAATTTTTCTTTCATAATTATACCATTCCTTTCCCTGCACTCAAAACGCAAAATTTAGCTTGACTAAAATTGTTTAGATTTTTTCGTATAGACTCGCGAACGTATCATGATACGTGAGACAAAGGGAACGAGGAAAGATACGTGATTTTAGTCAGGCTTTTTCCTCCAATGTCCGTCTGTAGTTCTGATAAATCGCCTGCATCTTCAAGGCGTCCTGCGTCTGCGTCCCCCGCGACTCGCAAATAATGACAGGGCTTAACTCCCGCTCCGCCACAATTTGGGCAATCGGGTCAAATTCCGGTTCATACTCCGTTTCATCAAAACAGCGATGCGTCTTTTCGCCGCTGTTTGTATACTCTATTCTGCTGTAATGCGCGTGAAAGTGCGCGGCGCGCCATGCGCCCATTTTGTCATGCATAACATCAAAAATCGCCTCAAAATCCGCTTTAGTTTTCAAACCGCCGATTGTTTGCGCATTGACATGACCAAAATCAATCGTCGGGAGCAGACGCTCATCTAAAGCACACAGCGCCATGACCTCCTGCACATTGCCAAGCTGATTCACCTTACCCATGGTTTCGGGACAGATAAAAATGTCGTCCAAGCCCGCCGACTTTGCTTCCGCCAAGGCGCGGTGCAACGTATTCTTCGCCAAGTCCAACGCCTGACGGCGGGTAATTTTCGCGCAGGAGCCGGAATGCACCACAATACGCGTTGCGCCCATCTTTCGCGCTGCGGTCAGAGTCTGCATAATGTATCCCACGCTTTTCTCCCTCTTTTCCGCATCTTCGGAGGAAAGACTGATATAATACGGAGCATGGACAGAAAGAGAAATACCGAATTTCTTTGCAGACGCACCCAAATCTTCTGCCGCGTCGGCAGAAATACGCACACCATGTCCGCACTCGTACTCATACGCGCGCAAACCAAGCGTGTGCAGCCACTGCGGAATTTGCAAAGAGGATTTGCGCCCGTCTGCGTAAAAATCCTCCGAATTCCCCCCCGGTCCGAAAATTGCCGACATTCTTACTCCCCCTCTCCAATTTATTCAGGCTTTATCAAACATTTTTCCCATCTGCGTTTTTGTCTGATAAACCATGTATCCTTATCACTGATAGGGTTTACCAAAACGGTAAACATTTTCATGCGGTTGCCGCCCAGAATATCGGTAAATACCTGATCGCCCACCAACGCCATATGTTCAGGCGGTATTTTCAGCGTGCGGCACGCTTTTGCCAAATAATGCTTGCAAGGCTTTAATGCCCGAGCATAAAAAGGTAGCGCAACAGACGCCGCAAAACGCGCCACACGCTTGCGGCTGTTGTTGGAAACAAGGACAGCGGAAAAACCCTCGCGCGAAAGCTGTCCCAGCCACATAGATAGTTTTTCCCCCGCGACGGCGTCATCATACGTCACCAACGTATTGTCAATATCGAAAATAAATCCATTTATTCCACGTTGCTTTAACTGCCGCAAATCTATATCATAGACGGATTGTACCAACAAATCAGGCATACACCGTTCCCGAAATCCCATATACCTTCTCCTAACCGAGTTTACTCTTCACAATCTGATTGATTTGCCGTCCGTCGGCGCGTCCGCGTGTCTTGGGTGTAACAGCAGCCATAATCTTGCCCATATCTTTCATAGAGGTTGCGCCGACCTCCTGCATCGCCTGCTCAACAATCTCCTCTAATTCCTCCGTAGTAAGCGGTTCGGGCAGATATGCGCAAAGCACTTCAATTTCACGATTGAGTTCCTCTATCGCGTCCTCTCTTCCGCTTTTTTCATATTCGGGCAAAACATCACGCCGACGTTTCAATTCCTTAGCAATCACGTCAATAACGCCCTCGTCGTCCAGTTCCGTCTTGTTATCCTTTTCGGATTGCAAAACCGCCGCGCGAACCATCTGAACCGCGTTTTTACGAACAATGTCTTTTTCTTTCATTGCCGCCTTCAAATCGTCCATCAGTTTTTCTTTCAAAGTCATCTTCCATCGCTCCTTTTATGATTATAAGTGAAAAAGCCACCTTCCTACAGAAAGTGGCTTTAGCGTCTCTTATTTGAATTTCCGCTTTCTTGCGGCTTCGGATTTCTTCTTACGTCTTACACTGGGTTTCTCATAATGCTCTCTCTTTCTAACTTCTGACAATACCCCGTCTCTTGCACAAGAACGTTTAAATCTCCGAAGTGCGCTATCTAAAGATTCTTTATCTTTCAATCGGATTTCAGCCATTCTACTTTCCCTCCCTCCAAATTAACATTGGGAATGTTACACATGATGTCAAGTAAAAATTTCCGTAAAAATTCTACCATATAATTATAACTATTTTTATACTGCCTGTCAACCCATTCCACAAACTTTTTTTGTTTTTCTATATAAATTCTGCATTTTTGTCTTTGCATCGGTCAAACGTTCCTGCCTCTCAAAAGAAAAAACACGACTGCAAACCGCATATTGCGTACCGGTCTTCATATACTAAATACAGGTTGCGAACAAAAATATTTTGTGATAAAATAAAAATATATCACAAGGAAGGATGTTGGATATGAAAAAACGAATTGCTATGGGTTTAGTCATGATACTCGGATTACTCTCTTGTCTAAATTGTTACGCAGGATTTGATGATGTTTCACCAAGACACTGGGCATATCCGTCAATACAGAAAATGGAAACACAAAAGCTGATAAACGGGTTCCCTGACGGAAGTTTTCGGCCGGACAACAGCGTCTCGCGCGCGGAATACGCAAAAATGTTTGCCTCGGTATTTGGATTTGCGGTGCGCACAGCTGAGGAATATTCCAATGTACAACAATATCTGCCCGATACGGCATCCGATAGTTGGTACTATCCTTATGTTTGTGCAGTATTGCCTTGCATGTTTACGAAACGGGAGGGTTTTAACCCTGACGGCGAAATGACACGTGAAGATGCCGCCCACTCCTTCGCCGTTCTCTACGGATATGTAGAGTTAACCGACGGTACTTTCTCGGCAACAAACAGTTCCGCTGAAAGTCTTTCTGCATTCACCGATGCCGCTCAAATTACAAACGGTAAAAGGGACAGTGTGGCATGCGCGGTACAAAGTGGTTTGATGCAAGGAAAGGGAGATGGTATTTTTGACCCGAAGGGACCGCTTACCCGTGCGGAAATCTGTGTCCTGTTCATGCGTGCGCTGGATAGCAAAGGTCTTCCGTCCGCTGAAATTATGGAACGATTACAAGATAGCGGATACAAAATTGTTTACGAACCGGAACCCGCAGCATCTCCCGCAGCGCCGGAAGATGGAAATACCCCATCCGACCCATTCAGTTCCGTTCCCACCGCGCCCGACGATTTAGTTGCGATTGAGCACAGGGTATGGGAAATCACCAATGAAGAACGCGCAAAGGCAGGACTGCCTGCATTGCAGTACGATGAAAATTTAGCAGAGGTTGCGCGAGCGCATAGCGTAGATATGGATTTGCGCAGTTTTTTTGCACATGATAATCCGGACGGTCAAACGCCTTTTGACAGAATGGAGGCGGCAGGATTCCGCTACTCTTATGCGGCAGAAAATATCGCGTGGAATCAGAGATCCCCGGAAGCGGTAATGACTGCGTGGATGAATTCGCCGGGACATCGCGCAAACATTTTGAACCCGAATGTTACCTATGTCGGCATAGGACTTCACATTGCCGCCGATGGCAGCTATTACTGGACGCAAAACTTTTTAAAACCAATGCGCTAAATTTGGAAAAAGAACAGCTTTGATAAAAGTTGTTCTTTTTTAATATCATTTGTTCATTTTCTGCTTGCCCAGAAAACGGGGCAAAAGAACAGCTTTGATAAAGTTTTTCTTTTTTTATTTTAAACTTTTTATATTTTTAATATGTTCATTTTCTCGCTTGTCCGAGAAAACGAACCAAAAGAACAGCTTTGATAAAGTTATTCTTTTAATTAAAGAAACAAAATTTTATTATTTTAATTCTAATTTGTTCATTTTTTCGCTCACCCGAAAAAACGAACCAAAAAAGGGGAGCTTGGGGACACCCCAAGACCCCGTGCGCCGTACGGCGCTAAATCCGCTCCGCTCCTTGGCGGCGCAAGCGCCGCGAGTCCTCTAAGGTATGGTAACTATTCCATTTAGATGCTCTTACATCAAAATCATTTTTACCATACGATAGAGGAATCCGCGGCATAGCCGCGCAGAGGGGGTGGTCAAGGAGGGGGAAACTTTGCTTTTCTTTCCCCCTCCTTGTGTCCCTCTTTTGGTTCGTTTTCTCGGACAAGCGAGAAAATGAACATTTTAAATATAAAATTATACTTGACTTTTTGTCGGCTAAGTAGTATTATATACTTATAAGCCGACAAAAAAGCGAGGTGAAGTAGTGTCCGGCAAAAAAATGGGACGTCCAAAATCTGAAAATCCTTTATCGGAGCGAATCTATTTGCGTGTAGACAAGAAAACAAAAGAAACACTTGATGAATGTGTCAAAACATTAGAAGTATCACGCTCAGAAGTAGTAAGAAAAGGGATTTATAAGGTATTTGACGACCTTAAATAAAAAAACGGAAGTGGCTTATCACTCGCAAAAGGTCAGCCACTCCCCGTGTCACAACCGCCCTTGCGGACAGTGTACACAAATATTATACACTGTGTACCCCCTGTTTGCAAGAGGTTGTGAGTAAAAAATTTATTCACGAAAGGATTTTTACTCATGTTTCTCAAACAATTAAACAAAAGTAAATTCGATTACTTCCAAGAACAACTAATTCAAAAAGCACATCAAAGTCCGCTGAATGCCGCCTTTCATGTACCTATGACCGTGAATCGTCGGGAATATTTATTAAAAGTTCAGCCGACAACCAAGTGTAGAATCGCTGTTCTGCAAGCTTTAATGATTGAAAGAGAATTAGACGAGGGTATTGTACACACCTTAATCACAGACAACAAAGTTTTGCTTGCCCTGTTTGAGCTTTTACTCTTTCAGGGCACAGTATAACACAAAAACAGGCAGGGCATTTCATGCGCCCTGCCTGCATCTTATTTCTCGTCTTTTGTTTTCTTAGATACCGCTGCACCTGCCTCGTAACTGTAAAGCATGCGGTAAGACTCCAATTCACTGTCCGTAAGAGGGACATTTTGAATCAGTCCGGTACAATCCGTTGTAGAGCAGACATTGGAAAGATTGAATTTTTCGTCATACTCTCTTTCCAAATCATCAGCAGAAGGTTTGCCAAAGCCGCCTTTGGGCGGTTTGTAAGAATGTGCCTGTTCAAAATTCTTTTCTTTCATTGTACTTCACTCCTTTTGGTACAAAATTAGTTTAAACGAATTGTCAAAAGCTATGCTGTGAATTTTCAACAGTTTTTCAAACTGCCAATTTTATCGAAATACAAAAAGTACCATACGCCCGATTGAGCATATGGTACTCCGCTTTTAAAATTAAAGTTTATTCGCCGCGATTATGACGTAAAAACACAGGTACGTCAATATCATCAAATTCCGTCAGCTTGTTGCCGTATTCCGGGCTTTCTTTTTCTTTCAGCCCTTCATCCTCGGTCTTTGCGCGCATTGCAGTGAAAAGTCCGCGCCCTTCTTCTACCGGCTTGTCCGCCTTACGTCCGTTTACGCCGACACTGCCGTCAAATCCGGTCGCAATTACTGTAACCTGAATTTCCTCACCCAATGATTCATCAATAATAGCACCGATAATAATATTCGCATCCGGATCAGCCGCATCCTGAACCATTTCTGCCGCCGCCTGAACCTCTAAGATTCCCAAATCACCGCCGCCGGTAACGTTTAATATCACGCCCTTAGCACCTTCAATGGTTGTCTCAAGCAACGGGCTATGTATTGCTTTCTTCGCCGCTTCCTCCGCACGATTATCGCCGGACGCCTTGCCGATACCCATATGAGCAAAACCGGTGTTGCGCATGATTGTCTTAACATCCGCGAAGTCCAAACTAATCAGACCGGGACGAGAAATCAAATCAGAAATACCCTGCACACCCTGACGCAATACGTCATCAGCCAATTTAAACGATTCCGTCAAAGGTGTCTTAGTCTCCGCTACCTCTAACAACTTATCATTAGGAATGATAACCAGTGTGTCTACACTGTTCATCAAATTTTGAATACCTACTTCACAATTCTTCGCGCGGCTCTTACCCTCAAACCAAAACGGCTTGGTTACAATACCTACCGTCAAAATCCCCTGTTCCTTTGCAACCTCCGCAACAACGGGAGCAGCACCGGTGCCTGTTCCGCCGCCCATACCGGCAGTAACGAATGCCATATCTGCCCCTTTGAGCGCCTGCGTCAATTCTTCACGACTTTCCTCGGCAGCTTTTGCCCCAATTTCCGGAACAGCGCCCGCGCCAAGTCCTTTTGTCAATTTTTCGCCAATCTGTATCTTCTGCGTTGCCTGCGACAATGCCAAATCCTGCTTGTCCGTATTCACCGCAATAAATTCTACGCACTGCACACCTGCGTCTATCATACGGTTTACAGCATTGTTTCCGCCACCGCCAACACCGACAACCTTAATGACCGCCGGATTTGTAGCCTCAGTATCAAATTCAAACACGTCATTTCCTCCTATTCATTTTCCCCGATATAACAGTATAAAAATATCTATAAACATTATTATAACCATTAAAAATCATTTTGTAAATACAATTTTAAATTTTTTTTGCAAAAAGATTAAATTTCTGTAACAAGCACGCCGACAATGGATTATTCTTCCACAGAATCCGGCTTTTTGTCCTCTTTTTTATCACTTTCCCCCTCGGTCTGTTCCGATTCGGCATCCAACTCGTCTTCCTGCACGGAATGCCCCTCAATCGCCAGCATTTCACGTCTTACCCGCTGCCTTCTTCTCCGCTCTGATTCCACCATAAATTTATCCAGCAACAAGCGGCGAATTTCAGATGCATTTGTAAAAATACGTGTTCCGAAAACTACAATTGCCGCAAAGGAAAGATTGACACCCAGTTTGTTTCCGGCAAAGGTAAGAATTGCCGCCAAAATTGCATTTGTAAAAAAACCGGAAATAAAAATATAGATATTAAACCGTTTTTTGTAATAAGAAAGTATCCCGCCAAAGACGGAATCCAACGCAGCAATCAAAGCAATCGCTACATACGGCAAGGTATCAGAGGTTAGATTATAGGGCATAAACAAGCCGAAACAAACACCCAGCAATACTGCAACAATGAGTATCATTGTCCTCCTCCCTCCTCTGTTTTAACTTCTGTAGCATATTTATACGTTGGCGTACCGCTGTACTTTTCGATAGTCAGCTTGCTTGACTTTCGTACAGTCACGTCCACACCCGAAAACTTTAATTCATCCAAAATCCCGTTCGGCATACGGAGCGCATTTTCCATATTATCCGGGTCTCCAATGGCTTTCACCACAAAAGGAGCCGCTTTTTTGGTATTGTTAATGCTGACTGTCGGTCCCGCGCATCGAAATTCACTGGTTGCCAGAATTCGCTCATCATTGAGCGAAAGCGCCTCTGCGCCTGCGGCGCGCAATTCGTTAACCAAAGACAAAATCTGCGCATCGTGCACGATACCGTACCCCGCATCCATAACAAAACCGCTCACTTCCTGTCCTGCCAAATTAGCCGCGCCGTCTTTCAGCGTCACAATGATTCCGCTGCCCTCAACATCGGTCAGTCCCGCCATCATTTCCGCTTTGCCCAATTCGCTGCGCAAAACAGCGGAAATTCCATCACTCTCCGCCGACTTATCCCGATACTTGTTAATATCGTCTTTCAACGACAAAATCTGACGCATTAAATCCTCATTTTTCGCCATTTCGTTTTTCAAATCTAATTGCAATGTCTCCACGCGGCTTGAAATCTGCGCAGTAGCAGCATTATTTTTTTGCACACCCTTAATCTGCCAGGTGATACCAAATGTCAACAAAAAGATAATTCCTGCCATTGCAATTTGGAACTTGAATTTTCGTTTTACCGGCATACTGCCAATTCCCCTTTCTCTTCTGTGTCATACTTATCCTACTGCTTTGTATCATAGTTATCCTACCGCATTAGACGTATCTGTCGGCAACGGAGTTCCCTGTACCGCAGGCAGCGGCGCGGGAACCTCCTCCTTCGGCGCGTCATCCGGCGGACGAACATATAACTTGTCCCCACGGTAATCAAAAACCGCTTTCTCATACGCCGAAATATTGTCCGCAAGGATTTTATTCACCATAGTCAGTTTATAAGCAAAGGAATCATAACTGCCGACCATCAGGTCAATCCTGTTCTCTATACGGATTTTAATATCTTTTAAATACGTCATATCTACCTGATTGGTACGTTCCAACAAACCGGCATTTTTTAAATCGGTCAGCACATGCATCGTTGTGTCAAATTTATCCGCCCCCACCGCTTCGCGCAAACCGGTTCCGGGTATCGCCTCCGTGATTTCCATTCCGAGCAAAACCGGCAGCGCATACGCGCCGTTATCCTGTCGAATTTCCAGAACCCGTCCCTCCGTGTTGATAACGACAAACTCTTCGCCAAATTGAATATATGCCGCCGGTTCACATTCTCTGACCCAAATTTTAATCTTATTCGGAAACACACGGCGAACATTGGAAGCCCCTACATATGGGATAGCTGCAACCCTGCGTTTCAGTTCTCCCACATTGGTTTGAAAAATATTCGCGCCAATCGGCACAGCAGCAGCTTTCAGTATATCTTCCTCCGCCAGTGTTTCGTAACCGACACAGTACACCTGTGTAATGTTGAAAAACGGCGCGTAGAACAAGCCTGCCACAATGGAAACACACACAACCAAAAACAGAAAAATCAGCATACCGCGCCTACGCTTGCGCCGTTTCCGTTTTTTTCGTTGCTGTTGTTTTTGCTGTTCCAATTCATGTCTGTATTCTTCAGATGTCATAGCTTGTCCACCTCCTTCGTCGCCGCAAACTCCGCCTGTTCGTTTTGACCAAAATAAATGAATTTCATCGCTCGGCTCTCCCGAGCCTCACAATATCGGACTGCAAAATATGTCACTGACATATTTTGCGACATCCGACGTCAAAACAAATAAATTGGAGGGAGCGGCGTTTCCGACGCTCCGCTATTTTCATAAAATCATTTTAAACAATACATTTATCGTTCCACACGCTTGATATCTGCACCCAGTGCTGATAAATCGTTTTCTATAGAAACATATCCGCGGTCAATATGTCCGACTTCGCCTATCTCGGTAATGCCATCTGCTGCCAAGCCTGCCACTGCCAATGCAGCGCCGCCGCGCAAATCGGTTGCAAGCACAGATGCGCCGTGCAAACGCTTCACGCCCCGCACCACTGCGGTAGTATCTTTTACCGCGATATCTGCGCCCATACGCCCCAACTCTCCCACATGCTTGTAACGACTTTCAAACATGGTTTCCGAAAAAATGGAAGAACCTTTCGCCGTACACATTGCCGCCATCAACGGCGCCTGTGCGTCTGTCGGGAATCCGGGATAGGGCATTGTGCGGATATTACGCACCGCTGACAGTTCTCCGCGCCGTTGTACACGCAGCCCGTCATCCTCAGCAGTAATTTCGCACCCCGCTTCTTCCAAGGTCTGAATAACTGCCTGCAAATGCTCCGGTATCACGTTTTGCAGAAAAACATCTCCGCCGCAGACCGCAGCCGCGCTTGCATAGGTTGCCGCCACAATCCGGTCCGGAATAATTTTATGCTCCGCATCGTGCAGCCTTTTCACGCCGCAAATACGGATAATATCTGTTCCGGCGCCGGACACTTTTGCACCCATGGCATTGAGAAAGTTTTGCAAATCTACAATTTCAGGTTCCCGCGCCGCGCCGATCAGCACCGTTTCACCCTGCGCCCTCGTCGCGAGCAACATCACATTTTCTGTCGCGCCGACACTGGGAAAGGCAAGATTGATACAGCACGGGCAAATGCACTCTGTCTTACATTCCAAATATCCGTGATCTTCGGTAATACATACGCCCATCTCACGAAAAGCTTTCAAATGCAAATCAATCGGGCGTGCTCCAAGTTCACATCCGCCCGGATAACTGACCCTTGCGTTGCCGCATCTGCCGATAATTGCGCCTAAAAACACAACTGACGAACGCATCTCACGCATTAAATCGTCCGGTATCTGATGTCCGCAAATTCCTACCGCATCTATGTAAGCTGTATTATCTTCATATTGCACATCGCATCCCAGTTTGCGCAAAATCCGAAAGGTAGTTTCCACATCTTTCAGTTTTGGGCAATCATGAATTACACTTTTTCCCTCGTGCAAAAGAGTTGCCGCCAAAATCGGCAGGACAGCATTTTTAGCTCCATGAATCCGTATACTGCCGGAAAGCTGCCGCCCGCCCTCTATTTTTATTGTTGTCAATTTTTACACCTCCGAAAGCACTGCCTTACCGCTCGATAAACACACAAGAAAAACATATTTTCCCATAGCGCTGTGTTTATTTTATAATATGCAGTCCTCTTTCGAGGTGTTACAAATATAGAATCTGTAAACAGAAGAATAGGAGTTCACAAGGAATTCCCTTCATTATCATATCACGTTATTGCCCTATATGCAAGCGAATTCCGATTAAATTTATACCCTAAAATATTGGATTTTATCCCTGTTTTATTAGCGTTTTGCACAATCGGTATATTTTATCCGTTGTGTCAGTCACCCCGACACTTTTGGAAGCCTTTCGCATCTTATCTAAAACACCGTCTCCCGCCAGAATTTCCTGCAAATTCATTTGCAAACTCTCCCGCGTCAACTCTGCTTCCGTAATCACACGGCATCCGCCCTGACGCTCTAAGGAACGCGCGTTGTGTTCCTGGTGGTTTTCCGTCACATAGGGGGACGGAACCAACAACGCCGCCTTACCGAGCGCGGTAATCTCGCTCAAGGTACTCGCGCCCGCGCGCGAAATAATTAAATCCGCCGCGTTCAGTACAGTATCCATATCATAGATATACTCCTGTACCTGAACATTCGGATATTGCTCCAAATCCACACCAAAAGATTTAAACTGCTGTCGAACGGCCTCAAACTGATTATTCCGCCCTGTTGACATCAAAATCTGATATTTGCCGGAAACGCCCTCTGTGCAAATCCACTCGGTCACCGTACGGTTAAAATCTGCCGCACCTAAGCTGCCACCCACAAAGAATAAAAAGGGACGGGCATCTAATTTTAGTTTGCGCCTTGCCTCTGAGGCAGGCATTTGTAAAATTGCGGGGCGAACGGGATTGCCTGTCACTTCAATCCGCTTTGCTTTAGGCAATTTTTCCTTTGCCGCCGCCATACCAAGCGCGGTAATATCCGCATACCTTGCGCAAATTTTGGTCGTTAAACCGGGATACGCGTTGGACTCATGAATCAGGGTGGGAATCCCTAATTTTGCCGCCGCATACACGACAGGACCCGAAACATAGCCGCCTGTACCGATTACAACATCCGGATTGAATTTTTTAATAATTTTCTTTGCCGCGCCAATACTGCGTACCGTCTCAAAAATATTTTTGATATTACTCAGACTGATTTCGCGCGAAAAGCCGTGTACACGAATGAAAGATATTTCATATCCGTTTTGAGGGATCAGCGTTTTCTCCAACCCCTCTTCCGTGCCGATAAACAGCACCTCACAGTCCTGTTCCTTTTGTCTGATATAATTTGCGACGGCAACAGCGGGATTGATATGTCCTGCCGTGCCGCCGCCCGCAAATATAATACGCATAAGTATTCATTCCTTTCCGAATGACACATAAAGTCTGACTATATTAAAATATTGATATCCATCAACCGCAATCCGAGCCATAAAAACCATTTAGATTGTTCGAGCAGGTCAGACACATAATCTGAAGCTCGCATAAAATTTGCTCAGATTGTGCGAGCATGTCGGACGCCGCGTATCCCGTATACGCAAGTCCGACTCGGTCGTGCAAGATGAATGATTTTTATGGCTTGGTCATAAGGTTTTGCTTTGGCGCGATATATTCAGCACTATTCCCATTTCTGCCATGTTAATGGCGAGCGCCGTTCCTCCGTAGCTAAAGAACGGAAGAGGCATGCCTGTTACCGGCATGGAAGAAGTAACAACGGCAATATTGAGTATCGTCTGTATCGCAATCAAGCCGATAATCCCTGTTGCCAATAACGTGCCGAACAGGTCGGGCGCTTTGGACGCGATGCGAATACCCCGAATAATCAGAAGCATAAACAGCACCACCAGCAGAATAGCGCCCAACAGTCCCAATTCCTCCGCTAAAATGGAAAATATAAAGTCATTCTGCGGCTCCGGAATGTTCAGAAACTTCTGACGGCTCTTGCCAAGCCCGACGCCGAACAATCCTCCCGAACCGATGGCGTAAAGAGATTGGACAATCTGCCAGCCATCCCCCTGAATATCCGCAAACGGGTCTAAAAAAGAGGTAACACGCGCCATGCGGTACGGCTCAAAGTATATCAGAGCGCCAATTGCCGGAATTGCGGGCGCACCAAGCAAAAGGAAATGTTTCACCTTTGCCCCCGCGGTGTACAACAACAGTACGGCGGTAAACGCAATCAGCATCGTACAGCTGAAATGAGGCTCCAACATCAGCAAGGCAGCAAATACGCCCACCACCAACAGGTAAGGAACCAGCCCTTTCCAAAAATATTTTAAATTCTGATAATTTTTGGAAAGACTGTAGGAAAAAAACAAAATTACCGCAAACTTTGCCGCCTCAGACGGCTGAAATCCAAACAGCCACCGCGTCGCATGGTTACGAGTAGTACCCACACCCGGTATCAGCACGAGTACCAACAAACCCAAGCTACCCAATAAAACCAGAGTGGACAACTTGCCCAGTTTTTTATAGTCAAAATTAGCGCAAAACACCAAACCAACCGTTCCCACAATCATCCATAGGAATTGACGTTTGAAATAATACAAACTGTCATTGTTGGATACCGCATGTGCATAAGCGGTAGGACTGCTCGCACTCAAAACCATGATAAGCCCGAATGCAACCAAAATATAGACAATAATTAAAAATTGAAAATCCATCGTGCCGGCATTTTCGCGGATTTGCTCAAAAATACTTTTCTTCACCGTGGCTCTTCTGTTCCGCTGCGCCGAGCGCATCGCAGAATTTCCCGCCTCTCTCATGGCATCGGGTCTCCTTTCCTATTCTCTCTAATCCTTAGGCTGTTACATATACTAACACGCATAATATTAACGTAACAAGAGAAAATACAATCACAATTTTTCTCTCACTCCAACCGCACATTTCAAAATGGTGATGCAAAGGACTCATTTTAAAAATTCGCTTACCGGTCAGCTTAAAACTAAGTACCTGTAGGATAACGGAAAGCGTCTCCATTACATACACAAATCCTACAATCAGCAGTGTCAGTGACATTCCCAATTGAATGGCAATCGCGGCAATCGCACCGCCCAAAAATAAAGAACCGGTATCTCCCATAAAGACCTTTGCCGGATACTTGTTATAAATCAAAAATCCAATCAGACCGCCCACAATAGCAGCACAGAACAGCGCGGACGCCTTATCCTGCATTCGTTCTGAAATCAACCAAAAGAATACGGCGACCACTACCGTCACACAACTTGCCAAACCGTCCAACCCATCTGTCAAATTGACGCTGTTGACCGCTGCCAACATCACAAGTACTGCAAACGGAATAAAAAATACACCTAAATTCAAGGTCAATGAAGTAAACGGGATAGATACCGCCGTCCCTACCCCTTTAGAAATATAAATCCAAATCGTAAATGCAAGCGCAACAATAAATTGTAAACCAAATTTCTGCGGTGCAGTCAGCCCCAGATTCCGCTTCAAAATTACCTTAATGAAGTCATCAATAAAGCCTATTCCGCCGAAACATAAAGCCACTGCGACCGGAATCCAAATATGATGCTCCGGTGTATATCCGGGCTGTATCACAGCGCCCAACACTTGCATCAATACAATAGACGCCACAGCGGCAATGATAAAGATAAAACCGCCCATGGTGGGTGTCCCCGATTTTGTCTTATGCCACTTTGGACCTTCTTCTCTGATTTCCTGCCCGAATTTCAACCGATGCAAAACAGGTATCAATACAATACCGCACACTGCGGCAATGACAAATGCTGCAATCGCTCCACAAATTGTTATACTCATACTCTCCCTAAATCCTTTCTTCCGTCTGTCCTATTCCCTATTCACCGTGTTCCGCGATATAATCCGCAAGTTCTTCCAGCTTCATCCCTCGAGACGCTTTCAGTAAAACGATATCACCGGGACGTAAAATCCCGTTTAAATTTTCCTTTGCCCCTGCGTTATCATAAAATACATAGGTACAAGACGCGTTAAATCCGCGTTCTACCGCACTGTCAGCAATATGCTTTGCCATCTCGCCCACGGTAATCAAACAATCGATATGAAAATCGCATATCAGTTTACCGATGTCCCGATGCGCCTGCTCGGAAAACTCTCCCAGTTCCAGCATATCACCCAAAATCGCAACCTTACGGCCATTGGTTTTGGAAGCTGTCCGCACCAACACGTCCAGACCGGATTTCATAGAAACGGGGCTTGCATTATAACAATCCTTTATCAATGTGCAGTGCGACAATTCTATAATATTCTGCCGCATTCCGCTCGGCACAAATGAACGCACGCCCTGAACGATTTTTTCCATCGGAATATTGTAACGGATTCCCGTCAAAATTGCCGCGAGCGCATTATAAATCTGATGCTGACCGGGTACGCGCACCGAAAATGCATACTCCGTTCCCTCCACCTTCACCTTAAAGTCACTGCTGTCGGAGTACATGTGTATATCTGTCGCAATCAAATCACAGCTGGTATTTTCTATTCCGTAATACAACACTTCATACGGCAAAGTGCCTGCCAAATCCCACAGCATTTTGTCATCGCCGTTCAAAAACAACGCGCCATCCATCGACAAGCCTTCCAAAATTTCCAGTTTTGCCTTGCGAATGTTTTCCTGACTGCCCAAATGCTCGATATGTGAAAGACCGATATTGGTAATAATGGCAGTATCGGGCTTTGCAATCCGCGTCAATCTGGAAATCTCTCCAAAGGCGCTCATGCCCATCTCCAACACCATCAAGCGATCCTCCTGCGCAAGACGAAAAACCGTCAGAGGTAAACCAATCTCATTATTAAAATTTCCGGCAGTACAAAGCGTGCGGAATTCCTGTGACAGTACACTATGCACCATATCCTTGGTACTGGTCTTGCCCACACTGCCCGTAACAGCCACCACGGGAATATCAAACCGCCCCCTATAATACGACGCCAAATCCCGCAATGCCGCAAGAGTATCTTCTACAACCATGAGCGGCATTCCGTCCAAATCAGTTTCCTCCTGTACAATACAGCACACCGCGCCGCCCTCGACAGCATTCCGCACAAACCGATGCCCGTCAAAACGCTCGCCCTTCAAAGCAATAAATATGCACCCATCTTCCAAAGAACGGCTGTCTGTTGTCACGCCCTTTACGATTTCATCGAGAGAACAGTTCTTTAATGTTCCGCCGCACGCTTGCGCCGCCTGTTTTAAATTCAGAATCCATTCCATCCTTTTCTCCATTTCCGCCGCGGCAAACAGTAAGCCGCCTGCTTTTACGTTTTCTTAGGCTGACGAGAGTTGAACCCATACGGTTTTCAGTTCACGCCAGCCTACGGTAATAGTATCACCGAATCAGGAAAATTTAATAAACTTCCGTCATTCCCAGCAGTTTTAAAACGATTTCACGCTCGTCAAAATCTATGGTACGGTCTTTTAAAACCTGATAGGTTTCGTGCCCCTTGCCCGCCAGCAATATAATATCATCCCGCTGCGCGTGATCTAAAGCATACGCAATCGCATCAAAGCGGTTTTCAATCACAGCATATTCACAATTCGTTTCCTTGACGCCCGGTAAAATATCCGCAATGATATCTCCCGGTTCTTCAGAGCGCGGATTGTCGCTTGACACAATACAAAAGTCGGATAACTCTGCCGCTATCTTCCCCATAATCGGTCGCTTGGAACGGTCACGGTCACCGCCGCAGCCAAACAGGGTCACAATTCTGCCTTTTGCAAAATCACGTACCGCCTGCAAAACATTCATCAATCCGTCCGGGGTATGCGCATAATCAATGATAACCGTATACGGCATCTTGAGCGGAACAACTTCAATTCTCCCCTTTACGCCATGCGCGCCGCGCAGTCCCTCCATTACATCTGAAAGATCCAATCCCGCCGCAAGGCAACACCCCGCCGCAGTTAACGCATTGTAGACAGAAAACTTGCCGGGAATCCCCAAAAATCCGCTCTCCGCTTCTCCTTGGTAGGAAAGCGTAAAATTAACCCCCATCTCATGCAAAACGGTTTTATCCGCCCGCAAATCACACTCTGCCCCCATACCGTATGACATAATATCACAGGTGCTATGTTCCTTTAAATACACAAACGCGGCATCGTCCTTGTTGATTACTCCAATCCGACACATACGGAACAATTTTGCCTTTGCGGCAAGATAATCCTGCATATCCTTATGAAAATCCAAATGATCCTGCGTGATATTCGTAAACGCTCCGATGTCAAATTCACATGCCGCCACGCGATCCAGCGCCAACGAATGTGAGGAAACCTCCATCACCACGTAATCCACGCCGCTGTCCGCCATTTTCTCAAACAGCTGCATCAGCTCCAAGGAATCCGGCGTCGTATGTTTGGAGGGTATGATTTCTCCGCCAATAATATTTTGATTCGTCCCAATCAGTCCAACCGTCTTGCCCGCGTGCTCCAAAATTGATTTAATCAAATAGGTGGAAGTGGTTTTTCCGTTTGTTCCGGTCACACCAATCAAGGTAAATCGACGAAACGGATAACCATAATAAACCGCGGCAATCTTAGCCATTGCCAAGCGGGCATTCTTCACAATAATGGTTGTGACCGCGATATCCTCCAAAGGACGTTCCGCGACAATAGCGATTGCACCTGCTTCCACAGCCTCCTGCGCAAAATCGTGTCCATCCGCTTTAAAGCCCGGAATACAGATAAACAATCCGCCCGGTATAACCTCCTTGGAATTAAACGCAATTCCTGACACCTTGGTTTGCAAGCTGCCATGAAGCTCCTCAATTTCGACATCCTTCAATAATTCTTCTAAGTTCATACCCTGCCTCCGTTCTCTGCGCCGCTTTAGTCACGCAATTCCAAATAAGAAAAGTCAAGCGTAACAATCGTCCCCGGTTCTACCGCGTTTCCGTCAGCGGGTGACTGCCCTGAGCAAACAGCCTGACCCGTTCCGCCCGCCAAGCCCTTAATTCTCACATTCAGTCCGGCGTCTGTTATTCTCTTATTCGCTTCCGCGGCGGTCAAACCTACCACTCTCGGAATGGTAACCGTCCGCTTGGCATCCGCCCCTTCTGTATACGCAACTACTGTAGAATCCTTTGCCAGCTTAGAATACGCTTTCGGAATTTGGTCTGTCACCACATCGCCGTCACCGTTAAATTTTATGTTAATTCCCGCCGCTGCCAGTTCTGCTTTTGCATCCGCACGGTTTTTGCCCGTGATGTCGGGAACGGTAATATCCACCAATGCCAATTCCTCCTGCGTATATTCCGGCTCAACCCCGATATATTGCAGGGTTTCCTCCAAGATGTTTTTTACAACCGGAGCGGCGATCATACCGCCGTAATAGGTCGCGCCGACAGGCGGTTGGTCCAAAATCACCAAGCACGCCACCTGCGGGTCATCCGCCGGAGCAAAGCCGATAAAGGAAGCAATATATTTTTGATTGCCGCGGGGCTGCTTCTCGGATGTTCCTGTCTTACCCGCAATGCGATAACCTGCCAAATACGCGTTTTTACCGCCGCCCTGTGAAACTACGGACTCCAAAATCTCGCACATAGTCTCACTGGTTTCCTTTGAAATAACCTGCCTTACAAATTCCGGCTGAATATCTTTCACAACACTGTTATCCTTACCAACCAACTGCTTAACCAAATGCGGTTTCATCATCTTTCCGCCGTTTGCCACAGCAGAAACCGCTGTAATCATTTGAAGCGGCGTCACAGTAAAACCTTGCCCGAACGAAGTGGTTGCAAGTTCCACCTCGTTAAACGCCCCCGCCGGGAAAAACAATCCCGTTGTCTCACCCGGAAGCTCTATTCCCGTCTTATCAAAAAAGCCAAAGGTTTTCATTCCGTCAATCATTCTCTGCTGTCCTATTCGTGCGCCAACCTCAATAAATACAGGGTTGCAGGAATTTTGAACACCCTGCACAAACGTCTCCGCCTGATGTCCGTTTTTATTCGCGCAGCTGATAGTACGGTTTGCCACCTTGATTGCACCGCTGCAAAAGAAATGGTCATTCAATCGTACCGCGCTGTTTTCCAAAGCAATAGACGCAACCGCAACCTTAAAGGTAGAGCCCGGTTCGTAAGAATCTACCACCGCCTTATTCCGTCGAATCGGCTGCAGCGCCTTTGTCAGTTCCGCGTTATATTCCGCACCGTTTAGTGACGCAAGTTTTTCCTTAATTCCCGGACTTTTGGCTTCTACCGCCGCAGTCACTTCAAAGGGCGCGTTCAAATCATAGTCCGGCTTGGTTGCCATAGCGAGAATCTCGCCCGTCTTAACGTCCATGACAATACACGCCGCACCCTCCTGTAAATTATTTTCGATACGCGCGTTCTCCAAATGCTTCTCCGCAAAATGCTGAACTACTTCATCAATCGTCAAAACTACACTCGCGCCGTCCTGTGCTTCCACATAATTCTTATAATCCTCCGGCATCTCCATGCCTGCCGGCTTATTGGCGGAAATCACACGTCCGGGCGTGCCTTTCAATTCATTGTCATACACACTTTCGATTCCCTCTAAGCCCTGATTGTCCGAACCGACAAATCCAATAATATGAGAGGCAAAATTATTATATGGGTAATAGCGTTTTGTATCCTCCACAAAGGCAACGCCGTCCAGCTTTGTTTCCTCCAAATACGCGCGCAGCAAATCGGCAGGCTCTTTTTCCACCTTTTTTTTGATATATTCAAAATTGGAGTTCTTCTCTAATTTCTTTTTAACATCACCCTGCTCCAAGTTCAAAATCTCTGCGAATTTTGCCGCAATCGTATCCAAGGAAAGTTTGTTTTTTTCCGCACTCTTGCGCAGATTGGAGGGGGCAATGCTAATTGTTTCCACACTCAAATTACTGGCAAGAACTTTAAAATTCCTGTCATAAATCAAGCCGCGCTTCGCGTTGATTGTGTTATCATTGGTTTGCTGCTCGGTTGCCGCCTGTGATAATTCCTGACCGTCCACAATTTGCAGCCAGGCAGTCCGAACAATCAGGAGACAGAGCACCACAACAAAAACCGCAAGTACAACCGCGATTCTCTTTTTTTGTTTCAAATAGCTTTGCTTTGCATTCGCCACGCGCCAAACCTCCAACACTTTCTGCATATGAAAACAGGAAAACCTTATCCTATATATATTCGATAGTTTTGTGTTTATTCCCCTTCCTGTCCGGAAAAAGAGAATACACAATTTATTGCAATAAATGAAATATGCCTTATCCGCCCACAGATAAGGCCATCATGGCATATGGAAGCTCGCCTCTCCCGTGCCTGATATATTATTTTAATAATTCCAATGCGCTAATTAGCATTCCGGGGACACCGGTAACCGGCACGCCGCTCTGCGGCACAACATCCTCCGATATCTCCACCGTTTCGCTGCGGTCATTATTCTGCATATCAATATAAAACATTTGATACCGCTCCGGTCTGACCATCCCCAAGCGCTCGTTTGCGATTTTTTCCAATTCCTTTAAATCGACACAGGTATTGAGCTGTGCCTGAATATTCTCATTTTCCGCCACAACCGCAGTATAATTATTTTTCAAGCGTTCAGCATTTGCGCCCGTTTCCCAAATCAGCACATAGCGGTAAACCACGAGAAGGGAGCAGGCAAATATAAATCCTATTGTAGCTGTCAATTTCAGTTTCGATTTCCAGTTGCTTTTGTTGTTTACATTCTTTACATTCTGTGCCTTTTTCTGAATTTTCTGCGGTTTTTCATGCGTCTCTGCCGGCACATACCGTTCTTCGCGCACTCTTCTGACCGCAGCTCCATTGTAATCATATGCATTACTGGAGCGATAATGACCTCCATTCATCTCCCGTCTCACATCCTCTCTGTCTGAATTTTGTAACAAGCTCTCTGCATTACTGTTTATAAGACCGAATCTATACTATATTTTTTCCACTACGCGCAGTTTTGCACTGTGCGCACGATTGTTGTTTTCCAATTCCTTATCTCCTGCAACAATCGGTTTGCGGTTGACCACCTTTACTTTTGGCGTATTCCCGCACACACATACCGGAAACTCTTTCGGACAGGTACACCCCGTTGCCAAATCTGAAAACGTATTTTTCACAATGCGGTCCTCCAATGAATGAAACGTAATGACCGCAAGTCTGCCGCCGGGTTTCAGCAAATCCACAAAATCCCGCAAAGCACCGTCCAAGATGTCCAACTCACCGTTGACCGCAATACGAATCGCCTGAAAGGTTCTCTTTGCAGGATGCTTGTCCGCAAAGCGCGCATTCGCGGGAATCGCCCGCTTGATGCACTCCACCAGTTCAAAGGTAGTCTCAAGTGGCTTGTCCGCACGCACCTTAACAATCTCTTTAGCAATCCGCCGCGCATACCGTTCCTCTCCGTATCGGAAAATAATATCCGCGATTTCCTCTTCTGCATAAGTATTAACCAATTCATACGCGCTGAAAGCAGATTCCCGATTCATGCGCATATCTAACCGGGCATCCGTATTGTAACTGAATCCGCGCGCTCCGTCATCCAACTGCGGAGAAGATACTCCCAAATCCAGTACCGCGCCGTCCAGCGCGTCAATACCCAATTCCTGCATAATCAGTTTGATATTTGAAAAATTATTTTTTACAATTTTCACAAGATTACCGTACGGGCGAAGCCGCTCCTGCGCCGCCGCAATCGCAGCAGAATCCTGATCGATGCCGACTAATGCCCCTTCGTTCTTCATGCGGCTGCATATTAAGGAAGAATGTCCGCCGCCGCCGAGGGTTCCGTCCGCATATATTCCGCCGGGCACTATTTGAAGCGCGTCTACGCTCTCCTCAAGCAGCACAGAAATATGATAAAATTCCGTCATGTGCCCCTCCTTGCCTACATGCCTAAACTCTCCATCGCTTTGGCAATCTCGTCCGGTGTAAAGGAATCATCGTTCATGTACTCATTCCATCTCTCTCTGTCCCATATCTCCGCACGGTTAGAAACTCCCAAAACCACCAGTTCCTTTGTCAAACCGGCATACTCACGGAATGCAGGCGGTACAACTACCCTGCCCTGCGTATCCAATTCGCACTCCGCCGCGCCGCTGAAGAAGAAACGCTGCAACTTGCGTGCCTCGGTGCCGCGCATACGCTGCAGTTCACTCTGGAACATCTCCCACTCTGTAGCGGAATACACCCGCAGACAACTCTCAGGACCTTTGGAAATAACAAAAGTATCGCCCAAGTCATCACGAAATTTGGCAGGGATATTGACGCGGCCTTTTGCATCAAGGTTTTGATAATATTCACCGATTAACATTTCCCCGCCTCCTTTCATACACTTTAATACATTTTAATACACTTTAATACACTTTACATAAATTTTACTACACTTGCAAGGAATTTGCAACCCCTTTTTTTAAATTTTTATATAGAAACAAAGATTTTTTGGTATTTATTCCCAATATATTCTATTATGACAATATTTTTCCACACTATTTTCATAAAAAAAGTCTGCTCCGTCAAATAAGACGAAACAGCTCTTTTTGTAAATTTTAAATTTTTCTCACCAATATCTCAACCACGAAAAAATGACGGAAATTCCTTCTCTCAGAAACATTCCGACTGTGCCGACAGGAGTGGGCGCGGCAAGTGTATCTGTATTAATGCCAACGATTTTTGCCAGCCGCCTTGCGCGGTATAAATGAAAATCATTGCTGATAATTAAGCAGTCATGAACTATCTCACCATCGCGTGCGTCCAAAATCTGATTGGAATTTCTCAGGTTTTCATAGGTGTTGCGTGATTGCGCCTCTAAAATCAGACGTTCCTGTGAAATTCCTTTTTGCACCAGCCAGCGCCGCATTGCCTCCGCTTCTGAAATTGCTTCACCGCGCCCCTGCCCGCCAGAAAGTATCAATTTACAGTTCGGATACTGCCATGCATACTCTTCCGCCGTCTTTAACCGTTCCGCCAACAACCAGGAAGGCGCTTCACCAAACAAACCACAACCCAAAACAATTGCGTATTCATGCTCCCCCGTCTCCGGCGGTCGGATTCCGGAAAAAACGCAGCATTCCGCAATAAGATATATTGTCATACCCACCGAAAACAGGCTAAGCAAAAAAATTCTTAAAATATTAAATTTTTTCAATCGCTCCCAAAGCATAGAAAACAAAATTAAAACGCACCCAACTGCCGCCGGAACAAAAGTTCCCGGTTGAAACACTCGTTCCACAACACCGATGACATCCGATAACAAAATCAAGGTAAATCCTGCTATAATCCACAGCTTTTTACTTTTTCGCACATACGCCGCTCCTTTCATTTGTATTTTATTAAAATAAGTATATCATATAAAAATAAATAAAACATAAATTTTCTTTGTATCTTTTCAAACAATTCACGACATACTAAGCATGGATAAGGAATCGCTGTATCGTGTACGCAAAATTAAAAATTTTGCGTCAGCGTGTCGAAAAAGTCGACACGCTGTGAGACTGTTGAAAAACGAAGTGATATTTTGCGAAAATGTTTCCGTCGGCGTACGATGGTACGGTAGGGAACATTTTCGTAAAAAGCAAGCAACCATGCGGGTTTCTCGATGATACCCGCATGGTTTGTAAAATAAAAAATGATTATGTATTTTTAAATTTTTATTTTTCCGCTTGCGGTAGGACGAGTTTTTCGACAGTCTGATGCAAAATTAAAAATTTTGCGTATTCCATCCGGCAAGATTTCACCCTGCGCCATATCTGCCCACGGCATGTGCGCGGAAAAGCAATTTACTCTGTGGGCAGAAAGGCTATGAACCTCACTATGGATATCGCAGCATTGATATTGGTTGTTATCGGCGCGCTTAACTGGGGCAGCATCGGCTTGTTTAATATAGACTTAGTCGGCTCTATCTTCGGCGGTCAGGCGTCTGTCATCAGCCGCATCATTTACACAGTGGTTGGGCTGGGCGGTCTGTGGGCAATCACTTTCTTCTTCCGTGACAAGGTGACGGCAGGCGATCGCAATAACAGATAACCTGAATTTTTCTCTTGTCTCTTTCAGAAATTTTTCAATAAAATTCAAACAACAAAGGCGTTCCCATTCGGGAACGCCTTTGTTCATAAAAACAATTCTACTCAGCCGGAACAGGAACTGCGCCGTTCGATTTATTTTCTTCCTGTTGTTCAAAATTTACTTCGGGCAGCGGCGCTGTTCCGTCAATCACATCATATACACTAAGCGCATTTTGGTGTAACTGCTCGTTCTTTTCTTTCCCCCGCTCATTCGCGTAAACCGAACGCACCACATAATACAACGGTTCATCACCAAGCTGTAACAATTCTTTTAACTCTGCGTTCTGTGTCATATCAATACTTTTCTCAACCGCTTCGGGATAAAAATTCGTCAATCGGTCAAAATAGCCTTGGTCAAACACATACGCACTCGCCGAACCGGCAGCCAGTTCCACCTGAAATTTTTGCTGAACTGCCATCGCCTGTTCGCTCATCTCATCAATTTTTCCGGAAACAGGAGAAAGTGAAACATACTTTTGCATGTCGCCGTCCAAATCCTCCACACTTGCGCCGAATACGGTCTGCATTCTGGAAACAACCTCCTGTGAAATTGCCGACTCACTATAATAGGAAACCGTCAAATCCTCCGGAATACGCTTCGCACATTCGCTGATGGTGAAAGCTAACACAACAATCAAAAAAATACCGCCTATTAATGCCCAACGGTAATAATACCAAAAATTTTCCAAACGCTTTTTAAACGGAAGCTGTTTATACGCCTCTCTTGCCTCGCGTGCCTGCTTATCCATGCGTCTTACCCCTCTTTCTGCTCATCTTTCGGTAAAGCTGCCCGATAAACGGCAGCTAAAAAACAATTTCATTTATCGTAAATTATACCATAGGTGCAAACCGCAAATCGGTTTGCTTCACACCGGTTCAATAAACACATTTACGAAAAGCGTTTTTTGCTTTTCTACTTTAGTTTTGTGTTTATTATACCATAATCACTTTAAAACAGTTTAAGGGTGATTATGGTGAAATTCGCTACGCTCATTATACCATAGATAAAATAAATAATCAAGCCCTTTTCCTGCCGCAGGCAATATCTGCCGTAAAAGTTTACAATTCGTTCATATTGCTTATACTGTCAAATTTTCCGCATTTTATTCACAAGGCGCAACCGTTTCTTTCACTGTAAAACAAAGCGCCTTCGGCGCACGCCTTACGGCGGGTATAGAAGTATAACGCTTTGTTCGTCCCCATATACGTTTCCGACCATAGGGAGAAAAATCTCGCATGGACATTTAATTGATAGGAATTTCCTATTAATTAAAAAATCCCCCGACACCAAACCGTCGGGGGATTGGAAAATTTTATTATCGCTCCGTCAAAACCTTATGCAGCGCTGACTACAATATTTTCACAAAAACGTGTCAAAATCATTGCAATCTGTGCGCGAACCGCTTCGCCGTCAGCAACCAGTGTGTTTTCGGTCATACCGGTCAGCAAGCCCTTTGCTACTGCCCACTGTACCGCTTCTACAGCGTAAGGGCTGATACCGTTTGCATCAATGTAGCCTGTCAAATCGGCACGTGCCGCTGTATCATACTCTTTATAACCTGCATAGCGATACAGGATTGCTGCCATCTGCTCACGTGTAATACTGTCGTCAGGTCCGAATGTACCGTCACCGTAGCCGGTCACGATACCGTTTTCAGCCGCCCAGGCAATCGCGTTGTAATAATATTGACCAACCGCAACATCTGTAAATGTCGAAGCGCCGGACTCAGGCTCGCCCTCCAAACGATACAGAATAGTAGCAATCATACCGCGAGTCGTGGATATCTGCGGTCCAAACAGCGTGTCGGCAGTACCATTCATCATACCGTTGTTATAAACATATCCTACCGACTCATAGAACCAATCATTCTCGGTCACATCATCAAACGGGAAAGCTCCTGACAACGGCACGTTCGGATCCTCAATCTCAGTCAGACCACCCTGATTCTGATCATCCGCCGGAGGTACAACCGGGGTAGAAGGCGCGCTGAAACTGCCTCCGCCACCGCCACCGCCTCCACCGCCGCCGGTGGATCTTCTGGGTGCAACTGTAAATTCAACACTGACCGTTACGTCTCCAATCGCGAGGGACGCCACATACGTGCCTGCCGCACTTGTATCGGTGACTACTGCCCCGTTTTGGGTATAAACAATTTCGGTATCCCGTGCAGCCGCCCAGTTCTCACTGTAAGTCACAGTCCCGGTAAAGTTATTACCGTTTGCTGTGCCGCCCGCTGCTGTAAGAGTTGCCGTCTCGCTGTGTTCACAGCCGTTCTGACAAGTCTCGGTTATCACATTGTTGTTCGCGGTATAGATGAAGTTGTGTCCCATTGCCGCCAGTTCTACAGTCACAGCGCCGTAAGCCGAAGTATAAACCTGTGAACCCGCCTCTTCGCAGGTCGGCTCTACACGTTCGCCCGCTGTCCATACCGTCTCATCTGTCAATACCGCCAAAGTAACGGTTTCTACATGAGTTTCATCACTTGCGCAAACACGCTGTGCTTCTCCCTGTGCTTCATTTGTCGGTTCTGTGGTAATCGTCCATTCACTGTAGCTATGCCCTGTTGCAGTAAGCGTTACAGTCACACTGCCGTAAGCCGAAGTGTAAACCTGTGAACCTGCCTCTTCGCAAGTCGGCTCTACCCGTTCACCCGCGGTCCATACCGTCTCATCCGTCAATACTGCCAAAGTTACTGTATCAATGTGTTCCTCATCGTTTGCACAAATGCGTTGTGCCATACCTGTTGTTTCACTTGTCGGCTCTGTGGTAATCGTCCACTCACCGTAACTATGTCCTGTTGCAGCAATCATCTGCTGTTCAACAAAGACCGTATCACATACCGAACAGTGACTACCCTCGGTCAAACCGGTGGTTTCACAGGTCGCAGCAACGGCTTCGTCCGTCACCGTTGTATGTCCTGTTGCGTCAATTACTTGCTGTGCCTCTAAAACAGTCTCACATCTGGAACAATGGCTGCCCACAGTCAATCCCGTCTCAGTACAAGTTGGTGCTACTGCCGCGTCCACGACTGTAATATGTCCCAATGCCGCAATTTCTGTCTGTGCCGTAATTACCTCATTGCATACCGAACAATGACTGCCCTCTGTCAAGCCTGTCTCCGTACAGGTCGCTGCAACCGCCGCGTCTGTAACCACTGTATGTCCGTTTGCCGGAATTACTTCCTGACGAATGAAAATCACATTACATCTCTCACAATGCAAGCCCTCTGTCAAACCCGTATCAGTACAGGTCGCTGCAACTGCCGCGTCGACAACTTCCAAATGTTCTAATGCCGCAATTTCTTCCTGCGCTACAGTAATCTCGCCGCAAACCTCACAGTGTTTGCCTGCGGTCTTACCCGCCGTGGTACAAGTCGGTGCTACTGCCGCATCTTCAACCTCAGTATGTCCCGTTGCAGGAATTTCTGTCTGCTCTACAGTAACGATGCCGCAGACAGAACATTTTTTGCCAGCTTCCTTACCCGCTACGGTACAAGTCGGAGCTTCCGCCGGCAGTACCTCCTCCTCATGAGAAGCAGGAATCAGCTCAAGCTTTGTGCCGCCGCACAGAGAGCAGGTATAAGTCAACTCGCCCGACTCGGTACAGGATTTATGCTTGGTGATAACGCCTTCGCTCCAATTATGAGACGCGTCATTGGTCTCGCCTTCCTGCGTCGGTCTGACGGTATAACCCTCATTTTCTTTTTCTACCTGAATGAAATTCTCAGCAACGAATGCGCAAACGCTTTTTGCGAAATCGCCGCCCTTAACCGTTATGGTTGCGCCTTCCACGTTCTTTAACTCACCGCTGAACGAACCGCCTTCCACTGTTGCGGCGCCCTGCGATTCTTCAGCGTTTTCAATGCTGTATTTCGCATTGTCATGAAAGGTTCCGTCGGTGATGTTCAATGCAGCAGAATTGTATATCGCACTCGCAATTGCCGCGTCAGAATATGTGACATTATCAATGCTGCCGCCTGCAATATTCAAAGTACCCGCATTTTCAATCGCATGTTCGTGCACTGTACCGGAAACAGCCGCGCCGTTGTTCATGTTCAAAGTGCCGTTATTGTAAACAGCGCTTTTTGCACTGCTGCCGCCGATAGCGGTAGTGTCTACAGTCAGCGTACCGTCGTTGTAAATGATGCTTGTGCCGGTACCGCCAAGCGTACTGCCACTGATAGTCATTGTGCCTTTATTGTTAACAGAATCTGTGAATACACCGGAAATAGTCGTTTCCGCAACTGTCGTCTCACTGTTTTCCAGTCCCTCAATACCGACTGTAAATGTTCCGTCAATCGTCACATTTGTAATCGTTGCTTTGCCCGTAGAGCGAACCGCGCCTATTTCAACCTCGTTTGTTGCCTTTTCACCGCCGATAGTACTGTCTGACAAGGTCAGCTTGTCATTATTGATGATAGCCGCAACCGTGTAAGTGCAGTCCTCGCTGAATGTAAGACCTTCAGCAATCATCTCTCCCGAAGTATTGTTGATACCGGTCGTCCAAGCCCCGTCAAATACGGTACTCTTCACCTCTAAAGCGCCCGCGCTGACGATAGCTGTCACAGCTGCGCTGCTGCTATTTTTAACAGTACCGTTCTGCACGCTCAACGCGCCGCTGCTGCGGAAAATAGCGTCAGCAGGAACCGCACCCTCTGCGTCGGAATCCTCCAGTGTAAAGGTGTGCTCATTCAAGTCGAGCGTAATAGCCTTATCGCCAAAATCAACCGTCTCGGCGACTGCGGCATTCTCCAACAAGGTTACTGTTGCCTGAGCAACGTCTGCCAAAGCCGCGAATGCCAAGGCAAAGGTCGGATAAGTTGTATCGCCGATTTTTACCGCCGCATGTTCCTTAAAGCTTGCAAACAGTGTAGTATCAGCAACAATCGGAGTTTCTACATTAAATGCGTTTCCTTCGGAATCAACCCAGCCTAAGAAATCGTTCAAATCCTTGGACGGTTCTGCCGGCAGGAAAGCAAATCCGTTCACGTTTGTATAAGCACTTGCGTATACTGCATCGTCTACCTTAAAGGTAACAGTGTATACTCTTGCCGCCGCCTTATTTTCTTCGGTTGTGAAGATAGGTGCAGCGTCCGTGCCGATAATCTGACCCCAAACGTTTTCGTCAACCTTTTGCAGCAATGCCGCAACTTCGCCCGAAGCAAATGCCTCGGTAGTCTTGGTCAAAACGGTTTCAGCGTCAGCGCCCGGAACCCGAACCTCATCATCATCGCCCGTACCAAAATCAAAACCAATCTGTGTTTCCGCTGTGCTGTAACTGTTGTTAACAGGACAATCCGGACGGTTGTAGCCGACAATACCGCCGACATACGCTTCGTTTCCGTCATTTCCCTTAACAAGAGTAACTGCTCCTGTGGTGTAGCTGCCGGAAATCAAAGGAGTTTGCCAACCGCTGCCCGAGATATTGACGCTCTCATTGTAGCCGACAATACCGCCGGCATAACCTACACCCTCGGAAGGATCCATATAGGGATATAAAATAATCTTGCCCTCTACATCAGCGGTGTTATAAACGTTGGTGATTTTAGCGCCGGTATTTTTACCAACAATACCACCAATACAACTTTGCGCTATTTGAGCGCCGTCTAAGCAGGATATTTTACCTGTATTAGTGCTCTTCTCAATCGTACCGGCATTCATTTGACCGACAATGCCGCCAACAGTCAGATTTGCGCTGACATTGCCGGTATTGTGACAGCCGCGGATAATTGTGCAATCCTCCGCACTCCGATTAGCGTACGTGGCACAGCCGATAATACCGCCCACTATGTTCCCATTCGGACTAACCGTCTTAACATTGCCGCTGTTAGTACAATTCTCAATAGTGGAATACATACCATACCCGACAATACCGCCGACATAATCCTTACCGGACACATCGCCGGTGTTCACACAGTTGCTCACGACCGCACGGTTCTCTCCCGCGGTTGTTCCGCAAGCGCCCGCAATACCGCCGAAGCCTTGATGTCCGCTCGATTGCGCGGTTACCGTGCCGCTGTTGGAAGAATTCGCGATTGTTCCGCGGTTGTCTCCAACAAGACCACCGATGTAACCCTTTCCGCCAGAGGCGTTGATTTGTGTTACATTCGCCTGATTGTCGACATGATCCAAGGTTCCTTTGTTGTAACCTACTATCGCGCCAACGTTTCGCATACCCTTTACTTCACCGGTAACCGTCAGATTTTTAATAGTTCCGTTATTGAAACCGAACAAACCAAGGTTTTCTTTATATCTGCCATCAAGGTTCAAACCGAATATTGTATTACCCTGTCCATCGAAAGTACCGGCAAACGCCTTTTTCTCTGTTGACCCGATTACATAATCCGCCCAGTTTACTTCGCTGAGGTCAATACTGCTCATCAGATTAACCGTCTTGTCCGCGTAGTCAAACCCCTGATTGACGCTCTTGCTGAACGCCATCAGCTCTTCCGCATTTGTAATCTCATAAATAGGAATAATTTCTTCCACTTCGTACTTGCCGTTTGAATTTTTCGCAATAACACAGCCGTCAGCCACATATGCTTTCACATCACTGCTGTATGTACCGCCCGTGATAAAGCCTGTCTGCGTCTCGCTGTGAACAGCATCCGTGCCGCCGTTAACCGCGTCAAACGAACCGCCTTCGAGGTTGATAGCGATTTTCGCAATCGCTTCTTCGTCATTCTCCTGCAAATTCGCTTCATAAACCGCGTAATAACCGGAAATTATACCGCCTGTGATATTCACATTAATCGGCTGTTTGGTAGTGTGCTGAACAATCGCGATAGCCGCGCCGTTGACACAGTTGCCGTTACCGCTCGGCTGTGAGTCAAATTCCTCGCCCAAACTCTTAATTTCGGTTTCCTCACCCGAAACATTCAAAGTACCTGCGCGCATTTCTATTGCAGTTAATCCGCCGATTATTTTTGCGTCAGTAATATTCAAAACACCGTTAGGCTGCGGGTGGAAAATAGCCCAGTTCTCTGCGCCTACCTCCGCGCCCTTGTAAATATTGATTTCCGTACCGGAAGCATCGCCTCCATGTCCTGCAATGGCAAACGACCCCTGTTCACCATATACTTTGCCGTATACATGCAGGGTAGGATGTCCCTCTACTCCCTCTGTACCACGTACTACAATTGCCTCAGACCACTGTCCGGTAGATGTAACTGCGGAAATCCCGTCTACTGTCACAACAGACATTCCGCAAGCCTCAATGCCTCTGCCGGTTGTTGTCAACTGTACATCCATCAAATACAACTCACCCGCTGTCCAATAAAAACCGCTCGCGGCGTTGATTGTACCGTTCATAACCGTAAAGTTAACCGCGCCGCTGAAAAGGAAAGTTTCCGCCGTGTCGGTCAAAGTCTTTTTGTTCAAGTCAAGTACAATTGCTTTGTCGAGGTTGATATGCGCATCAACCGTCACGTTTTGCAGCAATGTTACTGTTTCGCTGTCATTTGCCGCAGCAATCGCTTCTTTCAAGGTGCGGTATTCCTCACCATTCACCTCAGCCTCAGGACCGTAATACGGCTTTGCCGTTTCAAAGTTCAGCTTATCCAACACTTCTTCAACGGGCTTACCGTTCCAGTCACAGCTGCTCACATCAATAATAGCATTTTCACTGCCCGTCAGCTTGATGTAATCTTCCGGCGGAACACCATCGTTGTAGGTATACTTGAATATATTCTTGCTCAAATCAGAATTGTTTGGGAAGTAAGACAAGCGCATCGCTCTGCCGTCATGCTCTTTTGTTTGATCCGCGGAGAAGTTCCACCAAAGCGCCCATTCGTTGAACTCATTGCCGGAAAGGTCAACTGATGTTGCCTTTTGGTCGCCAAGTACATAATTTCCCGCTTCATCTTTTAGAGTATTGTTACCGATGAGCGTCATTCCGTTAAAGCCCATGTTGTTGAACACATTGCCCGTAACGGTTACTTCACCGCAAACCGTTGCGTAAAGACCGCTGTTCTTCGTGCCGTCTTTTGCACCGTCAAACACATTGTTTGTCACAGTCAAATTATTGATTGCATTATCACTGTTATTAATATAAATTCCGTAAATATTATCTCCGGTAATATTCATAAACTGATTATTCGTGATAGTCAGTGCGGTCACTTTATCCAAATCCGTGGTCTGTGTCCAGCCGACCAATTCAATACCCTTGCCCGTCTTAGCGCAGTCAAAGTTCAGCCCTTGGATTGTCAAATCCAATCCTGCCGCTGAACCGCCGAGGAATTTTATTCCGCCGGTCAATGTAGGATATTCTCCCATTATTCCTTGTATGACAACACCTTTTGCTACGGTTGTCGGATCAATCGTGACTGTCTCGTCATAATTGCCGGGAAGGATTGTAACGAGTTCGCCCTCTTTCGCAGCAGCAATCGCCTCGGTGATGGAACCGAAATATACCTCTCCGACTAACGCCGCAGGCGCCAAAGGAAGTTCCACTGCCCCATCCTCAGAAGTTTCGGGGATATAAATCTCCATGCCGTCAACAATCAAGGTGTTTCCGCCCTCTGCATAGTAACAAGGCTTTAATTCCGTACCGTCAGCCAAAGTCCCCTCTGTCTCAAAGATACATCCCGCAAAGGTTACTGTGTTACCTACCGGCGCAGCCTGATCGCCGGTATTCAAAATGTTCTGAATATTCAGAATTTTTTGATTATTACCGGTCTTTGTAACAGAGCGAACCGTAGAATTCGTAATATTTATTTCTGATTCGGTAGCGTCCTGATTGATAACAACAGTTGCAAAATCATTCCAACCGTCTGCATTATAAGCATTATTATTTATACCAATCAAAGTGGAATCTTTTACATTTACTGTTGCCGGTGACCACAACTGGAATGCGCACCACCCTTGCACAACAGAATCATTCTTAATTTCAATATCCACGCCGCCGATATTCTTGCTGGCAATATTCAGCGCGTATTTCATTCCTGTCATCTGCGCTTGATCAAGTACAATTTTAACAGGAATTTCCACTCCATATACACTAAGTCCGCGAACATCTTTCCCGGGGTTGTCGGTTATAGAATTGAGGATAACATCTTTCAAAACGATTTCTAATGTATTCCCCTCAATCTCCGTACCTTCGCCGTCGGCGTTAAACACACGCTCTGTCGTATCAATTGTAATCGTGTGACCGTCACCAATAACCGTAATGCTCTTAGTAATATCAATACGAGCGCTCAATTCAATATCAGCTGTCAAACGGATCTTGCCGCCGATTGCCGCTGCCGCACGCAGTTCCTCCTCTGTGCCAACCTCAAGAGCTTCTGCTTCAACTACAGTAAAAGTACCGTCTCCGTTATCTTGCAGCTTATTTCCCATCGGCATATACTGTTGAGCCGCTTCACTATCAAACGTTCCGCCCGTAATGGTAATATCATTCGTTTGTCCCGAGCCGCCTGTTTGAATATCCCCCTTAAAAGTGCCGTCATTCAGTTTTACAACTGCCGGAACACCGCTACTGCTAACATCAGACCGCACTACTGCTTTGCCGCCTTCAAATTCGCCGCTGTTAACAGTGATTGTGCCGCCGGAACTGAATACATACAGCGCGTATCCTTCGGAAGTGTAGCTGCCGCCGTTGATGGTAGCAGAACCGCCATAACTAACACTAATAGCCGTATTGTTGTGAGCGTTCGATGTGCCTGTTACATCAAATGTACAGTTATTAAAAATTGCATCTGTCTGTTTAACAACTATCACAGGGCCGAGCGCAGCGCGAACCGCCACCTTTTCAAAGAAGATTTTGTCGACTATTCCTATCTTTTCAACATCAAATACAACAATCCCCCATTTTGTTTCACCATCATATCGCTCTGTAGCGGTTGTCGTATAATTGCCGCCTACGACAACAAAGTCCCTCAAAGACGCTACTTCATTTGAGGAATAAACCCAATAATTCGTTGTCATGTTCACATCATATAAATTGATGCTTGCGTCAGCCGAACCATCAAAAGTCTTTATAAGCGCACCATTATCTGTATTTCCGGTATATTCGCCGCCATCAAGTGTAACCATCGCGGGAGCCGCAATTTTTATAAATCCGTAGGAGCCTGTATTCTCTGCCGGAATTGTCATCGCGCTGCCCGCAACTGTACCGTCAATCGCAAAGCTTACCGCCTCGATAACGTTGAACAATCTATTGCCCTCTATCAGATTGGTAATAGTGTATCCGTTCAACTCAACGGTCGTGTCCAGCGCGATTTCCACCGGTTCACCGCTCACGGAAAAGCTGTCCGTCAAACGAATCGTGCCGCCGATCGCAGCCGCAGTACGCAGCTCATCCTCGTTACTAACCTCTGTAACGCCCGAAGAGTCTGTCGATGTTTCCTCTTCCTCCGCCAACAGTTCTATTTCACTGTCGAAAGCGGTATCGACTTCCGCCTCGTCTGCGTCTGACGCCAATACTGCCGCAGGCATAAGATTGACTGTCATCATCAGAGAGAGCAGCAAAGCCGTTAAACTTTTGCTGAAATACTTCTTTCTCATAACATCTATCCTTTCTTTGTTATTGATTAAGGAACTTTCATCCCCGTTTTTAACATATTTGTTCTCTTTGCAAAACAATCTGCAGTATAACAGGTTGTTAAACTTATAACAAGCGTTCAATAGCATAGTACATTTCATTCGCCTTTTCAAACTGTTTTAAACAAACAACTCAACTTTATGAATTTTGTACAAAAACAATAGCACTGTCCATAAGAAAGATAAGCTCCAAACCACTTCGAAAGCTTTCTTCACGTTCACCTTCCACCCATGTAACCGATCCTTGCCAATCCGCATTTTGTCGAAACAATACACGCACCTTGAATGTAGATAGCTTGCCGTTGTGTTTCCCTTCACCTGCCGCGAGTCCGTCCGAAAAACGCGGCGAATCCGAGAAGGTGCGCCTCTCACGGAACGGCTGCGGAAAATTCATCGCATTGAGCATATCCTCCACACTAATCAAAAACTGCGTCAGGCTCGAAAATGATTTTCCATCCGGATAATATGGGTTATAAAACCTGCCTACCGGCACACCGCTGTCATAAGAATCAATACATACCAGCGTGGTTCGATAATCATTTCCCGTATAACACTCAGCTGCCATAGGCCCGCGCCCCCTTTCTGATAATACTATACTTTTATTATACAAAAAGTATAGCATATTCAGGTTACAGTATCGGTTACGTTTCAACTTTTTTTGTTCATCGCATTAAGAAAATCGCAACTAAATTTTTTGCGTTTTTTTGTGCATATTGCATAAATCCATATTAGGTTCTAATTAGAATCAAAAGTGTGAATATGATATTGCAATTATCATTTACTTATGATATAATGAACAGGGTTTGTTTCCAATGGAGGTAAGAATATATGCTTACACTAAAAATTTCGATGTTGGGTGAGTTTTCCATCCGCAGCGATGGAAATGAAGTTACACAAATCGGCACTCGCTCCAGAAGAAACTGGTCGTTGCTGGCTTATCTGATATACAATCGCAACCAGACCGTTTCTGCGGATAAGATTATTGAATTGCTTTGGGGTGAGGAAGAGAAGAGTTCCGACCCTATGAACGCGCTAAAAGCGGCACTGCACCGTTTGCGCGCTAATTTAAATAAATTGGGAGAGGATGCGGGACATACACTCATCAATTCCCGCGTCGGGGGATATACGTGGAATAATGATATTCCGTTTTCTTTAGATGTGGAAGAATTCGAGCAGCTATGCCGCAAAGGCGAGAACGCCGACTCTGCGGAACAAAAACTCCTTTACTGGGAAAAAGCGTTAGAACTTTATAAAGGCGACTTTTTGCCGCTGCTTTCCTCAGAAAGCTGGGTGATTCCCATAGCGTCCTATTACCATAATTTATTTGTACATACTGCGCAGGAATTTCTGACGATTTTGGAAAAAGAACAGCAATATCAAAAAATTATCAGCATCGGTCACAGTATCATCGCGTATGAACCATATCAAGAGGAATTATACGGATTTCTCATTCGCGCACTTTGCAAAGCCGGCGACTTCAAGTCTGCTGTTGCCGTATATAACGAGATGCGTACCGTATTTTTTGATAATTTCGGCGTGCTTCCTTCGGAGGAAATTCAAGCGGTTTACAGAACGGCATTAAGTAATATTGACGATGTTTCCGCGCTGCCGCTCGGAACGGTTGTCGAACAACTGCGGGAAGAACATACTACAGGCGCTTTCGTCTGCGACTTTGACGTATTTAAACACATTTACCGCGCGCAGGCGCGCCACATCATCCGCAGCGGAAATACGATTCATATTGCTCTGTTTACGTTGTCCGCTAAAAACGGGAAACCTACCCCAAAGCAGAAAATAGATACTGCCATGAATCATTTCGGCAATCTGATTACCTCTCGTCTGCGCCACTGCGATATTATTGCGCGCTGTAGTTTGTCACAGTTCGTTGTTATGCTCAATTTGGCAAATTACGAGGATTCGCTCGCGCTATGTTCGCGTTTGTCGAACACTTTCCGCTCAAACCATCCTCATTCGTCTATACAGCTCTCCTACGCCGTTTCACCGGTTGAGCCAAACTAAACAACAAAAATTATTATAATAAAGAGGAACGAGCCGCAGCTCGTTCCTCTTGCTTTTGCACTATATATTCCATTTATTATTATTGTCAGCTTGCTAATTTATGTTATATGTTATAATTCCCCATAACCTACCTTGAACTGTTTTAAAGTGATTATGGTATGATTCTGCTAAGTCTTTCTCTAAGAATTGGAGAACAGCTTATTCCTCACAGTCAATATAGTCGGCGATTGTATCCAATAAATCATTCGGATGAATTTGAGATGCCCCGAGACGGTCAACGTACTCCGTAACCTTATCAAGTTCTGTCGTGACGTCATTCACGGTGACGGAAAGTAAACCTTGCTCCGCTGTTATACTGTAAGCTGTGTAGGGGCCTTCCTCGCCTGTGTAATTTTTCTTTTCCATTTCATACGTAATCATGTTGTGTTCTCCTTTGTTGTTTATTTAATATTTGAAACATATAGTGTGCCAAGGTTAATTTCAATAAGAGTTGAAAGCCCGTCATTAAACAGTTGCATCAGCGGACTGTAATACCGCTGAATTCAGTAATATATCCGTGAGCGTATATGCAATTACTCACTCCTTTTACATGATATTACATCTTTCCATAATTCTAAAAATAATCATCTTATCTCTTACTAATATATATAACGCACCAGCTCGATGTTTTTGTCAAAAAATTTTGAAAAAAATCAAAAAATATCCGCCGGCTTTCAGCCGACGAATATTTTTGATGACTATTATGTTATTCATAAAAAGGGGGTAAAATATTTTTATCTCATCTTACTGAACAATATTTTTATTGTCCTGCCTCTGAATAACACGTTTCTGTCACACCGTTATGCTTGACAGTGTGAGTAGCTTCTACCATATATCTATATCCTATCGGCACATCCACTCTTCTTTTTACATATGCCGTATGCATAACATTATACTCTGTTACGGAATCGGTCCAAATGGCTTTCCACGCCCCAGGAGATACTTCCTGTAAAATGGTTAATTTAACCGTAAGCTGATCAGAAGTATCAAATGAGTCAGTATGACCGCTGACCATCACATAGCCGGTATAAGGCGTGATGGTACAGCCTCCGCCTTGGAGATACCGTCCACGCGGCTGTATTGTTTCACTCTGAATCGTTTCACTCACCATCTCATCTGTCCGAACATCTGCCGCAAACACTGCCGTTTGCATAAGTAAAACCAGAGATACCATTAAACAAACTAACTTAAAATTTTTCATATGTGCCTCCTAAAAAATACTCATTTTACCCCCTTCAATAGTATAAACGGATGAGCATGATTTTTTTGTCAAAAAATAGGGAAATTTTAAAACTAAAAAAGAATTGTATTGCTGTCCTATCAGCAATACAATTCTTACTGCAAATATTCTTATAAAAAACTACTCCAAATATTGAATAACCTTTTCAAATTCGCTTTTACTGCAACTTCCATCTACTTTATAGATCAATTTTTCATCATGCCAAACAGCGTTCAGCCATTTAACCCCCGTCTCCATCTGCTCGGACTCGCCAATCGTTATTTTTGTGTTTTGAGCATTGATGGTATAAGTATGCCCTTCTTTCGTGTCCACATTTTCGTCAGTATAAACATCATCTTCTATTATAGTTTGCGTTATTTTTATCACATAATCCTGATTTTTATAGGTCATAAAAATATGGTCGTTTTCATAAATTCTCACGTTGTCAAACACATACCCGTCCGGCAGATATGTAGGTTTTAAAATAGGCACTCCAAGAGCGTCTTCGGCAGTTTTGTACGCGTCCTCTTCCTTGGCGTCATAACTATAAGAGTTTTCATTTACGCCGGAGAATTTTATAGAATTTTCCGTGACCTGATGTGCTATCTTAAACACATATACCCGCACTGCTTGTACACTCATCGCGCCAAACATTAAAACTAATATAACCGCTGCAATTAAAAGCAGACGAGTTTTCTTATACTTCCGCCCGGTATGCGCATGCGTTTCCCGTCTTTGGCGTTCTCTCACAATTCTATCATACATATCAGGCGGTGGTTGGGGCAAGCCCATCTCCTCTATATCTTTCTCGGTCAATATTTCTTCGTCATCCATATCCATCGTTGCACTCATTTTTATAATCTCGTCAAAAGCATCTCTTGCATTCTCAAATTCTTTATCCTTCTTCAACACGCGCCTCACCTCATTTCATATAATAATCATTGATTGTCTTGCCTATTTTATCATACAATATCGCCTTTGCTTTACTCAGCCTTGAATAAATTGTAAATTTAGAAATATGCAATCTTACAGAAATTTCTTGAACAGTCAACTCTTTAAAATAATACAAATCAACCACTTCATAATAAATAGGCTTTAACTCTTCCATAGCTTGCCTTACTTCCTCAGCAGCTTCCTTTTTGACTATATCATCCAACGGCTGGGCTGAGAGTAAATTCTTATAAGCCTCTATCACCTCATCTTCTCCCAGTCTAATACGGTCTTTATATGTTTTTTCTTTTCTCATCATGTCAATAATAGTACTTCTTGTAACCTTTTTCAGCCAATTAAATGCAGCTCCCTCATATTGGAACTCTTTTGGCGACTCAGCAAATTTAAGAAAGATATTCTGCATGATATCCTCTCGCAGTTGTTTATCCTGCGTTGCCTTACACACTTTGGACCATACCCAATACTGATATTTATGATACACATAATTAAAATCCAAAACCACACTCTCTTGATGCTTATTTGTCACTGGAATCATCGGCAAAAATCCCCCCTAAATCAGCTAATTTAGACTTATTAGAAATACTTAATATTATTGTTTTTTTCTTTGGTCTGCGGGTTTTTCTGCTTGCGCAGGGATAATCCACACTTGACCAACCTTCATCGCGCCCTCTACACGACCTTGCGCACAAAGTATTTGGACTCGTCTTTTTGAAATTCCCCATAGCGCTGCCGCTTCGGCAGCGCTATAAAATGCCAGTACATTTTTCTTATCACTCATTTTAATGCTCCTAACTATATATTATATTCCCAAGTGCGAACAATTGCAAGTAAAAAATAAAACTTTTTTCTTATATATAAGTTTTATTTATATTAAATTTGCTCAACACATACTCTGCCAATAACTCCATCATTATGATATCCCGCTCGAACGAAAAACAGTTTTTATCAAAAGGTACACTTTTTGGCAGAAGCCTTTTAAAAAAATTGTCATGTAATATATTCCCAAATTATTGACTATTTAACCATAAGGCGGTATAATTATCTTGTATTTTACGCAAATTTGATATAAATTGCAAAATAAACCGATAATTAAAACCACTATCATAATGTGTACCTTTTGATAGTGGTTTTTAAATTATATATTTGCTCTGTATTCCCGCAATCTGCGGTAAAATGAAGAAACACTCATTCCGCTTTTTTCTGCTACATCATCAACAGATATTTTCCCCTGTTCCCACAGCTTCACCAACACTGCGAAATTGGCAGGCGGCTGTTTCATTGGTCTGCCAAACTCCACTCCTCTCAGCTTTGCCGCTCTTATTCCCTCTTCCTGTCTTTTTTTAATATTTTCACGTTCATTCTGTGCAACAAAAGACAACACCTGTAAAACCAAGTCCGCAATGAATGTTCCCAATAAATCTTTTGCGGTTCTTGTATCCAACAAAGGCATATCCAACACCACTACATCAACGCCCATATCTTTGGTTAACATCTGCCACTGCTCAAGAATTTCTTTATAATTTCTCCCTAATCTATCAATAGATTTTACATACAACACATCGCCTGTTTTCAAAGTTTTAAGCAGTTCCGCATACTGCGGTCTGTTAAAATCTTTGCCGGACTGTTTATCTATATAAATATTTTGAGGAAGAATTTTTATTTTTTGCAATTCAAGCATCTGTCTGTCCTCCTTTTGGTCTATTGACGAAACCCGCGCATATCCAAAATCACTCAACGCTTACACCTCCATGATATACAAAATCTTAAATCTATTATATCACCGTACTGTAAGCCATTGTAAGATAACCGCCGGAAAAACATCTATGCCTTTGATTCTGTCAAGAAATATTATAAAATTACCTATTATTTAAGAAAAAGAAAAACCTTCTTTGTTATTTCGATATTCGAAATAACAAAGAAGGAAATCACTTTTCACTTTGCACACAAGCACGCGAATGTCTCTACGCAAAAAACTCACATACGGCGGCACAAACCATTTTTCATATTCGCAGCGCTCTGTCTGCCGTTTTCCATAGAACAAAGAATTAACACGCCTGATATTCCCGAATCATTCTTTTCATCTTTTCCATCAAAGATGTAATAAATTCACTGTTTCTCGGATATTCGGAAAAAGTGAGTGTCATCCCTGCCTCCTTTTCTATCAACTCGACCACCTTTTCGTGTCCGATATATTGTTCCAAAAGTTTGCATACTTCAATATCCTGCAAGGCTTCCTTAAACACAACCGCGCGCAAAGATTTTAAAGGTCCATGCTCTCCGGGATAGACGGAAAACGCGTCACCTGACGGAAAAGCCCCGTCGGCGGAGGTGGTAACATAAGGATTGATTTTATATAAAGAATATCGACTGTAGTAGAAATTATACCCCCATTGCAAAAATCCTTTTATTTTGTACTTATACATTTGCAGACCGAGGATTCTGTTGCGGTAAGACGGCATCGACAAATAGCGGTTGCCAACCTTGCTGCCTTGGACACAGCAATAATATACCCAAAGATTATCAACCTTTTTTTCTATAAAATCATCTATTTTATCGGAAGCGCAAACAGGCATTTCAATCAATCCGGTTTCATAAAAATCTATTTCGGAAATCGCATCCATATGCATCGCGTCGCCCAGCAACGGCTTTACGATATCATAAGCATTTTTGTAAGCCGGCAAATGCTGTATGCTCGGTTCATCTGAAATGTGAAAAACACACTGCTTGTCAACGCCTTCTGCTTTGAAAAATTCCAAAAGAGCGGGCAGGAACTGCGACAAAAACTGCTGATAGCGTACATCGCTCGCTTTCACATCCCAACCGAACAAAAACTGTTCTGTCCCGTTCTCCTTGATTCGTATATTAGGAGAATACTCCAATCCCCATTGAGAAAACAGGTGTGAAATTTCAAAATATTGAATTCCATTTTTCAATGACAGTTCAATCCATCTTTTCAGCAGAGAAAAATCAAAAATGTACTTTTCACCGATTTTTTCAATTCGCACAAGCTGAGTGCAGGGTCGCCGGCAACCAATCGCTGTATCAAGCGGCGGAGTGAGTACCGGCGTTAAAATCATGTTAATCCCAAGTTCCGCCGCAGTCTTAACATACTTTTCGATTAACTGCCAATGCTCTTCACTGTATATCGGCGTCTGATAAATATCAGCGATACAATCCGTGTGAAGCCACTGAGTGACCATGGTAGACTGCTGCGGCAATTCCTGAGATAAGACAGAAACCGTCACGGTCTTGCGCAGTTCAAAACATTGCTTGACATTTTCTGTATGTGTGCATTTCATAATAAAGGTTATATCATACTCGCCGCTCTTGATTTCCTTTGGAACCGCGACTTCACACCATACAACAATGCATTTGTTCTGCGGCATGACGTATCCGTTCTGATTATTTATCGGCATCAGCAAATCGGGCATCAGTCCGTTTTCCGATGACAAATAATCAGTGTCATCTTTTGCACTATCCGCTTTTGCAAAATCCATAATTACATTTTTCACAGCATACAGCTTTGCGTTGTCTTGAAATGGCGAAACAAGCTCAGGCTGTGCATATATCGGCACTTCCTCCGTATTGACCGCAAACTGAAAGCTGACCGTCTCCCCCGGGAGCGCGGTAATGAGCGTTATTTCCTTTAAAGATTCCAATCGCGGACCGCATATTTTTTCAAGTGATGATACCACTTTTATTTCCATGACGGATTCCTCCTTTTATCTAACTTATTTTTATTATATACGGTTCTGCTTGAAAAGCAATGCACGATACAATGAAAAAATGGACATTTCAACTGAAATTTAAGTTTTCTTGTTTGACATACAGAAAAATGTTATATATAATATTGTCATGGAGGTGCATCAACTTGAAAACACAAATCTATCATAACGCCTCGTCGGAAGCGGCAGCAAACAAATGCGACCTTTCAAAAAAACTATGTGTCAATTGTGCCGGTACGGTTTGCATCGATTATGGCATTGACACAAGGCAAGTACGCCATGATTTTTATTTACTCTATATGCTCAAAGGAAAAATGAATCTTCGAATAAACAACAACGCAACAAGTATCAGCGCCGGAGAACTAATCATTATCTCACCGCAAACCCCCTACCGCTACTCCGCGCCGAAAAAGGCAGAAATTACATATCTGTGGATCCATTTCACCGGATATGAAGCGGAAGATTTGCTGCAAAATTTAGACATAAAACCGAATTACCCGCACAAAATAGGAATTCGTTGGGAAGTATATACCTTCTGGAAAAAACTCTTTCATGAATTCATTTTAAACGATACCCTGTTTTTTCATGCCTCCGGCGGAATACTTACTGAATTACTGGTAGAATTTTCAAGGAATATACATAGCCGAACCAATCATGTTCCTCTGCTAAAGTCGATATCCTATATTCACGAACATTACAATACAAATATTACAATACCGGCGCTCGCGCAGATGGAAAACATGAGCGAAACGCACTATCGGGCACTTTTCAAAAAATATACCGCTTTGTCCCCCGTCCAGTATATCATCAACACGCGCATAGATGCCGCGACAGAACTCCTGAAAGATTCGTTGAAAAGTATCAGCGAAATCGCCACGCTTGTCGGCTATCCCGATGCATACTATTTCGGGCGATTATTCAAGCTCCGAACGGGTATTTCTCCGGGGAGATACCGCCGCCGCATACAATAAATAAAGCTTTCGCTGAATATGCCCGTTTTATTATTCGGAATGAAACAAACTTTGCACCGAACTATTCGCTCTATTGTTTTAAGACAAAAAAACAGCCGCGCAGGACTTATCGAAAAATCCGCACAGCTGTCTTATGACGAAAAAATTTTTAACTTTTAATATTTCATTTACCTTTCCACACCGACTAATCAGCAAAACAGGAACGGTAACGACTGGGTGAAACACCATCATATCGTTTGAATGCGCGGGAGAAAACTTCCGCGCTGGAAAAGCCGACTTGTTCCGCCACTTTCGCAAGCGACAGAGACTCATCGCTGCGCAGTAATTCCTTGGCTTTTTCCAACCGTAACTTGACGATATAATCATTGAGTCCCTCGCCCATCTTTCCCTTAAAATAGCGCGACATATAACTCGGACTGATATGAAAAGTATCCGCAAGCATACCGACACTCAGATCAGGATTGTTATAGTGTTCAGACAGATATTCCAGTATTCTCTTCAGCCGCACATCATCCACATTCTGCTGCGCGGCAAGGGACGCTTCGCACAATTCGCGCGTCATTTGCGACAACCTTTCTTTCGCTTCCTCTACGCTCTTTACCTGCGTCAGCTTTTCACCCTTTCGGAAGAATTCTTCAAACTTCATTCCATCTGAGTGACCGTGCTGCAAAGCCGCTTTCCAAATGGTATTGCCGATTTCGGATGATAAAATACGCAATGTGTTTAAGTTCAGCCCCTGATTGGATTCGTGCTGAAAAATTTGGTTTAATAATTCTTCCGCCGCATCATAATCCGCCTGAAGCAATGCCGAAGTCAGTTCCTGCCTCATCTTATCCTCATAGACATAATCCATTGTGCGATCTATAACTTCCTCATATAAAAACACGTGTCGATTTTGCTCCAGAAAACGCGCGTCCAAAGATTCAGTCGCCTGCTGATATGCCTTTTTCCAATGAGAAACCGCGTGCGTCGGCTGACTGATGCCGCACGCAAAGTCTATCTCATAATCCTTTTTCAGCGTATGCGCAAGCGTTTCAAACTGCGCGGCTATCTCCGTTTGTTCCATGACGTCATCGTAAAAGTTGATAATGCAAACATTGCTCATATTCGCACTGCAAAAATAAACACTTGCCGCCTCCTGCACAATGCGAGCGAAAGATTCCTGTACAAGAGTCTGCAACACCTCATTCTCGCCCTCTTTATCCTTTTGCGTATATTCAAAAACAACAATTACAAAACGGCGCCCGTTGAGAACAATATTATTCTCCGTCAAAAGTCGGGTGTTTGCCGCGTTGAGGTGTTCCTTACCAATCAAAAGATGGTATAATACGGTTCGGCAAATATAATCTCGCTGTCCGACAAGCTTCTGTTCAATTTGACGGCGGCGTTTCGCGTTCACTTTGGTGAACATTACCACCAAAATACCTCCGACTGCAAGACAGAGCAAATAGGACAATACAAAGCTCCGCTTAACGCGATTCAATTTTTCCATATGCCCCTTATACGGCAGATAATAGTAATATTGAATCGGTGCAACAGCAGAATCAGCCATACTGACTTCGTACCCCTTTTTGTTCTTCAATACACTGCGCTCTTTTTCAGCCGTATTCGTGCAGTCCCCGGTCCCGAATAAAATATTTTTCTCGCGGTCAACAAGATAAAATTCACCGTTGCTCTCCTGCACCAGTTCCTGCAGCCCCTCGTTGACCAAACTGCGATCTATCTCTATGATAACAGCCATGTTATCCGGATTGAGAATATCCGGGCGCACATAGTACAGAAAGAAATGCATGGTACCATCTGCTTCAGTCAAAGTACGATAGGAATATTCCATCGTTTGAAACACATCCTGCTCCCACAGACCCGCATCGGCGTAAAATTTTTGAAAATACACTTCAAATCCCAACTGAAAAGAAGTAATTGCTCCTCCGGCAAGACAAATATCTTTGTCGCGAATCAGCAACCAGGACTGCGACGCAAACGGACTGCCCGCAACAGTATTGGCAATTGTTACGCCCGCGTCCTTGGCATACTGCTGTCGCTGCGCAGGCGTAAGAATTTGTCCGAGAGAAATCTTCTGCGCGCCATTCGACGAGGAGATGCTGTGCGCCGCGTTTTGCAATTGTATAAATTGATTGTCATAGATGCCGCGAATATGTTCCGCAATCGCCTGATTAGACTGTTCCAACTCGCCTTCTAACGCGCGGAGTGCTGAGGAGTACCCGATTAAGTTAATCAGGATAGAGAGCAGAATAATTATGGAGTAAGTGCTGATCCACCAAAAATACATCCGCCGCTTTGAGTGCACTCCGTCTTTCTCCTTATCGCGCCATATACGCATCATAAGCTTTCTGATTGATTTCGATATAACGATCAACCCCCATCGATTTTAGTTGGTTCGTAAATGCGTCAAACTGATCCAACGACTGCTCTCCGGTTATAAAACGCGTAATGCTTTCCTCACAGTACGTAATCAACTCAGTCTTTAATGTAGCAAGCTCATTGCTGACTTCATAGGGGAATGTCAGATTGGGCAGCAAATGAATTTCCGTAGTTTCCGGATACTCCTCCCACACCTCAAACGCGTCACGCTGAGACTGTTCCTGATAATACTGATCGAGATATTCCGGCGCTTGATTGAGTCCCGGCGCAGTGTAGGCAGATTTCATGTTGCGGCACATCGCTTCTACAATGCTGTACCCGTTCGGATTGTGTAAAATCTCATCGGTATAAATCGGCTTGCCGTCTGTCATCTGATAGGTCTTGCCCTCTACTCCGAAATTGAGCAGCATATAGCCCTCATCACTGTAGAGATAGTCCATCCACTTAGCCGCTCCTTTCGGGTCTTTGCACTTATTTGTGATACAAAGGAACGGGTCGGTTACCTTACCGGTATATGCTGATGCTTTGAAATATGCCGGAGCGCCTTTTTCTTTTGTCGGATACGGAGCGCCCGACAGCTTGTAGTTGGGGTCGTCTTTCATACGGGTCAGATATACGCCCATCGCTCCGCCTACCGAACCGAACACCGCGCCGGAAGTACCATTTGTCATCTTTGCTTCTACAATGTTTCCTGTATTTGTCATAAAATCATTGTCCAAAATTTTGTCTGCATACCAAGTTTGGAGCTGCGCAATCCATTCCTTATATCCGGGTTCTAGCGGCCCGAAATTCACCTTTCCGTCCTCCACAAACAACGCTTTTGCAACGCCGAATCCGTTGTTAAAGGTCGAGTCGGTATCGGTCATCTGCGTCATCCATTTTTGCCCTGTCAACGGCGACTCCACACCCAATTGATTTTTGAATGCGCGCAGTACCGTATCCCATTCCGCAATGGTTTCCGGAACAGGCAAATTTACCTGATCAAGCCAATCCTGACGAATCATCAACCCTGCAAAGGAGAAATAATTGCTCGTATTGATGGAGGGAAATCCATAATACTGACCGCTGTCCGTCTTGGAACCTTTTTCGATTGCATCATCGTTCGTAACCCACTTTTTCAAATTAGGCAGTTCGTCCATGTAGTCATTCAGACTGACAATCAGGTTATCCTTAATTGCCTTGTCGGGACCGCCCGGATAAGTGGACCAGTTATACTCTACCATATCCGGCAAATTTCTGGAAGCGACCATGAGATTAAATTGTTCTACCGCCTGGTCTCCGGTTGGGTGAATAAAGTCAATATGAACGCCCGTGATACGTTCCAGTTCCTGATACATTGTCGTCTCGTTCAGCGATTTGTACGCCGCGCTGATGGCGCCGTTCATAGAACACCAATAAGTAAATGTGTTTGAATTTTCCTCTGTGTTGGCTTGTTGATTATCGCCGCATCCGCACATCGCGCAAATCATGCTCAACACAAGCGCCCCTGCCATTATTTTTTTCATTTTTTGCCCCTTTCCGCCGCATGACGCGGCTGCCTGTTTATTTTATAAATTTTACCCTTTTACTGCTCCAATCATAATTCCTGTTACAAAATACCGCTGGATAAACGGATATACCAACAAAATCGGCACAGTTGCCACAATAATTGTCGCGGAACGTATGCTTTCACCCAACATATAGCGTTCCGCACCGCCGCTTGCCGAGGTTGCCATGCTGTCCGAAGAGTCCATCAGAAGAATTTCACGCAGAATTAGCTGCAGCGGATATTTTTCACGGTCACGCAGGTAAATCATGGCATTAAACCACGAATTCCAATGCGCCACGCCGTAGAACAGCACCATGACCGCGATAATCGGCACTGACAGCGGCAAAATAATGCGGAATAAAATCAGCAGTTCGTTTGCTCCGTCAAGACGCGCGGATTCTTCCAAAGAATCAGGAATCCCCGCAAAATTTGCCCGCATAATCAGCACATTATACGCGCTGATGGCTGTCGGCAAAATCAGCGCCGCCAAAGAATCGCCCATGTGCAGCACATTATTGACCAATAAATAGTTTGGAATCAGTCCGCCGCTGAAATACATAGTGAAAATCATCATATACGCCAGCGCGTTTTTAATTGCAAAATTTTTACGCGTAATCAAAAACGCGGCAAGCGATGTCATGATAACATTCAACACCGTTCCAACCACAACGATAAACAGTGTGTTGCGATATCCCGATAAAATGTTCGGATTGGCGAACACAGCTTTATACGCTTCCAAATTAAATCCGACCGGCCAGAGCATAATTCCGCGCGAACCTACCAAAGCCGCGCCGTTAGAAAAAGAACGCACCAGCACATAATACAAGGGATAGAACGTAATCACCATCATAAAAATCATAAACAAATAGTTGAAACAATCAAAAATTCTGCCCGAAATTGTTTTTTTCTGTATCATTCCATTCCCTCCTTAAAACAGCGCTGTATCGCTGATTTTCTTCGACAACGCATTAGATGCGAACAGCAGTATCACGTTTACTACCGACTGGAACAGTCCGACCGCCGCCGAGTAACTGTACATAAAATTATTCAGGCCCATGCGGTAAACGTAGCTGGAAATTACATCTGCCACCTCGTATGTACGCGGACTGTAGAGCAAAATAATCTTTTCATACCCCACGCCGAGAACCTTGCCCATCTGCAAAATCAGCATGGTAATAACCGTCGTGGAGATACCGGGCAGCGTGACGTGCCACATTTGGCGCAGTCGCCCCGCTCCGTCAATCGTTGCCGCCTCGTAAAGCTGCTGATCAATGCCGGTCAGCGCCGCCAAATAGATGATGCTTCCCCATCCGACGCCCTGCCAAATCTCCGATAAAATATAGATAGTACGGAAATATCTCGGCGTATCAATATAGTTAATCTGCGGCCCGCCCAGTTTAGCCAGCAGATTGGTCAGCATACCGTCGCTGGAAAGAAAATCTACCAGCATACCGCAAACCACAACCATTGAAATAAAATGCGGCAAATAGGTTACTGTCTGAACGGTCTTTTTAAAGAACTTAGCTTTCAGTTCATTAAGCATAAGCGCAAAGACGACCGGCGCCGTAAATCCAAACACAATGCCATACATACTGATAATCAGCGTGTTGCGCAGCGTTCTTCCAAAATATATCCCTCCGAAAAAGGTGCGGAAATGTTTTAATCCAACCCAAGGACTTCCGAAAATTCCAAGCGACAGGTCATATTCCTTAAACGCAATCACAAGTCCAAACATGGAACAATAGTGAAAAATAATAAAATACAATATAACCGGAATCGCGATGAGATACAGTACCTTATTGCGACGCAGTTCTGTCCGGATGCGCGAAGCAAGCGTACAATTCTTTTTCTGATGTAATTTTAATGCCTCCTGCATTTGCTTCATTCTCCTCCCTAATATGGCTTAACAATGATTATCTCAACGACCTGCGCGTAACGCGAACTTACGAAAATGCTGTCATCCGCCGCCAAGTCATCCAACGAAGCGTTGCGGATTCGGTCGCTCGCTTTCTCATAGACATAGACATTCTGCAATCTTGCAGACGTATCCAGCACATACGCCGACTGTTCGGAATACCGTACCGAAATACGGGAGCGCTCTTTATCTTCCGCGACCAGCTTTCCTGTCAGAAATGTGCAATTTTGGCTATACAGCCCGTTGGAAGCCGCATACGATACTGCGTCTGCTCCGCGGAACAGCCGCTCTATACTCGTTGCACAGCCGTCCGAGTCAATCACAAACTGTATTACATCGCCTTTTTGAATGCCGCCCTCTATCGCGTCAATATCCTGTTTGCTGTCCGTGTAAACGAAAGTCATTGCATTCTTATACAAACCTTCAATCACATAAGATTCCTCGTCGGCGGGATTGATACCCACTCCGACCCAATCCACAAGCATCACATTGGACGGACCACTGATATTATTTGGCTCTGTCAGTTCTCCGGTGATAACGCAAGCCGCCGGCTGAAACAGTTCATCACAGTCATAAGCCTGTATGGGATAGCTCAGCTCTCTTAAATTCTGAATAGAAGCAATGGAAAACAGCTTCTCACTGCTCCCGCCCGTATTTTGCTTTGGAATGACAAACAATACAGTGTCGGAATTCGGTGCAATCATACCCTCAAACGATCTTCCGTTTTCGCGGAAATACAACGCTCCGGAAAAATTCAGCCGAAAGGTATCGCTTTCCATATATTCTTTTTCCTCCTTGCTCCAGCGCTGCACCGGGACAGCAGTGTTCAGTTCCCGAATTTTGCGGTCGGAGGATACACGGTATGTAATCAACTGCCGATACACGGACGCGTCACTGCCGCCCAACTGCCGATATACTTCAGCGGCATCTGTTTTTACTCCGTTAAAGAGAATCTTATTCTGAAACGGCAGCGTCACCCAGTGGTTTTTTTGTGTGTAAATGCGCGCCTCTACCAAGTCGAACACCCCTGTCCGCAACCCGTTCAAATATCCGTACACAATGGACTGTCCCAATGTTAAGTCAATCACCGTTCCATACTCGTCCAAATAAAAAGTTGCGTCAACGCCAAGCTTCACACGGCCTTTTACACTGTCAGCAATGCGATGATCCTCTTCGGCGTTGATTTCGATTTCCTTATCCGAAATTCTGGTTGCCGTACCGGAAATTTGAGCATTACAAGCGCGAATCAGACATTTGCCGTACCCCTCACCCCGCGACTGTGCCACCAACAAAACATCCCCTGCCGCAAGCCCTGAAATATCCGTCTTTTCACCGTTTTTCCAAATATAAAATCCGTAGCCGCTGTCATTCGGGTCGAGCATAATCGGCGTCCCTCCGCCTTTAACAGCAATACTTGCGCCGTCCTGCGAAACACGCTCCGCAATCACCGCGCGATAATCCAAAACCTTTATGACATCATAACGTCCGTCGCCGTTATAATCAATTACGCTGACTTCGCCGTGTTCCGGCCATACCAAGTCTATATCAAGCGGAATGTGCTTGCCGTTATACAACATCACCACAGAATCCGAAAGGCGCAGTGTCTTTGCTTTTTGGTCTCCGCTCGCGTACTGCAAGCTGTTTCTGTCGGCGGAAAGCAGTTCATCATACCCGATTGTAACCTGCCTGTTTGAATCATGCGGCGCGGCACAAACCAATTCGTTTACCCCGTTTGTCTCCGCATCCCGATAATATCCTTCTATACGGCAGCCCAAAAGCGAGTCTGCATCTATTGTCGGCGCGTTTAATATCATATCATCTACACGCACATAGCCTCTCTCCAGCTCACTGTCCGGAAAATACAAATCCGTGAAGGCATCGGCACGCAGCACGCCCTCCAACCGATAGAGATGAAAATTTTCCGTCATCATTGGTTGCTCTGCCTCGCAATAAACCAGGTCTTCACCCACTTTATGCAATATCATCGGCTTAGTGCGCAAGGCATTTTCAACCATTTTTGCCATCGTGCCCCACGTCACCGTCTCTTCTGCGCCGGCAGGCAAAAGACGCAAACGCTTTGCCTGAAAATGATACCCCGTGGGATATCCCCCTTGCGCCGCCGCCAGCGAATCATACCCCAAAACCGCAACCAAACTCGCTCCGAGTTCCTCGCTTGTTACAGGCGCGTCCAACTGCAACGTCTCCTGCGCCGCAAAAGGAATTAAACCATTATAGTACGCCGCGCCGACCATGGCATATCGTTCGTCCTCCTGCGATACATCGGTATACGGTATTGTTGTATGTTGATAGTAATCCAACGACAGTTGACGAAGCGCCGTTACTGCACGGATTAAATCCGACCGCGTCACTTGCTGCTGCGCATCCGGCGCGCTGTTTTCATTCAAAATCCCGACAACACGCATCAATTGATAAGAAATCGCACTTATCTCGCTCTGTTCTGCAGCGCTTGCAGGCATACTCAACTGCGAAAATATAACCAGCATGAGCGTCAGGCAGGCAAAAAGTCTTTTTCGACCCGCCATTGTTCTATTCTTTCCCATATTCGTCATTTGCCCCTTTCTATTTGTTCCTGTCGTCTACTGACTTGAATATCGCAAGGTATATCTGCTCTCCCCGCTATGTTGTGTGCGCAGAATCAGAGTAAATCTATCTGTCTTACATTCAGGCAGAACAAACGACACTTCCTGCCCTCTTCGGTTGGAAAACGGTCTGACTGCTCCGCTCTTCCACTGTCCGATACAAGTACATTTCCCTGCGATTTCGATTTCCGCAATGATTTCATCGTCTGCCGTCTCCGCACTGTCGTTCAGCAGCCAAAGCTCCGCGCGGAAACATTCGCCCGCGCCATACGCAAACTTTGAAAATTTTGCACTCGGCATTGTCGCACGCAGAGCGTCACGCACCGCAAAATACGCTTTTTTCGGATGAGCGGGATAGCTGACAATGGAATTGTTTGCCGCTGTCTTCCACGGCTCGTTGTAACACCAGTTGAGCGCCATGGAACAATAAGGGCTCTGTCTGCGTGCCTCTTCGTAAATTGCCTTGTACCCCTCGCATTGCAGCCATTCGCTCTGCTCGCAAAGCTGTTCCAAACTTTGCGCCGAACCAAAATACCGCTCTAAACTTGTCAGGCACAGCCATGTGGTTTCGTCCATATCCCACGCCCCGAAAGCGTGATGCGTCTCCCACGTTGTTCCGCGTTTCGGCGGGAACAATTCCTCCGGCGGAATAAAACTCCTCAGATACTCCGCGCTCGGCGTCCCCGGAACACCGAACTCCGTATACGCCGTGCAATGCGAATTCTGATATAACTGATAGACGTCCTCGTCCACGTCCGGCAAGTAGAACAGATATGTACCATGCCCCATTCCCATAACCGGCGAGGTCGGGAGATAGGGTCTGTTTCTGTCCTCCTCGTAACAAACCTTATCAAGCAGCCGCAACGCGTGCGACTGCATAGTCATACCTGACCAACTGTTAAACAATTCGTTTCCTCCGCACCACATGATTACAGATGGATGACTGCGCAAACCGCGAACAATGGAACGCGCCTCCCGCTCTAATATCTCCAAATAATGCGCATCGTTCTTGTAATCGTTGCAGGCAAGCGGGAACTCCTGCCAGACCATAATCCCCATTTCGTCGCAAAGCTCATAAAAATCTTTTTTGTTTGCTCCCGCACCGCCCCAACACCGAAAAATATTCATATTGGCGTCCTTTGCCAGCCGCACCAACGGTTCATAAGTTTCTCTTGTAATACTTCCGGTAAAAATTTCAGGATTCACCCAATTGGTACCCTTTGCGAAAATTCTTCTTCCGTTCAAGCAAACAGTAATCGGCGGAAACCGCTGTGTCTTAGGCATCCGATTGCCCTCGTCCTCCGTTCCCTCGTTCATCACCAATTCCACATGCCGAAAACCAATCCTGCCCGTTTTTTCATCGTCCTGCGTTTGCACTGTCCAACGATATAACGCAGGCTCACCGTGTCCGTTACACCACCAAAGTTTTGGGTTTTCCACGACGATATCTGTCTCCGTTCCGCAGTATAAACATTCCCCCTCGGGTGAAAACAGTTGTATCTGTGGTTTTGTCGTACATTCTACTTCAAAATGTACACAAGCGGTCCGAAAATCCTCACTCAAGGTGTAAAACGGTTCGCACGAGACGATATATTCCGCGCTCCTCGTCTCTATATACGCATCATTCCAAATACCGGACGGAATCACCCGTGGATGCCAGTCCCAGCCGTAACTGACAGGCGGCTTGCAACAATTGTCAGCCTGCTCTCTGCCAATCGGCGCATCCTCACGCATAGGATGAGGGTAAATCTTAACTTCAAGGCAATTGCCCTCCGCTTTTAAATAAGGCGTCAGCTCTATATCAATCGGTGTAAACATCCCCTCCTGAGCGGCGAGTTCAGTGCCGTTCAAAAAAACCGAAAAGCGATAGTCAATTCCTCCGCTGACAAAAAACACTTTCTCGTTTTCAGCCTTTGAATAAACAAGTTCTGTCCGATAATACCATGCACTCGATTCCAATTCGGCATATTGCTCAAAATGATTGCCGTAATTAACATCTCCCCAACCCCGGAATGCAGCATAATCCTTTTGAATATTCCCCGGCACACATGCGGAAAACCAATCGTCCTCTCCATCTCGTCTGCCTAACCATGTCTGTCTGAATTGCATATTTTCCCCTTTCCGCTCTCTTTGAACACTATACCGCCCGCTGTATCAAGCGGTTCAACAGCGCTGCCGCCTGTGCCCGTGTCGCAAATCCGTTCGGCTGAAAGCTTCCGTCCTCCATACCGTTCAAAATTCCCGCCCGCTGCATGACGCTGACAGCCTCCGCCGCGTACTCACCAATTTGCTCTGCATCCGCAAAGGTCGCCGATTCTTGCATTGCTTCCACCTGCTTGCCCAATAGCTGTATTGTGCGATAAGCAAGCACTGCCATATCCTGCCGTGTTACATTGTCCCCACTGCCGAAAGAATTATCGTCATAACCATTGACAATACCTTTTTCGCTTGCCGCCGCGACATAGGGATAAAACCAATCCGCCGCGCTGACATCTGTATAATCACAGTTCGCTGTCTCCGAGCCAAGCCCGAACGCTTCTACCAAAAGCTTAATCCATTCTTCACGCCGTACCAAATCGGACGGACGAAAACAGCCATCTTCCGCCGGAGACACAATACCCGCGCGATAAAGCGCAGTAATATCCGCCTCTGCCCATGCATCGCTTGCAAGGTCAATGAACGGCGCTCGCGGTTCGTTCTCAATCGGAAGCGGCGCCACCTCCGGTACGATAAATTCCGCTGACTTTTTGGATGAGGAACCACCCCCACCACCACCGCTGCCTCCGCTACCTCCGGACGGCAGCGTTACACTGCCGTCTTTCGCGCTTTCCACGCACGCGGCAAGCTTGCTGCGCAAATCAGCAAAGCTGACAAAAGGCGCTTGTTTTTCCAACGCTATCAATGCCGCCGCCTGTTTGTCATTACTGAGCGCCAACAGCGCGTCATACGCTGTGCGCTCCGCAAAGAGGAACTTTTCTTCCTGTCGGAAATATGCGCTGTAATGTGACCAGTTTTTCTCATTGAGCGCTATCAGCACCTCGCGTGCGTGTTCACAAGTCTCCATAATCTCTGTGTAATCGGTATATGGTTTTTGTTCCAACAAGGTTGCCGCCAAATGAGATATTTCATTCGTCTCCGGTTCTCCGTCAAAGAACAGCTTTTGATTTTCTTTGACAACCGTTGTCATTTCCGCAAGCGTTGCGGCAGTGGCAACACTTTGTGCAAACTGCTCCTGCATCTGCAAATCCGCGTAGAAGAACGACGCAGTCTCCGCGCGACCGTCTCTGCCGATAAACGCCGCTGTGTACTTCCCGCTCGGTTCATTGCTGCGCCCCATCGGGTAGGAGTAGGCAACTGTGCCGTCCGTCTCAGGGAAAACGGGAATCAACATACTTCTGTTTCCCTCATCATCACGGACAAGCAACAGAGTCATCGATATCGGATTACCGGCTATCTTACACGCCGCGTTCAACCGACCGTTTGCGTCAAGCGCCGCATTCGCATCCGAATATATCTGTGGCGCAGCCTGCACCTGCGTCACCGCTGCGCTGTCCGACATCCCCGATTCTGTTAAATAGAATGCGCGGTCAGAAATCGGCGCAAAGGTATCCGGATTGATAAGAAAAGCTGCTACGCTACAGCCGCTATAACTCTCTTTTGAAACAGAGACAGAAACCGTCTGCTGCCCACCCGGCGCAAGCGCTACCGCTTCGGAAAGAGCCGAACCCTCCATTGCTCCGTCCTCGCTGTAAATCGCGGCGAACAACGCCGCCTTTTGTGTATCTGTCGTTTGATTTTCTACAGTTATCTCCGCCTGTACCGTTCCCCCTGACGGAATTGTGTTTAATACGCCGCTCTCTCCCGCAAAGGAAAGTGCGCCGACCGTCACTCCGTCCGCACGAGTGGTAAATTCCACTGAGGTAGCTTGCGTAACCAACTGACCGTAAACATCGTATAGTTTATCTCCCGCTGCGGAAACCTCATAACGGCAACCCGACATTGACGGAAACGCAACGCGAAGCTGATTGCGCTGTGCCGATACCGTGAAATTCTCCAACGGCTGTCCGTTTTCGGTTACACTCACCGCGTCCTCCGCAATCTGCGCGGACAGATAATTATTGTAAGCAAGTATCGCAACAGTATCACCTGCAGCCGCCTTATTCTCATCCGCCGCAGGGAATACCCCCGCAGAAGCAGGCGGTTTCACTTCCTCGCGTGACATCCAAAGTTTATCGAAGTTAAGTTTGGTCGCCGCGGACGGCTGATCCGTCTCGAAAAAACGTCCCGTCATAGTAACATTTTTAATATTGGTAATATCCGGATTTCTGGACGCGTTTGACGGTGGGAAAGGAACAGACATTAGCTTCCACCCTTTCCAATTCACCGTAAATGTCGTACTGAAATAGGCATTGTTCGCGTCAAAGAAAATGAGATAAATGGTATCATTTGTCGCTTCCGCAGAGTACACCCATTGATTGAAGAATTGGTATGTACTCAAATCGCCTTTGTCCGACGGAAGGTTGATCTGCATAATTTGCGTCACGTCCGCCCAGTGCGCGGAAATGTCATGCATCCGCGTGATTTCCGTATCCACTGTCAGGCAGCTGCCCTTTGCAACGTCCGCCGCCGCTGCGAACTCCGCAATCGTCAGCATTCCCAACTCCTCGTCATAGTTCACCTCGGGAGTGGGAGCAGGGCCCGGCTCGTCACCTGTCTGTTTGACAAGGGAAATACGGGAGATATAAATCGTTGCGTTTGGCGCGAATTCCGCGCCCCAGCTACCGTTTGTAAATCCGATACCGTTGACCGCCGATAAATTCAGTGTCCCTTGAAAATCTGCCAGCGATATATTGACTGTTTTCCAACCCGACCAATCCGCAACAAGATTAAATCGACTGTAATTTTTTCCGCCAACCCAGCCATATGTTCCGCCGCCTTCAAACAACGTCAGATTGAACGCTGCGCCGCTCGCCTCCGGCGAGTAGGCGCGTATGCTCAAATAGTCGTAACCTGACCAATCCTCTGCCTGCTCGGTCAGTTTTAAGTCATAATGGTCTCCCGCGCCTATCTGCGTCCATTGCGCAGACATGGTATCCGGCGTCTCATAAATTCCATCTTCCCCTGCACTGACAGAAAATCCCAGGCCTTTCAGGTTGCTTGTGCCGGCAATGACTGCTTCGGTATTGAAGCGTACCAGTTCCCGTTCCTCATCTGCCCACACTAACGTCGCACAGCCAAACAGAACGCAAATCGTGAGCACCCATGCACCAATACGTCTCATGTTGTACAAAATAAAATCCTCTCCTCTCCCGTTCTCTGCATATCAGCCTATCAAATCATGCTCGGCGCGACAAGAGGTTCCAGACTGTCCGGAGTGAAGATGAAGAATTTCATCATATCGCCCTCTTCTGCAACAATATCGGAAATATCCAATACTGCGCCGTTCTCAACACCCTCTGTCAACTCCACAATAAACGGTTTCACCGTTTTCAACCGTCCGTCTGTGCCGTCATACTGTGCCACCCAATAACCAATTTTCTTTTTATCCAGCGTAGTATCGCCATTGACACACAAGCGCGCCTGTACCGTAAGGCTGTTTCCGTCCGCACTTTTCTCCGGTTGCTTGATAAACCATCCGTTATGGAGCGAAACGGATTGCTCCGTTGTCGGAACGAGATTCGCCTCCGGCGCTGTCTCCGACAGCCAAATGCTGTCCATATAAATAGTCGCGCCCGCCATATGCGGCGGATTGGTTCCTCCTGTCGCTGCCCAACTGCCGTTCGTAAAGCTGATACCGTTCACGCTCGTTAGCGTTAACGTGCCGGACAGGTTTGCCAACGGCATACTCACCGTCTTCCAGCCCGTCCAGTCCGCCGTGATGTTGACAAAACTATATTTTCCGGTTCCGCCGGACCAAGCATAATGTGAGCCGCCCTCAAACATTCCCACTTGGAATACAGCGCCGTTCGCCTCGGGCGAATACGCGCGTATATTCAGGTATCCGTACTCTGTCCAATCTTCCGATTGTTCTGTCAGCACCTTTTCACTGTGCGCGCCCGGCACATCCTGTGTCCAGCGCGCGGACATGGCATTGGGCGATTCGCAAAAGCCAAACTCACTGCCGCTGCTAACCTTAAACCCGGTCCCCGCCAAGTTGCGCATTCCCGTAATAGTTTCCTCATTGTCAAACTTCAACAGTGGTTTGTCAGGCATGGGAGACGCCTCTTTTAAATCCGCATCCGGCTCATTCACAGACAGCCAAATGCGATCCATGTAAATAGTTGCGCCAGCTGCAAATGTTGGATTCGCAAGCCAGCCGACTGCAAACCCCATCCCGCTGACACTTTCCCAAGACCGATTTGTACCTGAAAAATCACTAATGGGGAGACTGACCGTTTTCCATCCCACCCAGTCCGCCGTAATTCTTGCACAGCAATTACTATCCTGTCTCTTTCCATCAACAGTAGTAAACAACGGTCCGTTCGTAATTTTCATAAAATCGAATGTCGCATTGCTCGCCTCCGGCGAATAAATTCTCAGATTTACATACTTATAGCTGTTGCTGGTTCCGCCAGCCCAATCCTGAACAGTATCAAAATGGTACTCTACGAGTTCCCCGTTTACTTTTTGCTGCCATTTTGCCGACATAGTGTTCGGTTCTTCCTTATACCACGTTGATTTTGCAAAATTGACAGTAGAATAAGTTTTGTACGATTTCAAACTCTCATCACTGTCAAAGCGAAATACTGTCTTGTCAGGCAGGGTAACACTCATCCACGCCTTACTCAGATAAAGCGTCGCGCCTTCGGTAACTGCGGTTGCATATTCCCCGTTCCATGCGCCATAGGCAAACGCAATACCATAAAGGTCGTCTTGAGCCACAGACCATTGAAGCGGAACACTAACAGTCTTCCAACCAACCCAATCCACAGTGATTTTTTCACTTGCAATTGTATTATTCGCAAGTACCGAATCTTTTCCGTTAAAACTGATAAACTGATAAACCGCTCCGTTTGCCGCAGGTGAATAGAGCCGCAGATTAAACCATACAGAGTCCTTCACTCGTTCTCCGTTCGGATACAAATCGTAACGATAGACGCCTGCCTCGCCTGTCTGCGTCCACTTTGCCGAGGAGGTGTTGGGCGTCTCGTAAATGCCGTCCTCTCCGGTACTGACTGTGAATGGATTGCCCTGTTCCGATGTTCCGCTTGTAATCGTCTCGGGATTGTTAAAATCCAGCAGTGTTCGTGTAATATTGCTCTCCTGATCCAACACTCCGCTTATGTTATCGCTTTCGTTCCCGTTTTCAACCTCTTCCGCTGCCCATACCGACGGTATTGCCGCAAGCAGCATACATACGGTAACCATCCACACACACATCTTTTTTACGATTTGCACAATGCACTCCTCCTCTAAGAAAACTTCTTCCGCTTTGAAAAACTATATTTTTTAATTCCTTGCATTTTTGGAAAGACAAACCGTAAAGCTCGCCCCTGCCGCGCCCGAAAGGTCTGCCGTCAGCGTTGTTGCGTTTGCGCCGCTCTGCACGGCGATCGCGTCGTCACCCGAAACAAGTCCGTAACCGCCCGTCAAAGTAACCGTCGCGCTTGACAGCTTATGCGTCGGGTCTGCAACGCTGACAAAAAGATTGTCATTTTCTTTCCGCACCTGAACAATCAGCGGCACGTTAACCGTGACTTCTCCACAGGTTCCCGCTTCCCAGAACACCATTTGCGTAATACCGCACTTGTTCTCGCGCACCGCCTGCAGCTTTGCGGTATTGCTCAAAATCTCAACATCCGCGTTCGCCGCGTATGCCGCCGTCTGTTCAGCTGTTCTGCCCGGCAACAACACATAGGCATATTTTTCGTCCTGCGGTTTTTCGCCATGGTCAATCCACATTTCAAAGAAACTCGGATTGCCCGGCGTTTTTGCCATCTGTACCGTTTCCGTCTGCGGGAAGTAATATCCGCAGGTGTCGCTCAAATGCGCCCAACTGATATTGGAATATGTGGTTTCCTCTTTGCCGACATCTTTCTTCGCGCCATCTACGGTCACTGTCTCTGTTCCGCTGTAAACAGACTCAAACGATGTATTTCCGTTCGCGACAGCCGCGTGAACGTTGACCTCCGTAATCGAATTCCAACGGTTTGACGAGTTGCCATGACCCAAAACGCGAACGTAACGCGCCTGCTCATTTTTCAGCGGATATGCTTCCATTTGCAAGGTTTTTCCGGAGCTTTCCCCACTGTAAACCTTCTTCCAATTTTCGCCGTCGGCAGAAACGAGCAAATCAAAACTTGCTGTTCTCGCGTCACCGTTCGCAAACGCCAGTTCTGCATATCCTACCGTTTTGACTTCTCCCAAATCAAGCTGCAACCATTGGTCGCCCTCCGCTGACCAGCGTGTACTCAAATCTCCGTCAATGGCGGCGTCTTTCGGGTTTTCCTCCTGCGGTTCATCACTCGCTGTCACGCCGACGATTTCGTAAACTTCACTGCTGTTATTTTCCAGCATCTGCGTGTCCCGCGACTTGCGGTTGTCCACAATCGTCAGCGCGTGAACATCGTCCTGACTGTGAATATCAGCGCCGAGCGCGACCAGTTCATCATCAAACGCAAACCAACTTTTCTTTGCCTCCAGGGAACAATCATGCTTCGGCAAAACAACACCGTTATATTCGCGGTCCTCATCCGAGTGGAAAGACTCTAACCACATTGCCGCCGCGCCGTATTTGCCATCGGTCACACCGCCGACAAAATCCTTGCTGCTGAGATATGCCAAATATACATCTGAATTGATTGCGGCACGTTCCTGCGTGTCAACGGTCGTGCCCGGCAAACGATAAGGATTGACACTGCTCCAATATATTCCGTCATACTGTGATGGGTCATTGTTGTAATAGTAAACCATGCCGTCGCCGGTGTACCAGCCTTTTTTATTTTCGTCATTCATTGCTTCATAATTAAAGATACGGGACGATGACATTGCAATGCCGAACGCGTAGTCATCTCTTTGGAATACCGCGCGGTCGCCGCGACCCAGCACCCGTCCAATCTGATACGATTCCAGCGGGGCAATGGTGTCATCATTCAACAGCGTTTCCAGTTGGCTAAGCTCACCCAGCTTGAGTTCCGACCGCAAGCTCTTGCTCAACGTTTCGTTTTTCATCTGCCGTTTAATATAACTGCCAAGCAATTGGCGGTCCGTCTCATCTGCAAAGTTCATCAGGTTCAGCGCGCTGCGTACCAATGAGGCAGCGGCAGCCTGTGAAGAACCGGAACGTGTCGCTGCTCGCCCCGTCATCATCTCCATCACGACGCCGTCATATACAAAGGGCTGTATGGTATCATAATACATCTGAATGATGTTATACCGGTTCGGGTTGGTCACAGCGAATTTTGTATCTTCCAACAATGCCAACAGCGGAAGCACACCCTTAAAATGTACTTCTCCGTATGAACCGTTCAGCGGGAACTGCCAGTGGAACAAATACGTTCCGTCACGGTAAAAGCCTTCGCCCGCTTCCCCTTGTCCCGGTGTTGCGTACACAAAGGTAAAATCTAACGAGTCACGCGCCCGAATCAGCCGCTCAGCATCCTCCTCCAAAGCGGAAGCACCCAGTACAATCTGTGTCCAGTCGATACGGTTCGCTCCGGTTGCCCGAACATTCGGAACCATATAGTCAACAATCCGCAAATACTTTTTCGCGTCCTTTTTAGATACCACGTCCTGCATATACATCAGTACTTCTACCAAATCCTTCGGCGCGCCGATTTCCCAGTACCACCAATTGCCCGAACGGATTTTCGCCCAACCCGTACCCGCGATTTCGCTATCGCCGAAATAGTTTTGATTGAGCCATTCTAGTGCGGTCAAAATATCCTTTTCCAGCGCTTTATCATGGTACAGCGCGCATCCCGGCGCGGCGTATGCCATTGCCATCGCATGCAGTTCACCGTACATTGCGTTCATCTGCTGCTCACTTGTAACCTCTTGTCCTGTCCACGGATTGCGCTTACCGTCATAGCCATTCTCTTTCAGTGCATTCCATGACGCGTTGCCGCTCTGCTCAATTGCCTGCAGCTTCGCTTTCACCTGCTCATTACTGAGGTCGTTGTTCTCATCGCCCACACGGTACGCAACCCATTTTTTTCGGAACTGCGCAAAATCTTCCGCCGTGATTGATTTCGGGTCAACCTTTTGATATGTTGCGCAATATTTGATATATTCCGCCGCAGTCGGGTCTTTCTTCATTTCTTCCAGATTCTGCGCCGTTCCCGCAACCGCAAGCTTTCCGTCCGTAAAACAGTTCAACCCAATCGCCTCGCACACCGCGATAAACGGCAAATATCCATCCTTGCCAAGCGGCGCGGCAAGCGTCTTTGTCGCACCCGCCACTCGATATTCCGCCGCGCCCTCTGTAAACACGACGCTTTTATCACCGCGTGTAACCGTAACAGCACTGCCGTTCTTTGCAGCCGACACTCCCTCAAACGTCTCAAAAAGAGATGTCGGCACAAACCAATCTCCGTTCTCATATCGGCATACCGCCTGCTCATCTTTTGCATTCAGCGGAATCTGCTCTCCGCCTCTGTACGCCATCTTACATCCGTCATAAACCGCAACCGTTTGTTCCATGATACTATCTGCCAACTCCCTCGATTCCACCGGAAACATATTTACGTCCAGTCCCTCGGTTTCTTTTTTCAGTACAACAGAATCTATGTACAACTCCGTCTCCGAATTGGGCACAAGCCCCCAGCCCGCACTGTTGAACTCCAAAGAATTGACCGCCGTATAGTCCGCATCACGATTTTTGACAAGTGAATCGCCCAACAGCGGAAGCGAAAACTTCTGCCAACCCTCCCAGTTCACCACACCGGTGTAACTGTAGTAGGATATCTCACCGCTTGACGTAGGGTCACACATCACGCACATGATAAATGACGAATTCGTTTTCTTCGCTGAATACATCCAAAATTCCATGGTAGAATACGCACTCCAATCCCGCACGACCGGAAAACTGAGCGTCACATTCTGCGCCTGATTCTTCCAACAAGCGGAATATTTGGCGGTCTTGACATACTTTTGCGAAGGCTCCGCTCCGCCCCTCATAATCGTGCCGTAATTATCCATATCCACAATTACCACACCGCTGTCATCCTCTACATAGCCATCCCACGGAATTTCAGCAAACACCGTGTTGGAAAGCAACGCCACACACACCGCAAGCGCTGCCGCAGCAAAGCCTAATCTTTTCTGTTTCACGTTGTCCCCTCCTTACCAAAATCGTTTTGCATCCGGATTACAAAGAATCGCAAGCGCCTCCATCAAATAATAATCGCCATAGATAATAGGAATGTGAATCCGCATATTATACGCTTCGCTTCCCATCTGTAAAATGGACTGTTCCTCCAAGCTGAAATCACAGTACTGCTCAAGCCCTTGCAGCAACTTGATTGCGCCCTCCTCATAGAGTCTGCTCTCCAACGGGTCAACGTGCTGCGCAAGTTCCAGCAATCCGCAGGCGGCAATCGCTCCGGCGGTTGTGTCAAGATACGCAGGTTCTTCCGGCTGGCGAAAATCAATCGGCGGAACGCTGTACAACTGCAAATTCGCGAGGAAATAATGCGCCACCCGCTTCGCAATGTCCAAAAAGTCCTTACGACCCGTATGTAGATAACTCTGCGCAAAACCGGTCAGCGCCCAAGCCTGTCCGCGTGTCCAGGAAGATTCCTCCGCGTAGCCTTGCCCCGCATGAACTTCCGATACTTCCCATGTCGGCGACTCATACCGCACCTCGTGCCGCACAGAACCGTCCGAGCGAATCAGCCCGCGTATCGTCGTTTCCGCATGACCTTCTGCAATAATACGAAACCGCTCGTCTCCCGTCATCTCGGACGCCCAGTACAAAAGCGGCAAATTCAGCATGGTGTCAATGATTGATACATATTTGTGCCCCTCGTGAAAACTCCGCTGAATGAACTTACCATCATGATGATACTGCGCCGCCAATGCGCACGCCGCCTGATAACCGCGTTCTCTTGCCCGTTCATCTCCGGTAATGCGATAATCCGCCACTGCGGTGGGCAGCCAGACAAATCCTACATCGTGACCATAGACACGCAAATTTTGCAATCCCTTATCCAAATTCTCTTCCATTTCACGCGCGTATTGTAAATAGGACTCGTCGTTTGTTTCCAAATACATACGCCACAGCAAACCGCCCCAAAATCCGGAATACCACTCCCCGATAAATTCCGGATCGTCATACACGCCGTCTTTTGTTGTGTACGGACTTCCTCCGCGAAGAATCGGTGCTGTCTGACTCAATTTTGTTTGCATCTTTTTATAAAACGACTCCGCCCAATCTCTTTGTTCTGTTAACACGACTTTCCCTTCCTCCTGTTTTGGTAATTTCTCTAATTTCTGCTCTTATTATACCGCTCTTCTTTGTGTAATTTCAACAGACGATTTCTGACATCGCCCGTCTATTTCTGTTCTTTTGCCTAAAATACGGCTATAAGTTCATGATTACAACAGCAATTATGCCGCACACGATACCAAATTTGCGCTGACGGGAAAGTTCTTCCCGAAACAGCCACCGCGCCGCCAAACACGAAACCAAAAGACTGCCGCCGGACATCACCGGATACATCGCCGCCGCAGGAAGCTGAACCGACAAATACATGACCAGTAAATTTACCACGCCATTCCCCACGCCGATACCGACTGCGCCGCGCCAAACATATCGGAGCGCGCGTCCCGCTCCGCCGCGTTGGCACAGCAGCAAGCAAACCAAACAAACAACCGCAACTGCCGTCAGCGCAAAAACCATAAATTCGCTTTTATATTCGCCCGCAAATTTCAATTGGTGCATTTTTTGTATGATAGAACAGAATCCGTTGGAAACCAGTAAAACCGCGGCGTACACGTACCAGCGCTTTGAAATATGCTGTTTGCGATCCAAACATACCAAACACAGCGCACACAACAGCAAAATCAGCCCAATCAGATTGGCAATGCCAAAAGGTTCTTTTAAAAACAGCGTGCCGTGCACCGCCGGCAGCAGCATAGAACACGCCATCACAAGCGAAGTCAGCGAAAGCGGCCCTGACGTGACGGCAAGCATAGAAACGCCCATCGTGACTGCGTAAGCAACCGCGAACGCCAATGCGTAGGGCAGTGTTTGGATATGCGGTGTCAAGCGAAATCCTGCCGCCACGGCAAAAAACAGTAACGCCGTCACGGAAACCGCCAAATTTAACGCCATTGTCACGCCTGACGGCGGCGTTCCGCGCCTATCAAGCTGTTTGCGCAAAATATCCTGTGCAGAAATCCCCAGCGTTGCCGTCAATAACAGCAAATAATTCATATCTTATCCGACCCCTTTTTCGCCCGCGGAAAATACGTGATGCGCAAATTGGTACAGCCGTACGGTACCAGTTCCACATCAACCGGATGCGTAACCTCCTGATACGCGCCGTACAGTTCGGCAGTGCGGTCAATATAAGGCGCATACGCAAGCGGCGCTTTGTAACCTTGCAGGCACAATTTAATCTGCGGATTTTCCCACACATAGCCGCTTGTTTCCTGTTCGCACACGCGCAGTTCTTCCGAAGAAATCTGCTCGTCCACCGCCACATTCCACGGAGTACGTTCTCGTACGCGGCTCATGGAGTCATATACCTCCAGGCTCGGATCATCCTGTCTGAAATCCGGCACCGCGTTATACCATGTCCATCCCTGCGGAAGCGGCGTGTTCGGGCTGCCCGCAATCGGCGTCCACTTTTCAGGAATCGGCAGCGCGAACAAAAGCGCGCCGTAGGTAAACGCCAACGGATACTGCCCCGAAGCGTCTTTATCGTCAATATGTACCACTTTGGGCGATGCCGCAAAGGTCAGCGATACCACATCACCGTCTGTCCACGTCCGCGCGACTTTCACATAGCCGCTTTCCTCCGTCTGAAGGTTCAAAGCCTCTCCGTTGACCGCCAGCGTGAATCCCTCGCTCCATTGCGGAATTCTGAAATACAGCGGACGTTCTCCCGCTCCGCTTACGGTAAAGCGCACCTCATTGCGGAACGGATACATCGTATCCTCCGTCACCTTGATATCTCCGTCCGTCACTTCACACGGACCGTAAAGGTTGAAATATAAACCGCCCACCGTATCTTTCAACACCATGGAGCGCACGTAATCCGGCGGCAATATTACCGCGTTCACCGGACAGCACGAGGTCGGATAGCACGGCGCGTACACCTGCATATCATGAAATCTGCCCGAATGTTCGGTTGCGAAAATCTGATTCGGCGCGCTCATATACGCAATCGCGCGCTCATCCTTTTTGCGCGCCCCTTGCGCCGCGTTAAAAAATATCTGTTCGGTATAATCGCCGTACACCGCTTCCCCCGTTGCGCAAGCCATCATCTCATAAGTCCCTTGGAAAAATGTCATCGTACAATATTCGGTTTCGCCCAACGCGCTTGGCGGGCCAAGATATTCGCTGTTGCTCACCACGCCGCCCGACGGGTGCATACAGTGCGCGCGAACCTTTTCCATCGCTTTGCGCGTCGCTTCCAAATGCTGCGGATTTCCCGTTGCATCGTAAAGCGCCGCCGGCTGGCAGGCAAACTTTCCATATCCCGCGCTGTGACAACTGTTATACGGAAGTTCATCATTGAGATAATCTTCCAGTGCATTATGAAAAGGATGATATTTAGATAAAAATGTATAGTAATCCTCGCAGAACGCAATCAACCTTTCGTCCGCACGGAAACGGTAACACCATGTCATTGCCTCCACAATCGTCACACCGCCGTAAATCGTCTTTTTATCTCCTGCCCATTCCTCACAGAACCAAAGCAGACAACGATAGACCGCCTCCAGCACATCCTCGCGTCCAGTCGCCTCATAAAAAAGAAGTAATGCGCGCATTCCGCATCCGGTTCCCCACGCGTTGAAATCCTGATAGATGGGCGCGTCCGGTTTGCGGTACGTTCCCATATAACCATCCTCCCGTTGAGTGGCAAGCACACCGTCCACCCACTTCTCCGCCTTTTTTATGAGATTTTCGTCGTTAAGCGTATATGCCAGCATAACCAAGCCCGTCCAGTAATTGCCGGATATTTCCGCGCTCCATCCGCACTGCGTATCCTCCGTCCATACGGGAACATACCAATCTTCCACATATGGCTTTGCTATCATTTCCGGCTCCAATTCGTCCAAGTGTCCGCCAATTCCGTCGCGCAGCCGCTCCAGTTGTTCTTTCAAATACCCTGCCGCCTTGACACCGCCTAACGGAAGTCTATCCAACTTAAAATGTCTTTTCATGTCTCGTTTGCCTGCCTCTCTTTAAATATCCATTTCTGGTGGTTTAAGTATAACCTCTTTCCCTTCGTCTGCGCAACCTGTGATTTCTGTCCTCGCATGACGATTTATGCAGTGAGGACAGAATTTGAATTGTTAAAATTGAGTCTCTCGCCTCTTTTTACTTTTAACGTGAGTATTTATGCCATATTATTGTTTATGAAAAGCAAATATATCCAAGACATTCCGCTCAACCAAAAACGAGAAACACCTCGCGATGTCTCTCGTCTGTCTTGTTCCGCAATAATCGTATGTAAGATTTTACGCCACAAAAAAGACAGCGTAAAAACGCTGTCTTTTTACATATCGGACGAACTGAACGGTTTAGATACCCTTGCGCCCGACAGGCGCACACTCGCGAAAAGGTGTTAGCGCCAGCAAGCCGTTGCGGGAGCGTTTGCAACCGAACAGGCGAGCCGAGCGTAACTTGCCGCATCTCTGTATGCTCGGTTGATGGCAACATCTATAAATTCTTAGTGAATATCAAATATATAATAAGTAAAAATCGACAAGACTCTGTCGAATCTTGTCGATTTTTGGTGAGGTGTTACGATTTTACTGTCAGACTATACTAACCTTTTCTCATATAAAAATAGATAATACCTACGTAATACATTAATAGCAATTTGAAGTTCCCTCATTCTATCACTATATTTTAGATGAGTTTGTTTTATAACTGTATTAGGTGGTATGATTTTTAATATGTAACATTTAATAAGCAATTTATGTTTAGGTGATAGCGCTTTAAATGCAATATGTAAACATCTATATTGTTCTTTTTTTATCACGATTAATTCTGGCAATCCTATTTCTGATACTACCGATGAAATGTATTTGAACCTACTATTAAGAATATTTCTTGTTTTTACCCTACTGTATTGTGATAACAGTACATATCTTGAAAAAGCACATACCCATGTTGAAAACTTACTTCTTCCCTCGAAAACTTCTAACTTATTATAACATCTTTTAAAAGACTCACTTACTATGTCATCTATCATATTATTTCCTATATAATCTTTTATAGATATTCTATTGACATAATTATATACAATAGGATATGCCTCATTGTACAACATCTCCCACGATTCTATATTTCCTTTAAGATACTCTTGTACCTTTATATAATCCTCTTTCCATTTTAGTTGGCTCATACAGTACCCTCAACATTTAAAATCACTCTCTTACCAGTTTGCCATACCAGCTATCCCATGTCTCTGTTTGAAAAGCTCTATTTATCGCACAATCTTCAATATGTCTTTTATGACTGTCCTGTAAATCATCTCCTGTTCGTCCCGCAATTAACACATATTTAAAGTTCACATCTTTATTGGGATCTACCTGTAGGTTATATCTAGGTCCCACAAACGCATTGTATGGCCGTCCATTTTCTTTGACACTTTTAAGAACTTCATGTACAAAATTGCAACACTCTTTATAATTGCTTTCAATCCATGCAGCACGCTGTATTAATTGTCCTCTGCCTTCCTGTACGTCAGCCCTAAAGTCTTTATAATGATTCTTTCTACATAAATCATTTTGCGCCCCTTTGATTTCTATTAAATATACAGTCATTCTTGAACGCCCTGTGAATAAAGCAAAATCCACTCTCCCACTATCAATTGGAAATTCTGAAAAACAAATATATTCGTCTTTAGGATTTGCATAACATTCTGATAATAATGACATATCCCGTTTTAAAAAAGCAGAAATCTCTCTTTCAGATGGATATAGATCCAGCATCTCCTTTACGGTTTGCTTGTTAAGCTTTCCTTTATCAATTTCCAATCTTCTCTCTGTAATTTCCGACGGTTCTATATATTCAAATCGTTTTATTTTAGGAGTTCCGTTTAACGCCTCGTATATTTCTTTTTTTACTCTTTGGTCTTCCCTATAATCATTAAATTCATTCTCCGTACATTCCAGCAATTCTAAAATACGAGAATATGTAATACTTTTCCATTTGGGAGCACCTGCGGAAGTATACTCTACCAAATCAAAACTTTCTGGAAAACCTAAAGAAGATTTAGGATAATGCTCTATAATTTTCGATTTAGGCGGAATCTTATTTTCTTTCAGAAGCTGAGAATGAATTATCTCTATTGCATTTGTTACTGATACAGATGGATTCTCATTCAGATCGGATATTAAAGCATATATTTCCATTTGCTTATTTATAAACAACCTTACACGACAAATAGCTGTCTTTGATGATGTATTACATTCGTGTCTAAAAGTAAAAATAAAATCTGTAAGTTTCATAAAACCTCTCCCAATATACAACTACCTTTTATCATTTGAATTTCAAAAATGTATCTAGCTCTAGTTCCTCAACTATTTTATTAGTTGCTCTTTTCAAATCCTTTTCCATTGTTGAATAATCACTAAATCTCATTCTAAACCAATACTTTGGATTTATTTTGATTCCTGTTAAATCATATTTAATTTGACACAGTAATAGTATGTAATATGGAATTACTTCGGATTTATCTGCATCAGCAGACTGATCTGCTAGTCTATAATTCAATTGTTGCATATTTGTCATAAGCATTATAGCTTCTTTGGATCCATATGCGAAAATCAAAGACATTAACTCTTTAAAATCACTTATTGCTTTTGTATTACCACCTTGATCCAATATAGTATTCATTAACTCTTGAATTTTATATGGTAAATCAGCAATTTTATCCAAATTGATATTAATTTTTTCTCTATTAATTTCAGATTTAAAATTCCTCTTATTCAAGAAATACGTAACTACAAAACCTATAATTGTTACAACCGCAGTAATACACGCTGACAGAACAACTGCAATATTTTCATTCATGTATTTGCCTCCTTAAACAACATTTTCTCCACTTATGGTAAAACATATAAATATTACTTTAATTATACCATAGTGATACATGTTTTTCAAGCAAAATACTGATACCTATATTTTATTATATCAAACATAGGTATCATCTTTTATTCTTACTTCTCTCTATCGTTTTTACTTCAACTGAAATAACACTGCTCTTAATTACTATATAAAGCAACAAACCTGTTTCTTTTTGAAACAGGTTTGTCAACTTATCTTGGTGGACCTTCGGGGACTCGAACCCAGGACCGACCGGTTATGAGCCGGTTGCTCTAACCAACTGAGCTAAAGGTCCATACTATATAAATGTAGATATACGCAACAACCTTCGGCTGCTGCGTATATTTTGGTGACCCGTACGAGATTTGAACTCATGTTACCGCCGTGAAAGGGCGGTGTCTTAACCGCTTGACCAACGGGCCATTTTATGGACGGACCGAACAGTTGAAACACTACCGATCAGAACCGCTATTTTACAACTATTGTCACTCGTTTCCCGAAGCGACTTGATTATTATAGCACGGCGCAAAGTTTTTGTCAATACTTCTAATAAGATTTTTTTATTTTATTTAAAACTTATTTTTGAAAACTCTCAAAAACTCATTTTCTCTCATGCTTAAAACAACATTTCCGCCGTAGTACAATACACTGCACCGATTTGTATAAACAGCCCAAATCGGTGCAGTTTCATCTCCAAGCAGTACGTTTGAAAATTTTTTACATATTTAATTCGCTTGTGTAATTTCCACTGTGTTGGTTGCCTCGTTCCAATTAACCGTTGCGCCCAAACCGGAAGAAACAGCGCGCAGAGGAACTAAGGTACGGTCGTCAATCTGCTGCGGAGGTACGTCCAAAGTCATATTACCTCCGGTTGACGTCATTGTCTTGTTTGCAATCTGCAATTTCAGCGTGGTATCCGCCTTTTGAACAGTAACGGTTTTAGACCCTTCGTCCCAGTCAATCTTTGCCTGTAATGCGTCGCCCACCGCACGAATCGGCACCAAAGTTCTGTTATTTTGAAGCATCGGCGGAACGTCGGTTGCAACAATTTGTCCATTGACAGAGATTTTTATTTCCGGCAACTTAGAAATGGTATATTCCTGTGCCGCCAATTCGTTTCCGTATGCGTCAAACGCAGCGGCGCGCAGCGTATGCGCTCCGGCGGAAAGTCCTGAAATATCCAGGGCGGTTTCATAAGGAATTCTGCTTTGCTGTCCGACCCAGTTCCCGTCAATATAATAATTCACAACGGGTTCTTCTGTTCCGAATGTATGCACATACGCGCGGGTCAGTAGTGTGTTTCCGCTGACTTCAAACCAACCTTCCTCTTTATGCCAGCTTGCCGGTGTAAAAGAGGAACCCGCCTGACGGAATGTTTCGTCCTGAACTGCGGATACATACTCCTGCTGCAAACTTGCGTTGGACTCTAACGCGTAATTATTGTATTCGCTATACATTACCTTGTCAAAATACGCCATTACTTTGACCTGAGGATACACCATCGGCACATAATACATCATTTGGCGCAAACGCACGGACGCCCAGTCGGTCGCGTTCTCGCCCAATGTGCGTATTTCATGACTGACGCCGGATTCCGCTATCATAATCGGTTTGCGCCAGCCGTAATTGTCCATGACTTCTTTCATGGCAAGAATCGGTTCCGCGCCGCGTCCGGCGTAATATACCAATTCATTAAAAGACTCTTCCTCGCTCCAGCGTTGTCCCAGAAAGTATTTTTGAAGATATAATGAAACGCCTACCCAATCGACGTATTCATCACCCGGATAGTAGTCGTTCATATCAGTATCCCAAGAGGAGGCAAAGCCGACACTCCACACCATCGCGGCATTGGAACAGCTCTGTTTTACCGCGTTCGATACCATCTGAAATGCCGAAATAAATTCGGCAGGGTCTGCCTGAGCGCTCCACACGTTCATCTCCGCACCAAACCGAACATATACCGGCACAGACGGATATTTACTGATGAGTGCGGTTACAGCGCTGATGTGGTCACCGCTTTGCGGAATTTTCCACATATCCGAGCCTTCTCCCGGAATATTCCATGCCAATTCTACGCTCGCGCCCTTTGCCGCCGCCATCTGGAGTGCTTGCTCTACGTGAGCCAGAGACGGGTCGCCGAATTCCAAATATACCAACTGCACCGAGGCGTTCGGTATTCTGCTCTGCGTAACGGCGTCAATCGGTACACCGTAACCAACGCCGCTTTCCGGCTCGTTTTTCGCGTGAAAATTTATTTGTGAATCATATGATTTTGTATATAAATCCAACGCGGGAGTATATTGCAGCACTTTCGCCGTCGCAATCTTTACGCCGTCCTCCCAGTTCAACTGCTGCGCATACGGAATGTATTGTTCATAACAACTTTTCGCGTTCAGATATTCTCCGCGCCGTTCGTGTGCCAGTCCAATTTGGTCAAGACGCGACGCCATAATATTCGCTTTTTGTTCCGACTCCGGCAAGGAGCGAATCACGTCGAGCGCTTGAGTTCCAAATGTAATAACGCCCGCGTCATCTCCCGCATTCAGTGCGGCAAGGTACGCGTTGTCCGGCGCCCAAAACGCATGGGGTAATTCCGCCGCAAAGACGTTTGCTGTTACTGTCAGACAAATTCCTGCCACGACAGCCAGTGACGTAAATTTTTTCAAAAACTTTTTCTTCACACTATCAAATCCCTTCCTTATATAATTATTTTAATGTTGCCACATACTTTTTTACCTGAAACACGGGACGGTAAGACAGTTTCGCTTTCCGCATTCCTTCCAGCCCCATATCCTCCTCACGGTTCACATACTGATAATCCGCCCACTCATGCTCCAAAAACATCTGATTCATCGCGGCAAAAGAACCTTCGTATTCCATATCGGCGTGTTCCAAATGAATAACTGCCATATTGCCGCAAAGGGGTTCGCCAAAAGAAAATGCCGCCATTTTACCGTCCACACGGAGACACGCCCCGGTAACATCCAAATGCTCCCAATTATTCAGCAATTCCATGACCGCCTCGCGTTCCTCCGCCAAGCCGGGAATATCCTCCGCTTTATTATTATACCAACGGTCGTACATCTCCGCTACCTCGGCGCGGTCGGTCGGGTTCAGCCGCTGATACTCGTAATTGTACAGCCGTTTGAACTTGTTGACATGGTTCTTTTTCGTATGAAATTTCTTGCCTGATAACTGAATCAATTCTTCTGTAGAATATACGTAGTCATAAGAACCGACATCCTCAGTAATTAGAAATTTTTCGGGAAACATTGCCGTCAGCTCTTGTACCGCCTCGTCATTGTACAGGCGAATGAGCGGCACTTCTCCCCGTTCTTTAAACCATGCCAGCAGTTTTTCAATCACCGTTTTCGCGTCACCCGTTCCAAGCGGAAAGGTTGCGCTGCGCGGACCGCCGGTATGCTGCGGCATAATGCAAAACATACCGTCAATAATAGCATAACGGATATCGTAGCTCTTACGCCACATAAAAAGATTGGTGAAAGTAAATTCTGAATTCTGTGTGCATTTTTGCGTCAAATAACTGTTAATAAGCGATTTCTTATCCAAAGAAAATTCTTCTAAGGTTATCATGATTTTTCCTCTTTCGTTTTCTTTTTATGCAATATAGGGGCGGACACGCAATTCCACTCCGCGCTGCTGCGCAATTTCACGGCAATGCTCAATTTCTTCCGCCGGCATGGTTTTGTCCACCACGCTTAAAATCACCGCGGGTACAAACGCCTTTGCTTTCGCGGCAAAATCCAACAAACCTTCATATGCTGCCTCGCCGAATTCGCTGCGGCAAAGCTTTTGATACTTTTGCGCGTTTTCCGCATTCAGGCTGATGGATAAAACGTCAACGATTCCTTTCAACTCCGGCGTAATATCCCGACCCGCAATCAGGTTGGCGTGTCCGTTTGTGTTGACTCGGACAGGAATACCATCATAAGTATCTTTCAGCCATTTCGCAAGGAACAATACATCGTCATAGCGTATCATCGGTTCGCCATAGCCGCAAAATACAACCTCCTTGTACTTGCTCATATCCCTTGCCGCAAAATCTGCCTGAATTTCCTCGCGGCTCGGCTCACGCTCCAGCCATAAATCATCTGTGCCATTCACGTTGTCATGTTTATTGCGTACGCAAAAGGCGCAGTCATTGCTGCACCTGTTTGTCAGATTGACATACAACGCGTCATAATATTCGTAGGTAATTGTCATATCCTCATCGCCTTTCTGCATTGCGAAAACGCTGTTTTCATTTATATATATTGTAGTATTATATCAGTTTTACATCGAGGTGTCAACCGAACTCGCGCGCCGTGTGTCGGTTTTTATGTTACAAAATTGTTACAAGAATATTAGAACTGCGTTAAGGTTGTATTTAAGTTTGGTTACTTTTATCCATAACTGGTAAAAATATGCTATACTGGCAATACGCTGTTAGCGAGGGGGAGAGACTATGGTAATCAAACACTGGAGCAGTGCGTTTTTTCTTATGGTAGTATTACCGATTACCGTTATATTGATTAACCCGACCGCGTTTTTTGTATTGATGTCTCTGATAACACTTGTGGTGACAGGTTCATCTTTGAAGAAACTGGCGGTGCTTAACTTTGCGTCAGATGCTTATGTGGATAGATGTGGATTTATGCAGCCGCAAGCACCTGTAACGCATAAGGAATCTGTTTTAAAACAGGCTATGATATGCGGACTTCATTTGCTGATGCTTGTATTTTTTGCCTATACCTTTACGGCAACAGATTCAGTGTGGCTCAAAACAGCGGCTGTGGTAGTTTCGCTTTGCTGGATTGTAGACATGATTCGTACCGGGACAAATTTTGTTCGCGGCGGAATTTCCGAAAGCGATTGGACATGGAGAGATTCTGTGGCGGAAGGCTTTATCTGGTTCCAGAATATTTCCAGTATAGGATTGGTAATTGCCGCATTCGCGGTGATGTTTTTCCTTTAATTTTGCTCCTTTTCTTTTCTTTTCATATTACATAAAGACCGACGGATGTATTTCCGTCGGTCTTTATGTAATATAGGGCAAAACAAAAAGGAAAAAATTTACAAAAAATAATTGACAAAATTTGTAAATCATGTTATACTATATTTGCCTGAAGATTTCATTGTAAAAACACGGTGTCAGAAACCCCTGCACCGTGTTTTTTGCTGCACAAAAATTTTTCGTCTAATTGCAGTTTTAAATTGAAGGCGTTTCATTTCACTCAGTATATAACCGCATACCAACACGGAACTATCAATTTTATCGTCTGATATTCCAACTTGAAATCTCCGTTTTTTACAGATTGATTATCAGATGAATATATAACTGCTGAATTTTTAAAGATTCCCTTGTGGATATAGAACAACACTTTTAATGACGCATCACTCTTTTCCGTTGTAATTTTAGCGTTATGCGAAGCACCCCTTAAACTCAGCGGCAAAAGATATGTGTCCATATTTGTCTGAACTAATTGTGTATCCTCCGTTCCCTCAAGCATAGCCACAATGTGTTCTCTAGTTTCCTTGCGGCAGTTGTGTTCCGTATATATATATGCATTACTCAATGGTATCAATGTTTGCGAGACGACTGTCAACAGCAGAACCAATATTGGCAGAAACGCTATCATCTTTATCTCCGCATACTTTTGCTTTATAAAATATATGCTCCATGCAATCAAAATTATAAATACAAATACTCTCACCAACGTGAAACAAATTAAAAAGATTCCGGCAGTCAACCCGTTGTAATACGCAGAGATTTGAGCAATAATATCCCATTGAATCCAATCGGATAATATAAGAAAAATCCAGAAAAAAATCATTGCTGTCATCTGTCTGCGCATACTATCACCTTCCTTGTTCAGCCATCCTAATGCCATATTCAACATAAGGTCCGTCATCCTTATCCATAGTCGTTGGATTTTTTAATAGAAAACCGGAAAAACCCATTTTTGTACCAACATACCCTAGGTTTATATTACCAAATTTATCGGCTGAGACAATCATACCGTCAAAATAAATCCAAGGCGTCCAATTCTTTGCATTATTCTCATTCATATTAGAACCATTAAAAGTGCGATAAGGTACTCTCCACTCGTCATTAAACTTATAGTCCCATTCTCCACATGTCCGATCTACAAACCATGTATAAGGTGAAGGTGCATAGGGATTACTTAACACAATGCGAGGAAACAGTTCATTTTGATATCTTAAAGCTCTTTCCGCATTTTTATGTAAGGTATCTTCAATTATAAACTGCCCATATTTCATAGGCGTTCCTTCGCGCGCTAACCTTCTTGCTTCTTCCGCTAAGCCATATGCCGCTTCTCGTTTGTAATCACCTTCCACCCCGTTGGGCGCCTCATTAAATGTAACGGCGGCAGCGTTAATAATATTATAAGTATCCGAATTACCGCCAAATTCCTCCCAATCCCAATCGCGCCAAATTCCGCTTTCATCGTACCCCTGATTCATGCAAGCGTTAATATCACTTGTTTTCATAAGCGACATTCCTGCATTAGTATAGCTTGCAACATGATTCACATTAATATTTTTGAGCGACTGTGTCCTTACAAAGTCATTATAGGCTACTTGCGCAAGATTGTCAAGCGCGTACGAGGTGTTATTATCGGCATAAGTTCCTTGATTGAAAAAGTGTTCCTGTAAAGGATTATTTTGCTCCACTCCCAGTATCTGCACACACCTCCATCCGTATTGCGCCATTGGGTCGCTCAGCGGTCGGTTGCATCGGTCGCATCGGTTTTTTCCGTCTATGTATTCCTCCTGATAGCGTCTTGCGGCTTCCTCCCGGTTATAGTTGTTGCTCATTTTTTGTTGCCTCCTTAAAATTATTTAGTTTATTCCTGTTTGGAACAGTTTTACTATACCTCAAACCACTATGACATATCGTGCCATGTTTTTAAAAATGGAGTTTAGCGAAATTTGCATAAAGGAGGGCTCCCAAAAAATTCTGTGCAAAGCGCATGATTTTTTGGGAAAAAGGAGGAGCAATGGAGCGGACAGATATTTTCGGCGTAAGCCGAAAATGGAGTTTAGCGAAATTTGCTCCGACGTAGTGGTTGTAATTTCTCGAAAAATTTAGTATAATGATAACACATTGGATTTTGTACGTGACAAAATACGACAAAAGGGGTTGAAAAAACAATATGAAAATTACAGCTTTTCATGTGGGGTCGCCGATGGAAAAGATTCGGCAGACGGTACACAGGATTTTGCCGTCCAAAGATAACCCTAACGAGCAATCTTACCCTCACACTTTTAAGGGTGGAATTCATCCGGGAGAGTATAAGGAATTGACTAATACCGTTCCCGTGATAGAAATAGAGGTTCCGGATATCCTGATTTGTCCGGTTGCGCAGCATATCGGCGCGCCCGCGCAGCCTTGCGTCAAGGTAGGCGACGAGGTAAAGATGGGACAGAAAATCGCAGAGGCGGCGGGATTTGTTTCCGCCAACATTCATTCGCCCGTTTCGGGCAAGGTGATGGCGATTGAACCGCGTATGCACCCGTCAGGTGTCATGGTGGAATCTGTCATCATCGAAAACGACCGACAGGACACGCCGGACGATACCATACATAAGAGGGACTGGCAAAGTCTCAGCCCGAAAGAACTGACGGACATCATTGCGGAAAGCGGAATTGTGGGAATGGGCGGAGCAACTTTCCCGACCCATGTCAAGCTGTCGCCGCCGAAAGACAAAAAAATCGATTATCTGATTATCAACGGAGCGGAATGTGAACCGTTTCTCACCTCTGACCACAGAGTTCTGCTGGAGAATACTGCCGACGTTCTGTTGGGACTAAAAATCATGATGAAGATTTTGGGACTGCAAACCGGTTACATCGCCGTAGAGAATAACAAGCCGGACGCTATCGCGCGTCTGGTCGAATTCGCAGAAAAGGAGGAAGCGGACATCCGCGTGATTCCGCTCAAAACCAAATACCCGCAAGGCTCGGAAAAACAATTGATTTCCGCAATTGCACACCGTGAGGTTCCGGCAGGGAAGCTGCCGGCGGATGTTGGCGTAGTGGTGAACAACATTGATACCTGTGCGGCTGTCGCGCGCGCTGTGACAAGCGGAATGCCGCTGGTTAGCCGTATTGTGACAGTGTCCGGCGACTGCGTAAAATATCCGAGCAATTTCAAGGTGCGGTTTGGAACGCCGTTTTCTCATTTGTTTGAAAAAGCGGGCGGTTTTGAAAAAGAACCTGTAAAAATTATCATGGGCGGTCCGATGATGGGGACAGCCGTGCCGTCGTTGGAAGTGCCTGTTATCAAAGGTACTTCGGGGATTCTGGCGTTCAGCAGTGATATGGTCGCGCGCAATACACAAGATACCTGCTTGCGCTGCGGCAAATGTGTTTCCGCCTGCCCAATGCGCCTGATGCCGAACGCGCTGAACGTCGCGGCAAAAGCGGATGATTTTGAAAAGCTGGAAAAACTGCATATTATGGATTGCATGGAATGCGGAACCTGTTCCTATTTGTGTCCGGCACGGCAGCATCCGGTGCAAAGCATTAAAATCGCGAAAACAAAAATCAACCAGCGGAAAAAGGCATAGGAGGAAAGTATGGAAAAATTACAGAATAAACTGATTGTTTCTCATGCGCCCCATATCAAAACAAAAGATACCGTGCAGGCAACCATGCTGGACGTGGTGATTGCGCTATTGCCCGCACTGTTGGCGGGAATCCTTATCATGGGTTATCGCGCGTCCGTGGTAACTTTGGTATGCGTGGCGGCGTGTGTGGCATTTGAATGGCTTTGGTGCAAATTGCTGAAAAAGCCATCTACCATTACCGATTTGAGCGCTGTGGTGACCGGAATGCTGCTGGCGTTTAATCTGCCCGTTACCATACCTCTTTGGATTGCAGTGATTGGCTCGTTTTTCGCTATCATTGTTGTCAAGCAGTTTTTCGGTGGATTGGGACATAATTTTATGAATCCCGCTCTGGCGGCGCGCGCGTTTTTGCTTACCTCATGGGCGGCGCATATGACGACTTGGATCGCGCCGTTCAGCAAGCTGCATCTGCTCAGTAATGTAGATGTTGTCAGTCAGGCAACGCCTTTGGCTTTGATAAAAGGCGGAGAGGCGGCGGCAGAATTACCCGGTTACCTCAGCTTGTTTTTGGGCACGGTAGGCGGTTGCATCGGAGAAACCTCCGCGCTTGCGATTTTGATTGGCGCGGCGTATCTCGTTTTCCGCAAGGTGATTAGTCTGCGGACGCCTGCGGCTTATCTGATTACGGTAGGAGTTTTAACTTTCATTTTTGGCGGGGATAAATTTTTCAGCGGAGACTGGCTGTATCATCTGTTATCCGGCGGTTTGATGCTGGGCGCGTTTTTCATGGCAACGGACTATACCACAACGCCGTACACGCCTAAGGGTCAAATTGTATTCGGCATCGGCTGTGGTATACTGACAGCAGTCATTCGCCTTTGGGGCGGCTATCCGGAAGGGGTATCCTATTCCATTCTGCTGATGAATGTTGCCGCACCGCTGATTGACCGCTTTACCGCTCCCAAGCGGTTTGGCAGAAAGGAGGCGAAGGCTCTTGCTAAATAAGGATATTGTTGTATTGGCAGTAAAATTGTTCCTGATTACCGCATTGACCGCGCTGTGTCTGGCGTTGGTGAATAAGGTGACAGAACCGGCAATCGCGCGCAATACGGAAAAAACTTTCCAAGAAGCGCAGGCAAAGGTTTTGCCTGAGGCGGCTCGGTTTGAACGGTCAGACCTTGGCACAGTGGAGGGCTTACCCTCCGGCGTAACGGTCAGTTCAATCTATGTAGGATTGAGTGACGCGCAGGCGGTGGGCTACGTTGTCAACGCGGTTTGCAGCGAGGGCTACGGCGGCGACATCAGCGTGATGGTGGGAATCGGAAATGATTTGACCGTCCGACACGTTCAGGTATTGGAAATGTCCGAAACACCGGGGCTTGGCGCACGGTCACAGAGTGAGGAATTCACGGATTCCTATATCGGCAAGAAAATCGGCATGGAGGTTGTAAAAACGAAGAACGCGGGGGAAAACGAGATTTCCGCGATTTCAGGCGCGACGATTACCTCCAAAGCGGTGACAAAGGCTGTGAATGCCTCTTTAGAGGCGGTACAGCAAAGCATTTCCAAAGGTTTGGACAGTGAGAAAATTACGGAAGTGCAGGATAAAATTGAACAGGTGGAGCAGGAGACCAATCGGCAATTATCCGAAAGTCCTGCACCGGAACCGGAAACGGTTGACCAATCGGAAAATACGGAACAGGAGGGAGCGGCATGAACGAAAACGGTTTGAAAAAGACATTTTTAAACGGATTGCTCAAGGAGAATCCAACCTTTGTTCTTCTGTTGGGTATGTGTCCTACCTTGGCGGTGACTACGGGAGTATCAAACGCGATAGGCATGGGACTTTCAACCACAGCGGTATTGATTTGCTCCAATCTTGCGATTTCCCTTTTGCGCAAAGTGATACCGGACAAAATACGCATCGCGGCATATATTGTTCTGATTGCCGGATTTGTAACCGTGGTGGAAATGCTGCTCAAAGCATATCTGCCCGCGCTTTCCGCGTCGCTCGGCATCTACATACCTCTGATTGTTGTGAATTGTATTATCTTGGGGCGCGCAGAGGCGTTCGCCTCTAAAAATTCTGTCGGGAAGTCCGCTGTTGACGGCTTAGGCATGGGCTTGGGCTTTACGGCATCTCTGACTTTGATTGCGACGGTGCGCGAGATTTTAGGCGCGGGAACATTCTTGGGAATTCCCCTGTTTGGGGAAAACTTTGAGCCGGCAGTGGCAATGGTTTTGCCGCCGGGCGCGTTTCTAACCTTAGGAATTTTGCTGGCGGTCATCAATCTGATTGCCGCGCGAATCAAAAAAGTAAAGGAGGAGAGCGGATATGGTTCGTGAAATTTTGTTAATCAGCCTCGGAGCAATCCTCATTGAAAATTTTGTATTAGTTCAGTTTTTGGGAATTTGCCCGTTTTTGGGCGTTTCCAAAAAGGTGGAAACGGCGTTCGGCATGGGCGCGGCGGTTGTCTTTGTCATGCTGTGCGCGAGCGTTTTGACCTGGGTTGTACAGCATTATATATTGGAACTGTTTCATATTGAATACTTGCAGACTATCGCGTTTATTTTGGTGATTGCGGTACTGGTTCAGTTTGTGGAGATGTTTTTGAAAAAAAGCGTTCCTTCCCTGTACAGTGCGCTTGGCATCTATCTGCCGCTGATTACCACCAACTGTGCGGTGCTGGGCGTGGCAATATTGAATATTACCAAATTTTCCGGCATGAGCGGCAGTTTGTTGCGCAGCGCTGTATACGGTACAAGTGCCGCGTTGGGATTTCTGTTGGCAATCGTTCTATTCGCAGGCGTGCGGGAACGGCTGGAAAGCTCGGACATTCCCTCTTTCCTGAAAGGCATGCCGATAACCCTGATTACGGCAGGGCTGTTGTCCATTGCGTTTATGGGATTTTCCGGTCTTAAGTTTTAACCTCATTTTACAGAAAGGTTGATATATATGTATATTATACTGCCTGTCGCCGCGTTGGGCGGCATGGGATTGTTATTCGGAGTACTGCTGGCGGTAGCCTCCAAAATATTTGCCGTGCAAGAGGACGAACGGATTCCGCTTGTGACAGAAGCCTTGCCCGGCGCGAACTGCGGCGGTTGCGGCTACGCGGGCTGCTCTGCCTATGCGAATGCTGTTGTCAACGATGGAGCGGCGGTGAGCGCTTGTCCTGTCGGTGGAGCGGCGGTTGCGGCAAAAATCGCCTCGATTATGGGAGTGGAATCAGCCGCAGGCGAAAAGCGCGTTGCAAGGGTACTGTGTCTTGGCGATACGGAACGCGCGACGCAAAAATACGAGTATGACGGGCCTGCAGATTGTCACACAGCAAACCGCTTAGGCGCAGGACCGAAGCTGTGTCCGCACGGATGTATCGGATTGGGTTCTTGCGTTAAAGTTTGTAAGTTTGGCGCGCTGACAGTAGAAAACGGCGTGGCACAGGTGGACATGGATAAATGTACTGCCTGCGGAGCCTGTGTGAAAGAATGCCCGAAAGGGATTATAAAGATTTTGCCGCAAAGCAGTACCTACACTGTTTTGTGCCATTCCAAGGACAAGGGCAAGACAGTTACAAAAGCGTGTGGAGCGGGGTGTATCGGCTGCGGCATTTGCGCAAAGAACTGTCCGAGCGGCGCAATTACGGTAGAAAACAACATTGCAGTGATTGATGAGGAAAAATGCACCAAATGCGGCATATGTGCGGAAAAGTGTCCGCGCAAGTGTATCAAGCACATCATTCCGGTTGCCAAAGCGTTTGCCATTGCCAAAAAAGCGGAATAACTCATCCTATAGCGTTAATTGAAAGAGTTTCTTAAAGCTCTTGAAGATGCACGATAAAATTAAAAACGAGGAGGTATCACCATGAATGAAAACAAAAAATCATATATAAACATAATCAGCGGCATATTATTCGCGCTTATCGGCATGATAAGCATATTTAATTCCGCGCGTTCCGCATTAAACATTGTTCAAAACTTAGAAATGTACGGGTTTGGAAGTGTTTTTATAACCAATCTGCTTGGTCTGTTTAATCAGATGTTCATTATTATAGGCTGCGGTATCACGGCGGTTGCTCTTATCATAGGAAAGCGCAATATCTTCAGCGCGGCGGGTTTAGCAGGCTTTGCCATATCAAGTATATTCAGTTTTATCTTATTTATATTTCAAATCATCATGTACATTCGTTATATCGGTGTAGAGATAAGTATGTTACTTAATTTTTTAATCTATATACTCAATATAATTAGTATGATTGCCGCGTTGGTAATAGCCTTGATTTTTACAACCGATTTTATGCCCGGATTGAGAAAAATAGCAAAAAACCTATGGTTTTTGCCGGCGATAATTCTATTGCTTCCATTAGCAATAAGTCTTATTGACTCAATAATCGATATTGCCAAATATGGTGTGCGTATCAATGCATTTATGCGCATAAGCATAGATTTTCTCAAAAGTGTGGCAGTTTTGACATTGTGCTTTTGGCTTGCATATCCTAATGATATGCCGCCTCAAAAATCATTCTCGTCTACGGCTCAAAACACCGGAAGCGAATCCGATGAAACCTGAGTTACCCAAACACGAACCGTCGGCTCAAAATACCAAAGTTCGTCAAACTAAGTTTCGTACTGCGGACGAATTGAGAAAGTTCAAAAATTTGCTTGACTGCGGGGTTATCACGCAAGAAGAATTTAACGTAAAAAACAATGATTGGATTTATAACGAAAAAGGAGCGGTAATACCCGCTCCTTTTCTCATGTTCCGCTTAATAAAAACTACGATAGCCATGCCCTGCTCCCGCCGCCATGCCAATAGAAAGCATGAGGAAGAATACCCAAAGAAAAACAAGGATAATCGCCGCAAGCCCTACCCACAGACCAATCCAGCAGAACAGCTTTGTTTTTTGTGAATATACTTCCGCCTTAATGCGCTCGCCCGATTTCAACGCCGCGCTGGTCAGCACGGAAAACACAAGCGCAACCGCGCCGAAAATTGAATTGCACAGCAATGTAACCAAAATCGCTTGTACCAAATATTCCTTAACAGGCTGTGCGGAAAAGTTCGGCTTGTTCCCTGCAGCGACATACTTGGGCTGCTGTGCTGCTTGCGGTTTTGTTACAGGCACAGCAGACGATGCCGCCGCCTGAGTCGATACAGCGTCCGCTTTTTGTCCCTCTATCACTGCGCCGCAGCTCCCGCAATTTTTGGAATCTTCCGTATTATATGCCCCGCATTTTTGACAAAACATAACTCCACCTCCGAAAATACTCTTTTCAAAATTATATATTCGGCATAATTCGGAAAAATCCTTTTTTCTTGTACCTCTTAAAAATTATTTTGTGTAACTTCATTTTAAAAATGCAGATAAAAATTTCATAAGTTTTTTGATTTTCTCTTGACAAATAAAAGGGAAAGTGTTATTCTATATTTAGGTTTTAGCACTCTTGTTTAGTGAGTGCTAACAAAACCGAATAAGTGCTTTGCTATCGCGCAAAAGGGAGCGTGAGATAATGGACTTAGATGAACGCAAGAGATTGATTTTACAAGCGGTGGTAGAAGACTATATTCGCACGGCTGAACCGGTTGGTTCGCGCACGATAGCGAAAAACTCGGGGTTGAATCTCAGCGCGGCGACTATCCGCAACGAGATGGGTGACTTGGAAGAAATGGGAATGCTGACCCAGCCGCACACTTCCGCGGGACGAATTCCGTCTACGCAGGGGTATCGGTATTATGTGGATTCTTTGATGAAACGGTACCGTATGACCGCGCACGAGATTGAGCAAATGAAAGGCGCAATGCTCCTGAAAATTAAGGAAATGGACAACATTGTGCGTGATGTTTCCGCGGCATTTTCTAACATTACCAACTTGCCGACTATCGGTGCTTTGCCCAAGATGGAATACGGCATCATTAAAAGTATTAAACTGGTGGCGGTGGACAGCCGCACTGTTATGGTTATCGTTGCTGACGGCGCAGGCTTGATTAAAAATAAGCTGCTCCGCCTGAAACAAGATGTATCGGAAGAGTTTTTAGACAAACTCAACGGTATTCTGAACGAGAACCTTGCGGGATTGACTCTTTCGGCTATCAATCTGAATCGTATTATTCAGGTGCAGAACGCTGTGGACGGCAATATCGAAATCCTGTCCTCCGTGTTGGAACTGGTGCATGAGGCGATTACGGAAATCGACAGCCGCGAGGTGTTCACCGAGGGCGTAACGAATTTGCTGCGCTTTCCGGAATACAATGACATCAACAAGATTCGGGAGATATTTGAATTCTTTGAGGATAAGCAGGATTTGGGACGTGTGATGGATATTCTTCCGCAGACGCCCGAGCCGGGAACGCGTGTGCTGATTGGAGACGAAAATATTTATCCCGAACTGAAAAATAACAGTGTAATTCTTTCGGCTTACAAAGTAAACGACGAGTTGATGGGAGTCATCGGTTTAGTCGGTCCTGTTCGAATGGACTACGCCAAGATGATTGCCAGTGTAGAATATTTTTCCGGTCAGTTGAGCGAAATGCTTGCCAAGCGACTCAGCGGCGGCTTGCCGGAAGCAAAAGAGGACAAACAAGAGGGGAATGATTCATAGTGGCAAAAGATGAAAAGGAACAGGAAATCATAGAAGAAAACTTAGAGGAAACCGAAGAAAACACGGAAGTGAAAGAAAATGAGGAGACTGTTGAAGTTTCGGACACCATGGAGGAATCTTCGGCAGAGGCTGAATTGCAAGCGCAAATCGACAGTTTAAAAGACCGTCTGGCGCGCAGCGCGGCAGAATTTGATAACTATAAAAAGCGCACTGCTAAGGAAAAGGAAGAATTTTACGCCCATGCGGTATGTGAGACCATGACACAGATTTTGCCGGTGCTGGACAACTTACAGCGTGCGGCAGCGGCGGCGGAAGTTTCCGGCGGAGAGGATATGCTGGAGGGCGTCAAGATGATTCAGCGGCAGTTTGAAGAGGCGTTAGCCGCCATCGGCGTCAGCCCGATTGAAGCGGTCGGTCAGCCGTTTGACCCCGAACTGCACAACGCGGTCATGCGCGATGAGAACGCGGACGCGGACGAAAATACCGTGACCGAGGAATTCATGAAAGGCTATACCTACAAGGGCAAAGTGGTTCGCCATTCCATGGTAAAGGTTGCAAACTAACGCAAAACTGCGTAATCAAAAATAGAGAAAATCAAAGAAAGGAAGATATACATTATGGGAAAAATTATTGGTATTGA
>JAAGKN010000706.1_pt1 | contig 191664 bp, 198 predicted proteins | sample 6206371 | NCBI WGS metagenome assembly JAAGKN01 (sample SAMN11533720, study PRJNA540317) | gut metagenome | isolation source: fecal pellets from male and female animal of same cohort | host: Peromyscus leucopus | place: USA:CA | collected 2017 | reverse complement strand
GGAAGTCCAGGCTCGCATTGAGGAGTTGAAGGTTCAGTACAAGCAGGGGACACTGTGGAATGATACCTCTGTCTGGGGAACTGACCGAACTTCTGCCGATGGATATATTGCTGGGGGCGTCATTCACTCTTATACAAGCAAGGCGATTGGTGGGGGCACCGGCTGTGCTGCCTGGGCGAAGCTGCTGAGTGACCGCATCTTCGGGAATCTTCCTTGGCGTGAGTTTACGGATGCGTATTCGATGCGCTCTGGTGATATCGTTTGGGATAAATCAACTCCCCACTGGATGGTATATCTCAACCCGAGCCCGTACAATTCGAATTATGTGCAAATGTCGGAATCTGGTTCTGAGGCTAACTCGAAGATTAGCTGGAACTCTTATTCAACATCTTTAAAATTTTCGGATGTACAGGATGCTGTCAACACTGGTATCGACAAGCTCTATACTCGGTATCCGGAGGGCAACTGAGGGAAACCTGTTCAGAGGGCATCCTACACGCTTCAAGCGTGTAGGATGCCCTCTTTTGAACATAAGAGGTAAAAAGATGGATACATCGGATAAAAACATGTGCTTGAAATAGAAACTGAAAATGATATACTACTACCATGCGAAACTGTAAATAGGCGCAATGACCGGCACCCAAACGGGAGCCGGTCATTTTTGTTGCCTGCACACATCGGTTCACTGTGTCATCTGCAGGAGGTGAGTGATATACGTCTGATTGCGGGAGGGGCTTGCCGGAGCCCGTAATAACCTACCGGCCACTACGATTTATATAAAGGAGGAATTAAATTGCGAAACTTGAAGCAAAAAGGGAAACGCTGGTTGTCTGGGCTTCTGGCGGTGATTATGTGTATTGGCATGTTGCCAACTATCCCAGGCTTACTTACGACCGCTTCTGCGATTTCAGCTGCTGACGCTCCAGAACAGCTGAAATACTATGCGTGTCCACCCGGAGCCACGGGATTTACAGCAATGAATCCTGCTACCGGCGAACGATACTTGCAGGGCACAGGCATACCAGAAGATATGATTGCGCGTTTTTACGTTTACAAGGACCCTACAACGAATGAGTTGTATCCGACTATGTGCGCAGCTCACGAAAAGGATATAAACTCAAGCGCAACATGGAAGGACCCTATCCCCGTTGAGGAGTTTATGGGGTACAAAGATAAATACCCGGGATGCATTACTCCGATTTATCCGATTTTGTATGCCTCTTTTGCAGGACTGGCCAAATCGGAATATATTGGCGACCAGCTTTCCCAAGAATACACTTTTGACCCAAGTGGAAAACTAAATAACCGCCAATATGTTGACAAAAATCTTGGCAATGGCGCAAATGCAACGGGTGAAAAGTTGAGGCAATGGCTGACAGACCACCAATATAATCCAGGCGATTATTGGGGTTCCATGGAAAAGGGGAACAACTCTTGGACATACCGCATGAGTATGTTTAAGGGGCAGGGAGCTCTCTGGTTGTCTTGCGCTGGTGCCCTTGATGCATCAACTACTGGAGTTTTGTCCGAAAAGGACATCGAGAAGATTGCGGTTCTTGACCTCTGGGAATGGTGGGCTGATTTCGGGCGAAAAGGCGGTTTTGCTTGCTCCGGCGTATGTAATGGAAAAGTCCACGATAAGGCAAATACAAGTGGTTGGTTCCAGGAACATTTGCAGGCAAAAATAAGCGAGATAAAAAGTGTTATCGCCCAATATGAAGCTGGAGCTTATGATAACCAATATACGGCTAGTATGGAACTGTTTGTGTATATGCCGTCAGATGGGAAAAGTCAACCGATGGTCGTTCCTGTATTTAAGCCGAGTGGGTCCCCCGACCCTGTGTATGTTGCCATAAAGAAAATAGACATGAGCGGAAATCCTTTGGCAAATGCGGTATTTAAGGTATATACCGATTCTGCTTGTACGCTTCCGGCAATAAACGCAGACACAAAAGAAGAAATAGTCTTAACGACTGGCCCAGATGGGACGGTCACGAGCGGCCCGATTGAGCAGGGGCAAAACTCCAATACGTATTATGCCTTAGAGATAGAGCCACCTCCTGGATATACAGCTACAAAAAAGAAATTGTCCACCGTCGCAATCAAGCCAGATAACACTAAACCGGATAATCCCGCATGGATTAACGGCCCTGGTGGAGTTAAGAATGGCCCGCCGCCCAAAAAGAGCGTTGTTTACAAGGTAGACCAATTCAATAATGGTATCGGCCCTGCTACGTTCAGCTTCCTGAGCCTGGAGACGGGTGTGGAGCAGCAGGTGGATTGCGATGAAAGCGGCGTTTTGGAACTGCAGTGGGTTGAACCAGACCAGCCAAACTATATTAAACCAGGTGAATATGCGGTCACAGAACTCACACCTCCTCCTGGATGCAAGAAAACGGACGAAGTTAAGAACATCAAGTTCTGGGTCGAAGAAATTGATGGCGCTGATGTCGGTATGCACTCTGGACCTCTAACGTTTGTTAACAGTAGAGGAAAAACCATTATTGTTGAAAAGGCATCAAACGGAGAACCGTTGCCAAACGCCGTATTTGAGATTTATCAAAACGGCGAGTTGCTTGACACCTTTACAACAGGGCCGGACGGAACATATACATACGATGGCCCGGATGGATTGGGGCTTGAGCCAGGCTACTTCTATACTGTTTATGAAGTGGAGCCTCCTGATGGATACTTGCTGCCTACGCGAGAGGAAGACCGCAAGCGGGAAGTATTTATTCCAGAAGGTGACACAGACGCTTCCCCGATTCAGTTCCATTTTGAAAACTACAAATATCCAGACATCAAAATCAGGAAGTGTATAACAGGGACTGAAATTGGGCTGGATGGTGCCGTTTTCGAACTTCGCATTGACGGCGTGGACCTTGGGACAAAGTTCACAAGTGATGGAGGCTGGGTAACAATCCCATATTCCATCTACGGGAAATTCTTGAGTGAAGACAAGGACACAATTTTGTTCAGTGCAAGAGAAATAACCTCTCCATCTGGATATACCCTCGACGATGACAATTGGCAAGAAGTTGTCTATCGCAAGGGGCAAAAGACCGTTGAATTTAAGTTTGAGGACTCGCTTGTCACACCAATCGAAGTCCTAAAACTTGACGCAAATACTGGAAACATCCTTCCTGGTGCCGTCTTCGCCTTGCGTGTTGACGGAAAGGATTGTGGGTCTGTTGGGCCTACAATCGCAGGAAAGGCGTTGATTATCCCGTATGAGCGTTATGGCTACATTTTGGAAGAAAGCGACAAGGACGAATGGGTCTTTGAACTCAAAGAAATCGTCCCCCCAGATGGCTATCTGATTAGCGACAAATCCTGGCATCAGGAAATCGTTAAGCGTGGTGACACCAAGAAGGTGTTCCAGTTCCAGGACCAGAAAATTCCTGAAATCATTATCGCTAAGCGGGATAAGGAGACCGGCGACTATCTGCCTGGCACCACCTTCGAAATCAAAATCGATGGCACCAACTTTGCCACGCAGAAGACCACCGGCGCTGACGGCAAAATCAAGCTGACCTGGGAAGAGTTTGGTTACTACCTCACGGACATTGACAAGGAAGGCAAAGGCTGGACTGTCACCGTGACAGAAATCAAACCTACGACCGGGTACAACAAGGATAAGCAGGAAAGCTCCGGCGACTACACTCAGACGCAAGAACTCAAATGGGGTCAGGACGTCATGGAGTTTGAGTTTGAGGATACGTCCTACCGTAAAATCAAAGTCAAGAAGCTGGACTACGATACCAACTGGCCGTTGATGGGCGCAACCTTCCATATGCAGAGCGTCAAGCTCGACGACAAGGAAGCGCAAGCCTATGATGAGTATCTGGAAACAGATGAAAATGGCTGGGTCACGTTTGAGAACCTGCCCAACGGCACCTATCACCTGACCGAGGAAACGCCTCCTTACGGCTACGAGCCCGAGGTGTGGTGGCCAGATGGCAAAAAGGGCGAATTGACAATCATCGTCACATCCGAGGATGAGCCTATCCGCACCTTCACAGCTAAGAACAAGCCCCTGTCCGGCCTCAAAATCCATAAGGTCGACTCTATCACAAAGCAGCCAATTGCGGGCGTTCTATTCAAGATTACTCCGCTGCCTCCTCTGTCAGGGCAAGCAATCGAGCCGCCTGCAACGGACGCCAATGGTAATGTTATCTTGCAGGACCTGCTTCCGGGCACCTATGAGATTGAAGAAATCTCCTGCCCGAAGCCATACATCTGCTCTCACGAAAAGCAGAGAATTACCATTGACACCAAGCACGACGACTATACCGTCACCTTTGAGAACGTTGCTGAGAGCATGCTCTATATCCTGAAGGAGGATTCCACGACTGGCGAGCCTCTGGCTGGCGCTGTGTTTAACATCCACCTTGCCGATGGCACTTCTATCGGCGATACGGAACCGACTGGCCCGAACGGCTATACTTCTCTGTCCGGCTTGAAGCCCGGCAGCTATGTGGTGAAGGAAGTCAAGGCTCCCGATGGACACATCCTGTCCGACGAGGTCAAGACCTTCACCATCACCGAGGAGGACAACGGCCGCATCATCGTCCTGCGCTTCGCCAATGACTCTAAGTCCGACCTGTGGCTGCGCAAAGTCGACTTTGACACCGGCGTCGGCCTGGAAGGCGCCGTCTTCAAAATCACCAAGGCAGACGGCACCGTTGTCAAAGAGAATGCCACCTCCGACCATGAAGGCTTCATCCAGGTCACCGGCCTGATGCCTGGAACCTACATGGCAACTGAGACGAAGGCTCCTGCGGGCTACATCCTGGACGAAACGCCTCATCCCATCCTGCTGGAGACCGGCAAGACTGAGGTCATCAAAATCCAGAACAAGAAGCCCGGCGGCATTGCCATCCGCAAGGTGGACGCCAAGACCGGTGAGCCTCTGGCCGGCGCCAAGTTCCAGCTGTACGCTATCGACGACACGCCAATCGGTCTGCCAAAGACCTCTGGCAACGACGGCTATGTCCGTTGGGACAGCCTCGACCCCGGTTTCTACACCATTAAGGAAGTAGAGGCCAAGGAGGGCTACGTCCTCGATACTGTGCCCGTCAAACTGGAAGTTGGCGAGTTCCAGACAACTGAGTACGTCTGGAAGAACACCCAGACGACCACCATTACCGTTACCAAGCGTGACGCTGACACCCTGGTGCCCCTGGCTGGCGCCACATTCGGCGTTTACGACCTGAACGGCAAGCTGGTCGATACCCTGGTGACAGACATCAACGGCGTTGCTACTTCCAAGCAGCTGCCTCTGGGTCACTACCGTGTGGTTGAGACCAAGGCTCCTATCGATTACGTGCTCAACACCGAAGAGCAGCTGGTCGAGGTCAAGCCTGACGTCCCTGTCTCTATCGAGTTCACCAACAAGAAAGACCAGGGTCTTATCATCCATAAGTACGACATCATCACCAAAGACCCGTTGCCTGGTGCTTGGTTCGAACTGCAAAAGCTCGACGGCACTGTGGTTCTGGAAGAATTCTCCACGGATGCTTCCGGTACGGTCATCACGTCTGCGGTGCCCGCTGGTGAGTACTATCTGGTTGAGACCAAAGCGCCTACCGGCTACGTCCTGAACGCCGAGAAGATTTTGGTCAAAATTGTGGAAGGCGAAGCCACGGTCGTTAACGTGGACAACGTTCCCGAAACAATCGTTGACATCTTCAAGACGGACTCGGTTACCGGCGACCCAATCCCTGGCGTCGAGTTCGAAATTGCGGACAGCAAGGGTAAAGTCCTCGAATACGTCACTACTCAGAAAGACGGTCATGCTTACTCCCAGGTTTATGAGCCCGGCGAGTACATCGTGAAAGAGGTACAGCCCGCTCCCGGCTATGTGGTTGACAAGTCTGAATACCGTGTCACCATCAAGGCTGGCGAGAATGCGTTCCTGCACATCCAGAACGTGCCCGAGACCGTTATCCACATCACCAAAATCGGCGCAACCAGCAAATCTCCTGTCGCTGGTGCTGTCTTCGAGTTGTATGAGACCTGCGGCGTTGAGCCTTGCATCAAGGTTGGTCAGTACACCACTGACGAATACGGCAAAGCTACAACTGAGCCTCTGGCTCCTGGCATCTACAAATTGAAGGAAATCATTGCGCCTGCCGGCTATGTTCTTGATGAGACCGAGTACGAAGTCTGCGTCAAAGCAGGGGAGTACAACAACATCATCATTGAGAACCAGGAAGCAGCCAAGCTGATTGTCCGTAAAATCGACAGCAAGACCGGCAAGCCCATCGCTGGCGCCGTGTTCAAGCTGGAAACTGCATCTCACAAGCTCATCGGCATGCTGGAGTCTGATGCCAATGGCGAGGCTATCTTCACCGGCCTGACTGCCGGCCACTACCTCGTGACCGAGACCCAGGCACCTCCAGGCTACACCATCAGCAGCCCCAGCGAGCAGAATGTTACTGTCGAGTACGGAAAGGACAATTACTGCGACTTCATCGACGCCGCTAACGGCAGCCTGGTTGTTATCCTCCAGGATAAACACACCGGTGCATACCTCCCCGGCGGCCAGTTCATCATCATCCGTGAAAGCGACCAGACCGTCATTTATGACGGTTCCACCGACATCACCGGCACTATCGTAGTCGGCAACCTGTTGCCCGGCTGGTACATCGTCAAACAGGCATACGCCCCAGACGGTTACACTATGGTCGACATCGAACTGAAGGTGGAAATCCTCGTTGGCACACAGCAGACCATCTACTTCAAAGATGAAACTGCCGGCCTGACCATTGAAAAGGTCGACGCTAAGAACCCGCATCAGACACTTGAAGGCGCACGCTTCCAGGTGATTCGTGAAAGCGACGGCAACGTCATGGGTGAATACGTCACCGATAAGAGCGGTCTCGCTCTGGTCAACGGTCTGGCTCCCGGCCGCTACACCATTTCCGAGCTGGTAGCCCCCGACGGTTACATCAAGATGGAAGAGCCCAAGACCGTTGAGGTCAAGGGCGGGGTCAACACACATGTTACCTTCGAGAACATGCCTCGCACAAGCATTACAGTCAATGTCATCGACCAGGCTACCCGTGTTGGTATCGCTGGCTGTATCGTTGAAGTGTGGCATCAGAACGGCGGCTTGGTCAACAGCTACACCTCTGACAGCACCGGCGTCATTGAGACACAGAAGCTGGAGAATGGTTTCTACGTCTTGAAGCTGGTCAAAGTCGCTGACGGCTACAGCGCCACTATCACTGAGACTACGGTCGAAGTGAAGGACGCTTCCGAGGTGACCTACACCTTCGAGCTTGTGTCTAACGGCGTGTTGAAGGTCATGAGTACCAACAGTGCCGGAACTGCCATTGCGGGTATGAAGTTCACTCTGACCACCTATGATGGCAAGCGTATCGGCTCCTTCACCACTGGCACGAACGGCACCTACACCTTCGCCAGCCTGGCTCCCGGCCAGTATGTTGTGACTGAGGACAAGGCTCCCGATGGCTACAATATCAACACCGAGAACAAGGTTCAGCATATTGAGGTCAAGGCTGGTGGCACCGCTACTGTAACCTTCGCCCACGCTCAAACCTTCGGGCTCCAGATTCGCACGACCTGCCAGCAGACTGGCGCTGCTGTTGCTGGCGTGAAGTACCAAGTCAGCCTGCTTACCGGCGAAGTTGTTGGCGTTTACACAAGTGACGCCGCTGGCATCGCTTTTGCAACCCTGACGCCTGGCTGGTATCAGGTCACTCCTCTTGAGGCTCCTTCTGGCTACACATTCGTCGACACCGCACCTCGCACGATTGAGGTGATGGGCGACAGAATGACCACGATGGACTTCGTTGTGACCCAGCAGTCCTCTATCCGTGTGAAGGTCGTTGATGGTTCCACCAACGCACCTCTTTATGGCGTGCATATCCTGTTGAAGAATGGCACGACCAACATCCAGGAGTACACTACCAACAACGAAGGCTACATCAACCTGAACCAGAGCGTCGTTGCTGGCGGCTACGTCCTGCAAATGATTTCCGCCCCCAATGGCTACATTATTGACAGTGTTCCTAAGAGCATCGATGTGATGAATGCCGAGACCACTGAAATCGTGTGGAAGCTGTACAAGGACGCTGGACAAATCCAGGTCTATGTCACTTCCGCTGACTACAACGAAAACCTCGACCTGCCCGCCGGCACTCCGCTGCAGGGCGCTGTGTTCGAAATCATGAACGCTGACACGTACATCGTAGTTGGCCAGATGATTTCCGACACTTCTGGTATCGCTGCCTCTGCTGGCCTGCCCATCGGCCGTTACACGGTCAAGATGATTTCTGCGCCTGCGTACTACGGCATCAACACCAGCTTCAATCCTGAGGTTCGTCTGAAAGTCAACAACGACGTGGTTCGGGTGGACACCACTGTCAGCAGCGCTTACCTCGATGTCCGCATCAACCAGCAGACCAACACCTCTGTGACAGCCGGAAGCACGATGCGTGTAGACATCACCCGGGCGGATAACGTGTCCGACTCCCGTTTGGACAGCTTCTTTATCCACCTGAAAGTGCCCACCGACGTGGCTCGCATCACCACTTTGGAACCCGGCATCTGGGATGGCGACATCTGGTACTCCATCTCCTACAAGACCAACATGCAGGAATACCGGCTGTTGGCTCCTGACCTGCTGAGTTCCACCAAGTACACCTTCGACTTGAGCACCCAGAGCCTGGGTCTGATGCCCGGCGAGTACGTCACAGACGTTCGCTTCGAGTTTGGCACTGTGCCCTCCAGCTTCAAGCTGCTTGAGAAGACTGTGTACACCATGTATGTCCTGTCCACGGCTCCGACCGGCTACAAGCTCATCAACGACATCGAGATGGGCGGCCTGCACAACGCCGTGAGCATGAGTACCAACAGCAACACCAGCCTGTCCGGGAATGGCAACTCTGCTCTCGCCGGCACCGGCGGTCAAGCTGTCGTCTCTGGCACTTCTGGTCAGTGGGTGACGGACATCAGCAGCTGGTCCACTGCCATCATCGGCAAGAGTTCCGGCTCCCTGCCTAAGACTGGCTATTAAGCCATTCTGAAAGCATCGCAACCCTTAGCGGGGCGGTCAATCGACCGCCCCGCTTCTTTTTAGCTAGAAAAGGCTAATCACTGCTTGCAATCCACATTGCTGGTGGTGATTAGCCTTTTATTCGAACAAAACTGATAAACAAGGAGGACTTTTACATGAGTTCTGTAACAGGAAGAATCAAAGAAATCAAACAACCTCGGGGGGGTATTTAAAGCCCTCTGCGTTTGATATTCAAGAGATAAACGATGGGAAGACACTTTCTGATGAAGAAAATGTGCATGGCTCCATCATAGGTATGTCTGTGGATTATTTAACGAGGGTTCACATGGGTGCTCCCGCCGAAGAAGCATTTGCTATCTCGCTCTATGGTGCAAAGATTGCATCATCTATGGGGCGGACGAACGCAGCAGAAACAGCAGAAGAACTTTTGTGCGGGATAACAGGTTGTGATAATAAATCGATTGTCAATGCCTGCAAATTGGTCACATTTGATGTGTGGCTTAGAGACCCTTTTGCTGCATTACTTGCCAAAACTGCCGAAGATACAAACCCAGATAATAATACAATTAAAAACGTGCGAATTATGGTAGAACGCAGCGCCGCTTTTTGGGATAAATATGGCCCAATTGTAAAAGATGGGTTTACGTTTGAACCAGATGGCTATACAAAAACAGTCGACTCTGGCGATGGGGATTTTTTAACTCGTGATACATTATGGGATTTCAAGGTCACGCGGACAAAACCGACCAGCAAACACACTCTCCAGTTGTTGATGTACTGGGTTATGGGACAACATTCTGGGCAGCATGAGTTTAAAAACATAACTCATCTCGGAATTTTCAATCCACGTATGAATACGATTTACAGGGTGCCTATCTCTAAGGTCGAAGCAAAAACAATAGAAACCATAGAGACAGAAATCATTTGCTATTAACTACATCATGTGAACCCAAAGCGATATTCGCTTTGGGTTAAATTAAACAAATTTTGGAGGCATGTTCATGAGAAAACCGACTGGTATCGAACTGTTTGCTGGCGGCGGCGGCCTGGCTCTTGGCCTACATAAAGCAGGTATCAAGAACCTCCTCCTGGTTGAGTTCAATCACGCCGCCTGTGAGACGCTCCGGCTCAACCGTCCCAAATGGAAGGTGAGGGAAGGAGATATCCATGAGGTAGATTTCACAAATTATAAGGGTAAGGTCGACGTTGTCTCCGGAGGCGCACCTTGTCAATCGTTCTCCTATGCGGGGAAGCGGCTTGGTTTTGGCGACATCCGAGGCACACTGTTCGCAGAGTTTGCCCGGTGTGTCCAGGAAACAGAGCCTAAGATGTTCCTCTTCGAGAACGTCAAAGGGCTGCTCAGCCACGACGACGGTAGAACGTTTGAGACCATCAAAAACACCTTCTCTGAGCTTGGATACACTGTCGAGCATAGGGTGCTTGATGCAAGCCACTACGGGGTAGGGCAGAAGCGGGAGCGGCTCATTATGGTCGGTGTCCGCAACGACTTAGCGGATAAGATACAGTTCCGCTATCCCGCTCCCGACAAGAAGTGTACTACGCTCCGGGATGTACTGAAAGATGTCCCTGACAGCCCATACCAGCCATACAGTGAGAACAAGCGCAAAGTCATGGAGCTTGTGCCGCCGGGCGGCTGTTGGGTCGACCTGCCGGAAGATGTAGCGAAAGCCTATATGAAGAAAAGCTACTACTCTGGCGGCGGAAAGAGGGGAATGGCCAGACGCATCGCCTGGGACGAGCCATGCCTGACGCTGACCACATCGCCATCTCAAAAGCAGACGGAGCGGTGTCATCCAGATGAGACGCGGCCGTTTACGATAAGAGAGAGTGCCCGCATCCAGTCGTTCCCAGATGACTGGGAGTTTGCGGGAACGCTGAGTGAGCAGTACAAGCAAATCGGCAATGCCGTTCCTGTTGAGCTGGCTCGCCGGCTCGGGAAACAAATCGTGAAGGCGCTGCGCAGAGCAGAAGATTGAGAGGCTTCTTATGGCATGGGATTTGACATTCATCTCTGAGCGTGAGTTCGAGGCTCACGTCAGAGAGACGATAAGGCACTACGGTGAGAAGCTGAAACCATGCGATAAGGAGAAGTTTAACAGCAACCTCATCGACCCCATCAAAATGATTTTCGACAAAGCAATCTATGGGGCGTCTTGGGAAGAAATCATAACCAACGAGATATTCCGTCAGAGGGACAAGTCGAACACCAATGAAATCGGCTACTTCCACCAGCGAATGTTTGCCTATATGCCTCACTGCCACGTTCCAGAGAACGGGCGGGATGGTGGATGGGATGTCATTGTCGATGTCCCCAAGGGCTATATTACAGAGGCGGGAAATGTCGTCCACCGCATATATGTGGAGATGAAAAACAAACACAATACGATGAACTCCTCTGCGGCAGGGAAGACCTACATTAAAATGCAGAACCAACTGCTAAAAGACGACGACTGTTGTTGCTTTCTTGTAGAGACCATTGCCAAGTGTTCACAGAACGTTGCATGGGAAACTACGGTAGACAAACAGAAAGTAGGACACTCCCGCATCCGGCGGGTCAGCATGGATAAGTTCTACGCCATCGTGACCGGTGAAGCAGATGCTTTCTTTAAGGTGTGCCTTGCGCTCCCGGGGACAGTACAAAAGGTCTTGGCGGAGCGGGACACTGGGATTGCAACTCCACACGACACCGTTATTGAAGAGATGCGAGCGGATGCCGCAAAGTTCAATAACGGCTCCGAAGACTTCGCTATGGTCATGTCAATGTATATGCTTGGCTTCTCGACCTACAACGGGTTTAGTGCATTAGGGCGCATGCTCAATAATGGCTAATCTTTGTTGAGGGCAGGGGAGAGGAGGTGAACGGAATGCATTTCAGCCTGTATGGGAAAACAGCTATCACGGCTCTCATGGTGGCATTTGCGCTTGGCGTTGCAATCGGGATTTTCATCTCGTCTCGTCGCCACTAACCGCAAACCACAGGACGATATCGGAATATAAAGGTGGAACAAACCAGTAAAAACATGTTCTTGAAATGTAGACAAGAAATGATATACTTATATCGTCCAAGACTGCAAGTATGTCCCATATTTGCCAGTCGCTTCATTTTTCGGGCATAGATAGTCCGGGCAGATAATCCCCGCCCTGGGGAACGCCCGGACTATTTTCATGCTATATTCGGTACAAAATCCTTGCCGGTTCGGCTCACGAAAGGGGGCTATCTATGCTGTAGCGTATCTGCAAAACAAAAACCTATAATGTGCGAGGTTATAGGTTGTGCCTGGGGCAGAGCACCTGGTTCGGGCACAGCAGTAGGCGCCGGCATACGCCCGGCAAGGAGCGAAGAGGGGATACGGCAACTCTTCGCCCTGTATCGCAACCTACACTGTTAAAAAGGAGGTGCGAGTTCATATCAGGAGCCGTGCTGATATGAAGAAGTTCCGATGAAAAAGAACAAACACTTTGCAAGGCGGATTGCCGCCTGCCTGGCAGTCGTTCTTGCTCTTTCTATCCCGACGCACATGATGACCACGGAAGTGCCCATCGAGCAGACAGAGCAGATGATTAACGGGGTGCAAACGCTTACTAAGGTCTTCGAGGTCGAACCCAGTGTTGACCCGGCGACTTTGCAGGAAGACGGACTTGAGCTGAATGGCTACCACTATTCGTTGGCGTCCTTTACAAAGGAGACCTTCGATAAGGAAGTGACCAAGAACATCTCCGACTTCACTCAGGAAGCAGCACTGTCATCCCGTGACGTCTCTGCGGCCAAAGCGGAAGCGTTCACAACGCTGCCGGATACGGTCGAGTATGACCAGGACGGCTACAAGGGCACCCTTATCCGGGATTCCAGCTCCGTCGTGGTCGAAGAGACTGGACGCAGCAAGCAATCCGGAAGCTCTACCAAGACCAAGACCTATGAGTTTGCCTACAACGATGAGAGCCTCATTCCTGGCACTATCACCGTGGACGGCAAGACCTACAATAAGGTCTCTGTGTCATGGATGGAGGGTGGCTACGGCGAGAACTCCGCCATCCCAAGCAGCTATATCGCCACCGTGAAGTATTCCCGCGGCTGGACGCAGTCCGTTGTGGACGGCTATAAGGCTACGGCAACTTATGTCGGCGACGTTACGCTGAAAGAAACCACTATGATTCGTTACAAGGCCGTCTATCATGGCGAGCTTATCGTGACGGATGAAGACCAGCCTGACTCCGCAGTCGGCAAAGCCGTGATGTGGACTGGCCTCGGCCTTGGCACCGCCGCCCTGTGCGGCGCAGGCTTTATGCTGTTGAAGAAGAACAAAGATGGTGCGGTCGTTACCACCGCAACTGTCGAAGCCGACACTTCCAGTCAGCCCTAACAGCGAAAGCCTGACGCAATATTGCGTACCAAACTAACTTAATATATCCCAAAAACCCTTACAGAAAAGGAGGAACAACATGCAAATCTTCAAGAAGCTGGCGTCCATTACCATGGCGACGATGCTGGCCTGCTCCCTTTTCTGCACCCCGGCGAGCGCCCTGGAGTACACCTATGAGAGCGCTGCCCCTGGGCAGACGTTCTACAAGTCTACTGCTGCGGACGCTAACCACATCGCAGACAGCAGCCAAATCGTCATCGGCATGGATGGCACCATCGGCAACAATGTCACCGGCAACCTGAGCATGAGCCCTCTTTCGGCACTGAACCTGCCAGTGGGTGAGTACCCTGACGCTTGGGGCATGTCCACCGATATCGCCATCGCCATGAACTCCGTGTTCCCGAACGAAATCGGGCCCACGACCCAAACTACAATGATTTACCGGCCAACCTTCCTTCCCACAGTGGTGAGCGGTGCGCTGCCGACCGGCGGCAATTACATCGTCGCCGGCTACGTGCGCTAAGGCAGCCGGTACACCCTGAAAAAGGAGGTAAAAACAATGAATTTCCCCAAGAAGATGCCCAATATCAAGAAGCGGTTGGCCGCCCTGTCTATGGCGGCTATGCTGGCGGTGCCTATGCTCGCCACCAGCGCCTTCGCCCTGGAGTACACCTATGAGAGTGACGCTCCCGGCCAGACTTTTTACCAGAGCACTGCCGCCGACGCCAATCACATTGCTGATAGCAGCCAAATCGTGGTCGGCATGGACGGCACCCTGGGCAACAACGTCACCGGGAACCTGAGCTCCAGCCCCCTGTCCGCCCTGGACCTGCCTGTGGGTGAGTACCCTGATGCTTACGGCATGACCACGGATGTGGCTATCGCCATGAACTCCGTGTTCCCCAACGAGATTGGCCCCACCACACAGACCACCAACATCTATAAGCCCACCTTCCTGCCCACCGTCGTGAGCGGCGCCCTGCCCACCGGCGGCAACTATGCTCCTGCTGGCATGGTTGTTGCTACCGGTGTTGGCGGCGTTTATGGCACAACTGCTGTTGTTCCCGCCGGTTCTTCCGGCCTGCTGAGCACAGCTGTTAATGCAGGCGGCGGCAATGGTGTTTACGCTGGCATCGCCACTTCTCTGGTCTCTATGCCGGCCATCACACAGGGCGGCGCTATTGGTCAGCTCTCTATCCCCAGCATCGGGCTGAGCAAGTACGTCTATGAGGGCACCTCTCAGTCCAACATGGCGAAGGGCCTGGCACACTTCGACAACACCTCCGGCTGGCTGGGCAATGTCGCCATTGCCGGTCATAATCGTAACAACAGCAATACCGCCGCTTTCCAGAAGCTGAAAGACGTCAAGGTCGGCGATACGGTCAACTACAAGACCGCCTACGGCACGGCTACCTATGTTGTCTCTGACATCCGTACCGTGGCTACCACCGATACGTCTGGCCTGCTCCAGGACGGCACGAATAAGCTGACGATGTACACCTGCAAGGCGAACCAGCCCGAGGTCAAGCTCTGCGTGACTGCCACTATGGTCGGCACGCAAGCCTAAGACGCTTTTTAGGGGAAGCCTCCTTATTGGCTAAAATCACCTTCCGCTGCTACTGAAAATCAAATCTAAATCGGCGTGGGCAACCACGACCAAATAAATTTATTTTGGAGGAACTCATCATGAATAAGATTCTTCGTAAGACTGGTATTTCTATCGCTGCCATTTGCCTCTTCGGCGCTATGCTGGCGGGTTGCCAGCAGGCCAAGGCTCCTGTGGATGCCTCAACCAATGTTGATGCTTCCAGCTCTACGTCTCAGTCCGAGGGAACAGACCTGCAGGCTTCGGCTCTTGATGTTCGCATTGTGAATGTCGAGGTCTCCGATGCCGAGGAACACGAGCCTCTCGTTCCGATGACCTTTACAGAAGGGGAGCAGGCCGACAACCCGTACTATAAGCGGGCGACGAACGCAGATGGCGTGGGGTGCTTCGTTGTGAAGCGTGCGACCGACGGAGTGGAGGTTTACCTCCCAATGTCTGAGGTTGCGCTGTACATCTCCGATGAGGACACTCCGAACTACTATGAAAAGAAGACTCTGACATTGGACAAGGCTCAGGAAGTGGACGGGGTCGAACAGACCTGGACGGAAACTCAAACCCAATACGAGCTTTGTGTCTCAGCTGTTCTTCCGAGCGAAACGGGTGCCGTTGATGCCCCGGACGCTTCGGTGGAAGCGGAAGGCTGATATCCCCTAAATCCTCTTAGAATCACACACGACTTTTTGAATTCAGGAGGAATGAAATGAAAACTAAGCAAAACAGTTCCCGTGTTCTGGCTGCGTTCCTGTCTCTCGTCATGCTGTTTGCCATGGCCGTCCCCGCTTTCGCCGCAACGACGTCGAGCGAGGCCATGGTTCTGATTTATCAGGACGGCACGCTGATTGATGCGGATGCTCGGAACAGCGATGGGAACAAGGACATTCTGACGGTCGGTGCCCTCGAAGTGGACACCATGACCGTCAACGGCGTGAAGGTTACAAGCGAAGACTGGTCTAAGACCCAGAGCTCCGCCCCCAACCTGAGCGTCAATGGCGCCGATATGTCGGAAGGCTCCTACAAGGTCTATACCGCCAATGTGAACGGCGTCAAAACAGTGCGCATCAGCTGGAGCAACCTGACCACCAATCTGGAGGTTCAGGTCAAGACCAAAGCGCACTCCGACTTCACTGTCAAGGCCGATTGCTCTCCCTCCAACGGCTGCACTTTCGGCGCCGACCAGGTACAATCCATCAACGCCAACGGCACCTATCGTATGGCGTTCACTCCCAAGGCCGCCCAGCTGGAAATCAGCTCCTTTATCATCAAGGCCGGCGGCGAGAGCAAGACCGTTAAGGTTCCTGCTTCTGAGAGTACCTCTGTGATTGTGGCCGGCCAGACCGTCAATGTGGTTCCCACCGGTAAAGGCGCTGTTCGGGTCGATATTATTCATGTGTCTCAGGACACCGAGATTATCGCCCAGGTCAGCAACCTGACCACCAAATACACCCTGAATGTCGATACCAACAACAACTGCAAGAGCGATGTTGAGTACGATATCCTGGACGAAGGCACCACCAAGACCGTCACTCTGACCCCCGACCGGGGTTACAACGTCAGCGACGTTGTCGTGACTGTTAACGGCAAGTCCGAGACCATCAAGTACAACCAGACTTCTGTCAAGCTGAACGGCCAGACCTTTGAGCTGAACCGCAAGCTGGACGGCTCTGCTGTGCTGTCCATCCCTGCCATGAAGGCGGATGTGGACGTGTATGCTCAGGCTGCTAATGATGTCTATGTTATCAGCGTGGACGCCGGCAAGTATGCCATTTCTGAGCAGTCTGGTGTCAAGTACATCAACGCAAACGACCCGTTTGTGCTGACTGTCGAAGCCAAGGACGATGCCTCCCTGATGTCCGTCAAGGTGACCACCGCTGACGGCACCTATTACGCCGACGCTGATGATAACTATCTGGTCGTCAACGGCATCTACAACAAAATCTACACCAGCCGGAACGGCGTCATGACCATCTACTTCTACGACCTCCGTGGCAACATGGAAATCAAAGTGGATGCCCGTGACACTATCCACGATGTGGATATCAGCACCGACTCCCGCATTACATGCGACACCAAGGACACAACTATCGACGATGGCGAAGATATGAAGCTCGTCTTCACTCCTGAGAAGGACTACGACGTTCGGACTATCCGCATTGTCTATGATGGCACGACCTACAAGGTCGACCCCGCCACCAGCTCCTATGTGCGTGTCGACGGTGTGAAGTGGGACGTCAAGACTGATAAGGATGGCGTTGTGACCCTGACCATGAAAGATGTCAAGGCCGATGTTGATGTGTACGCCAGTACCCGGAAGAATGCCTCTACGGATGCCGGCAAGACATACCGCATCAGCAAGAGCACCGATAGCCACAGCAACATTTCCCTGGACGACAACAGCAACACTTACTACTACGGTGAAGAGGTTACTGTTCACGTCTACACTGACCGGAACTACGTCATCAAGAATGTCCGCTTTACCATGAACGGCAAATCCGTTGATGTGGAGCCATTTGATGACAGCTTCACTCTGGACGGCGAGAAGTATTCCATCCATTGGGATACGGACACCGACTTCGAGGTTGACATGGAGGTCTATGGTAATATGACCATCAAGGCTACCTCCATGAAGGGCGATGCTCAGGAGAACAACGGTGCCAAATATAAGGTGACCAACTCCACCGATTCCCGCTCCAGCCTCTCTGTGAAGCCTAACTCTTCCAAGTACGCTCCTGGCCAGTCTATCGCTATGGACGTCAAGGTGGATTCTAAGAACTACGTCTTCAAAAACATCCGCCTGACGATGAACGGCAAGGCTGTTACAGTTGAGCCCTTCACATCTTCTGTCAACCTGGACGGTCAGACTGTCGTCATTTCCTGGACTTCCAACCGGGTATGTGAAATCAGTCTGAACATGAACAACAACCTGACGGTTTCCACCACGACCGTTCGCGGCGACGAGAAGAAGCCTGACATCACTACCATCCCGCCCACGCCCGGCATCATCACGACTGCCCATAACGCCTACATGTCCGGCTATCCCGGCAACGTGTTTGGCCCAGCTGACAGTATGACCCGGGCACAGGCTGTCACCATCGTGTGCCGCCTGTACAAGAATGGTGTGAACTTTAATGATTACGCCAACTATGCTTCCTTCAATGATGTACCCGCTAACCAGTGGTATTCCGGCTTTGTTGGCTATGCCAAGGCTGCCGGCCTGCTGGATGTCCTGGTAGGCTCCAGCGCCGAGTTCAAGCCCTCTCAGAACATCACCCGTGCCGAGCTGCTGGCTTTGCTGTGTGAGTTCTCTGGCACCAACGTCGCCGCTGTCGACACCGCCGCTAAGTTCAGCGACGTGCCTTCTTCTCACTGGGCTATCAAGTACATCAACTACGCTTCTGAGCGTGGTTGGGTCGCCGGTATCGGCGGCGGCCTGTTCCAGCCTGACCGTAATGTGAGCCGTGCTGAGGTTTGCGCTATGGTCAACCGGATTACCGGCCGCATCCCTGGTGGCGCTTACGCCATCTACACCACAAGTTTCTCTGATGTGCAGCCTTCCCACTGGGCATACGCTGACATCATGGAAGCGTCCAACTCTCACGTCATCACTGGCGTCCAGAATGGCGTTGAGATTTGGGCTTATTGATACCTCGCACTAGCAAATACCCTCGCAACGGCGGGGTGCCCTAGTGGCATCCCGCCAGCCTCCTTCCCAAGGCAGGTTTTAACAGCAAAAATATTGAGATAGTTTGGTACACCATCGACAATAGCATTTCGCTGGATGACATGCGGTAGGGGAGGGGAGAAGCAAGCCTCTGGCTTGTAACCTACCATACTTTATACAGGTAAAGGAGGAACTAAAACATGAGAAACCTCAAACGGTTGACCAGCATGATGCTGGCTGTCGTGATGATGCTCGGCCTCTTTATCGTCCCGTCCTCGGCGGCAACTACGCCTGCCTATGGCGGTGATAAGAAAGGCAACATTACGGCCACCATCACCACGCCATCCGGGGCATTGGTCAACGGCGTGAAAGTTCAGCTGGAAGACCTGACGGCCGGCCGGTACCAGACCTACGAGACAAAGACGACCAGTGCAGGCAAATGTACGTGGACGAACCTTTCTTCCGGTCAGTACCGTGTGACCATCACTTCCGTCCCCGATGACTACAAAATCAACGCCAATTCCTATACGCTGTGGCTGGACACTGCCGCAGATGCCAGCCGGGATGCGCCTCTGACCATCCTGGAGAAAGCCGCTCTTTACATCTACCGCTTCGACCCCAACCCCAACACAGGCTACAAGGGTCTGCAGGGTGCCGAGTTCAAAGTCGTTGACTCCAACGACAAGACCGTCGCCTCCGGTGCGACCAACAAGGACGGCTACTTCATCGTTCCCCATCTGCCCGACGGTAACTACCGGGTCATCGAGACCAAGGCTCCCGCCGGCTATCAGACTGAGGGTCAGGAACGCACTGTGACTATCGCCACCAACGGCCAGGGCGCTAAGGAGCCCTATGTGGTCGAGTTCTGTGGCGCTAAGAAGGCTTCCATCACCATCGTGTGTCGTGATTCTTCTACCCTGCAGGGCATCGCCAACACCGTGTGGACTATTCAGGAAACCGGTCATGGCGCCGCTCAAGGCACTAGCTTCACCAACCTGAAAACCAACGAGTCCGGCATCGCTTTCGTTGATGGCCTGGAACCTGGCACTTACATCATTCAGCAGACTGCCGTTGCTGACGGCTACATGCAGAAGCTGGCCACCGCCACTGTGGAAATCCGCTATGGCGACCAGCACGTTGTGGAGACCCTCTACAACACCCCTCTGGGCACCATTACTGTGGTTGCCGAGGACACCGTCAAGGGCACTGCTCTTCCCGGCACCAAGTTCTCCCTGTATGACAGCAATAACAAGCTGATTCAGGGTCCCATTTCCGCCAACACTGATGGCACCGTCACCTTCACCAAGGTGCCCGATGGCAACTACAATGTCGTGGCAACTGCTCCCGATGGCTTCACCATGGATGTGACCAGCATGTTCACTTCCGTGCTGGGCGGCCAGGACCAGCGTGTGTTCTTCACCGCTACTGAGAAGGGCACCATCAAGATTGCCAGCATCGACGCTTCCACCCCCACCGTGTTCATGCCTGGTACATCTTTCAAGATTTACCGCATGGACGGCACTCTGGTCGCTGACAATGTGACGACCGGTTCTGACGGCACCGTGACCGTTACCAGCCTTGATAACGGCTACTACATCATCGAGCAGACCTCCGTGCCCAACGGCTATGTGGTCGCCTCTGCGACCAAGACCGTTCTGGTCACCGCTGGCAAAATCACCAACGTCAACTTCTACAACCGCATGAAGCCCTACATCACCGTTCAGACCGTGATTAAGGACACCAGCACCCCCATTGCCGGCAGCACCGTCGTTCTGGTGAATGCCCAGGGTCAGGAAGTCCGTCGTGGCTCCACCGACAGCAACGGCGAGTACACTTTCGAAGACCTGGAGCCCGGCACATACACCGTGCGTTACAATGACGCTCCTAACGGCTATACCGTTGAGGTCGCCTCCCAGACCGTCGTTGTGACTACCACAAAGGGCGCTTACGCCCGGCTGACTGCCACCCGCCACAGCGCCATCGTTATCTCCAAGCTGGACAGCCAGACTTCTGCTCCGCTGGCCGGTGCCACCTTCCTGGTGCGTGATAACCTCGGCAAGACCGTCGCCCGTGTCACCACTGACCAGACTGGTACTGCCGCCACTGAGACGCTGGCTCCTGGCACCTATACCATCCACGAGATGTTCGCTCCTGAGCATTATGTGCCTCTGACCGAGTTCCGCACCACCACCGTGAAGAACAACGTCACCACGCAGGAAGTGTTCACCAACACCCAGAAGACCAACATTGTTGTGTACGCCTATGATAAGAGCGGCGAGCCTCTGGCTAACGTGCCTTACATCATCTATCGTGCTGACGACGGTCAGGAAGTTGGTCACATCATCACCAACAACTCCGGCGTGGCCGTTTCTGAGGAACTGGCTCCCGGTCTGTACATCGTGACCGAGACCACTATCCCCAGCGACTACACTCTGGTCAATCCCACTCAGTCCCACATCATCCTGAGCGCCGGCGAGCCCACTTACGTGCGCTTTGTCCACGTTCCTAAGTCCGTCATCAAGATGGAGACCGTTGATGTGAAGACTGGCACTCCCATCACCGGCGCTATCTACCAGATTACTGCCGCCGACGGCAGCTTCGAGGCCAACTATGCAACCGATGAGAACGGCGAGGCTTACACCCCTGTGCTGGCTCCCGGCCGTTACTATGTGAAGCAAATCGTTGCCCCCGATGGCTATCTGCTGAATACCACGACCCAGACTATCACCGTCCTGAAAGACCAGGTGAACCTGGCTAAGTTCTTCAACAAGCAGATTTCCCGCATCGTCATCCAGAGTGTCGTCCAGGGCTCCGAGCTCGGCCTGGCCGGCTGCACTTTCTCCATTGAGGATTCTCAGGGCAAGGAAGTGTTCCACGGCACCACAGACGATACCGGCTGGCTGACTACCGGCGAACTGAAGCCCGGCAACTACACCGTCAAGCAGATTGCTGGTCCTGACGGCTACGACATCGTGCAGCGTGAGCGCACTGTCGAGGTCACTCTTGACAATGCTACCACTGTTAAGTTCGAGTCCACCGCCCACACCACAATCGTTATCCAGCTGACTGACCGTGCCGAGCCTCTCAAGGGCATCGAAGGTGCGACCTTCCAGATTGAGACCATTGACGGCAACTTCATCGAAGAGCTGGTCACCGATGCCTCTGGTAAGGCCATCTCCAAGCCTCTGACCCCAGGCCAGTATGCTGTCCATCAGACTTCCACTGCCGCTGGCTACATTCTTGACCAGACCTATCAGTGGGCTACTCTGCGGCAGAACTTCGTCTCCAAGCTGGAGTTCACCAACGCTAAGGTTTCCGGCCTGATTATCCAGACCTTGACTGAGGCTGACCACAAGGGTATCGCTGGCGCTACCTATGAGGTCTACCATGAGAATGGCAAGCTGGTCGGCACCTACACCAGCGACGCCTCCGGCATCATCGATGTTGGCGCTCTGCCCACCGATATGTATCTCATCAAAGAAGTTAAGGTGCCCGATGGCTACACCACTCGTACCCTGACCCAGAAGGTCGAGGTTACCAAGGATGAGTCCACCACTATTAACTTCTATCACACCAGCGAAGCCATCCTGACGGTCAACCTGCGGGATGCCGACAGCCAGCAGGGTCTGGCAAAGGCCATCTTCCGTGTGTTCGCCGCCAACGGCAACCAGGTCGGCGAGTACACCACTGACAGCAACGGTCGTTTCGTCGTGGCCACTCTGCCCGCCGGCACCTATACCGTCGAGATGATTACCGCTCCTGACGGCTACAATCTGGACACCACGCCTCACTATGTGGTCGTGAAAGACAATGTGGCTGTTGTTCTGGACCTGACCCTGTCCAAGAACCTGGGGCTCCAGATTCGGAACACCTGCGAACAGACCAATGCTCCTATCGCTGGCAACACCTTCAAAATCACTACCTACAACGGCACTCTGGTCAACTACTACACCACCAACGATATCGGCCGCATCAACGTCGAGTTGAAGCCTGGCACCTATACCGTGACCCAGACCCAAGTCGTGGATGGCTACATCCGCAACGAGGAAATCTGGAATGTGGAAATCAAGGCCGGCCAGACCACCGTTCTGGAAGTGCAGAACAAGATGACCTCCACCATTTCCGTCAAGGTCGTTGATAGCGCCACCAACGTCGGCGTGTACAACGTGACCGTGGAAATCAAGGACGACAAGAACAACTACGTTGGCAAGTTCACCACCGACAACGAAGGTAAGATTGAGCTGCCTGATGTCATCAAGGCTGGCAAGTACAAGGTGACCATCATCAACGTGCCCAACACCTACGTACTCGACAGCATCCCCAAGAGCTTCGAAGTCAAGGTTGGCGAGACCACGGAAATCGTTCTGAAAATTGACGGTCATAAGGGTCAAGTGACCATCGTCACCTACGCTGGTGAGGATAGCGTGATGATGCAGATTCGCAAGAACACCAAGATTGCGGGCGCTGTGTACACCATCACCGACCAGACCGGCAAGGTCATTACCACAATCACTGGCGACGGTAACGGCGAGGCTCACAGCGGCGCACTGCCCATCGGCACCTACTTCATCCAGCAGGTCGCAGCCCCCAACGGCTTCCAGCTCAATAACACGAAGCTGACCATCAATGTCACTTCTGTTAACGACAACCTGCGTGTGGAAGTGTTCAACAAGGCCGCCTTCTACAACATGAAGGTCGCTGTCCACGGCCAGACCACCGCTGTTGCCGGCGGCATCGTGAAGTACTACTTCACCGACATCGCCAACAACAGCTCCAGCGCCATGGACAACTTCTACATCCACATCAGAGTGCCCGCCGACTGCATGCGTGCAAGCACCTTCACCACCGGCACGTTCAACTTCTCTACGTACTACAACATCGAGTACAAGACGAATATGAACGATTGGCGCACCCTGGCTCAGGGCTGCAACAGCAAGAGCGTCTACAACTACGACCTGAGCACCATGTCTATGGGCCTTGCTTACAACGAGTATGTGACGGATGTCCGTATGGTCTTCCCGAACGTTATCGCTGGCTTCAAGGTCACCATGGCGCCCACTCTGTACTGTGGCGTTCTGGCTACCGTGCCCACCGGCTATCAGGCCGTTGTCCGTGCTGAGGTTGGCGGTCAGACTGCTGCTTCCGGTGCTTGGACTTCCGGCGGCTTCACCACTGGTGCCAACGGCATCAATGGTTACCCCAACGGCAGCAATGCCGGTAGCTGGAACACCGGCGCGGGCTCTTTCACCACCTACATCTACGGCACCTATATTCCTGGCACTCTTCCCAAGACCGGCTATTAAGCCGTCTTGAGTTAGGCTAGGAACCCTGACACATGCGCAGGGGCGGGAGATTACTCCCGCCCCTGCGCTATTGTCGCTTTAGGCAAAATTTTTCATTGAAAACTCCGAAAAGAGGTATACTCATGCTCAATATGCTTTCTCTATTCTCCGGTTGCGGCGGGATGGATATCGGGTTTGAGGGAGGCTTTTCCTGTTTACGTCGTTCAATCAATATGACACAACATCCCGACTGGGTCGTTAGAGAAGATGGAGCGTGGGTCACCGTAAAGGAAACTGGGTTCCGAACTGTCTTCGCTAACGATATTCGGGCAGATGCCAAGGCGGCGTGGTGTTCCTATTTCTCTAATCACATGAACAACCCTGGAGCTGTGTATCGCCTTGATAGCATTGTAGACCTTGTGAAGCATGCAAGGGCAGGGGAGAGGCCGTTCCCAGTCGAGGTTGACATTGTCACGGGAGGTTTCCCATGTCAAGATTTCTCCGTGTCTGGGCTCCGAAATGGCTTTAATTCCCGTAAGGGACATGACGGGAAAATGCTTGAGCCGAATACACCATCTATCGAAAACCGTGGGCAACTTTATATGTGGATGCGAGACGTTATCTCTCTTACGAAACCAAAGGTGTTTGTTGCTGAAAATGTTAAGGGGCTAACTAATCTAGGCGACGTAAAGGAAATCATTGAACACGATTTTGCAAACGCTGCTGAGGGTGGGTACATTGTGGTTCCGGCAAAGGTGCTTCATGCCGCTGACTATGGCGTTCCTCAATCAAGGGAAAGGGTAATTTTTCTTGGCTTCAAAAGGGCGGCGCTGACAAAAGTAGCGGCGGATGGATTGTCTTCTATGGTTATTCCACCGCAATTCGACCCGTATCCCGCTCCTACGCACGCCTACACTGTTCCAATGATGGATGGGATGGAACGACCCGTCTCATGTGAAGAAGCCCTCTCAGGGCTTCCAGAGCCTAAACAGAGCCATGATGTTGCGCAGCAGAGCTTTTCAAAAGCAAAATATCTTGGTAGGGGAAAACAAGGACAAACAGAAATCAAACTTGGGGATATTGGCCCTACAATTCGGTCGGAACATCATGGGAATATTGAGTACCGCAGACTAGCTCTTGAGCATGGGGGAGAACATCTTTCTGAGCTGAAACAAGGACTGCCTGAACGACGTCTGACGGTTCGGGAATGTGCTCGTATTCAAACATTTCCAGACGATTACCAATTCATTTTGCCTAAAACCGCTGAACATGTAGCTGTATCTGCTAGTTCTGCCTACAAAATCATCGGGAACGCCGTCCCCTGCGTTCTCGCATATAACATCGCAATGAGGTTGCGAGAAAATTGGGGACAGTATTTCGGAAACTCCTAGAAGAAGTTCTTGCTATTCACTTCAAAAACCTGTAAAATAAGTAAAGGCAAGCCATTTCATTCATTTATAACATGGCAACAAGGAGGCCAAAACCATGACTGTCAAAACACCAAAATCTTCGCTCAAGAAAATCCTGACCATGGCACTTTCTGCCGCTTTGGCGCTGTCCTGCATGTGCGCTCCAGCCTTTGCCGACGGACAAAGGTTTACCGATGTCGCTCCGGGCACATGGTATTACACATCCGTCGAAAAGGCCGCCGAAATGGGTTTCGTTTCCGGCACATCCAGTACAACGTTTTCGCCAGACTCTCAGGTGACCAACGCCCAGATGATGACCATGATTACAAGAGCCTTCTACAAGAAGTCTGTGGATGCCGCTGTGCAGTATAACGATGGTGGCTCTTGGTGGATGCCATATGCTGAGACGGCTTACATCAAAGGCATCCTTAAGGGGATGACCGTTCTTACGTCCCGCGATTCTGAGACGGCACAGTGGGATACAACCGTTGATGCTGGTATGAACCGGTATGACATGGCACAAATCCTGTACAACGTGATGTCTACGGAGACGACGAAGACGCCTTCTGGGGCAGAAATCGAAGCTGCTAAATCGAAAATTGGCGACTGGGCATCCGTCCCCGCTGGATACCAGCAGGCTGTCGCTGCTTGCTATGCGGCTGGACTTCTTTCTGGCGTCGACTCCAATGGCACGTTTAACGGGAATTCTGTTATGACCCGGGCACAAGCTGCCGTTGTTATGTGCCGCCTCTGCGAATGAGAAAACTATCTCGGCGAGCATTTCGGCAAATGTCGAGATGCTCGCCGTTTTTTTTGCGAAAACCCTAAATAAAAACGTGGATGAATAGGATAAAAATATGTTCTTGTAATAGAACCGAAACATGATATACTATTAACATCCAAAATTATAAATAGGCGTTTCGCTTAATTTCAGACATGCGGGCTGGTATCCATTTATGGGTGCCAGCCCTTTGTTATACTCTAAAATCAATATGAAAGCGAGTGAAGTCAAGTGAGAAAGTTCTATTGTGACATCTGCGGCGCTCCGCTGTCAGAGGAACGAGTAAACGCAATCCTTGACCGGCAAGAGGCTTCGCTATGTGAAGAACATATGAAGCCTGAACGGTCGGCAGCGGAAGCGGCGTGCCCATCTGTGCGAGACCTGTGCGAAGGATGCGAAGCCGCCGGCAGAAACATCGACGTCGAAAGTATGGTTCTGGCTGAATGGGGACGCCTCATACGCCGATACGGTGAAAAGAAGGCAGGAACACGCCGCACCAGGAAAGTAAAAGGGGAAGGGGAGCCTAAACCAAAGACCGGGAGGCCCGCAAAGGAACAGCCCCCAGAACCGCCAACCCAGCAAACGGGAGCCGATGACAACGCCCAAGCTGGACGAACGGTGACGCAAACGCCGTTGTCCATCAGCGCCGATTCTGCGGCCAAGCAAGGGCCTGGCAGTCACTGGGCCAAGAAAAAGTACATCCATACTCAGCTGATGATGTATCGGAAGCAGACAGGGCTTGGAACGCTTCCCAAACTGGCTGAATTGTCCGGCGTTTCCACGGAAACCATCCGTCAGATGATTGAATCGGCGCCAGTTCCTATTGAACAGTGGCGCATGCTGGGCGGAGCTCTCGATAAACTCGGTATCATTCCTCCCGACGCTGGGCAAGCGCAGTAAGCAAGGGGGAAGCGAGTTCTATGATGTCCAAAATATCCAAGAAGGGCGCAATACTGCTCGCTATCAGTGTTGCGTGTTGTGCCGCAATCGTGCTTGTGCCACCAACGTGGAGCTCTGCATTGACATATCCAGGGTTCATGGATGTGGAGCAAGGAGCATGGTATGCCGAATCAGTCTCTGCGGTCAACGCCGCTGGGTATATGCCATACGGGTACGGCGGCAAGTTTGAGCCTTCTAAACCAGCAACAACGGGAGAGCTTGCGTACCTTATCCTGAAATGCGACCAAACATGGGTTCGGACTGCTACAAAGGATGAAGCCGTTTCCGCTCCTTACCTCGAAGAAATTTCAAGGCGGGTAGGGGAGACAGTTGAAGACGGGGAATTGACCCGGATGCAGGCCGTTAAGATGATTTGCAAAGCCCTGGATTTGCCGACGACAACAAGTCTTGGCAGTCCGTTTGAGGATACGCAAGACCCGTGTGTCGTAACAGCATACGAGGCTGGTCTCATTGGTGGTGTCCGGCGGGACGGGCTCTCCTATTTCGATGGAGAGGAGCCTATGACGAGAGCCCAAGTGATTGTCATAGGGCGGAAGTTGATGGATTTGTGTGCGCTTCAAGAAGTGGCGCCAACCGAAGACAGCTTCAAGAGCAAGCTGTACGACGACATCTCTAATATCGGGCTGTGTCTCGACCCTGCGACTCCCGCTCCAGTTGAGCCAAAAACTGTTCAGGATTTTCGTCAAGCGTTGCAGTACATGATGGTCAACGGGCTTGCAGAGTGTTCATTTGACTACCAAAACGCAGACTACGAAACATTGAAAGCTGAAACAGTTGATACGCTGACAAAGGCGATGCGGTCTATACGTTACGAAAGGTCTGAGTACTTTTCTTACTTTTTGAAAGCGTCTGTTGGGACGAGACGAAATGCAGATGGCAGTTGTACCGTTACTATCAAGCTGTCTACGCCTGAGTATACCGTTGATACGCTTCTGAATTATCGGGAAGCCGCTTTTAAAGCAGCCTACTCAAACCTTCAAAATCTCTATGACACAGGCAAACTGAAAGTAGGTATGACGGAAACGGAACGGGCAAAAGTCATCACGGAGTTCGTGTCCAATACCACCCAATATAAGGACAATGAAGACCGTCTTGACCATACCGCATGGTCTGTTTTCAACCAAAAGACTGGGGTCTGTGACGGCTATTCTTCTGCTCTCCAGCTTATGCTCAGCCTGGACAACATCCGGTGCTGGGGGCAATATGGACGAGTGAGGGAAGTCGATAAGGCCCATCAGTGGGTCATCGCAGAACTTGATGGGAAGACGCTTGGGATTGACCCAACCCTTTACTCTGCAAAAACACCAAAGTATTTCGGGATGGATGAAAATACCATCAATAAAACATATCTGGTCGTTCACTAAACTTCTGGACTCTCCACTGGCTCGCATGGTATAATATTTCTAATCTTCCTGGTTTTGGGTTGTTACGCCCTGCTCCAGGGCGTATGCGTTGCCTTAGGGAGACCAAAAGCGAAAACAATCCAAAGAAAGGAGTGATGAGAGGTGTTTTGCCCAAACTGTGGTCTACAACAGCCAGATGCCACAAAGTTCTGCCAGCGGTGCGGGACGGACTTGACGAAAAAGCGCAGTCAGTACGAGGAGATTTCGGCCGGCGCTACACCTGATTACGTCGCCCCGACTGTCGAGGAAGTTGATGAGACAACCGAGGGTGAAGAAATCCTTGAAGTCGAAGAGGAGGAGGATTTCGACACTGAGGATGATTCTTCCGAAGATACGGAAGATGATGGCGATGAATACGATGAGTGGGATGACGGGGAAGATGAGGAACCCGAAGAGGGCTATCAACCACCCTTAGAAGAAGCTCCTGCCCCTGCGATGGAGAACGTACCCCTGCAATACCCATATCCCACCGGGCAGCCAATACCTCCTATGTATCAAGCCCCCGCTGAACCGCAACGTCTCATCATTACGCAAAAGCCAAAGCGGTTAGCTTTACCGAATCTGTTTTTGCGGCGGCTCATCTGTTTCCCCACATTTATTGGATGCCTTGGCCTGGGTGCATTCAGCTTCATTTCCACCTATGAGGAAATCGTGGAGTGCATTGATAAGTTCAAAGAACCGAGTTTTGGGTGGGCGACTCTTGCCGTGATGGTCATCATTGTGGGGCTTGGGGCACTTCAATCCCTCATCGGCATGGGGACAATTTACAGCAGTTCTGCGTTGACTTGCGCCTTTCTCATGAGCGCCATCTGCGCCTTTGCTGGGCTGAACTACATGCCTGGCACATGGAAAGAGCGGTTGCTTGTATTTTGCATTTTTGCGTTCTGTGCCTTTATTGAGGCAATATCCGCAATTGGCCCTATAGAGAAAAAACCAAAGAAGCAAAAGCAACCTGAGGTGAAACCCGAGAAACCGGCACGGCAACAGGCGAAAACCACCTCTAAAACTTCAAGGTCAGGAACTTCTAAGAGCGGTGCCAAGAAGAGCAGTGGGACATCTAAACCCAAAAGCTCCGCTAAGGCAAAGCCCGGTTCTTCATCTGGCAAGAAGAAATCCACGAAGGACTAACAAAACGCAGGCAATCCCTACATCGTTGGCATCATAGCTTTTAAAAGCTGTGCCCAAAATATTTTACTCTAACAAAGGAGTCGAAAAACAATGAGTATTCTTTCCCGTTTTGGTGACATCATGTCCTCAAACATCAACGCCCTGCTGGACAAGGCGGAGGACCCGGAGAAGATGATTGACCAGTATCTGCGGAAGGCGAGCGAAAACCTGGCGCAGGTGAAGCAGGAGACCGCCGGCGTGATGGCTGAGGAACAGCGGTGCAAGCGGCTGTTGGATGAGGCTCAGGCCATGGTCGACAAGTATGATGGCCTGGCGCGGAAGGCTCTGCAGGCCGGCAATGAAGGCGATGCCCGGGTGTTCCTGGAGAAGAAACAGGCGAATATGGCTGCTTTGACCACCGCCCAGAATACATACAATGCGGCCGCCGCCAACTCCGCCAAAATGAAGCAGATGCACGACCATCTGGTCAACGAGATTAACGACCTGAAAGCCCGCCGCAACAATGTGAAGGCGACCATGGCCGTTGCTCGCACCCAGGAGAAGGTCAACAAGGCTAATGCCGCCTTTGACGGTGCCAGCGGTGCCATGGCTGGCTTCGCCCGGATGGAGGAGAAGGCTCAGCAGATGTTGGATGCGTCTACTGCCCGTGCGGAACTGGATGCTGCTCCTACCGACCCTGCGGCCGAGCTTGCCGCAAAGTATGAAGCCGGTGGAGCTGCCGATGTCGATGCCGCTCTGGCCGCAATGAAGGCCGAAATGGGGATGGGTTAAGATGGGGCGCGGTGGAGGTAGCGGTGGCAGCAGCCACCGCAGTTCCGGCGGGTCTTCCCACAGCAGCTCCCGCTCCTCTGGTGGACGTATGGCGTCCAGTGGACGTGGCGGTAGCAGCTTTTCCTCTGGCCGAGGAGGCGGGTTTAGCTCCAGTTCGAGCTATCGACCACGCCCTTCTTACCGACCAGCTCCGCCCCCGCCTCGCATGGGCGGCTATTATGGGCGGCCTGGGTATCCGCCTCCGATGCCAAGACATCGGGTCGGTTGTCTCCCCCAAATCTTCTCGTTTGTTATCACTGCGTTTATCCTGATTATGGTGCTCGCCATGTTTGCTGGCGGCGGGAGCGGGAATATCACCAAGTCCACAGTCGCCAGAGAGCCGCTGGAAAAAGGCTCCGTTGTGACAACAGACTACTACACAGATGAACTCGGGTGGATTAAGAGCGGGACGAAGCTGAAAAAGGGAATGAAAGAGTTCTTCTCTGAAACAGGCGTTCAGCCCTATCTCTATATCACGGATACAGTCAATGGTACGACCAGTCCATCCTCTTATGATATGGAGGCGTATGCCGCTGAGTTGTACGATGAACTGTTTGAGGATGAGGGGCATTTCCTGCTTCTATTCCATGAGTACAACTCAAACAGCCAGTACAGCATGTGGTACACATGTGGGGCGCAGGCAAAGACCGTCATGGATAGCGAAGCCTGCGATATCCTGATGGACTATGTGGATAAGTACTACTATTCCGACCTAAGCGAAGATGAATTGTTCTCCAAGGCGTTCGATGAAGCGGCTGACCGCATCATGACAGTCACAAAGTCTCCGCTTCCCACCATTATCATCGCAATTGTTGCGCTGATTGGCTTGGTTATTGCCTTTAACTGGTGGAAGAAAGCCAAGGAACAACGGAATAGGGAAGCGGAAGACACCGAGCGCATCCTGAACGCAGACCTGCATACGATAGGTGGTTCCGGCTCCAGCGACACAAGCGACCTAGAGGACAAATACCGAGACCCATAACTGAAAACACACGAAAGGAGCGGGCTGGTAGAGCCCAGCCCGCACTTCTGAAAACATGAAGACGATAAATTCCAACAGTTCGTGGAAACAAGCTCGCAAACTTGCGGTTACTGCTGTATTCTCTCTGGTTTTGGTGGGCGGCGTGGTTGGTGGACAAATAGCCATCTCTGATACGCCGGCGAGTGAAACCACGGCGTTTGTGTCTGAACCGCCAGTCGAAAAACAAAAGGCTAAACCGACCTTGGAAGACCTTGCTGTGCGGCAAGAGCTTCTTCGGATGGGAGTTAATCTCCAGGGATGGTCTGGCATCGGGCGTTATATCCGCCCAGCAATCAAATATTGATTCTGAGGTAGGGGAAGGCGGGAGAACAGCTCGCCTTCCTCTGTATTTATGGAGGTGAAGGCGATGGGTCTTCTACACTTTTCGTTCAAGCTATCGACTTGGGCATTCGTATTAGCTCTCGTCGCATTCGCAATCCTTTTGGGAGCAACGCTCCTGAAACACATTATCCCCAACGACGGAGAAGGAGACCTTGTGGAGATATCCGAAGGAGCCTTTTCCATTGCAAAATGGGGAGCATTCTTCACGTTCCTGATTTTCTTTATCCTGATGGTTATTACTGGCCTTGCGGAATACGTCACACAAGGCCAGGTAACAGACCCAGTGGTGAGCGGTTGTATCAACTTCATTATGTGGGTAGCTGATAAAATCGAGCTTCTTCGGGATAAGGCGTTTGGAACGAAATTCCAGTTCGACCCGGAAGTTGGCGGTATGGCAAGTAGCTCATCCGTCCAACCGCCGGTCATGTGAGGTGAATTCAAATCATGATTAAAATAGGCGATATGGTGGAATGTGAGCCAACCGTCAAGGTGCAGGGTGGCCCAAGACGTGCGAAAGTGGTCTACATCCACCCGCTGGGGCGCTTCTACGAAGTGGAGTTCTCATGCCGAGGCGGAGCAACATTCCGGGAAACACAGGAATTTACCCCGGAGCAAAAGGAGGAGGCATACCAACTTGGCATCTTCCCACGCCCGGTTGAAGAAATCCTATATGACCCAAGGGAGAAGCGAAAACAGCAGCAGGCTCAAGAGTGGCGCCTGAAACATCGACCAGTGGAGGACCCAGACTATGACGACGATGAAGACGACATCAGCACAATCATGGCGATGGCTTAAAGCCATCTTTGCCGCCTCCCTCATAGTCCTTATGATTTCTCTGCTTGCCGGTTGCGGCGGAGGGAAAGAGAAGGAATGCAAACATGAATGGGCAGCGGCTACTTGCACAGAAGCTGCGACCTGCTCCAAGTGTGGTGAGACTCAGGGCTCTCCGTTGGGTCATACCTACACAGGCCGGTCTTGTACCGGCGTTGATAAGTGCATCACCTGTGGCTCCATCGTGCCTTCTTCTGGGCATTCGTGGGTCGATGCTACTTGCTCGGAGCCGAAAACCTGTTCCAAGTGCAATACGACAGAGGGTGACCCGCTCGGTCATGATATGGTCAATGGCATCTGTACTCGTTGCGGCGATTTCGGCGAGCAGGTTTTCAACCCTCTGAGTGGGAACGGGACTGGGAATGGTGAAGTCAAGGATATCATTCTTGGCTATGATTACTATGCCCTGCATCTGACCCACAATGGTTCTGACCTGTTTGAGGTCAAGATGACCGACGCTACCGGCGCAACAGCTATCCTCGCACACAAGAAAGGTGCATACGACGGCACCGTTCTGATGTATGGCGCCAGCCCACTGTCGTTCGAAATTACAGCCAACGGAGACTGGACATACGAAATCAGTAAGACGACGGCAGGAGAGGGGAGCAACTTCTCTGGCACCGGCGACAGCGTTACCTCGTCCGCTGCTATCCCAAGTGGGGCGTATCATGTGACGCATAACGGGTCTGGCGATTTCTACGTCTACGCTTTCTATTATGGGGGAGCCGTAGAAGTTGTAAAGCCAGGCGCTGTAAAAGGCGCATATGACGCCAATGTAGATTTGACCTTCCCGGCAGATGCCCCCATTCTTTTTGAGGTGCATGCCGACGGCGAGTGGAGCATCTCGCCTACAACCTGATATCGACCGGCCTTGCGGAAGATGCAGGGTCGGTACGCCACTGAAATGAGGGGATTAAGTGTCTACGAAGCAGTACAGGAAAGATGTTGCGGAATGTAAGGTGTTTGAGCAATTCATGGATAAACTCGTTTACCCGAACATAGCTCAGGCGGTACAGGATGCAGTCCCGGGCTCCATATTCGATTTCTCTCGTTACACCTCTATGAATGAACAGTATGCCGGCTACGACGTTCTGTTTTCAACGAGGAATGGGAAAACGAATGAGGGTGGGATATTCCGAGCAGATGAAAAGGCTCAGCTGCATAAGCTGAATGAGCCTATCCCATCATTCTGTTTTGAACTATCCTACTTAAAGCAGGGGAGGGAAACACCAGGCTGGTTCGTAGACCCAAGGAAGAAAAGCGATGCCTACATCCTATGCTGGCCGAGAGGCGTCGCCGAGCACGGCAATATTTATACCGGTGCAACAGTTCGCATCCTGTTCAAAAAGGATGTAGAGGACTATGTTGCTCGGTATGGGTACACTGCCGATGCCCTCGTCCAAAAGGCAAAAGAGATACGTCAGAGCGGCGGCTACGGGCGCATAAACGCTACGGAGCGATATCATGGCTTCCATTTCACCTTTACAAAAGCAAAGGGGAGTGGGGGAGCAGACGCTTTATACGGCGAGGAAATGATTAACCTTATCATCAGTGAGCGGCAGTTGGAGACGCTTGCGAACGCAAGTATCAAGGTCGACTACAACTGGGAGACCGACTGCATGGATATCCAAGGGTATTTTGGGGGACTGCGGTTCAACCGTTCGTACCCTGTACCATACAACATTTACAGCATCAGCTTAGAGGCCAGAGAAGGAGCCGCAAGCTGAAAAATCAACTGAAAGGAAGATGAATATGCCTGTTATTCGCAAAGATGCGGCGCAGGAAAAAGCGCTGGCTGAAATCACTGACGCCCTGGCGACTATCAGTACGCTGAATAGCGTCCTGTACGCCGGCTACAGCAAGCCCATTGTCATCAACTTCGACACCGGTGAGAGTGGCCGGAACAAGTACGTCAAGCTCACCATCAGCGCTGATGAAAACGACAAAGAGCACGCCGCCCTTATCAAGATGGCGGCGGCGCAGAAGGCGAAGCTGTCCAAGTTCATCAACAACCGAGCCAACAAGTTCAATATCAGCCTGAGCAAGGAAGACGAGGCCATCATGAAAAAGACCGTGCCTGCGCCGCCTGGCGCTACTCCCAAGCCCAAGGAGGAACCTGCGGAGGAGGCTGACCCCGTTGAGGAGGAAATGAGCATCCCAGCCTCCGGCGACCAGGGTGAAGAACAGACTGCTATGGGCGGCTTTGAGACCCAGCCGGGAGAAGACATCGACCCCTATGAGGGTGATGAGGACGCAGACCCTGAGCAGGCTGAGCGGTTGTTCTAACCACTCTTTTGTTTTCGACGTAGCGTACAAGTGAGCACATGCCCCAAATCAATCCAAAGGCGAAGCCGTCACTTGTACGCTACGTCGAAGCAAATTTAACTTGCCGGTAACTTGCCTGGAGATTTTCAACTCCTTGCAGCACAAGGCTTTCAACGAGAAAGCCTCGATAAATTAACTTGCTGTACGCAAGAAATGAGAGGATGGTATTTATGCCAGAGAACATTCAAGCCTTTATGGATATTTGCGTTGACTTCCTGGCAGCCAACTGGGTGATGATTGTCTGCGTGGCGCTCGGCATCCTGTTGTACAAGATTTTCAAACAAGGGTTGGCGCTGATTTGCTTCATTGTCACCGTTGGCTTTGCCATCACTCTCTTGACCAATCTCGGCGTCATCCCGCCTTTGGATGAAATCCTAGCGGAGATGACCCATTGGTTCAATCCTGCGGCGGCAGGGTGATGGAGATGCTCAATAGGACAAAGGGTTGGCGGCAGCATTCAAGTGTTCAGCCGGATTCATGGAGCCCATTTTGGACTTGCTTCGCATGTGGGCAAGTGTTCCGTTTTAACAGAGACACCCTACCAAAGGGCTGCCCTAGATGCGGATGTACAAGAATCGGAAGAGGAAGAGCAAAACCGTGCCTCCGGGAGATACGTTGTCCATGTTGTGAGGCTACGGTGCAAATGTGGGACAGCACAGTAATATTTTGTCCTTGCTGTGGCACGGCAATCAGGTAAATAAAATCGCACGGCGGCCTCAAACGAGGCCGCCGTTTCTATATCGCAGGGTAGAGCAGTGGTAGCTCGCCGGCAATCACTAAGCCGGAAAGCGTTGGTTCGAATCCAACCCCTGCAACCACCGGCGGGTTCACGCCGGCATAATAATTGGGCTGACTATGAGCCTAATGGGGTCTATCATGATACACCCCGCCTCCAAAACCTATCGTAGTCTGGATTAGCAATGTAGGGCCCGCCCACCTGTCTCGGCAGGTCGGTTAAGAGATAGCGGGGCAGCACGAAGGTGGAACGTGCTTTAAGCAATACTCAAATTCTTGGAGGCAAAAATCAAAAGGAAAGGAACGATGTTTAGTGTCACTCATCCTGAACGCTCGGGGCAAACGAGCAACAGCAAAAGCAGTTGCGGCGGAGAACGTAAAACATCACGTCTATGGACGTGCGCCATTTGCGGAGGGGTTTGTCAGCCCCATCGTCTTGCCGTCTGACCGCTTGAGGGATATTCGTGGCGACATGGACTTACAGCAATTTGCGTCCTACACCGGGCTCTCTGAGTTTGAGCTGGATTATCTGCTCTCAAACGATAATGTGGAGCCAACGGAAAAGCAGCTGATGACGCTGACGAACCAAACTGGATTGTCTGTCATGTGGCTGCTCGGCTATCATGTCCCTCCAGAGAAACAGCCTCGCAACGGCGACAGCGAAATCTATATCGCAATCGGGAAACGAAACGCTGCCGAAGATACTCTTCGCAAACTGCCTCCAAGCGGTGTGCTGAATGGGTTCATCAGGAGCAACGTATCAAAGCGCATTGAAGCAGCTGACCGAGAGGTCGCTTCCGCCGCTGCCCGAATCGTGGCTCGCTTGCACCATCCGATGGATAACCGAGATATCATGTGGATGAAGGGGCAACCGGTATACGTAGAGTTCTTAGGTGCGGCTCCGGGAGAAGGAGTTTGGGGGATTTCAACCGGTTCCGCTATCCTTACCGAGAACGGCGAACTGGCGCTTACTGAGAATCAAGAATCGTTCTACGTATATCAGACACCGAAAAACTAAGCATCTTTCCCGGATTGCCCGGGCAGGGGAGAAACCCTGTAAAAACCAAAATCAAACCAACCAAAGCGTAAATGCTTTTGATTTGGAATACATTTACTATATAGGAGGAATTTTCTATGAAGCGTAAACCCTTTGCTGGGGTCATGTTGGCTGGCCTGCTGGCCGCTTCCATGGTCCTGCCCGCTATGGCGGCTACGAATGCGAACATCTCTATGACTGGCACGGCCACCGGCTACGAGGCGTACCGGCTGCTCGACCTGGACACCAGCCTCAAGAACGACCACGAGGAGCACGATGGCTCCCACACCGACGACTGCTACGCCTACCACTACTCTATCCCCGAAGGCAGCAAGTACGCCGCCGCCATGAAGGGCGCCGCTGGCGACACATCCATGAGCGATGATGCGCTTCTGTCCTACATCGAGGGTCTGAACGACGATGCTGCTCAGGTGCGGGCTTTTGCCGACGCTGTGTTCAAGGCTATCGACGGCAAGGTCGCTGCCGACGCCACTGCTACGGATAAGACCTTTGCCAACATTCCTCAGGGCTATTACCTCATCGCCGAGTCTGCACTGTCTGGCACGCCCAACGAGTCTCGCTCCCTGGTCATGCTGAGTACCGCCGGCCACCGTGACGTGGTCGTGTCCGCCAAGGAAGGCGTTCCCACCCTGACCAAGCAGATTCTGGAGAAAGACGACACCAAGGGCACCACTGCCTGGCAGGACGGCGCCGACCATGACATCGGCGATGCGGTTTCCTTCCGCCTGATTGGCACTCTGCCTGCCAACTATGATGGCTATGAGACCTACAAGTACATCTTCCACGATACCCTGTCTTCCGGACTGAAGCTGGATACCAGCTCCATCAAGGTGACCGCAAGCACAAAGGGCGACCTGACGGCTAATGCCGTTGTGCGCACCACCGATACCGACGGCTGCACCTTCGAGGTTGAGTTTGAGAACCTGAAAGCCCTGGGCGTGGTTGCTGGTGAGACCATCACCGTCGAGTATGATGCCGAACTGACCACCTCCGCCGCTGTGGGCCAGGCTGGTAACGACAACAAGGCTCTGCTGGAGTTCTCCAACGACCCCTACAACAGCGACAAGACCGGCAAGACCCCAGAGGACACCGTTATCGCCTTCACCTACAAGCTGACAGTTGACAAGGTCGACGGCAAGAACAATCCTCTGGCGGGCGCCAACTTCAAACTGCAGAAGAAGGACAGCACCGGCGCCTACGTCGATTACAGAACGATTGAGGCGACCAATGACCAGACCCAGTTCAGCTTTATCGGCCTGGATGCCGGTGAGTACAAGCTGGTCGAGACCAAAGTCCCCGCCGGCTACAACAAGGCCGATGATGTGGAGTTCGAGGTCGTTGCTGTCTATGATGCCACCGTTGAGGCTGGCCAGGTTCCTGCGCTGAAAACACTGCAGGTGAAGCGTGGCGATATGGTCGTCTCTGAGGGCGAGGACGCCGAGTTCTCCGCTACGGTTTCCAGCGGCGAGATGAGCACCAGAATCGTCAACACCACCGGTATTCACCTGCCCTCCACCGGCGGCCGTGGCGTGTATCTGGTGTATGCCGCTGGCGGCATCGCCCTGGTTGGCGGCGCTGGCCTTCTCGTTATGAAGAAGCGTAAGGACAACGCTGAGGCGTAACCCAACCGCTTCAAACTAAGCGAAAACGTCATTAAGGGCGCTGCTCGGAGACACTGGGCAGCGCCCTTTTACTGATATTGACCAAGGGAAGGACATCAACGGATGTTCCATGATACCTTCCATGTGGTATCCGTTGATGCCCTGCCTGTGAGATGACCGCTCTACGGGCGGGGGTACGAATATTGAAAAGGAGGTCTTCACCTAATGAGTGCTAAGAAAATGAAGCAGAATAGGCTCCTCTCTATTTTGCTGCTGGGGACAATGTTCTTGTCAGTGTTGTCTCCAGTTATCATGGCGATTGGTATGGACAAAGGCGCAGACAAATATATCTGCGGCATGAAAGAACATGTCCATTCCGATGCCTGTATAGAGGATTTGGGTTGGGAGTTTGCGTGTTTGGAGGAAGACAGCGAAGATGCCTTCCATGAGCACACAAGCGAATGCTACGACAAGGACGGCGCACTCATTTGCTTGCCAGCTGTGCGTGCGGCGGCGCAAGATGGGACGCTGTTCCATGAGCATAGTAAATGGTGCTATGACGAGGCGAACAACCTTGTCTGCCCCCTGGAAGAGCGGATAGCGCACGTCCACACAGACGACTGCTACGCCACCACAATGGAAGTCCCTGACGTTGACATTGAGGGCGATGAACAGGGCGGCCAGGATGCGGATGAACCCTCACAGGCGGATGGGGAGGAAGAGAGCGGCTCCGATGGGGCGACCTCCAATCCGGAAGACGGCGTCGCCAGCGATGACGGCGCAGAAGGGGAGCAGGGTGCCGACCTGGAAGGCTCCGATGAAGAGGATGTCGCTCAGGACGACACCGCACAAGAAAGCGGCGCTGGCGAGGAACAAGAACTGGAGACTGATGAGCCTGCTATGGCTATCATCGAGGTCGAGCCCTATCTGATTTGCACTCTCGATGAAGTCAAGGCCGATGTCTACCATGAGCATACGGAAGACTGCATGAAGGAAATCCGGGGCATGCGGCTCGTTTGCGGAATGGAGGAGCATATCCATACCGAGGAATGCGAACCGCCTGTCATGGACGAGCTTATCACGGACGAAGTTCTGTCCCCTTCCGATACATTCCTTTCTGTGGATGGAACTTTTTCTGAGACCACTTCCGCAGGTGTATCCTTTACACCTTCCGTTAAGTTGGACGTGGTTGCCGCTAACTACGAAGATGACTTCTGCTTCACTATCTCCCCCGCTGAGGATTACCCCGGGCTCATCATGACGGAGGACGATATGGTGATGCTCCAGGGAGCAGGAACGGTGGAATTCGGTACGATTGGCTTTACCGAGGCTGGGACGTATAAGTTTATTATCGAGCAGGCAGGCGGTATTGAAAACTACCGGTATGACGACCGAACCTGGGAGCTTACCGTGACTGTCACCTCGGATGGCGGAGCTCCGGCCGGCGCTATCGGCGGACACTACGACGTGAGCAAGTACGATGTGCCGGTGGACAAGAATAAGGACGGGTGGATTACCCAGAGCGAGTTTGACGCCCGCATTGAGGAACTGAAGGTTCAATATCCGGCCGGCACGCTGTGGAACGACGCCTCTATTTGGGGCACCGACCGAACGGCGGCAGACGGATATGTCACCGCAGGTGGACTTCACTCTTATACGAGTAAGACAATTGGTGGGGGCACCGGCTGCGCCGCTTGGGCGAAGCTGTTGAGCGACCGCATCTTCGGGAATTTTCCTTGGCGTGAGTTTACGGATGCGTATTCGATGCGCTCTGGTGATATCGTTTGGGATAAATCAACTCCCCACTGGATGGTATATCTCAACCCGAGCCCGTACAATTCGAATTATGTGCAAATGTCGGAATCTGGTTCTGAGGCTAACTCGAAGATTAGCTGGAACTCTTATTCAACATCTTTAAAATTTTCGGATGTACAGGATGCCGTCAACGCTGGTATCGACAAGCTGTATACGAGATACCCGGAAGGCTCAAACACAACGGAGGTGCTGACCGCCTCGGCGGAGTACCGCCGCGTCAGCGACGCTATGCCGGAGACGTCCACCGAGAGCGCTCACTTTGTGAACACCTGTCTGGACGTGGCAAACTGGGATAGCGCCACGATTGCTCAGGCGAACAAGATAATGGAGGGCATGTCCCTGGAAGAGAAGGCAGGTCAGCTGATACTGTTCCATTATCCGGGGGATGGCTCCGGGACGGCGGCGAAGGCGGCGGAGCTGCTGGATAAATATCACTTCGGCGGATACCTGGTGTTCGCCGCCATGTTTGAAAACTCGACCCCTGCGGCCGTCCAGCAGAAGATTGCGGACACGCAGGCGGCGAGCCGTATTCCTCTTCTGTTCACCGTGGACGAAGAGGGCGGCACGACGGCCTCCGGCCGGCGGGTCGTGCGCATCAGTCAGTATCCTCAGTACGGTCATGACCCCTTCAAGAGCCCGTCGGAGCTGAAAGCCTCCGGCGGGCTCGCCGCTGTGGCGGCGGACGCCGTGGATAAGGCGGCGTTTTTGAAGAATCTGGGTCTGAACGTCAACCACGCCCCTGTGGCCGACCTGGCGGAGACGGATACGGCCTACATGTACGGCCGGGCGTGGCAGGGGGACGGCCTGGACACCGCCAAGTACGTGGAGACCCTGGTGGAAGCCTCTGAGGGCGCCGGGATGCCTACCACAATGAAGCACTTCCCGGGCTACGGAGCGACCAGCTCCAACACCCACAACGGCTTTGCCGTCAACGAGCTGCCCATGGAGAACTTCCTCTATGACGACCTGCTGCCGTTCCAGGCGGGGATGGCGGCGGGCAGCAACGCCGTGATGGTCACCCATAACACCATCAACGCCTTCGATACGGAAAATCCGTCCTCCCTGGCGCCCGAGGTCTACCGCTTCCTGCGTCAGGAGATGAACTTCAACGGCGTGGCCATGACGGACGATTTGGCCATGGGCGCTATCACGAACCATGTGGGCGCCGGCAACGCCTCTCTGCGTGCGCTCCAGGCGGGTGCGGATATGGCCATGACGTCCAGCGAGGCGGACGTCCAGACGGTCATGGCGGCGGCGCAGAGCGGCACGCTGTCCCTCAGCGACATCGAGACCAAGTGCCGCCGGGTCCTCTGCTGGAAAATCGAGATGGGGCTCATCGAAGAGGAGGCGCCTCCCGTCCCGGGCGAGTTCGAGGCAAAGTACATCGGCGCTGGGAGCGAGCAGGAAGGCAGCTTCGCCGATATGTGGGCTCTGGCCGCCGCCAACGGCGGCAAGGTGGAGCTTTACAAGGACGTGAGCTTCTCCGACGCTCTGAGCGTGCCCACCGCCCGGAAGGTGGAGCTTGACCTGCGGGGCTTCGAGCTGGCCTACACCGGTACCGGCAACGCCATCACCGTCCAGGGGACCTTTACCCTCAGCGACAGCGTGGGCGTTATCACAGACGAGGCCGCAGGCGGGAGCGGAGCCTCCGGGTACGCCAACCGGGTGCTGCTCTACAATGTGGTGCGCAAGGATGGGGAAGAGAGCCGCAAGGCCGACTTCACCGCCGTGGGCGCTCTGACGGGCAGCGGGGCTTCCAACCTCGTCTATGTCAACGGCGGCACCTTCAACCTTGAAAACGGCGTGCTTGAAAACGCCAGCGGCCACGGAGCCGCCACGAGCGCCATGACCGCCAGCACCGTCAACATAAACGGCGGCGCCATCCTGGGCTCCGGCGCTGCGGCCAGCGACGGCCAGGGCGGCGGCGTCAGCGTTGCCGCAGGCCGGCTCAACATGAGCGGCGGCTACATCGCCGGCAACACCGTCAGCACAAAGGGCGGCGGCGTGTACCTGAACAACAGCACCGAGTGCTACATCACCGGGGGCGTCATCGCCCACAACAACGGCGGCATCAACGGCGGCGGCGTGTACGCCAACACCAGCGTCCGCCTGTCCATCCGGGATGCGGTGCTGACAGGGAACCGTTCCTCCAGCAACGGCGGCAACATCTACGGGGTGACCTGGGGCTCCGCTCCCAACATCACCATCGAGGGCGAGAGCAGCGTCTGCTATGGGCAGAGCGGCAACGGCGGCGGCATTTACCCCTCCAAGCAGCTCACCATCGGCGGGAACACCGTCATCGCAAAGAACAATGCGTCCGGGAACGGCGGCGGCGTCTACGGCGCCGGGGGCGTGCTGAACGTCCAGGGTTCCCCCGCAATCCGGGACAACACCGGCAAGGACGGCAGCGACAACCTCTGGCTCCCCACCGGCAGCAAGCTGACCGTGAGCGGAGCGCTCTCCGGGGCCGACATCCGTGTGCTGACCCAGGCCACGGACGCTAAAATCGAGGCTGCGGCGCCCGCCAGCGGCGTCTCCATGGATGGGGCGGCCGCCTGCTTCACCCCCGACCGGGAGGGCTACACCGCCGGCGTGGAGGGGCAGAGCGTGGTGTTCCTGTTCGGCGCGGCCAACTATGAGGCGAAGTACATCGCTGCGGACGGAACGGCGGAGACCGGGACGTTTGGGGAGATGTGGGCCAAAGCTATGGCTAATGGCGGCAAAGTCGAACTCTACAAGAATGTGAGCTTTGCAAGCACGTTGAACGTATTGCCCAGCAAGCCGGTTGAGCTTGACCTGCGTGGAAAAACTTTGACCTATACTGGCACCGGCAATGGTGTTCGTGTGATGGCTAATGCTTCGTTTACTTTGAGCGATAGCATTGGGAATATCCGTGACACCATTCAAGGCAATGTAGTTTCCTCTGGTTATTCAAACAAGTATCTTCTTTTCAACGATGTAGAGAAAATTGTTGAAACAGGTCATCAGGTTGACTTCTTTTCGGCTGGCAGTCTTTTTGCTGAAAAGTCCAGCAATTTGATTTATGTCGAAGGTGGAACATTCAACCTTAAAGGCGGCGTCGTTGAAAACACCAGCGGAACAAACGCCATCGGCACAAGCACCGCAGCTAGTAGTATCATCAATATGGATGGCGGTGCCGTTCTTGGCAGCAAGCGAGGCGTATACGTCAATAATGGCTCCTTCAATATGACCAATGGTTATATTGCGGGAAACACATCCGGCGGTATTCGACTGAACGGCTCATCCACCGGCGCTATAAGCGGCGGTGTGATTGCTTGCAATCAGCTAACTGGTATGGGCGCTGGCGTATATGTTAGCACTAACAGCAAACTGAGCCTCTCTAACACCAACATCACCGGCAATACAGCAACCGCTGGCGGCGGCAACGTATATGTCGATGGCGGGACAGTGTCTATCAGCGGCAATACAAGCATTTCCTACGGTTCTGCAACTAATGGCGCCGGGGTTTACGCTGCATCAAGTGCAAACATTTCGTTGCAAGGTACTCCTGTTGTGAAGTATAACTCTTCTTCAACTGGAGCTAACAACATCTACCTGGTGTCTGGGAATGCGCTATCCATTACCGGGGCATTGACCTCTGGCACTGACGTCCGTGTGACAACGGCCGCAGACACTGGCGCAAACATCACAGTTGCGACAGCCGCAAGCGGCGTTTCCACAACAGGGTTTGATGAGCTGTTTTCGTCTGACCGAGCAAATTATCACCCAGAAGTCAGCGGACAGAATGTGATATTCGCCCCTGGTGCGCCAACCGTCTCCTATGAGGCAAAATACACCAGTGAAGATGGGCAGGACGAGCAATTTGGCACCTTCGCAGCAATGTGGGCAATGGCAGCCAAGTCTTCTGGAACTGTCCAAATTCTGAAAGATGCAGCCTTTAACACTACTCAAAGTGTTTCTGGCAGTGGAAAGAATGTCGTCGTCGACCTGAACGGGAAGACACTAACATATACAGGAAGCTATCTTGCGTTGAATGCTTCTTCCGGCAGCACTATAACTGTGACAGATACCAGCGGAAGAATCTACAAGAGCAAGGTGGAAGGGCAGACAACTCCATCCGGCTATGATGCAGCAAACAGAATTCTCGAATATGCCGATATCGACATAAACGGGAACGCCTCAATTTATCGGGTCGATTTCAACTCCGTGGGCGTATTAAGAAGCAGTGGTAACACAAGCGCTCTTCTTTACGGCGCTGACAAAAACACGACCATTGTATTGGAAAACGGCTGCATTGAAAATGCGACTGGTAGCATAGAAGCAATCCACGCCGATGGCAGCTTTAATATGACTGGCGGGGCTATTCTCAACAGCAGAAAAGGTGGCATTAGCTCTAGCAACAATACTACAAGCATTCAAATTTCTGGTGGCTACGTTGTCGGGAATAAGGGGACAGGCATTTACGCTTCTGATGTGAATTCTGTCAAGATTTCCAATGTTGTTGTTGCTTATAATGATAGCCAATACACCGGCGGAGGTATTTATTTAGGCACATCAAACGTTGCGAGTAACGTGGAACTATCAAATGTTGTCATTACAGGGAATACATCTGATTCCTCTGGCGGCGGCATTTCTATTGGTTCGAACACCGGGAATGGCTCTTCGGCTGTAAACGTTCAGATTGAAAACAGCTCTATTTCCTATAATACCGCATCTTCTGGGGCAGGCATATATTCTAATTCGGCCGCCGCAAAAAAAGCAGACATCACTCTCTCAAACTCCATAATCGCCAAAAATAAAGCCAGTTCAGCCGGTGGTGGTGCTAGTATTTCGAGCAGCGTCCTTACACTTAAACAAAAAGTCTCTTTCGAAGAGAATGAAGCCAGGACAAATGGTGGTATAAATGTTGGAGACAATTGCCAGATGATTCTTTCGGGTAACCCGCAAGTGAAATCAAACTCTTCAACATCCTCAACTGCAAGCTCAAACATGAACTTGCCTAATGATACCGCTATCAATGTTGTCGGTTCGTTGCAAGATGAAGCCATTCTTTATATCTGGACAGCAATTGACACATCACCAGTGTTGGTTGCAACTGTATCTAGCGGCAATGCAACGGAGGCAGATGCGGCACACTTTGTCCCCGAACGTTCTGGGTATTCTGCTGTTGTCTACGACGGGAAAGTAGCATTCTCTACAACGGCTCAAGTAACCATCCCAGTAGTTCTTACAGTAGATGGCACTGAGAGCCAAGTCGGCACCATTACCAATCTGTACGGAACCGGCCCTGATAGGTACATCCGCATCGATGAGCTACCCAGTGACCTTGTCAACAAATATACTTTTGATAAGGCGAACTACAATGGCTCTTTACTCTTTGGCATAAAAGATGCGACCGGGAATGTCACCGTTTATGAAAGAGAGCCCGTTAAGGGTGAAGATGGATGGCGTTTTTATATGCCAAACACTGTCGATGTTGCTCAAGCGAGTTTGGTGTTCCTGCCAAACGGGGCATTCGTTGGGACTTATACGCCTACCGAAATAACTGCCTCTAACGGATTGTGGAGCGTAACGGTCAACGATGTTCTTGGTGTGACTGAAGAAGATGTCGAAAAAGTCGAAATCCCTGTTCAATATGTGCCAGCTGGTCTTGGGCTGAAAGAGCCAATCGTGTTGCCCGAACGTGGGCAACGCTGGCCGTGGACGGTAAATGAACATACTTCTGACGAGTTTGAGTGCGAAATGACAGAGAGCAGCGGCATCATTACTGTCGTATTGCGAAATGTTCATGCCCCAGTGGTTATTACAAGCGGAGTATCAACCGACACATCGTTCACCGTTCAGTATTATGCGAATATGACCACCCTGCACAAAGGTAACTTTGCAAACGGGGCTAATTCCTTGAAGGTTATTGATACAACAAGACTTGAAAGGGATTCGCAGGGGCGCAGGCTCCCCCAAAACAGGGTTCTTGGCGATGATATGCCTCAAATCTCTTTGGATATCCAAGCCGATGGGTCTATCGCAGAAGATAATGTCTTCTTGCCGATTTATCAAGAGAGACAAACAACTTACTTCACGACGCCATCCATACGAATGGTGGACAAACTCCTTGGGAAAGACAACTACGAGCTGTCCGAACTCTGGATTTTGAAATCCAACCGCCTTCCGGATAGTACCAATCGAGAGGATTGGACTATCTACAGCAAGGAAAACATGACGGGGATTTCCAGCTTGTACGATTTGATTTTGACCAATCAGCCAGGGCAAGTCACAGACAGCAACGTCATTTATATCGAAAACAACACCGTCATTCGATTTGTTTACAACGAAACAAATAATGTTAAGTCAACAAACGCAAGTTTTTATGACTATGACATCGGGGACGGCTACGTTTATACGGGCGATGGCGTTGCCAGCAATAGTCAAAAGAACACAAGCTATCAATCTGAGCATCCGACCGACACACTATACATGAGCACAAACAAGAAAGGCATCAACAGCATTGAAAATTACGGCGGTAGCTCTGACAAGAAATTTGCTTTCGGCAATGCGAATACAGATACCGGTTGGCAGAACGAAAGAATTGATGGCTATGCGTTCAACGCAGCAAACAGGGTTGGCGGATGGAATACTCCTAACCTCGGCTTCGAGAAATGCACTTTTGGCTTAGTCACAGGCTTAGGTAGCGATGGGAACCCCATTTTCAGAGATGGAATCGTTGCACCTAAACTGTTTGGGACAGAATCTGCTATTGGTAAAACGTATGTAGGTGAATACGAACTCAATTTCAATCGAAGGGGCGACACGTACACCCTACAGGGCGTGACAGGAACGCCAGCTCAAAATCTTGACAAGTTCTCAACGCATTCTAGTGTGTGGTCAAACCTGTTTTGGCCTATGGATGCAGCCGAAACTTGGGGCGCTGATGGGCATGATATGAAGTGGGGCGATAAGCCCATGGAAACATATCGCAGGTTCACAGGAGACGGGACACACGGCAAAGGTTCTATGTTTGCGGTGAGTGATGACCTAGTTGACCACAACTCCTATTTCAGCATGAATTTCAGCATCGATTTCGCTCTGTCCGAGGGGTACACTGGCCCGCTGGAGTACTGCTTCTTTGGCGATGATGATATCTGGATGTTCCTGGACGGGAAGCTCATTCTTGATATTGGCGGCGTGCATAGTTCTGTTGGCGAGTACATCAATCTTTGGGACTACATCGAGGTAGGAGACACGAGCAACCATACATTGCAGTTCTTCTACATTGAGCGTGGTGCCAGCGGCTCTTCCTGTTGGATGCAGTTCACCATCCCGGAGGTCACTTTCTCTTCCGGGACAGGTGGAAACACAGATGGCAGCTTGAAGATTGAGAAGTCTGTCGTTGGCTACCCAACTGGCAGCCGTTCATTTGACTTCCAGCTCTCCCTGCTGAACTCCGATGGTTCCATCCACGACGGCAACTATATCTACGTTGTCCGTGAAACCAGCACAGATGAGATGATTGACCGTGGCGTTGTGTATCGTGGCGAGCTCGATTTCAACTTGTCCGATGACGAGTATATCCTCATATCCGGCCTCCCGGTTGGAACGTCGTACAGGGTCACAGAAGCAAACTACAACTGCGATACGACCTATTCAGTTGACGGCGGCGCAACCATAACAAGCTCTACGCTCAACGGAACAATCACAAAAGGGCAGACGATAACCGTCAAGTGCATAAACGATTTCTCATCGCATGCACTATTCCCAGCAACAGGCGGACCAGGCTTTGTCCTTTGGTACTGCATTGCGAGCAGCCTCATTTTTGCTGCTTCAACCTGCGGCTACCTCAATCTCCGCAAACAGCGTAAAACCATTGTCGTTGAAGATACCGACGACTAAAACAGCAAGGAACAGCCAGCCCTAGAAATAGGGCTGGCTGTTCCTCTTGTTGTCCTGCGAGATGCTCTGGTGGTTCTCAAACGAGAGGCATCAGAAGACCCCGTAAGGGCAAATTAAGCAAGGAAAGTGTATCTGCATGGCTAAAAACGCTAACCTCTTAGAGGCTAAAAAGACAAAGAACGACGAGTTTTACACTCAACTTTCTGATATCGAAGCCGAATTGCCATACTACTCAAGCCAATTAAAGGGGAAGTCAATCCTGTGCAACTGCGACGACCCAGAACAGAGCAACTTTTGGCGTTACTTTTATGAGAACTTTGACAATCTTGAGTTAAAATCTCTGACGGCGACCCACTACTCCCCAGGCGGTTCAGCTTTCAAATTGGAAATCAAGCGAGATGGAGAAGGGAAAAGACTGCCTCAAATCAAAACCATTCTATCGGGCACTGGTGATTTTCGCTCTCAAGAATGTATCGAGCTTCTTATCGCATGCGATGTCGTCATTACCAATCCGCCGTTTTCTTTGTTCCGAGAATACTTGCTCCAGCTGATGGAGTATGGTAAATCATTTCTCATTATTGGAAACCAAAATATGTTGGTTAGCCGAGTGGTTTTCCCATTTGTTATGGATGACCGACTATGGATTGGATACAACAAGCCAAAACAATTCCTGACCCCAGATGGCGGAGTACGTTCTTTCGGGAATATCATATGGTATACAAATATCGATATCAAGAAAAGGCATGAGCCCATTCCAATGCCAGGGAGGTATCAGGAGAAAACGTCTAAGTATCCTACATATGACAACTATGATGGCATTAACATAGATAGGCTGACGGATATCCCGGAAGATTTTTACGGGGTAATGGGTGTCCCTATTACCTATCTTGACAAGCATTGCCCAGAACAGTTTAGGATTGTGGGGGCTGGGACATCCCCAGAATTCTTCACCCCAACAAAAAAATACACTGGAACATTGCGTCACAATCTTGATGGCACAGCTATCAAGCAGCACATAGCCATCAATCAGACAGTCACTTTGGCTGTTGATGAAAAACCCCGTGGGCTATATTACACAGCAGAAAACAGCAACAAATATCTGGTGTCTCCCTACTGCCGCATCCTGATACAGCGGATATTGCAGTAGCTATGGCGAACTTTATACATCTTTGACAATGGAGGGATGTGTCATGAGTCAAGCTCAAAAGGGGAAACGACCCCGCAAGAAAAGGAAAATTTCATTTCTGGATATTGCCATTGTTCTAGTCTTGGTTTTGGGCGTCGGATTACTTTTATATCCAACAGTCTCAAACAAGTGGAATGAGATGCACATGACCAGAGCGATTGCGGGATATACCCAGGCAGTAGAAGCGTTGCAAGAAGCAGACTACACCGCCATTATTACTGCCGCAAGGGAATATAACGAAGGGCTCAAGTCAAACAAGAACCGTTTTAATATGACCGACGAAGAACGAGAGCATTACAATTCTCTTCTCAATGTGCAAGGGAATGGCATTATGGGATTTATCGAAATCCCATCTATCAAGGTCAAAATACCGATATATCACACAACTGATGAAACGGTTTTGCAGATAGCAGCTGGACATCTGGAAGGGTCGTCTCTTCCAATTGGCGGGCTGGGAACACACTCAGCGATTTCAGGACATAGAGGACTTACATCCGCCACTTTGTTTACCCATCTCGATAAGCTAAAAGAGGGGGACGAATTCTTTATCCATATTCTCAACGAAACGTTGAGATACCAAGTCTCTGAAATCAATGTCGTTCTTCCTGATGAGGTTGACCTTATGGCAATAGATGACGAGCGAGACCTTTGTACTTTAATCACTTGTACGCCTTATGGCGTCAACTCTCATCGACTTCTCGTTACAGGGGAACGTACTGAATTGCCACAGGAACAGACCGAGGGAAGCGATACATCTGCTGAGGCAGCAGATGTAAACACAGAAGATTCTGACGAAGACCAACCAAGCATTGTCCAAATTGTCGTGTTTGGTGTATTGGTGCTTTTGGTTTTGGCATTCGTTTGTTTCTTATTGACCGGTAGAAGCGCCGACAAGGGGGACAGTTCATCTGAGCCGCCCGATATTACAGAATGAAACGAGGGAATAAAATGAAGCGAATCAAGCAAATGATTAGGCCCATTATCGTGGCCGCTCTGGTTCTGTGTACCTCTCTCTCGGCTGTCTCCCCTTGCTTTGCGACGGGTAGACCAACTGGGAGGCTTGTCATAGAGTCCAGAATCGATGACATCCCACAGGCCGGTGCCGAGTTTAAGCTCTGGCGAGTAGGGGAAGTAGATGGTAAGACATGGGTCGAGCCATTTGATGCCTACAAATATGAGATGAAGCTCGACACAGAGAGCGAACTCAGTACGCTGGCCGCTAATTTGGAAGCGGTTGTTATCCGGGACAACATTAAGGAAAGTGCATCCGGCAAAACAGGGGAAGAAGGTACTCTGACGCTTGGGAACATTCAAGAAGGCATTTACCTTGTGGCCGGTACAGCCCGGACTGTCAATGGGCGGGATTACAGCCCAAAACCGACCTTAGTGCTTTTACTTGGAGCCGACGATGTCAAGGTTGAAATGAAACATGACGATGTGACAAAGCCTCCCAAGCCGAGCGGCGGCAGTTCTACGGTAGTACGGAAGGTTCTTAAAGTCTGGGAAGACGACCGGGCATCTGTGCGTCCAGAGAAAATCACCGTCCAGTTGCTCCGAGATGGGAAAGTTTATGATGAACAGACCCTCAGCGCCGACAATCAGTGGCGCTATACATGGAACTCCTTGCCGTCAGGGCACAAGTGGGTTATCGCAGAGGTTGACGTCCCTGAAAACTACAAAGTTTCAGTTGACAAAACCGGGATTACGACAGTCATCACAAATACCTGGGACGAGCCAGACATTCCAGACCCCCCAGTTGAAGACCCGCCACCACCCCCGCCTCCAGGGGGACCAACCGACCCCGGCGACCCGACCGACCCAGAAAATCCGGTAGACCCTGGGGAACCAACAAACCCCGGCGAGCCAACGAATCCAACCGACCCCAAGCTGCCTCAAACAGGGTCTACTTGGTGGCTGGTGCATTCCCTTGTTGGAGGCGGCATCGTTATGATTGTCATCGGGACAGTCATCGAGCGGAAGAAGAAGCAAATCTGACAGCCACCATAGCTATGAATTCAACAACAAGATTGCCCCGGACAGGATAATTCCTGTCCGGGGCTTTTTCTTTTTGTCAAAGCGTTTTGGGATGTCCATCCGATGAATATTCTTGCCACCATTTCCAAATTTATGCTTGCAAAAATCGTTAAAATATGGTATAATATCATTATGAAAACGAGAGGGATGGAGGAAAGAAAAATGCTTGAAATTTTAATGGGTCTGAACCGAGATAAGAGACGCCTTTCCATGATGAACCGAATTGCCGCTGCCATTAAGGACGGCAAAACAAATATGTTCCTGCTCACCCCTGAGCAAACCACGTTCGTTCTACAGCGTGAGCTCGTCCGGCAGTTCGGCCCGGAAGTAGCTATGCACATCGAAGTAGTTGATATTCCGGCCGTTGCCGAGCTGGTGTTTGACCGCTATGGCGGGCGCAAAAAGATGACTAATCCGGCCGCCAGCCTGCTTTTGATGAGCATTGTCGTTGATACAGAGAAGAAGAAATTAAAGGCGTTCAAGAACATCGCCCAGAAGCCAGAATTTATTGGCAAACTGATTGATGCCGCCGACCTCTTCGCCAAGGAGGGCACCAGCACCGAGATGATGCGAGAGACCGCCAAGGACGTTCGCAACGATAACCCTGGACTTGCTGATAAGTTGGAAGATATGGCAACTCTTATCGACGCATATCTGAAACTCGCAGAGAACGCCGGGATGTCTATTGACACGGTTCTTCAGGTGTTGCCGAAGCGCCTTCGGGAGACGAGTTTCTTGAGCGGAACTACTTGGTTCATCGACGGTTTTACCGATTTTAGCGGTGCGCAGAAAAGCATTGTCGAAGCTATGATTGACCTTTCTGACAATGTCTACCTGACTCTGCCGTGCGCCGGGGCGGCTGATACAAGAACCAGTAATCTTTCCGCTGTCGAGACAGCGGCATGGGCATTCCAGTATTGTAGCGACAACAACATTAAAGCGGAGGCCACCAGAACCGGTGACGCCAGTAGCGAGAGCCCCGCTCTCAGCTATGTGCAGGCCAATCTTTGCGACAGCTTGCCCGTTGTTCCTGCCGACGACATCAAAAACGCCGGCAACTCTGTCCGGCTGTTTGAAAACTCGTCCCTCCTTGGTGAGTGCGTTCATGTTGCTGGCTCCATTATGCGGGCAGTGCGGCGTGGGTACCGCTTCCGTGAGATGTCTCTCGTTCTGTGTGACTTTGAGCGATATGCCCCTGTGCTGGAGGCTGTATTTGCCCGCTATGACATTCCGCTATACCTCTCCAGTCGCAAGGAAGATATCTCCAAGAAGCCTATCATGTTGGCTGTAACTGCTGCGCTGGACAGTGCCACCCGGGGAATGGCAAAGGAAGATGTCCTCAGCTATCTGAAAACCGGGTTGAGCAACCTCAATCAGGAAGAGGTTGCCATGCTGGAAAACTATGTGATGGTCTGGAATATCCGGGGCAAAGCATGGGAACCCAGCGAAGGCAGCTGGACGATGCACCCCGACGGCTTTGGCATGGTTGCCACTGAGGCGTCTGATGCCAGACTGGAAGTCTTGAACGAGCTCCGTGAGCGTGGTGTTGGCCCACTTCTTCGCCTGAAAGATGCTATCAAGGCTGGTAAAACCATCGGTGAGTATGTTGCGGCGCTGAATGCTTTCCTGGGTGAAATCAACTTCATCGAAAAGCTCCAGTCCATCGTGGATACCCTGACAGAGAAAAACAACCTGCAGACCGCCCAGGAATATGCGCAGGTTTTCGATGTTCTTGACAACGCCATGTCCGAAATGAGCTCCATCGCTGGAGGCGTCAAGCGCAACGCCAATGATTTCGTCAAACTGTTCCGTATGCTCTGCGGGACTTACCGTATCATGACTGTTCCTCCTCTGTTAGACCAGGTCACCGCCTACAACGTCGGAGACGCCCGTTTCTTCTGCTCCAAGGTCAGGTTCTTCCTCGGCGCAGACGACCGCTCTATTCCTCAGTACAATGCGGGAGAGGGGCTGTTCTCCTCTGATGACGCATCCGTTCTGACAGAGACCGGTATCAACATCCCCGGTGCCCCTGGCGATGACATCAAGCGCATGATGTCCGAAATCTCTTTGGCTGTATCTGGTGCCAAGCGGATGTTGGTATTCTCCTATAACACCCAGGGCGACCGAGGCCCATCTCCTCTGTATCTCCGTATTAGCCAGATGTTCCCCGGGCTTCCAATGGAACATGGGGCAGGGGATGACGGCATCTACGCCGCCGACCTCATGCACCCAGTTCAGGCTGGGGCATTGATGGGGAAGCTGTCAATGGGGACTGCGAACGCAGAGACGGCCGCCGCTTTGGCGATGCAGGACAACGAAGAACTGCAGAAGATGGCGCTGAGCGTCATGGACAAGACCTCATGGACGCTGAATAGCCTGACCAAACAGTCTATCCGTGGCCTGTATGGGGAGACTATCCCTCTGTCTGCCTCCCGGGTCGACGCATACAGCTCTTGCCGCTATAACTTCTTCCTGCGTTTTGGGCTTGGGCTTCGCATCCCGAACAAGAACAAGCTGGCTGGTCCCGTAGTCGGCAACATGTATCACGAGGTCATTGAAAAGGTCTGCCGGGAAGTGGAGGCTATCGGCGGTTTCAAAGCCGTTCCCGACAAGGAAGTACGCGCCATCACCAAGAGGGTCATTGACCAGTATACTGAAACGAAGATGGGGCGCATGGATGGTCAGAGTGAGCGCAACACCTACCTCTACACGATGATGTGCCGTGAGGTGTCCCGGGTCGTTCGGACGCTGGCTATGGAGTTCAAAAATTCCGATTTTGCCCCCAGCTACTTCGAGCTCTCTGTTGGCGGCGAGAACTCCGACATGCCGGCCATTAAAATCAAGGCTGGCGAGGCCAAGGGTGTCTTTACCGGCCGTATTGACCGGGTCGACACCTATGAGCTGAATGGGCGCTCCATCATGCGCATCAACGACTATAAGAGTGGGAACGCCCGCCTGTTTAGCCTGACCGATATCCTGACAGGCAAGGGAACGCAGCTTCTGGTCTACAATCAGGCGGTGCTCAAGGACGGTCTTCCTGGTGGCGAGCGGCCTGAGGCGGCCGGCGTCCTTTATATCCCGGCCAAGCACCCCACTGTGGCGCTCAAGTCCAGAGAAGATGCCGAAAAGGTCGACCGTGAGCGTGAGAAGATGTTGAAACGTGACGGTATGCTGCTGAATGACCGTGAAATTCTGGAGGCCATGGAACATCAGGACGCCGAGACACATCTTCTGCCGTTCCGAGTCAATTCCAGGGGCGAGGTTACCGGAAGCGTCTGCTCCGAAGCTCAGATGGCTGACTTGAATGCCTACGCTGATATCGTGTTGCGGGAGACTTTGCAGGGCATTAGCGGCGGTGAAATCAGTGCGAACCCCATTTCCCACGGCATGGAGCGCACTTCCTGCCAGTACTGCCCTCACCGGAAAGCCTGTCACAAGGACTCTTGCGGCATCCGGTTCCGTTATATCACCGAAATGACCAAAGACGAGGCTTTTGCCGAAATTCACAAGCGGGTTGTTGGCGATGCCTCCGAAGAGTAATGGCAACGCCCGGGCGCAGGACAAGCATGCGCCCGGGCATATAGGGAGGTGGCACTATGCAGACCAAACAATATAATAACGACCATATTGCAGCTCTTTACCTTGCGGCGGGACACATCCAACATCAGCTTCCAGAGCCTAAAAGCGAAGAGACTTTGTTGGAACGGCATAAAATTCTCTTACTTGCTCGAACATTGGAACTTCCCGGGCTGGACTTGGATAATGAATTTGTTGTCCTGTTAACGAAATTGGTGGACAGGACGATAGATTTCATTTCAAACGACTGGCCTCACGAATTCGGTGCGGAAGAAATAATCGACGCCATGCTACGTCCGCAATTCCGCCAAGATTTACTTGGCGTTGTTCATTCTGATGATGCTTTCTTCGCCAAATATATCAAAGATGCTTGTTGCGAGTGTCGAAGAATGAAACGGGGTGCGGCTAACGTCCTGTCGAGTGAAACTGTTCACCGACCCCAAACTGTCCAGAATTTCAGCAAAGAAGAATTGGTCGATATGGTTCGTCGTGAGTGCGACGAAATTGGAATCCCGTATACTATGCTTAATCAAGAGAAAGAAGGGTAATCTATAATGGGACACACCGTACAATTGGATTACATCAAGTGGCTGGCTTCTATGCTGGCCGACCCACGTCGTGGTTGTGGCTTTATCTGCACAGAGTTCCAGCGGCGGTTGCCGCAGAGAGGAATGGCAGTCGGAATCGTTACAACGAAAGACGCCTCCTTTTCCTTCTCCGGGACGGACTTTGACCTTGAAATGGTCGGCAAAACCGTAAGTGAGGAGGCTCTCAATATCAGCGATACAGTAACTGTCAATCAGCATGGAGATACGGTGGTGCTTACGGCGCCCCTCCCGGGAATGGAAAATGTATTCCGGAAAGCTGTCATGCTGCTTGCTCATAAAGAGGACAAGGAGAAGCTGTTGGAGAACCAAGAGGTTATCGAGCAGGTTCTTAAAACCCTCAACGAACTCTTGTCCGATGAAGATACAGTGGCCGGAGAAGAGAAGCAAGAGGAAGAGGACAGCGACATCTACGACCCGGAAACGAAGAAGGAAGGTGATTGATATCAAGGCGAAAATTGGAATCGACAAGCAGGCTCTTGCTGTAATGCAGCGATACGCTCAGAAGAAGCGGCTCAAAGCAGAGCTTCTGGAGCGGAATGAGCTTGCCTTGCAGCGTGGCGAAATCTCCCAGGCAAAGTACGAAAACATCAAAAAACGGCTCACCGGAGGGCGGGATGGATAAGAAGTTTTTCGAAATCGATGAGCGCACCAGCACCGCCGTTGCATTGGCTCCGTGGCAAGGCGGGGTTGCTCCAACGGGTGGGCAAGTTGTTTATGCTGCATCTGACAAAGAAGCAAGTGACCTGTATCGCCGCTACAAGGCTGGTGAACGATATCTAAGACGAACTATCCATGGCGACGATGGGCACGTCTGGAAAAACGTGATTGCGAGGTGAAAGCATGTCTGAGCAAAAAGGTTCCCTTGAGGCAGTGCGCAAGGAACTGCGGGAGCTTATAGCCGAAAAGGAAGTCGAGGCGAAGGAAGCGCAGAAATACGCTAATGGGTTTCGAGAAGGTGCGATGACTGCTCTTAGCGTATTTTCCTCCATGCAAGAGGAACCGCATGCCATAAGCGGCGGAGAAGTTGATTGCGAAGCGGCGCAAAAAATCGTTGACCACTTCATCTACGAGCTTTGCAAAGAACTTGATATCTCCAGTGCTGGCATTCGAGGCAACATCCATATGTCTGACGAGGAAAAGGCCAGTGTATTGGCAAAGCATATTCGGGAAATCTACGGAGAGAGCCAAGAAACCGCCGCTGGAAACGGAGGGTAAAGATGGACGAGCGAGATGTTTTGATTAAGGAGCTCACAAAGAAGTTCTTATACAGCCTGTGCGACTACTCCACCGAGGAACTGCAAAGCATCCTGGCTCATGTAAATAACCCGGATGAATGGGAGCTCAAAAGCGTCTCAGAAGGGGTTAGAGCCCAACTAAGCGAGGTTCAGGCGGAGCGGGACGCACTCTATGAGGATTTGCGGGGCACATGTTCCGTATGTGGAGACCAAACCATATCGTACGAGCCCGTCCTTGGTTGCTATCACTGCGACCATATGAACCGGCACGTCATTGCTGGCTTCGGACGGAAGGAAGAACTCAGAACGCCTCCATGCGCCAAATGGAAGTGGCGGGGCATTCCAGGGAAAGAAACAGCGATATCGAACGCTGCTCAGTAGAAATAAGCTGGGTGGTGGGGAAGGAGAAAAAGAAAAATGGACGACACCAGTAAGATTTGGGAAGACATTGGCTTCTTTGACAATATCACTCTGTGGGATGTAGTGAAGGCGGCATTTGCCGTTATCATCCTCTATTCGCTCGTATTCACCATCTGGCAGCTAAACGTCAAGAACGGAAGCCAGGAAGAGCAGCGCATCACAGAAGTCAGCGAGGCGGTCACTGCCCTGGCGGCAGAGGGGTACGACATCTATATCGACGGCGAAAAACGCCCCTTTATCCCTGATATCGAGAACTATTTCATCGAGTTCGATTACGAGACCCGTCGCATCAACCTGACCAAGCGCACAGCTACTGAGGGTGATATGCTCCTCAGTTTTATCGGGCTCGGAAAGTACGGCAACAGCGGAGGATTGTTCTCCTGGGGGCGAAAGTAATGCCAAAGTACAAGATTGGCGCCACAGAGGCTGGAGACGCCGGACTAGACCTCTCTTGGGCGAAGAAGCTCGACAAGGTCGATGGGGCTGTCGTTATCACTAAAATCGCCACAGACGGGTTCAAAGACGCAGTCCTCCTCAATCAGAATAAGCTGGTCATTCACGCTACAATAACCGGCTATGGCGGAACAGTAGTTGAACCTAAGGTTCCACCGGCAAAAGATGAACTCCTCGCAATTAAGGACGTCGTGGATGCCGGGTTCCCCGCAAACAAGGTCGTAATCCGCATTGACCCCATCATCCCAACGAAAAAGGGGTTGCGAACCGCTCAAAATGTGTTTGAGACGGCTATGGGCATGGGTTTCTCCAGATATAGGGTAAGCATCATCGATATGTACCCGCATGTGCGGGATATCTTTGCCGCCAACAGATTGCCATGTCCATACGGGCCATGGTTTTCACCGTATAAGGAACAGGTGGATGCGACCGATGCTCTCCTCCTCAATGTGCAGGATACATGGCGGGGACTATATCCGGAGCGGGAAGACGAGCTCCGTATCGAATGCTGTGCGGAGCCTGGGCTCACAAATGCCATCCATTCCGGTTGTGTGTCTGCTTACGACCTGGCCCTGCTTGGACTGGATGCGGACGACGACACGCAGAATGGCTGGCAGCGCCCGAATTGCCTGTGCTATTCAGGGAAGAAAGAGCTGTTGACCAAGAAGAAACGGTGTCCGAATGGATGCCTATACTGTTATTGGGGAAGGGGAGAGAGTGGTGCAAAAGACTGATATTGAGTGGTGCGACGTTACCTGGAACCCTGTTACAGGGTGTCTCAACAACTGCGAATATTGCTATGCCCGTAAGATAGCGCAGCGGTTCGGCGGTTGTGACGTGCCAAGCACATATGGCATGTATCACCAGGCGACATGGGAGCGGGTCAACCCAGGCGTTGAAAAAGAAAAGGCTATGTTCGTCGTGGAGGAGCAATGCCCACCTATCATAATCCGCTTCAACGCCAAAAGGCAGCAGCAGGTCATTATGAAGGCTCCATTCCCGTTTGGCTTCCAGCCTACGCTTCGGGAAGATAGGCTGCGTGAGCCGCAGGAGGTAAAGAAACCTCAAAACATCTTCGTCTGCTCTATGTCCGACTTGTTCGGGTCATGGGTGCCAACCGAATGGATTGTTAAGGTGTTCGACGCCTGTGGCAAGGCTCCTCAGCATCGGTACTTATTCCTCACGAAATTCCCGCAACGATATATTGACCTGCATAATGAGGGTGTGCTCCCAAGCGGCGACAATTTCATGTTTGGCTCTACCGTCACACATCCGGACACAGACAAGATGTTCTACGCAGAGAACTATCATACGTTTGTCAGCATTGAGCCTTTGCTGGAGCCTTTTGTTGTCCCCCGAAACAATCCGTTGCAATATATGGATTGGGTCATCGTTGGCGCAGAGACAGGAAATCGAAAAGAGAAGGTTACTCCGGCCGCAGATTGGCTTTCTGGCATTATACACTGTTGCAATGAGATGCGTGTCCCTCTTCTGATGAAGGACAGCCTTATTCCTGTTATGGGAGAAGAGCATATGCGGCGGGAGTTCCCGTGGGATGTTTGAGAGAAAGCAAATATAGAGAGGAGGATGCGAGGGATGGTCTGCCCTCGTAGTCAAAAATGAGTGAACGAGAAAAGGAACCCCTTATCAAAAACGCCTATGTTGGGCTCAAATCTACATATGACACACCGCATGTTTGCGGGTGCTGCGCCGAGCATATCGGGTTCGATTGGAGCTTTTGCCCAGAGTGTGGGACTCCCACAGGCTTGACAGCGGCCGATGCGGAGGAGTACAATAGGGCTCGGACAGAATTGGAGAAGAAAATCCAACCGCAAAGCCCGAAAAAATTCGCTCCCAAATATCAGCCCGGAGATACAGTCTATGACCGGCACGGAGAACAATGGGAAGTCCAGCGTTCAGAATTGTTCCTCCTTGGCAACGAGCTCCGCTGTATCTACCGGTGCGGACACGCCGGAACAGAGGACTATCGAGCTCTGTATGAGGATGAAACCTTCACCGCTGAGGAGGCCGTCGAGCTTCGCAAGGCATGGGAAACTTATATGGCGGCGGTAAACCGTGGTGAATTTGCGACGCCGCCAGACAAAAACTTCAATAGAAGGTGTTGAGTATGCTTCGGAAAGTCAAAAAGTTCATAAGCAATATGTCTATGGGGGCAAGGCTCGGAGTAATCTGCGGCCTTGTCCTCGTTGCACTCTTGGGGGCGGCCGGAAGCTGGGTTCACGGCATGTACAGCCGTGCCTATGACGGAGATACGTCGATTGCTGACAAGCCAGATAACATCCAGCAAATTGATACAATCCTTGACGACCTGCCATCAGAGGGCGGCGACAGCTCCAGCAGCAGCGCCAAAACAGATATCTATCGGGAAGAGCAGCAGCAGGCAGAGGTCTATAATGTAATCCTTGCTGGTATGGATGCCAGAGGCAAGCAGACGAAGAGCCGGTCTGATACTATCATCCTTATGTCTTATAACACCGGCGACCACAGTATTAAGCTGGTCTCCTTTATGAGAGACTCCTGGGTACAGCTCCCAGAGCGTGGCTGGCAGCGGATTAACGCCGCCACCGCCTATGGAGGGATTGGCCTTCTGGTCAACACACTGAATTACAACTTTGGCCTCGATGTGCAAAACTACGTCGTCATCCGCTTCGATGAATTTAAAGAAGTTATCGACATTATTGGCGGCGTGGACATGGAACTCACGCAGAAAGAAATAAACTACATCAACAACAAGCTCCACAAAGAGGATGGCGACTATAAAAACGACATTACAGATGCCCCTGGGGTTATCCATCTGAACGGCAAACAGGCGTTGTGGCATTGTCGGAACCGAACAGTAGGAGAGGGGGACTTCTCTCGAACAAGCCGGCAGAGAGACGTATTGAACCAGCTCATACATCAAGGGCTCAATATGAGTGTCGCAGACATACCCGCTCTAATTGATGAATTGAGCAACCATGTATCTATGAACCTCCAGTTTGACCTTATTGCAAAGCTGGCGACCGATGCTATCCTACACAAGGACGAAATCACAGTAGAGATGTACAACGTTCCATTTGACGGCATGTACAAATACGCTAATAAGAATGGAGCCAGCGTTCTGGAGCTCGATATCCCGGCGACTACAGAAAAACTTAGGGAAGCCCTTGGATATTCTTTTTCAGAAAAAGCAATGTAACGCTATTCAAGCCGGGTTCCCGACGCATTTAAACGGGAGCCTGGCTTTCCTTTACTTTTGGATGCGTTTGTTTATTGACAACATCGCCAAAATATGGTATAATATTCCTTGTAGAAATCTGAGGAAGGGAGGGTTTTCTGTGGTTGCCTATAAGGGCTACAAGCATCGAGTGTATCCTACTGCTGAGCAAACGGCGGCCATCGAGAAGACCTTCTCTTGCTGCCGCTTTACCTGGAACCATATGCTGGCTCGCACGACGAAGATGTACCGCCGCCGCAAAGAGAACGTGTCGAAGTTCGACATGTACAAGCTGATTACAGAGATGAAAGAGTACTACCCCTGGCTCAACGAGGCCGGCGCCCATGCGCTGCGGTATACTGTTGCTTCTCTGGATGAGGCACGCCAGGCGTTCTTCAAGCGGGTGAAGGCTGGTAAGGAAGCTGGGTACCCTCGCTTCAAAAGCCGGAAGAACCCCGTGCAGAGCTTCACCACCGATGGCGCCATCAAGGACAACGGACAGTGTGTCCAGGTGCCTAAGATAGGGAAGCTGCGCTACAAGCACGGCCGGCAGGCAGAGGGAAAGCCACGGGAAGTAACAGTCTCTCGGGACGCTCAAGGCCGCTACTGGGTATCCGTCATCTGTGAGGTCGAAGTGATGCCTATGCCGGAGCTGGATACCGCAATCGGTCTGGATGTGGGCATCAAGGACTTTGCAGCGGACAGCAACGACGTGGTTTATGAGAACCCCAAGTGGCTGAAACAATCCCTGAGACGCCTTGTCCACGAACAGCGGAAGCTGTCCCGACAAGTCAAAGGCTCGAACAACTGGAAGAAGCAAAAGAGAAAGATAGCCAAGATACATGAGCAGGTACGAAACCAGAGGGCAGACCATCACCACAAGCTGAGCCGAAAGCTCGTTGATGAAAACCAAATCATCGTGCTGGAGAACCTCAACGTGGCGGGCATGCTCAAGAACCGGAAGCTGGCTCGTGCCATTGCGGACGCCGCATGGGCAGAGTTCATGCGTATGGTGGAGTACAAGGCCGCCTGGGCGGGACGGACGTTCCTTCAGGTGGATACGTTCTTCCCCAGCAGCCAGCTCTGTTCCAACTGCGGCTATAAGAACCCGGAGGTCAAAGACCTGTCCGTTCGGGAGTGGACGTGCCCTGTATGCGGCGCTCACCACGACCGGGACGGGAACGCCGCCCGGAACATCCTTGAGGAAGGACTTCGGCTCCTGGCGAAGATGCTCGCCGCATAGGGAGCCTTATCCTACATATACCTACCAACCACCAGATACGGCCGGTACAGCCGGAATTCAATGCCTTTTGAGGACCGAAACCACTTCCGTAGACCCAGTGGAAGAGGTCTGATGAAAAAGGAACGACATGCGGTGGAACCAAGACTTGTATGAAATGCCAACAATCTACAAGCCTACCACACGTTTTGTCGAGTACCCATAATATCCGTATAAACCCAAGAGGAGTGCTTGCTTTGCTTGATGTAACTATGCCGGGGCTTGTCGGCTTTGTTGCTTTTGCGGGATTTGCTTTGCTTTTTCGATGGGCAGGAAAAGAAGACAGGGAACTGGCGCAACGCATGGGACTGCCGCTTATCTTGCCGACAGTGTGGCTCCTTGCGGTATTTTGTCTCATTTCAACAATTGTAGGGTTCTTTTCATACCGATGAAGAGCCTTAGGGAAGGAAGGAGAGATTACATGGCAGCTTCAAAAGAAGGTATTGCTCGGGCTCGGCGGATAGCCACAGGTGAAAAAGAAAAATCCGCCTGGAAGCATAGTGTAAATACACTGGGCAACAATGTCCACACCTGCGACATCGACGGGAGCGTCATAAGGCTCACAGAGCTGAAAAAGGATGGCACATATAGGCTTGAGGGGGACATCATCGGCATCGGGGAAATCTTGGTCGGGCCTATCCATGCGGATGCCCTGGAGGCAGCAAAAAACCAGGCGCTCATCAGGTTTTCTACCGGCCTTTCAGAGAAGGCTAAACGGCTGAACACCCTTGCTGGAGAGCTTCAAAAACTCATCCAGAAGTAGGGGCAATCCGTTTCTAAAAACACAAAAAGGAGATGCTTTTGTGACTGACGACTTGAAAACCATAATCAGGTATGTATGTGAGGGCGACATCGGGAAGGCGCAAGAACAGGCTCGTATCATACTTCGCAACTGCGAAACAAAGAAGGACATCAACTTTAAGATGCAAATGCTCAAAAAGTTGGACAATACGCCATTCAAGCTGATGGAGCTCCCGGCAAACTTGAAGAATATTCTGATTGCCGAAGATGTATCCAACTTCCGAGACGACAGGTTCCTGTTGAGGGAGGGGGAGAAGTCCATCGTTGATAAAATCCTCAATACGTACGGTGTAGCCACACGGCTGTCTGAGCTCGGAGTGAGGTACTTGCCATCCGCCGTCTTCCATGGCCCAAGCGGCACCGGCAAAACAATGCTTGCCAGATATGTGGCATACCGTTCTGGGTTACCGTTTGTCTACGTTCAATTCTCCGCCCTTATAGGAAGCCTTTTAGGCGAGACCGGCAAGAACCTTAACCGCATCTTTAACTACGCCAAACAGAACCCATGCGTGCTCTGCATTGACGAAATCGATGCTATCGGCATCAAGCGAGGTGCCGGCGGGGACGGAGGCGGGCCTAACTCAGAGATGAGCCGCGTTGTGATTGGGCTCATGCAAGAACTCGACCAGTGCCCGAACTCTGTCCTGCTCATTGCCACAACAAACCGACACGACATGCTGGATGATGCGTTGCTCAATCGGTTTTCTCTGCAACATGAAGTCAAGCCGTTTTGTATGGAGGACATCATCACGACGACCGGAATGTTCTTCGACAGCATTGGTTGCGGGATGGATGAACCGGTCGACGTTTGGTGTCGCAAAGAGTTCCAAGAGGGAGTATCTACCCGACAAATCATGCGCACATGCACCGAACAGCTCGTTGATTGGATGCTTGCTCATCCTGATGCGGAAATCTGAGCCATTGGCGGCCATGTTGGCCGCCAATTATTTTTGCTTTCTCATTGCTATTTTGTTGAAAATATGGTATAATATAAGCAACTAATTTTAAAGGAGTGTTTCCTGTGAATGATAAAGAGCGTTTCATTGACATCTTCAAGACGAATGTGAACAGAGAGGGTTCGGACAAGTTGCTGGCGTGGCTCATGTCTTCCGATTTCTTCGACGCCCCAGCCAGCACCCGCTTCCATTTGGCGCAACCCGGCGGGCTGCTTCTCCACAGCCTCCACGTTTATGACCGGCTGTGTGCCCTGGTCGAGCTGGAGACCGCCCGAAATCCGGAGTTTAAAGCGCCGTCGAAGGAGACTATGGCTATCTGCGGTCTGCTGCACGATTGTTGCAAGGTCGACATGTATACCCAAGAACCGAAGAACCAGAAAACCTATGACCCTGAAAAGGTTGCCGCTGCCCAGCGGTATCAGGTCAAGCATGACGCCTTGGGCGACTTCGTCTGGGAAACCGTGATGGGGTATAGGATTGATGATAAGCTGCCATACGGGCATGGAGAGAAGTCTGTATATATTATCTCCGGCTTTATGAAGCTGACCAGGGAGGAGGCTATGGCTATTCGCTGGCATATGGGAGGTTTTGACGATTCTGTCCGGGGCGGCTCCTTCGCTCTGACCAATGCGTATAGCGAGTTTCCGCTCGCTGTCCTGATGCACTTGGCAGACATGATGGCTACCCATCTCGATGAAACCGAAACCAAGTAAAATCCTTTGTATTCGAGGCAGCTTTTCTTGCCACATGCTCCCAAATATGCTATAATATGTTTGAATGGGACGTCCAAGCCCCGCATATTCTAGCTGTCATGGAGGGACAATTTATGGCAAGTCCAATTGAAGTGAAGGGCAACTCGAACGAAAACTTGAGTTGCCCTCAATGTGGGAGTTTGTTGTTGGCTCGTGGTCGGGCGGTATCCGCAACTACGCCGAAGATATTCCGACGGTTTTCCTGTGGGAGTGGGATTGCCTGCACCTCTTGCGGACACTATGCCAACGAGAAAAAGTGGCGAAAGCAGATGGCATTATCAAACCCAAATTTCCGGAGTAAAGCAACAAGGCTCTCATTCAACGGGGTCAAAATGTATGCGTTTTCCGAGGATGGCTCTCTGAGACGGGTCATCGAAGTCCCTGGCACACCAATTGGAGCTCTTACTGTATGGCGGACGCTTGAGAAAAAGTATCTGCCTACATACCGGCCCGACTACATCAAAGAGAAGGCTTGGTATAAAGAAGGGATGACAGATAGCGAGCTTGAAAACGCTTACTGCTCCATCGCAAATGGAAGTGAGTTGTCCAGGGTCAACGCAATGAAGCCGGGGTCGTTACAAGAAATCTATGATTTGGCTGGCGATGCGAGACTTTCGCTTGAGGAGCGTATCGTTCTGTCAACGACGATACCTGGGCGGCTTCTAGCATCAGACCGTTTCAAGGTAGCCAGTGAAGCGTTAAGAGACTTTCAAGGGCTAACGATTTTTACACCGCAGGCGGATATTCTTGACGAACTAGCGTCCGAAAGGAGCGTAGCGGCAGTGGGGTGGAAACAAGGTGCGTATCTTGGCATCGACTGGGAGCATCCGCCCTTATCTGCGATGAAAATCGTTGGAGGAGTTTATAACTTCAAGCGCAACACTTTTCACCAGTGGATTATGTAGCGCAAAAACGAGAAACGAGGAGAAAGAAAAAATGATTCTTATCGTATGTGTTGATGACAAGCTGGGGCTGTCCTTTGGGAACCAGCGGCAAAGTCGAGACCGAGAACTGACGAAGCGTATTCTCGCCAAAGTAGGGAAAATGCCAGCCTGGACAAACGGATATACGGCAAAAATGCTCTTTTCTGGCGATGATAACAACCGACCGTCAAACTGGAGCCTGTCAGAAGAACCGTTTAGGATGGCAACAAGAGGCGAGGTTTGCTTTATGGAGGCCATGCCGGCTCAGGAAATCAGAGACGCAATGGACGCCGGTTCCATCGAAGCTATCTGGATGTATTTTTGGAACCGCATATACCCCAGCGACAATCAATTCCCGTTGGATATGAACGAACGGCAGTGGGGAAAGGTATCTGAGGCAGAATTCGAAGGGTATTCTCACCCTGTAATGTTGGAGGTTGTCTATGAGAAAAGATAATAGTTATTCCCGTTCCCAGTGTATGCTTATTGCACTCCTGTCCATCCTACTCGGACTTTCCATAATGCTTATCGGTTGCTCCAGCACCATGACAAACACGCCTCATGTGCTGTTGCCGTCGACAAGTGATGTTCCTTCGGAGCAAAATACCACGCAAAGTGTAAGTGGAAGCGGGACAGAATTAGCGACCGCTACGAATAATCCTGCTGGATATCCCTCGTATGAAGGGATGGCTTATGTCTCCATTGCGAGCAAACCTGATTTTACGGAGGATGATAAGAAACCAGAAGCATTTGAATATTACTCTCCACTCGACGACCTCGGTCGTTGCGGTGTTACATACGCCTGTGTCTGTTTGGATACTATGCCTACCGAAGCAAGGGAGTCTATCTCAAAAGTCAAGCCTTCTGGGTGGGTCAACAAAAAATATGAATTTGTTGATGGCGGCTATGTTTATAACCGTTGCCATCTAATAGGCTTCCAGTTGACTGCCGAAAATGCCAATGAGCTCAACTTGATTACCGGAACACGATATCTCAACATCGAAGGGATGCTTCCATTTGAAAATATGGTGGCAGACTATGTCAAGGAAACAGAAAACCATGTTTTGTATCGAGTGACCCCGGTATACGATGGGGGCAATCTGGTTGCATCTGGCGTGCAGATGGAGGGCTGGTCTATCGAAGATGAAGGCGAAGGCATTTGCTTCAATGTCTACTGCTATAATGTTCAGCCCGGGGTTGAAATTGATTATGCCAGTGGAGACAACTGGATTGCTGGTGAAAAGGGAAATGCAAACGCAAATCCTGATGCAGCAGTAAGCGAGTATGTGCTCAACACAAAAACCATGAAATTTCACCTCTCGAACTGTTCTGGGGCAGCGGATATTTCTGATGCAAACCGGCAAAACTACTCAGGGAGCAGGGGAGAGCTGATAGAGGAAGGATATGAACCATGCGGCCGTTGCAAACCATAATAAAGATAAAAAGGTGGAACAAACGGGTATAAACATGTTCTTGTAATAGAATGAGAAAATGATATACTAATACCATGCGAAAGTGGCTCTATGCCATTTATTCTCGCCAAGTAATACTGTGTGGTTCGGACAAGAAAAAATTGGCCGAGGCTTCGTCTATCGGAGCCTCGGCTTTTTGTGCGCCTAAAAGGAGGTGGCAATATGCGCTATGAAATCTTTGGTTTTCCCTAAATGCCAAAGAGCCTCGCCATGTAATAGGCGAGAAAAGGTGCATTTGGCTAAGCCACAGCACCAATTATAACAAAAAGGAGGACTGACCTTAATGAAACAACGTGCATTGGGCAGGAAGGAGCCTCTTTCCAAAAGACTGTTGTCTTTCCTGCTCGCATTCATCATGGTTGTCGGCCTGCTCCCACTGCAGAGGGCAGAGGCGGCTACGGCAGGGCCGGAAGATGGATTTGAGTTGCCCTTGGCCGGCACGCATGGCATTGTCCTAAAGGACATTGACGGGTTTAAGGCTGGCGATGCATTCACCATCCTAAGCAAAGAGGGAGACAAGTTTGTTGTGTACAAAAAAGATGGCACGCAAGCGAAAGTCAGCACCCTTTACACAATGGTGAACTTGCCTGACCTTATCCCTTCAATCGTTTACAACGACACGAACGCAGATGCGTCTATCTTCAAGGCGCTTGGCAATGATTTGGCTGGCGTAACAGGACAAAAGCTCTACACTGCCAAACAGCCAAACGCAAAACTCGGATACCCTGAGTACATTATGCCTGTTACATACGAAATGGCAAAAAAAATTGCCAAAGCACAGGCTACAGCTCAAAGCCAAGGACTTACGGTTGTGTTGTACGAGGGTTTCCGTCCATTTGACGAAGCTCAAGCTAAGGTAAGAGATGTTATGTCGTCTTTGTCAGAAAGCAATGCCGATATTAAGGCTGGTATTTCAACTGCTGGCTTCTCAGACGACTGGTACATTTCGCAAAACGTGTCCAACCACCAGTTGGGTATAGCCGTAGATGTTAGCTTGGCTCAAGTTAAAAATACTGAGACCAAGCAGATTGCCGGACAAAGCGTGACTATGCCTAGCAAATCTGGCGGCTATACCATTTTTGATGGCGGCACAGTAACAAAAGGAACTGCCGGCGATGCAAATAGTGTAGAACTAAAAAATGGCAGCGTCTACAAAGTTACGCATAACGGAACCGACGCTGCTCACCAGATGCCAACGCCAATGCATGAGCTTTCTTATGTATCCGGCACATTCAAATATGTGAATGGTGGCCCGGACGGGAATGGCACACGCATCAGGTCATATGCTACACCAGATTCGCCCAACTATTGGCGAAATGTAAACCCAGTTCAGGCAACACTTTGGACTGCTGGCGCTCAGACACTGCAAGATATTTTTACAGGTGCAGGAATGGAACCGTTGGCGTCTGAGTGGTGGCATTTTAACGATGTTACCACCTATAACAGCATGAATAGAACGGGCATGAAAGGCAAGTTTACAGTTGGCGACGCCACATACAGCATGTCTGTCGAAGATGTCGAAAAAGTCTTGGCCGGAGAGGAGCCATCAGCACCGCCAGGCGGCGGCGTCTCTGGCGGATTGCCCACCACTGGAGGAACTACCGGGGGCACCACCGGCGGGACTACTGGGGGCACCACTGGTGGAACTACCGGAGGAAGTTCTTCTTCAACTGGTGGTGATGCTCAAACGGTAGTTCGTGTGCAAAATTCCAATCACGAGGGCATTGGCCCCGTTACAGTTAAGCTCAAAAAGCTGACCCCAAATGGGCAAGACAAGGAATATGTTCTTGGGGCGGATGGGCTTCTGAACCTCCAATGGAGTGACCCTGCTGGAGAAAACTATATCGAGCAAGGTGAATACACTGTTACGGTTATGAATCCGCCCGCCGGGTATGAGGCTCCAGAAGGAAACGAGGTTGTTAAGAATATTCGCTTCTGGGAAGAGGAAATTGATGGAACCACATACTATCTGCAAAGTGGCCCCGTCATTTTTCTTTGCTACAAGCAACATACAATCACCATTGAGAAGCGTGGGCCAGAAGGTCCGCTTCCTGGGGCAGTTTTTGCCGTCTATTACAATACCGTTTTCCAGCGTAACATCGAAACCGGAGAAGATGGCACTGTAAAGTATGATGGCGGAGAAGGTGGCTTGCACGAAGGCACATATACATTCGTCGAAATTGTCCCCCCTGTCGGCTATACCCTTGGGGAAGAAGCTAACCGGACGCAGAGTGTATATCTGGATTCAAGCAATGCCAACGCAAGAGAACATAAGCTGATTTTCAAAAACGAGCCATTCCCAGCCATCGAAATCACAAAAACAGAGCATGGGACAACAACTGGTTTGGATGGCGCCACGTTTGAAGTCATGATTGACGGAGAGTCTGCCGGCTATTACAAAACCGAAAATGGCGGCAAAATCACCATCGATTATGAAACTTATGGGCAATTTGTCGACCCAACGAAAGACAGCTGGACTATAGCTGTTCGGGAGGTCACTCCCCCAGATGGTTATTTGCTGGATGATGACAACTGGCAAATCCATGAGTTGAAAAACGGACAGCTTCTGCAGCCGTTTACATTCAGCGATACAAAATACCCTGAAATCACCATCCAGAAGCACAAGACCGGCACGGACGAACCACTGGCTGGTGCCACATTTGAGGTTTCGATTGATGGCAAGAAACTCGATGATTTTGTCACCGACGAAACAGGTATTATCACAATCTCCCACAAGGAGTACGGTAAGTACTTGACAGGCGACCGGCACAGCTGGACTATCAGCGTGCGTGAAACGAACCCGCCTAAGGGCTACTTCATCGATGCTGCTGAGCCCCAAGTGCAAGAGCTGACCCAGGGACAGTCCCTGATGCCCTTTGTGTTTACGGACACTCCGTATCCCGACATCGTCATCATCAAGCGTGACGCAGAGGATACCACCAAGCGGCTGCCCGGCGCCACCTTCAAGGTGGAAATCGAGGGCAAGGTGTTCCAGGAACAGATGATAACCGATGAGAACGGTGAAATCCGCATCACTCACGACCAATATGGTCGCTTCTTGGAGGACAAAAACATCCAGGACAACGGCTGGACTGTTACCGTCACCGAAGTGAAAGCCCCCGAGGGCTGGAACAAGGATGAGCAAAACGTGGCCGGCGGCTACACCCAGACACAGCAGCTGCGGTACCGCCAGACCAAGTGCGAGTTTTATTTCGAGGACTACGAGTACCGTTCTGTTCGGGTCATCAAGCGTGACTCCACCACCAACTGGCCTCTGATGGGCGCTACCTTCGTCCTGGAGAGCACCGAGCTGGATGAGGGCGGCAACTACCACGAGAGCAAGACCACCGATGAGACCGGTGAGGTTCTCTTTGAGCACGTCCCCAACGGCAACTACCGTTTGTGGGAAGAGCAGCCCCCATACGGCTACAAGCCGAACAACACGCCTATCGTCTTCAATGTGAACTCCAATGACGCCAAAATCGTCACCAAGGAGTTCAAGAATGAGCCTCTGTCCGGCCTGCGCATCCAGAAGCGGGATGCCGTGACCGACCAGCCCATCGAAGGCGTGCTCTTCAACATCGAGCCTATGGCGCCTCTGACAAACGCCGCTATGCAGGAAAAGACCGACCACAACGGTCTGATTGTCATCCAAGACCTGCCCGCCGGCACCTACAAAATCACAGAGATTTCGCCCAAGGCTCCCTACATCAAGGATAACGAAGTCTACACAGTTGAAATCGATAATCAGCACAATGATGTGGTGAAGACCATTTACAACTACGCTCAGGGCATGCTGTACATCATGAAGACTGACAGCGTGACCAACGAGCCCCTGGCCGGCGCCTACTACCGCATCACGACCGCCGGCGGCACCTATGTCGCTGACGTTGGCCCCACCGGCCCCAATGGCTACACATCCTACGCTGGCTTGAAGCCCGGCAGCTACCTCGTCACCGAGACGAAGGCTCCCGCCGGTCACGAGCATGACACTTCCGTCAAGGCTTTCGAAGTCAAGGAAGACGACTCCGGCAAGATTTACGTCCTGCACTTCTCCAACAACCCCCTGGCCAACCTGTGGATTCATAAAATCGACGGTCTGACCGGCGAGGGCATCGAGGGCGCTACGTTCGAAATCACCACCGGCGACGGCAAAATCATCGCCGCCAATGCTGAGACCGACCACGGCGGCTACATCAAAATCAACAACCTGGAGCCCGGCACCTACCTGGCGAAGGAAACAAAAGCCCCGAAGGGCTACGTGCTGGACAGCTCCGTACACATCATCAACCTGCGCCACGACGACACCGAGGTCGTCAACATCGAGAACTACAAGCCCGGCGGCATCTCTGTCCGTAAGATAGACGCCAAGACCGGCAGTCCCCTGGCTGGCGCTACCTTCCAGCTGTACTCCATCACTGACACGCCTATCGGCGGCACTGTGGTCACCGGCAACGACGGCTACGCCCGTTGGACTGAGCTGGAGGCCGGCCAGTATAAGGTGCGTGAAGTGGCAGCCCCAGAAGGCTATGTACTCGATACCTACCCCGTCCAGCTGGAAGTCAAGGCTTTCGGCGTGACCGAGTACGAGTGGAAGAACACCCAGGATTCCACCATCACCATCGTGAAGCGTGACGCTGAGACCCTGGAGCCCCTGAGCGGCGCTACCTTCCAAATCCAGACGCCGGACGGCGAGGTCAAGGAAGTCCTGACCACCGACCTGACTGGTGTCGCTACCTCCAAGCGGCTGACCGCCGGCTGGTATCAGGTGGTTGAGACAAAGCCCCCTGTGGGCTACGCCGCCTCCACTGAGCCCAAACTGGTGGAAGTCAAGGAAAACACTCCCGTCACGGTGGAAATCCCCAACGTGACCCTGAAAGGCATCACCATCCACAAGGTGGACGCCACCAACCAGAACCCCCTGGCCGGCGCATGGTTCGAGCTGCAGAAGGCTGACGGCACTATCGTCCAGAAAGAGTTCTGCACCGACCAGTCCGGTACTGTGACGACCCTGCCTGTGGCTCCCGGCGACTACTACCTGGTTGAGACCAAGGCTCCCGAGGGCTACATCCGCAATGAAGAGAAGATTCTGGTCCAGGTGAAGGCCGGCGAAGCCCGCTCTATCACCATCCAGAACGCTCCCAAGTCCGTCATCCAAATCTACAAGGTCGACGCCGTGACCGGCGACCCCATCGGCGGCGTTGGTTTCTGTATCTATTACAGCGACGGCCGTGAGATGGAGAACGTCTACACCGACCAGAACGGCTGGGCCTACTCCAAGGTCGTGCCCGCCGGCGAGTACATCGTGAAAGAGTTCAAGGCCGCTGACGGCTACGCCATCGACCCCACCGAGCACCGCATCGAGGTCGTGGACGGTCAGAACACCATCCTGCGTGTCGAGAACGCCCCCGGCACTGTGCTCCATATCACCAAAGTCGCCAAGGGCGACCTGTCTGGCACCGCCAACGCTCAAATCCCGCTGTCTGGCGCCGTGTTTGAGCTGTACGCCACCTGCGGCATCGAGCCCTGTATCAAGATGGGTCAGTACACCACCGACGAATATGGTCAGGCGGTGACCGAGCCTCTGGCTCCCGGCATCTATAAGCTGAAAGAAATCATCGCCCCCTTGGGCTACATCCTGGACGAGACTGAGTACGAGGTCTGCATCAAAGCAGGGGAGTACAACAACATCGTCATCGAGAACCAGGAAGGGGCTACCCTCATCGTCCGGAAGTTCGACAACAAGACGAACGCTCCTATCCCCGGCGCTGTGTTCAAGGTGGAGACCGCTGACCACAGCCTGGTCGGTACCCTGGAAGCTGACGCCAACGGCGAGGCCAAGTTCTTCGGCTTGAAGGAAGGCCACTATATCGTGACCGAGACCCAGGCTCCGGAAGGCTACTCTATTTCCCAGCCCAACGTCCAAACTATCACCGTGACCTACGGCAAGGACAACTACTGCGACTTCAAGGACATCGCTAACGGCGGGCTGGTCATCATCCTGCAGGACAAGCACACTGGTGCCTACCTGCCCGGCGGCCAGTTCATCATCACCCGTGAGAGCGACCAGGTCATCGTATTCGACAGCTCCACCGACGTTACCGGTACCCTGGTGGTCGGCAATCTGCTCCCCGGCTTCTACACCATCGAGCAGGTCTACGCCCCCAGCAACTACACCATGATTGACGTCAAGATGACTGTTGAAGTCCTGGCCGGACAGCAGCAGACCGTCTACTTCAAGGACGAGACCGCCGGCCTGGTCATTGAAAAGGTCGACGCCACAGACCCCAACAAGATGCTGGAAGGAGCCCGCTTCCAAGTGGTGCGTGAAATCGACGGCATCGTGATGGGTGAGTACGTCACCGACAAGAGCGGCCTTGCCCTGGTCAATGGCCTCGAACCCGGCCGCTACACCATTTCCGAGCTGATTGCCCCTGACGGCTACATCAAGACCGACGAGCCCAAGACCGTCGAGGTCAAGGGCGGCATCAACGCTCACGTCACCTTCACCAACATGCCTCGCACCAGCATCACGGTCAACGTCATCGATAAGAACACCAAGGTGGGCATCGCTGGCTGTATCGTGGAGGTCTGGAAGCAGAATGGCAACCTGGTCAACACCTATACCTCCGACAGCACCGGCACCATCGAGACCCAGAAGCTGGAGAACGGCTTCTATGTCCTGAAGCTGGTCAAGGTCGCTGATGGGTACAGCGCCACTATCACAGAGGCGACTGTGGAGCTGACCGACGCCACTGAGGCTACCTACACCTTCGAGCTCATCTCCAACGGCGTGTTGAAGGTCATGAGCACCAACAGCGCCGGTACCGCTGTCGCCGGTATGAAGTTCACCCTGACCGCCATTGACGGCACCCGGGTGGGCAGCTTCGTGACCGGCACCAACGGCACCTACACCTTCGCAAGCCTCGCCCCCGGCTGGTACACCGTGACCGAGGATAAGGCTCCCGACGGCTTCACCATCAATGCCGACAACAAGACCCAGAACGTCGAAGTCAAGGCAGGGGAGACCGCCGTCGTCAACTTCACCCATACTCAGACCTTCGGCCTCCAGATTCGCACCACCTGCAAGCAGACTGGTGCCGCTGTGGCCGGCGTGAAGTACCAAATCAGCACCATGGCTGGCGCCACCATCGGCGTGTTCACCAGCGATAACGCTGGCATCGCCTTCGCCACCCTGGAGCCCGGCTGGTATGTTGTCACACCTCTGGAAGCCCCCAAGGGCTACACCTTCGTCGACCAGGCGCCTCGCAACATCCAGGTGCTGGGCGACAAGATGACCACTATGGACTTCGTGGTCTCTCAGCAGTCTTCCATCCGGGTGAAGGTCGTTGACGGCAACACGAACGCTCCCATCTACAATGTCCGTGTCCAGCTGCGCAACGGTCAGACTACTATCTCCGAGTACTTCACCAACAACGAGGGCTACATCAACCTCGACCAGTCCATCGTGGCCGGCGGCTATGTCCTCGAAATGATTTCCGCTCCCGACGGCTACATCGTCGACACGATGCCCAAGAGCATCGACGTGATGAACGCCGAGACCACGGAAATCGTCTGGAAGCTGTACAAAGAAGCAGCCCAAATCCAGATTGTCGTCACATCCGCTGACTACAACCGTACTCTGGACCTGCCCGCCGGCTCCCCGCTGGCTGGCGCTGTGTTCGAAATCACCAACCTGGACACCTATCAGGTGATGGGTCAGATGATTTCCGACACTTCCGGCGTCGCCGCATCCGCCGGCCTGCCCATCGGCCGTTACACGGTCAAGATGGTCACCGCCCCGGCCTACTACGGCGTCAACAGCAGCTTCGCTCCTGAGATTCGTCTCGTGGCGAACAACCACGTTATCCGCACTGACGTGACCGTGCCCAGCGTCACCGTGGCGACCGCTATCAAGCAGCAGTCCAACTCCACCATCGCCGCTGGCAACACCATGCGTGTCGACATCCAGCAGGCGGATAACCAGTCCAGCAACCGCCTGGACAACTTCTACGTCCACATCAAGGTGCCTACCGACGCCGCCCGGATTACCACTATCCAGACCGGCACTTGGAACCACTCCGTGTGGTACACCATCAACTACAAGACCAACATGCAGGACTATCGCCAGCTGGCGAGCAACCTGCGCAGCGTCAAGAACTACCACTACGACCTGAGCACCCAGTCCCTTGGCCTGGCTGCCGGCGAGTACGTGACTGACGTTCGTCTTGAGTTCGGTACGGTTCCTGCTGGCTTTAAGGCAGAGACACCCAGCGCATTCAGCCTGTACGTCCTATCCACAGTCGCTAACGGCTACAAGCTCGTCAGCCGGCTGGAACTGGGCGGCCGCATCAGCGCTGTGACCGTCAACACCAACGCCAACACCAGCCTCTCTGGCAACAACAATTCCGCCCTCGCTGGCACCGGTGGCCAAGCCACCACCGCTGGTGCGTCCGGAACTTGGACCATGAAGACCAGTGTGTGGACTGCCACTGTCACCAACAACGGTGGTGGCGGCTCATTGCCTAAGACCGGCTATTAAGCTCATTTGAGCCTTAGCTCGTCAAAGTGACCTTTTTGGGGCGCAGACCTTCTTTGGAGGGGCTGCGCCCCTCTTTTTTTTGTTCGCAATACTGTTGATAAGATTAAAAGTATATGATATAATAAAAAGGTATACTCAGTATGGATTTGCACGAAATGCCCACAATATGCACAAAATTCAATTTTGGAGTATAAAATCGAGCCATCGCTCTTGACCGGGAACTTCCCCAAAAGCAAATTTGGAAGATACGACCTGATGTCGATAATTATTATTTGTATGGGTGAGGGCAAAATTCTCGGCGATATGAATCCTCAAGAGGAATTACTTAGAATGCTGGAAGTTTTGCTTTCTCCTAAAATGCCGGTCAAGCAAAAGCAAGAAACCTTATGTGGTCAATTTGGAATGCAGGTAACAAGCAAGCAAAGAAAGGAGCTTTACGCAATGTGTAATCTTAGTTATGGCGTCGAGCAGGAAGCGCTCCTGACTGTTGCCAAAAACCTTCTCCAAAATACATCATTGACGGTAGAGGAAATTTCGGCTAACACAGGGCTACCCATCGAGTTGGTAATTGCTACAAAAGAGGTATTGGCAAACGAGTGATTGCTTGCAAGTTTGTCTTCACTTGAGCCCTAGCTCGTCAAAGCGACCTTTTGGGGCGCAGACCTTCTTCGGAGGGGCTGCGCCTCTTTTTTTTGCCCTTTTGCAATCCCGCCCACAGGAAACAATTCCAAAATTAGTCTTGCTATTATCTCAAAAATATGGTATAATATGCCTATGAAATACAAGGAGTGGATACTATGCTAAAACCCCAATGCGTAAAGTGCATTTGCCCAAGCTGCAACAAGCGTGGTAGTCTATGTCATATGTGTTCGAGTTGCGGCACTAAATATCCCAAACTTGAGCCATACACAGAAGCATGCTCAGACCACGACACAGATTTGCGACAGAAATTTGAGCCTATCCCAGGCTGGCGGCCAGGGGAGGGGATGTCGACAAGGAGGCTGTGAAATCATGTCAAACCCATTAGAAAACGTCGCAAGAATTGACTATGACGGCTTCGACGGCGCAAGAACCATTGTTTTTAATCGGAACCGCATCACGGAAGCTGAGGCAATTCGAATGGTCAATGCGGGGGAGTACTGCCCATACCTACTCGATATCCCGACAAAGCAATTTGAAGGTCTGTTTCAGGACAAGGATGTCAACTGGACGCCGCCAGAGTGGATGAAAGAAGGCTCAGCCGCCTCACGCTCTCAGGAAGATATTCCGGCTGTTCGATTTGTCGAGGGTGGCCCAGAGCCGAGGGCAACTCATCGAAATTGCATTAAGCGAGGGTTGACCGTCGACATTGTCCTCAAGGCGGACCAGCCGACCGGGAAACTCACAAGAGGTGTGGTCAAGGATATCCTGACCAATACGCATGAGCACCACAGAGGCATCAAGGTACGCCTGTCCGATGGACAAGTTGGCCGGGTGCAGTATATCATTGGCGAGACAAGCCAAGAAAAAGAAGGGGGGAAGTAACCAATGAGTTTAGTTCCAGGCCAAGGGCACATTCTTAATGTCGGCGACCGAGTGCGCATCAGCATTCCGGCGGTTCAAGCGGAGATGGAAGAGTTCGGCTCGGATGGGATTGAGATAACCTCCAGTGGCAAAAACTATTGGAGGTACATCAATGAGCACCCAGACGAGGTCTATACTATCATCGGGCTGGATTTCAACTACGACGACCCATACATCCTGTCCGGCTACATGGATGATACGACCTGGGGTGCAGCATGCCTTATCCATCTGCCTGAGCCGGAGAGCAACTTCGAGGTCATTAAAAATATGACAATCGAAGAGATGGCGGAGCAACTCTTTCCTTTGCTGGCAGGTATCTGTGAAGATGGCGTCCCCAGTAAAGAGCTCATGCTGGAATGGTTGGAACAAAAACCAGAAGACCCCCGCCGCTATGTTGAAACGGAAGGAGGGGAACGGAATGGGTGACACCCCAATGCGAACCGGGTTTAACATCCCAGACGGGTGCAGAAGCTGTCCCGTCAAAAATTGCGAAATCGCAGGACGGGATGGATATAGGGGTTCTATCTGCGTTGTCAACAGAAGCAAAGCAGGGGTCGATTTTGACCCAATGACCCACGGGGAACAACTAGCTCGAATGTCGGCAGAAGAGCTCAGCACATTTCTTGTCGATATCACTGTGGGCGGCGAGCGTCCGTGGTGCGACAAGGGCAAAACTGGCATCTATGCGGCTTGTCTTAGCGACCCGGTTACTCAGCGTAAGTGTATTACCGATTGGTTGCGAGTACCGGCGCACGAAACCGACAGCAAGGAACAATAGGAGGAAATATCAAAAATGAGTGAGAAGACACCGAAAAACCCGTATGAGCCGGCACATATCAAAGATGCCACAAAAATCCCGCCAGAACGCATTACCGCAAGGAACCTCACCCCGAATGGTACTGTGGCAGCCACACGGCTGATTGACAAGCCCAATGGCGCTGGGGATGGAACGAGCAAGCTCAAGCAACAGCGTGTTGAGGTCGTGACCCGTCTTGGGCACATTGCATTGCCGGCCTGGGAAGAGCTTACTGAGAGGCTTATCAAAAACCGGCTCGGAGAGGAAGCGCTTGCCAAGGCTATAGCGGCGGCAGAAAACGACCCAAGTTGCGAAACCAGCCCCGAGTTCTATGCCCGGGAACAACTCCTTGCTCAGATGGCAAAGAGTGAGGATGAAAGCCTGGTCGAGGGCCTGTGTTGCGACTGTGCCAAGGGAGGCCCCTGTTGCGATTACTCCGAGAACCAGGCGTGTAAGGACAAGAAAAAGGATGGAAGTTGCTGGACACCGCTCGGCAACTAGCCCATTTTGTTGACATCTGCTCCCTAAAGTGGTAGACTTAGGGAGCAGATGTCCAATCCATGGTTCAAAATGGCCATCGTCTGCAAGGCGATGGCCTCTATTTTGTTATAGGAGGATTTTTATGAGAGGCAAGAAAATGGTGACGGTGAAAGTACAATTGCCAGACACCTATTATGATGGGCAGGAGTGGAAAATCCAGGGCAAGATGCCGCTTGGGGAAATCACCATTCAAGATGGGCTGTCGGAGGAAGATGAGCGTATCGCTGTGCTCACTGCCCTAAAATCAGATTCTTTCACCGATGGTGGCGGCAACCCGTTGAAATTGATTGCCAAGAAAGACGATTGCGTGCGGTTCCGCTTCGACTATGTGGGCGATGGGAATGATGTCATCATCGTCAACGAAGACGAGAAGGATATGCCTGTCTTCCTGCTCAAATTTGGGCAACCATTCGTTGGCAAAGGCTAAACTTTACCTCCCCAGTTTTTTGATTCTATCATGCTTGACGGCAACCTCGTTTCGTGGTATACTATATTTGTAAACGTATCCAAATTAGCCGCAAGGCACGTTTTCCCGACCCTGATTTGGGTGCGTTTATGCCAGAAAGAGCTCGTTATCTTCATTCTTGGATAACGGGCTCTTATTTTTTTTACACAAGGAGGAAGTAAAATGGCAAAACTCGAAGTGTTCCAGATGGACACGTACTGGGATGGCGCCAACTGGGTGGAGAACTCCCGAATGAGTGTCGGCGCCATCAAAATCGATGGCGGGCTGACGCCGGAGGCGCAGAACAGAGCTATCCTGGAGGCGTTGCTGACCGAGAAGTTCACCGACATCACCGGTCGCTCTACGCCCTTGTTCAAGCCCAATACAACCATCAACGACCTGCTTATCAGGGACTTCGGCGGAGACTGGCTGGAGGTCGTCGAGGCTGCTGATGACGATGAGCGGCCGATTTACGGAATCCAGTTGCCGGCCTGACAAAACAAACTGAGGGGGTGTAACATCACTCCCTCACAAGACGAAAGGAGTAGTTTATGGACGTAAAAACTGTTGTGGCAGCCAACTGTATACTTGAGCATCTGCGAGACCTACCGTATGAGGAAGCTCAAAAGGCACTGTCGGTTGCCCGAATTTTCAGGTTCCTCAAAGTGCCTGAGAACGCCCCTAAGGAAATCGCTCTGGAGCTGGTGGAAAAGGCTGTGGACTTCGAAGGCGAACAGGAAGTCAGGGTGTTTCCTGCCAATGAGGTCGTGGATGCTTTCCTCAACACCTATATCTACGGCGAACTACCCGAGTTACTGGCAGAGAAAGACTTCGGCAAACTGGCAGTTCATGTCTGTCTGGATTACCGCCGGCGCCAAGAAGCAGCCGCTGTTGCGGCCGTATTGAAAAACAAGTAAAGAAAGAGAGGAAATAAAAATGGCAAGAGGAACTATTTTCAAGGCAGCTATCAACCCCACTGATGTCGAGGTCTTTGCAGACGACTTCTATGACTACGAGGATGAACTCGGCGTAGACTATGTGGCAGACCGGAGTCCTGAGGACAGCCAGATTGCGCTGGGAGGTCTGATTGACAGCCTTTCCAAGGCAGGTTTCAAAGTCATGCCAAATCCTGTACCTGAGGATGAGCGGGACGAGGACGATGAAAACTGTTTTGCTTTTACGCTGGAGACCGGCGATGCGGCGGATTTGACTAAGGCAAAGGAGAACTATTTCTCTGCCATGTTCGCCAAGCTCAAGGAACAGGTCGCTAAGATGGCTCTGACCGAGTTTGCGACTGAGGTGTATATTGCCACGGATATCCTCAACAATGTGGAGAACCGGTGCGGCGACCTCGTGTACTACGATGCAGGAACTGGGCCTGCCAGCTATACGCTGCACGGATTCATCCGGCGGCTGGAGCCCAATAAGACCCTGTATTTTGGCCCCCACACGGTCTATATGCACTAAGCATTATGCGCCCCTCCAGTCTGGAGGGGCGCTTTTCTTTTCTCTTGACGAAATACAAAGCGTATGCTACAATTTATTTGTAAGCGTATCTGTTCTTGCTCCTTTGGAGTGCGTTTTTTCAACCCAGTGGGTACGTTTGCATAATACAGGTAAAGGCCGTCATCTTTCGTATTGCGAGAGGTGGCGGTTTTTATAATACACCAAAAGAAAAGGAGAAGTAAAAATGCAAAAAGAAGTCTATATCCTGGCCGTATCTGAAAATACCGATTGCGGCGACCCCACTCTCCCACAGGTGCGTGTCTTTGGCGATATTAAGACCGCCCAGGATGCTATGAAGGCGTCGTTTGATGCCAAGAACGCCATTTTGCGCTTCCCGACTACCACCGAGGACGAAGATGGGGAGCACTACACCTCCAAGTCTGAGGACGGCATCTACGTCGTGGACGGTATGGATTCCTATCGCTGGGACATCGAGACCCAGACGGTTGACCTGCCGGATACCCTGGAAGTCAAAACACCTAAGGGGACTCTCCGGGCGGAGGCGCCCAACCTGCCGGACTATCCGGAAATCTTCCTGATGGCGACCGGCCCCGATGCAAGCAAGCCTGAGCGGCAGGTTGCTGTACTCCAGTTTACCCCCGACGGCAAGTTCAAGCTCCTGGTGTGGGATGATGACAACTCTGACGACAACGTCAAGGAGTTTATCATCAGCCAGGACTATGTTGAGGAGGTGTGAGGCGATGAAGAGATGTCCGAAATGCGGAGGCCAGGAGTTCCTGGTGACAGCCCATGTGACGCAGGGCTGGAAAGTCGACGAGGACGGCGCTTTCATCGAATGCACTAATGAGTGCGAGGAAGTGACCCATACCCCGGATGATGATGACGTATGGGTCTGCGCCAAATGCGGACACGATGCCGCTGGCAGCGAGTTCAACATCTAAGAGAAAACAGGGCGGCTTCGCATTGCGAAGCCGCCACAATAAAAAGGAGGAAGCAAACATGAACCAGCATATGATTTTGATGGTTAACAAGACTACCGACGAGCATCGGCTCGTAGATGCCGTAAAAAGCTACGAGGGCAGATGGGGATGCCTTCACGTCCTCAAGCTCGCAAGCGGCGAGGAGCGTACGTTCGACAAGGACGAGTGGGACGTTGTGGATTTGACCCCTACCAAGGGATGGAACCACACCGCCATCGAGACCGGTGACGCCAACTATGCGAAGGTCAATGCGGCCCTGAACGTTATCGGCTTCGGCAAGCTGAGCGAAAATGCCGCCGAAGACCAGAAGGTGGTCTATATCGGTGTTCCTCTCGTCTTGGATGATGAGGAGGAGAAGCTGAAGCATAACCACCTACTGACCCTGGTGGTTCCGATGAATCGGTATAAGGAATGCTCTCCGGATATATGGGGGAATAGCTCCTATATCACCGAGGTCATCAGGGGTATGGCGGAAGAGATGCTGATTACGCCGGACGGCCTTCGGAAACTGGAGAAGGTCAATTTCGCCTATAACTGGGGAGACCTTCTTCTCAACGACCTCCCTTTGACGGCGTGTGGGCTTACCCTGACCGATGCCGCCCCTAAGGGCGCAGTGGCTCACATGGTGCCGGTCTCCGTCCCCATGGAGGGGACTGGAGCTTACCTGGCTCCGAGCGACGTCGAGGCGGAAGTCATCGATGCCAATGGGGAGTACGTTGGCGAAGCCTATGTCGATTTTTCCGACTACGCCCGGGTCGAGTTCTGTGACCCGCCGATGGTGGAGGAGGGGGCGTCTGTCTCCGTACGCATCAAGAGCAATGGCACCACCTACGCTGTGGCGCAGAGCGAAGACTTCGACGGCTACTTTGTTGCCAAACTGATGGCGAGCGACAAAAATTAAAGGGAGGAAAAAGAGCAATGGAACTTCATATCGTGATTGTAAGCCCCAGCGATGGCTCCGTTCCCGATGTTATCGGATGCCACAAGGACAGCGCCGAAGCGTGGTCTGCGATGGAGGATGCGGTGAAGCGGTGCGTCTGCGACGCCCGCCCTGATATCTCCAGCCAGCCGACCGACATCGATGAGATGTTTGCCCAGACGTCCAGGGGCAAGTCCCTGTCGCTCGACGGGGGCTACTTTACGGCGGACATCCGGTCTGACAGCGCCACCATCAAGGACGGTGACGAGGTGACCCAGTTCGCCCTGCGGAGCGTCCAAATCTAAGGAAAAAGAGCAGCCCCTGTTTCAGGGGCTGCTCCGATTCAAGCATGGGAGGTAAGCATGGGAGAGAATGTATTTTCTGATTTCCTACGGGCGATTGCTCCTTATGTGGTCGTATGCGGCTCGTATGGCAGAAACGAGGAATCTGATAGGAGTGACATAGACTGCTTTTTGCGGTTCCGCCCAAGAGAGGAAGTTGACTGCGAAATCGGGAATGAAAGCTATATGCCGGAAATCCTTGATATAATCAAGCGCTTTGGCTTCTTTTCTGATAGTTGTATTGTTGGGCATATTGCAGTAGAAAGGCAGTGTGATGTCCCTCGCATGGTCGAAATTTCCGAGCACTACCAAATTCCCTATACGGAAACGCTATTCGTGCGGGAGATTTACGGTGTGCCGATGATATGCGCCAGGGACGATAAAAGCGCAGACGCCGAAGGGCTGTACGATGTTCCGGTTTGGAGTGATGTCGCACAGGACATGTCCATTGCGCATCCATTGCCTGAATACCAGGCATTTGTACAAAAAGAAAAATAATTTGGAGGTATTATCATGAAGCAATATGCGAAAGTCGACATCGTCGACTCCCTGAAGCTGATTGTGGATTTCAACACTCAGCACTACGGCGATGAGGATTTCGCCATCGATGTAAAAACGTTTGAAGACGCCGCTAAGAACGGCGGCGGTGTATTTCTGTGGCTCTCCCGGGGGAGTGGAACGAACTGCGTCCCCGAGCGCCTGGCTCTCATCAAGCCCACGTCTGCCCACTCGGTGTGGACCTACTACGCCGAGCAGCACGCCTGGGAGCGAGAGCGGCTCATCGCATTCATGGTGGAGGTCACCGGCACAGGTGATAATGGGCACCCGATTGGGAACCTGTATCACATTGCTGATTATGCAACCCATGCTGCCTGGGTCGCTAAACGCGCCGTGGACACCTATTCCAGCCGGCTGACCTATGAGAAGGGCGAGCTGGTAGTGGACACCACACAGCATTCGAACTTCGACTACCATCACGAAAAGCTGGGCGAACTGCTCCACATCGAGCCTCTCCCCAGCGACGAAGCTGCATTGGAACTGGCGCTTGATGAGGAGCGGGAGATTCGCCGCCTCGCCAAGACCGAGAGCGTGGTTGGCTTCGTGTCCCAAATCCAGCGGGAGCGTAAAAAGACAACTGGCACTCGAAAGCCCCGTCGCCGCCAGGTTACGGGCGCTGCCGTCGCCACAAACTAAACCAACAGAGCAGAGCGCAGGGTGTAAATCCCTGCGCTCTTGTACTATTAACTGGAATTTCTTTGTAATGCAGGGAATGTTTCTATTGCAAAAACAGCTAAAATATGGTATAATATAACCAATGAAGAAAAAGGAGAATGTGCTATGCCGAAAGTCAAATTGACAGAACAGCAGCAGGCCGTTGTAGATAACCGAGGGGGCGACCTCTTGGTGTCTGCCGCTGCCGGCGCTGGAAAAACAGAGGTTCTGGCTGAACGCATCATGTCTAAGGTCGTTGGAGAAGGGAAGAACATTAACGACTTCCTTATTATCACCTACACCAGGGATGCCGCAGCACAGCTTCGAGCCAAAATTACCAACAAGCTAAGCGCAGCGCTTGCGAAAGACCCGCACAATGAGCATATCCAGAAGCAAATGCACCTGGTCTACGCCGCCCAAATCTCCACAGTCCACTCGTTCTGTGGTACTCTTTTGCGAGCTAATGCGGCAGCGGTCGGATTAACCCCGGACTTTCGGGTGGCAGACGATGCTGAGTGCAAGTCTATCCGAGCGGATGTTATGAATGATGTCATGGAGCAGGTTTATGCTAACATCAGCAAAACTCCGGACATCGCCGCTTTTCTTGACTTGACGGTCGGCAGAGACGACCTTGCGGTTCAGGCTATTCTGCATCAGGTGTATGACACCATCCAGAGCCATCCATGGCCGGATAAATGGGTCGCCTCTTGTGTTGATGGAATGGATACAGCAAATGCCACGGATGCCGCAGAGACGCCGTGGGGACGTTATATTGTTGATGACATCAAAAGATATGCGGCTCGCCAGGTTGATATCGTAAAAGGTGTTCAGAACCTTTGCGACCTGGACGAGGCATTGTCTGTCGCATACAACGGTGCCATCTCAGATGACATTGGTCGTTTTCTGACGTTGAGCGAGGCAACCCGGTGGGACCAGGTGTTTGAGCAGAAAGATGCCAAATGGGCTCGGTTAAAGCCAATCAAAAAGGGCGCAGATTATGATGTTGCCCTCCAAGAGCAAATCAAATCTGCCCGAGACCGTTACAAGAAGAATCTCAAAGCAAAGCTGGAATCTATCAACGGCGTATCTGCGGAGGTTCTGGAAGACCTTGCGAAAACCAGACCGTCTGTATCTGGAATGTTTGCTATTGTCCAGCAATTCGCCAAAGCATATCAGGCAAAGAAGCAGACGCTCAGCATCATGGACTATTCCGACTTGGAACACTTTGCTATCAAGCTACTCCTGGATGAAGAAACCGGCAAAAAGACAGAGGTAGGGGAGAGTATTTCTAAGCAGTATCAGGAAATCGTTGTGGACGAGTACCAGGACACGAACGCTGTTCAGGAGACCATCTTTGCCGCCATTTCCAACGGCGAGAACCGGTTTATGGTGGGCGACGTAAAGCAATCCATTTATGCTTTCCGACTTGCCGACCCTTCCATCTTCCTTGGGCATTACGATGCATACAAGCCTTATCAGGAAGCGTCTGGCAATGAGCCTCGCAAGATTGCGCTGACCAAGAATTTCCGGTCTCACCCTGAAATCCTTGAGGCAACTAATGCCGTTATGCGGACTTGCATGTCAAAAGAAGTCGGCGGCATCGACTACAACGAGGACGAAGCGCTTTCTGCTGGGCGGACTGATTTCCCGACCGCAACACAGCCTGTCGTCGAACTCGCTACTATCGATATGCGAGGGTTGACTGATGAAACTGAAAGCGAGGATGATACCGGTGCCACATTGGCAAAAGTCGACGTAGAAGCCCGCTACGTGGCCTCCAGAGTGAGAAAGATGCTGGATGAGGAAACTATCGTCGACGAAGCCACAGGCCAGCAGAGACCCGTCAGAGCGTCTGATATCGCCATCCTGCTCCGTGCGGCCAAGAACAGTGCTCGCCACTTCATCAAAGCCTTATCCGAACAAGGCATCGCATCGAAGTCAACAAAAAATGGCTCCTTGCTCGACACAGAGGAAGTCTCTACCTTGTATTGCTTTCTGCAAGTCATTGATAACCCCTATCAGGATGTTCCGTTGGTTGGCATCTTGGCGTCTCCGCTATTTGGATTTACTGCTGAGGACCTTGCTCAGGCGAAACTGTCCAAGAAAAAGGCTGTTACGTTCTTCGAGGCTATTCAGGCTTATGCTGAGACCTCTGATAAGGCGAAGGCGTTTCTTGCGGCGTTGGAAGACCTTCGAAACATGGTACCCTATACTCGTCTGACGGCGCTCTATAACCACATCGTTGACACATGCAATGCCAGGGCGGTATATGGTTCTTACCAGAATGGTGCGCAGAAGGAAGCAAATATCTTCGCTTTTGGAGAGATTATCTCTGATTTTGAGCGAAACCATGCCAGAGGCTTATTCCAGTTCCTTTGCCACATTGAGGCGTTGCGGGAGCAGGGGGTAGAGTTCCCCCAGCCGGCAGTTGGCGCTGAAAACGATGCTGTAACAGTTATGTCTACGCATACCAGCAAAGGACTGGAGTATCCTGTTGTATTCATCTCCGATATGTCTCGGCGCTTTAACCAGAACAGCTTGAAAGATAGCGTATTACTGGACCGTGAGCTTGGAGCGGGTGTCCAGGTCTATGACGTGGATTTGGATTATCGCTATCCCACAATTGCCCGAAATGCGATTTCTGCTAAGATGGTCGCAAATTCTCGGTCGGAAGAACTTCGTATCCTTTATGTGGCTATGACTCGGGCAAAGCAACGGCTCATCATGACCTATTGCGACAACATGGACAAGGCGGTTGGGAAGCTGATTGACGATGTGCAAGTGCCACTTCCCCCATCCGTATCTCAAAGCGTAAACTGCCCTGGCGGCTGGCTCCTGCTTACCGCTATGTCCAGAGAAGAGGGTGCCCCTTTGTATGAGCTGGCTGGGTACACCCAACCCACAGACGTTATTTCCGATGCCTCTCCTTGGTCGGTGACCTGTGTTAGCGCCGGTGATATCGGGGGGGAGAAGCGAACTATGGCGGAATTGGAAGTCGACGAAGACGAAGAGCCGGCGGTTGATATGACAAAAGAAGAATCTTTCCCGGCTCCTAATGCAGACCAGCTTCGAGAAGACTTGTCCTTTATTTATCCCCATGAAGAAGCAACCAGAACGCCGTCTACGGCAGCGCCTACAAGCGTCAAAAAAGTGACCCCTAAAATTAAGGTTCAGTTCCATGCCTATGGGGTTGAAAAGAAAGTAACCCCAACACAGCGAGGCACAGCTATCCACAAGTTTATGCAGTACGCCAACTATAGACGCTGTGTGGACGAGCCTAATGGCGTGGATGCCGAGTTTGTCCGCATTAAGATGGAAGGCTACATGGAGCCAGAGGAGGCTGCGGCAGTAGACCTGAATATCATTCGGAAGTTCTTTGCTTCCGATGCAGGCAAGCATTTGGCAAGCATCCCTTACGAGAAGACTAAGCGTGAGTTCCGCTTCTCTGTTCTTGTCCCCGCCAACGAAGCGCTCCCGGATGTCCAGACTACTGAGCCTGTGCTTATGAGCGGCATCATCGACTTCTTCGTAGACACCGGAGACAGTATTATCCTTTACGACTTCAAATCGGATTACGTTGAGGATGAGGCTGCCATTGCGGAAAAGACTGAAACCTATAGCTATCAGATTAACGTATACGCCAAGGCGCTTGAGCAAATTTGCCGCAAGCCCGTATCCGAAAAACAGCTTGTGTTTTTGCGCCCAGGCATTCTTCGGAAAGTCTCTTGAAAGAAAGGAAGCGCTCCCAATCGGGGGCGCTTCCTTTATGCTTAAAACGCATTGCATTTTATTGGCAAAGTCCGTTTTATTGGACATACGATTTGGTATAATATACTTGTAACATGAGAGAGGGATACAAAAGCTATCCGGCGGCTTTCTTCGGAGGGGTCAAGCTATAAGCCCTAGACACTTCTCTTACTTCCGCCCAAGGATACAATTCTCGAACAAGCGGGCAGTCATCGTATGTAATGATAATGTCTGGATTCGGATAGATTGCATATAGCTCATTGATGGTTTCAGCTAAGGCAATGTGTTTGCTTTGAGGGAACTTCTCTGAATAGAGCTTATCTCCCATTTTGACATATGGTGGGTCTACGAAAAAGGTTGTATGCTCATCCCACCACATATCGTTATGAAGAAATAACTCCAAGGCATCTACTTTACAGAGAGAAATTTTGTCGGACATAGCATGGATGTCCTCGATACGTTTACACAGTCCTACCGGGTTCCACCGAACAGAAAGTTGAGCATCGGAGCTGTTCTTGCCGGAAATTGGACCAGCAGAAAGAATTCCGCCAAAGCAAGTTCGATTCAAAAGGAAAAATGCCCACGCAACAATCTCTGGAGCATAGTACATGGAGCGGCAATTGGAAAAAACCTCTTTTGCACGATGAAAAGCCTCCATTGTTATAGGCGTTGATTTAATGCGAGATATGAGGGCGTCAGGGCTATGCAGAACAATATCCCAAAAAGTATGAACCATGGGGTCTAAATCGTTTAGGACAAGGCGATTGATACAACCAGCATCCAAAAGAGACAACCCGAGAGATGCTCCGCCAGCAAAAACTTCAACGAAAGTATCCATTTTGTCCTTCGACAATATCGAATAAATCTGGTCAATCAGACGAGATTTACCGCCGGGATAACGGAGAGGGGAGAGGCGCTTACGCAGGTTGGTTTTCTCGATAGGAATTTCGTTCTTAGCTCCGCCGGTTTCAAGGATAAGAACCATCCGCCGGCGCTGTTGCTCAATCTCAGAAGAAACAAAAGTCAGCCCATCACAATCCGGGCACCAATAGCCGCTTCCATCTTTACAAAAATCGAAGTCATCGCTATCCCCAGTATAGCCGCAAAACCTACAGGTCAACATAAGGGCACCTCTCAGTTATAGTTGGCAGAGTTGAACTTGTTACCAGCGTAAAAGTCGGAGATGATGGGGATATAGCCATGAATCATCAGAACACTCAGGACATCATCCTGGCTGACATAGGGGTTGTTCCAGTAACGGCTATCAAAAGAGTGGTCACGGTTATCGCCCATTACAAAGTAATGACCCTCGGGCACCTCGAAAGAAAATGCGTAAATGCTGGTGGTGTATACACCATCAGGCAGGTACGGCTCGTCCAGAGGCTCGCCGTTGATATAAGTCTGTCCATCAAAGAAGGTAATCTGCTCACCGGGCAGACCAACGACGCGCTTACTCAGAACCTCTTCGCACTCATAGCTGTAAAACACGATGATATCCCCACGCTCCAGGGGGTGATTGGCCGCCAGTCGGTTACCGAGAGCGAGCTCGCCAGGCTTACAAGTGGGATACATGGAAGACGTAGGAATCATAGCAACCATGATGATTTTGGTGAGCAGGATGATAAACAGGGCAACCTTGATGATGATAGAAAGATACAGCTTACCGACCCGCCACAGAGCAGCTTTGATAGCAGCAGGGTTGTCCTTGTCTTCAATTGCGGCAGTCTCACCGTCGTGGCTAACATCGATGGTGGGGTCGGCGGTGTCATCTCCATGAGGGGGGTCAGGAGAGGTGACAGGAGCGGTATCAGTTACAGGGATAGCAGGCACAGAGGCGTCAATGAGTGCGGCCTCAAATTCATTGTCCATATACTTAGTCATTGAATATACTTCCTTTCTATTTGGCACCGTTCAGGCGAAGCCGCAAACGGGTCATTTTAGTTTGATTTCTCTATCTATGGAGTCCTTCTTAGCATATACTTATTATACCATATTTTAGCTAATCTGTCTATAGGAATTTTTGGAATTTTCTTTCAAAAGTTTTGCGTTACTTGTGCTGTCCTATTGCATCCGGAACCTTAGAGTCCGAATGGGAACGGTTGACAGAAAGGGGAGATTGTGTTATAACTATATTGTACACGTTTCTCTTTTTCTATGGGTTATATGCTCATACGTTCCATATATCCAGAGTTCTCTGGGCGTACTTGAATATAGGTGATTTCCGTCATCTTTTGTGTCATACAAAGGTTGGCGGTTTTTTGTTGCCCATTTGAGAAAGAGACGATACAAAAATTACAAAAGAAGGAGCAAGTATCTATGAACATCAAAACCGTTACCATTGAAAACCCCAACGCAGATGCTATCCGCAAAAGCCGGAAAGTTGAAGAAGGCAGAGCTGCTCGTCACGCTAAGCGTGCGGCTGAGAACGCCCGCCGCCAGCATCGTAAGAATCAGTTTGAGGTGCTGTTGTGCTGTGTGGTGGTGGTCTTTGCCACCACCGTTGTGACGCTCAGCCTGCCCCGCTCCAGCACTCCTCTGCCCGAGGTCGAGCCGACGACGCCCCACCCCAGCATCCAGGTAGTTGAGGTCGTTGAGACCAACACCGCAGTTGCGCCCAAAGCCTGGAATATCAGCGACAGTGATATCGAGCTGGTTGCCCAGGTGGTTTCGGCCATGGCAAGGGGCGAAGACTATTTGACCCAGCAGGCGGTTGCTCAGTGCATTCGCACTGTCTGTGAGGAGGGCGGTCTGTCGGTTCCGGAGGCGGTGACCCGCCTGAAATACCCGGTTGACGCCGGCGAAATTTCCCAGAGCTGCATCGATGCGACCCAAAGCATCGTTGACGGTTGCTATGCTGTTGACGCCGACATCAAATACAGCTACAATCCGTTCGTTCAGGGCGGGGAGTGGCATGAGAGACAGAACTTTGTTTGTCAGTTGGGGAGCCTGCGCTTCTTCAACTGACAGTGAAGTACAAAGAGGAGCTGTTGCAATAAAGCAACGGCTCCTCGCACTATGCAAACGAAAGACAAGAAAGGAAGATTTTTATGAGTATGTATCGTCCCAAGGCAAGAGCAACGTTTATGTATGCTAGGGTCGTCCGCGACCCAGAACTCAAGAACTTAGGTGAAGGCAAGTTCTTCACCGCACTGACCATCGCCGCCCCCAGCCGGCGGAGCAACAAAGATGAACCTGAGTCGACTTTGTTCCTCACCGTGCTCTTGAATGGGCAGCAGGCGGTGGATGTCTGCCGCCCCGACAAGCCCGAAGCAGGTATTGGTAAGGGCGACTTAGTCTGCGCCGAAGGTGAGTTAATCTGGCCCACGGAAGAATTTACCGACAGAGCCGGGGCGCACCGAAAGGAGCAAAAGTTTAAATTAACCAATGCAACAATTGCACTTATTTCAAAGGCAAAACCTGCCGCATCGCCCGAAAATGCTGGGTATGGTCAGCAGCCTTATCAGGCACAACAGGCTCCCACTCCCGCCCCAGCAGCAACAGCAGGTTATCCGACGGCTGGCGGCTATCCCCCTCAGCCCACCCCGGGCTACCCTGGGTATCCGCCTCAGCAACCCGCTGGCTATCCTCCTGTTCCTGGCTATGGTGAGCAACCCCCGGCTGGTTACTACCAGCAGCAGCCTACTCAGGCGGCTCAAGGGATGCCCGGGCAAGCGCCTACACAGCCACCGGTGCAGCAGCAGTCGAGCGGGGATGATGCTACCATGGGCGGTTCGCTCATGGATGCGTTGCCGTTCTGAGAGAAGGGTTGAGGGGAGTGCAACGCTTTGACTTTGCACTCCCTTCACCGTCAAGGAGGAATACAAATGAGTGAAAAAAGTTCGACGTGCTGGTACGTTGATACGGAAAACGTGGCCGGTCGATGGGCGGCAATCCTCCAATCCAAGGGGCAGCATGACACCGTTATGCTGTTTATGACAAATAACAGCGGCGGCGTGTTTGCACAGCCACAGGTCATTGAGGATATGCTGGGCAACCCCAAAAACTATATCACCATTCCATGCTACACCGGCGCCAACGCACTGGATTTCCAGCTGGTTGCAGTTGTGGCAAAGGAAATAGAGAAAGACAGGCGGGCGAGGAAACGCGCCAAACGCACACATATCATCGTCAGCAGAGACGCTGGCTTTGATGCGGCTATCAGACACTGGAATGCAGAGGGGTTCTCTGTAAAGAGATTTGCACCTCCTGCCGCAGTCCCTGCTTCCGCTCTCGCAAACCCGGCTGTTGAAATTCAGACGCTAACTTCGCCTTCCGCCAGCGCAAAAATGACAAAAGAGGAGCGTTGGCGTGTGGCGTATGAACAGATACTGGTCTCCTTTAATGTCAGCAAGGACAAGCGAGAAGCCTTGCTGCCGGCACTTGTGAAGGCCACAAAGGAGCCAGTTCCCATGAATAGAGGGAACAAGATAAGGGCTGTGACGCTTGAAGTGCTGCCGGTGTATAAGCCTGAATTGAAAAAGGCTTTGCAAACAGTTTACTTAAAGCCGCAGTCCTGCTAAAATTTAATGAAAGAAAGGAAATAATCAAAAATGAGTAAAATGATTATGGATGCTCCGGCTCGCACTCTGGCGCAGGCGGATAATGCCCGAGAGCTCGTTGACCTCGGCGTTTTTGAGCTGGGCTCCCGATTTGACGGGAACAAGACGACCCGCATTTATAACACCCCTCTCGTAGCCTATGTCCACGAGAAGAATGAGAACGAAGGCGGCGCCGGCCGATTCTATACCCGCCTCCGCACAAACGATGCGGAGCAGGGGCTTGACCACGGGAAGTTCTTTTTCCCGTTCAACGGCTGTGTCTCACGCCCTGGCTTTGTTTGGGTGTACGCCACAATCACCATGGGGAAGTATGGCTTCTTCGTTGGCGAGTGGGCAGAGGAGCTCAACCAAGCTCCCGCCATGGGCGAAATGCCCATGGTCGTCTCTCTTCATAAGGGAGTGAAGGGATTGTATACGACCCTGAAAGTGGACGCAAATGATAAGCGTCCCGGGAAGTATATGTTCCCTGCTAAGAGCTGCAAGGATAAGCTCCGACTGGGCGCCGTTCGCATTGACTCCGTCGAGGACCGTGGAACCTATGGGTTTTTCCATGGAGAAATGGTTCCCTATCGAGTCCCCTCCATGGCAGCCTTCACAGAGTACGTGAAAGCACAGCCTGACTTGGATACCTGGCTGAAAGCCCGTATTTTCAGGGTAACTATCCCTGAGGTCGGAAGCTGGATTCAGGTAGATAGAGGTTCCGGCTACCCGCTGGCGTACTTCGCCAAGCTCAACGACGCCGACTCCGTTGAGCCCCGCCTGGATATCGAGGAGCTTGTATCGGCCAATGAATATCAGCGAAGCATGACGCAGGATGTAAGCCTGCCGATGTCCGTCTTGTTTCGCTAAGACAAGAAGGGAGAAAGAAAATGGATAAAAAAACAAAGGAATTTAAGGCCAATTACCGGTTCAACGAGGGGTTTATACCCCCTCGTTGCCGGAAGATGCTGTGCCGCCCCACGAATGGCACCTGCGTTGTGACTATCCCGGTTGCCACTGAGGAGGAGGCTCCAGTAGTACTGTCGTATCCTTCGCACCTCAAAACCAAGGGGGATAACGAGGTCTACGCCAATTACTACAATGTCGCCAAAGATATCCGACGCTACGACGGCAACTTGTATTGCCGAGTAACTGCGGGCGATAAGTACTGTGGCGGCATTGGCTGGTGGAAGGTTTCTGAGCTCAAGCATGAGCTTGAGACAAAATACTCCACCGAACTGATGCGGGCACACGACACCCGGGAGGGGCTTCACACCGCAGAAGATTGCGAAAGAAACCTCTCCAGTATCTACGCCGAGTACCTCCTGGTTCAGGTTGGCAAGACAACTCAGGTCTGGCGGAAATGCGGCGAGCCTATGTATGCCGTATTTACCTTCGGGTTGGGGCACAACCACGGAGGAACTTCCCTGAGTATCCAGGAGTTTTACAACCCCAACATAAACAAGGAACGTTATTTCACCGCCCTCCAATACGAAGAGGCTCAGGCAAAGGCGATTGAAATTGCCAAAGCTCGTGGAGATACTAAGTATGTCCGCCTTATCAAAAAGGCTCAACGTATCAAGGTGTATGACCCCACCGCTGTCAAGCGCAATCCCGCCGTCGAAGCGGGGGAGGGAGACGCCTTCGTGAATGGCATTGAAAACCTCATTCAGTCAAGCGGCTCCGCTACTGAGGCTGGCTTGCTGGCTGTTGCTTCCACAATGGCTCAGATATCCGGCCGTCGCTAATGAGAATGGCGCCACCCATTGGGTGGCGCCACTTTTTTGTCTAAAAGCGGAAATTGAAAATTTTTGTTAATTTTGCTTGCTTATTCCACCTAAAAATAGTAGAATGAAGGATGAAGCGGTGCCACAACCAGGCCGGCCGCAGGAAGGAGTTGTTTCTGTGGGAAACCAACGAACGCCAGACACGGGAAGCCGGTCAGGGAGAAAATGTAGCTGGTGCATTGTAAGAGACAAAGAGACCGGACAGCTTCTGTGTGTCGAACCAACATCGCAACCTTCGTATTCCGTGACTAAGCGTTATGAAATCCTTGGCTTCCTAAATGAGCCAGAGGATGCGGTACAGTTTATCCAGTTCAAGGAGCTGGATGCTCCATGTGATTCGCTCGCTTATTTACAGGTCAATCGGGAAGTCCAGCTTGAACCAGAGAAATTCCGGAAAGTCGATACTGAGGAACTGCAGGCTCTTTGCGACAAAGTTCGGACGTCGACAGGACGAACCTGCTTCGGGTATTGTCAAAGCGAAGATGGCGCAACTGCATGTGGCATATGCTACACTGACCTACATGATACTTGGCACCTTTGCGCAATTATCCAAAGCATCTTGGAAGGCAAAGAGCGACTTAAAAAACAAGACGCCAACGCTCAAGAGGAGCAACAACCATAGGCTCTTGACAGAGAAAAAACGGCATGCTATACTTTAATTGTAAACGTTTCTGCTTCTGCCTATTGGGCTCGTCAATTCACTGCAGCGGCAGTTCGTTCATACAAATGAATACTTCTTTGAAGGTGCAGCTCCAGTAATGAATTGGAGTTGCACCTTTCTTCGCAACCACAAAATCACAAAGAAGAACAAATATTAAAACGAAAAAAGGAGGAAATCATGTGAAAACCAACGTGCTGAGCTTTGGGGAGTTCTTCTCCGAGGTTAAAAACAAATATCCCCGAATGGACTTCGGGGGAGACAAACGCCCCTACCGAGTCATTTATCGCTATCTAACCAGTGATATGTCGTTCATCCTTGACGAAGACGGCGACCTCGCCACTGTCAAAAAGTGGCCTAGCAGCAATGGCGCTGTCAGCAAGAAAATGTCTTTCCAGGGAATGTTGGACATCGCAGAGCACAGAGCCAAAAGCGCTATGCGAGCCTGCAAAACCAACTTCCGGATGCAGTGCATCGAGGAAGACCTGGAGGAAATTGAGATGTTGCGGGAGCGGTTTAAGACCGCAGGGCAAATCGGGCGGTCGCAACCGCTCAGTTCCACATATCGGGTTTATACCGTTGGGAATAAAAGCGTTGCGGTTTCCGGCGGGCGCACCAATGAGACGTACGCTTGGAGCGACCGAATTGCGCGAATGTTCCAGGAGGATAGCCTCGACCTGGACGCTCCCAGGGATACCGAGGACATTGATATGCTGGATGAGGATGACCGGCGAATCCTCGCCAATTTCTAACCAGAAGCCGCCCTTTGACGGGGCGGCTTCTTTTTTTTTAGCCAATTTTAGGATTTGAGTTTTTACCATAGATATGATACAATATATTCGAGGATGCAAATAATGGATAAAATTCCATTTTTATATCATTTTTTGAGGTGGTATGTATGCTCGACACGGAGCTAGTTAGAAAGGCTCTCTCCGTTGCCCAGTCCGCACATAAAAAGCAGAAGGATAGGGGAGGGCGTCCTTACATTGAACATCCTATGGCGGTCGCAGAAAATCAGACAAAAGAGGATGCAACTGTCGCTGCATTGCTGCACGATGTGGTAGAGGATAGCAAGCTATCGCTTGAAGACCTGTATGCGGAGCCTAATTCCTTCCCGCTCTCAATCGTGCTGGCCGTTCAGCGGCTGACACACTTTCCGGCCGATGTTCCATACATGAAGTATATCAAGCAAATCCAATACAACATTATTGCCCGGGAAGTCAAACCAGCCGACCTTAAACACAACATGGATTTGAGCCGACTGAAAAAGCCCCCTAAGGATGCGGACTTCGAGCGGGTCAAGAAATACCAGAAGGCACTTGAACTCCTCCAGGCATCTGCGGCTAAGGGCGGCAATATCGCACCTTCCCACAACGGCTTATTTGCCGATGTCCCGTTGCTAGGCTCCCTTTATTTCAGGGATATCTACCAGTGGAAGAACAGACCAAAACTGTTTTCTTGCGTTGGTAAAGAGGAGCAACCATACATAATGGTGATGCTCCGAGAGGGAGCTGGTTTTGACGCAGAGTGGCTCGCTATCGCAACCCCGCTCGGGTTGCTGGAACAAATCGAAAGGGAAAGCAATCCGTCTGAGCAGATAGCGCTCGTTGAAGCCGCTATTGTGTCAAAGTATACCCTATGTTTTATAGTTTCCCGCTCCGATGACAAATGGCAAACCGTTTGGCTGCCTGGGGCAGAGACCCATATTGAATGGTGAGGAGGTACACGCATGCAATTTTGTCCAGGATGTGGATTTCGCATAGAGGACGAGTCATTCTGCCCAAGTTGCGGGCTGAAGCAAGTACCTCTAAGCAATTATCCGATGGCGAGTCAAATTCCATCGGCGCCGGCGTATAAGGAGATGCCCGGGGTAGAGGATGGCGACGAGCCTCGCAAACGCAATTCGAAGCCTGCAATCCCAGAGGAAAATCGCAAGCCGGGATTATTCAGCAAGAAAAAGGCAAAAGCAGAGAAGAAACCGGTGGCGGCAAAGGGGTTCCTCCGCAGGAAGAGTAAACCTGATGAGGAAGAAGCAGAGGAGGTCGAAGAGGTTGTTGCGGATAATATCGTATCGAGATTAAAATCCGAAACAGCTAAAGCCTCTGATGCGACAAAGGGTTTTGATGAAAAGGATGTAAAAGGGAATAAAGGCATGGCGGCGTTGTCCTATTGCTCTGCATTGGTCTTTATCCCGCTTTTTGTTAGCAAGGACAGCGAGTACGTCAAATACCACATCCGGCAAGGAATGAACGTTTTTGCTACTACAGTATTGGCGTTTCTTCTAAAGTCCATTTGTGTTGAAGTGGTCGAAATGACGCCGCTACCGGAGTTCCTGATTGGCATCTTGTCAATTGTGGTGTCGCTCCCGTTCTATGCAGCGTTTATTGCGCTGGCAGGACTTTCTCTGCTTGGCATTTTCTATGTTTTGAGAGGGAAAGCAAAGGAGCTACCATACATCGGCAAATTCAATCTGATTGGCAGTGACGATACGCCAATCGACGATGAAGGAGGTGAAGAGTAATGGGTCTCTTTGGGCGAAAGAAGCCTAAGCCCAATAAACCATCTACACTTTTTGAGGATGAAAATCTCAGTGCGCAGGGGAACCGACCTTTGCGGTACCCAAAGCTGTTTAAAGGTGCCCCTCTTGATGTGCTGGACGAATATGGCAACCTGATTTTTTCAGGGCGCTTGATGGCGTTCAGCTCCTACGAACTTCGTATCGAGCGGCTTCCTAATCAGCTGGCGTTCCCTGAGCTTCAGAAAGGTGTCATTGTTGGCATCCGTGGATACACCGACGAGACAGAACCCTTTGAATTGCATTGTGTGGTTAAGCAGTCCTCTCGCATCCTTTTCAGCGTAGAGCATCTGACCTTGGTTGACGCAAACAACCGGCGAGGCAGCTTCCGCCAGCCAATTGGGATGCCAGCAGAGGTGTTTGATGTAGATGGACGGAAAAGCGATTTTTCGCAACCGTGCTTCCTGATAGATATCAGTATGACGGGCGCCTGCATTTCCTCCGAATATGTGTACATGGAAGGGCAGGAGATGCGTCTCCGTGTCGAGCTTTACAAGAATGCTGGCTGTATATCATTCACGAGCCAAGTCGTATGGGCAAAGCAATTGGATGACGGGAAGTTCAAGTATGGGCTTTTGTTTGCCCAGCTCCCGGCGCAAAAGGCAAGATACCTTGAAGAGGATATCAAGGCTGTCCAAAACATGGCTAAGTACAAAGCCAATCGATGAGCCGCTTGACTCAAATCAGCTGATGTGATACACTTTATTTGTAAACGTATCGCTATCGCACCGATTTGGGGCTCGTCTTGAATTGGCAAGTGTAAGGCCAGCGTTTACATTAACTTTTGCAATATGGGACTTTGTTCTAACGCTTCGGCGGTAAAAACAAAGCCCCATTTTTTAATATAAATGACTATGTTCTGTTGAAGAAAGGAGCAAGTAAAATGAGCGATTTTGTACACTTACACCTGCATTCTGAGTATTCTTTGCTCGACGGAGCCTGCCGCATCGAGAAACTGGTGGCGAGAGTAAAGGAGCTTGGGCAACCTGCTGTGGCCATCACAGACCACGGCAATATGTATGGCGTCATGTCGGCGTACAGAGAAGCCAAGGCCGCTGGAATCAATTTTATCCCCGGCTGCGAACTATACCTCGCAAAAAACATCTACGAGAAGGAAAAGGAGATGTCACACATTACCCTTCTCGCAAAAAACAACCAGGGGTACAAAAACCTGGTCAAGCTGACGTCTATCGCCAGCACTGATGGGTTTTATTACAAGCCCAGATGTGACCTAAACCTCCTGCGGAAGTACCATGACGGCATCATCTGTCTGAGCGGCTGCGTTTCTGGAAAGATTTCCAAATTGCTGCTGGCGGATGACTATGAGGCGGCCAAGGCGCTGGCGGCGGAATTCCAGTCCATTTTTGGCGAAGACTTCTATATTGAAGTTCAGAACCATGGACTTGAAGACCAGCTGAAAACTATCCCCGGGCTGCTTCGTATCGCCCAGGAGCTGGGGGTTAAGGCAGTTGCCACAAACGACTGCCACTATCTCACCAAGGAAGACGCTCTGGCTCAACGGGTGCTTATGTGCATTAGCATGGGTCGTTTGGTATCTGATACCGAGGCGCTTGGTTACGGGATGCCGAAGGAGTTCTACGTCAAGAGCGAGGAAGAGATGCGGCAGGTATTCAGCGCCTATCCCGAGCTTGTAGATGAGGCCGGCCGCATTGCCGAAAAGTGCAATGTGGATTTGGATGCCTTCTATAAGGGCTATAAGCTCCCATCTTTCCCAACCCCTGACGGCTGGAGCGACAACGCCACATATCTCCGGGCGCTGTGCCGGGCTGGTCTGCAGAAGCGTTACGGCGCTGATGCGGAGACGCACCTGCCTCAGCTGGAATATGAGCTGGACACCATCGAGAAGATGGGGTTTGTTGACTATATGCTTATAGTCTCTGACTTCATCACCTATGCCAAAAAGAACGGCATTGGCGTAGGACCCGGTCGTGGTTCCGCCGCCGGCTCTGTTGTGGCATACTGCCTTGGCATCACTACCCTGGACCCGGACAAGTATGGATTGAAGTTCGAGCGGTTCCTTAACCCTGAGCGTATCACCATGCCGGATATCGACGTGGATTTCGACCCGAATGACCGGGACGAAGTGGTGTCCTATGTTGCCAGGAAGTTTGGGCATGCGCATGTTGCGCAAATCATCACCTTCCAGACACTTGGAGCCAAGTCCGCTCTTCGTGACGTTGGCAAAGCCCTTGGCATGACGCCGGCGGAGACGAAGAAGCTGACGGCTATGGTTCCTAAGACGGTCACCACCGTTGATGATGCCTATAAGTCCAGCGCTGCCTTGCGGAACCTGGCAAAAGAGGACAAGACGGTTCGGCTTACCTTGGCGGTCGCAAAACGCATTGAGGGGATGCCCCGCAATACCAGCGTACACGCCGCCGGCGTTATCCTCGCCCCTGAGGATGTGGACACCTATATCCCTGTCTGCCGGAACCAGAAGGGTAACCTTCTGTTGTCTCAGTTTGATATGGGTAGTGTCGAAGCGGCTGGTATGTTGAAATACGACTTCCTCGGGCTCAAAACCCTGTCTGTCATTAAGGCAACAGAGGCTCGGGTCAACGCTCAATGGGATAACCCTGAGGAGCAGTTGAATGTCTGGGCGCAGCCTCTTGACCATCCTGGCGTGTATGAAATGCTCGCCAACGGAGACACCAAAGGCGTATTTCAGCTGGAGTCTGACGGCATTCGGGATGTGCTTCGCAAGTTGAAACCGACCCATTTCGAAGACATCGTCGCCGTAGTCGCCCTGTACCGCCCCGGCCCGATGGATTCTATCCCTGCGTTCATCGAAGGGAAAAACCACCCTGAGACAGTAACGTATGCACACCCCATCCTGGAGCCGATTTTGTCCACCACATATGGGCAAATCGTGTACCAGGAACAGGTCATGGAAATCGTTCGGGAATGCGCTGGCTACTCTTACGGCCGCAGCGATTTGGTGCGTCGAGCTATGTCCAAGAAAAAGCCCGAGGTGCTGGCCGCTGAAAAAGATATTTTTATCAACGGTAAGCTCAATGAAGATGGCTCTATCGACGTTGAAGGCTGCTTGCGCCGGGGCATCCCCCTGGAAGTAGCAGAAAAGCTGTGGGATGAGATGTCTTCCTTTGCGGCTTATGCCTTCAACAAGGCTCACGCCGCAGTGTACGCCGATGTCGCATACCGTACCGCCTTTCTCAAGTGTGTATTCCCCGTCGAGTGGCAGGCAGCCATTATGACCAACGCAGTTGGCAATAATGAGAAGCTGCTGAACCTTATGGAGGACTGCGAGAAGAGAGGCATTAAGGTGCTTCCGCCCAACATTAACCTGAGCCGAGACTGCTTTGTTGATGAGGGCACCGATGTACGATTTGGTCTTATGGCCATTAAAGACGCCGGAAAGAGCACGGTTCAGGATATTGTATCCTCCCGTGGCAACACCCCGTTCCGTGACCTGGTAGACTTGATGGAGCGTGTCCCGTCCGCTTGTGATAAGGGGACGCTGACTGCGCTGCTCAAGTCTGGCGCATTGGATTGCTTCCCCCAAAACCGTGCGCAGATGCTTGCTGTCTTGCCGGCCCTCTTAAAGAAAGCCAGTGCGGCTCGCAAGACCGTCCTGAAGGAGCAAATGACCTTGGAGGAGAGCTTCTTCACAACAGCGGAGCAGGAGACCCGCCGTAGCTATTCGCTTGGCAAGGTCGACTGGCCTGATATCCCTGACCTTCCGTTGCGTGAAAAACTCGACCAGGAGATGGAGGCTATCAGTCTTTATATCTCTGGCAATCCCCTGTCTGAGTACCAAGACATCATCGCCAAGAAGACAACTCGCAAGGCTCACGAAATCGCCGCCAAGACGAGCGATGACGAGGATGCCGAGTTTGTCCTTCCTAGCGGCACAGATGTCCGGGTCGCTGGTGTCATTACTAACATCAAGAAGATGACGACCAAGCGGGACAAGCGAGCGATGGCTTCTATCACCGTCATGGACCAGGGGGGGCAAGTCAATGCGACCGTCTTCCCGAAATCCTATGAGGCTTACGGCGCCCGGCTCAAAATGGGCGAACCGGTTATCCTATTCGGTAAAATCGATGACGATGATACCTTCGGACGCAAGCTCATCGTGAATGGAATCGACTTTCTTCGGGAAGAAGGAGCTTCTGAGCAACAGTAAACAAAAGAACCCCGCAAAAGCGGGGTTCTTTCTTTTTTTTGCCATAAACTCAAACTCTTGACAGAAAAAGGAGTAGATGTTATATTATAGGTGTATTCGTTACTTTCTGTCAGCCCAATTATTGGACTTCGTTACCATTCGACTGTATAATGCAGTCCGTTGCAATTAAAACACTCGTTCATTCGTTATTGCGAATTGAATGGGTGCTTTTTTGTTGCTCTTGGTAGCCGACAGGATGCTAACAAAAACTACAAATGAAGGAGAGTTTACCATGAAAAAAATCGTCAACACCATTATTGTCCTGGCTATGCTGGCCGCCATCCTGGTGGTTCCTGCAAACGCCGCCGGTACCAAGGAGTATATGACCAGCTCCGACCTGGTGGCAGTTCTGTCCGCAAAGACTGGCATTACCGGTTCTAATGTGGACGAGACCCTGACCAACCTCAAGGCCGCTGGCATCATCAACTTGGTGCAGTACAACTGCATCAAGGAGAACAAACTGCCCCGCTCCATGGTGTGGGCAGTGCTCCTGCCGGGGTATGGGATTTATCCCTACCCCACGGAGCTGGTGGCGCCTGACATGCCCGTCATCAAAGGGTGCGAAGGCGTCTACCACAATGCCCGTGTTGCAGTGCTCCAGATGGGGCTGGCAACCGAGCAGCAGGTCAGCCAGCCTACGTATCGGCTGACCAAGTCCGAGTTCAACGCCCTTGTAGGCAAGCTGAACTCTGGCGACTACACGGACCAGTCCGTGTATCTCCCTGCGGCTTCCATCCTCTGCCCCTATTTGGAGGGCGTGGAGCGGAACGCTGAGACCTATAAGGGCATCAATGCTCTCCTGGTCTCCTACCCTGGCATGGTTCAGACCCTCGGCAAGTACCTGGATGCGTTCCAGGCGGAGGGGTGGACTATCCGGATTGGCGCTTACGCCGACCTGGATAAGAACCCTGAAAACGGCGCTGAATATGCCGTCCCTGGCGGTGTGTGCTCTTACACCGCAAAGGAGATTTGGCTGAACAACGCTACTTCGAAGACCCCGTATCATGAGCTCGGGCACTACATCGCCCGGTTGACTGGGCTTCGTTCTTACCTCCCTAGCCTCTTTGAGGAGGAAGGAAAGGCTGTGCAGCCTATCATTGGCGACTACAGCCAGACCAATCCCAATGAGTTTTGGGCGGATGTGTTTGGGTACTATTTTAGTAACCCTGCGCTTCGCCCGGCGCTCAAGGAGGCTGCCCCGAAGACCGTTCAGGTTCTGGAGGATGGGCTCCTCGCAGTTGGCGAGGGAAAGCTGATTGACTTGGACGTTGTTGCGTCCATCGTTAACGGCTGAAATTCAAACACGCTCCCGAAAGGGGGCGTGTTCTTTTTTGCAAAATTTTGCAAATTGGTTGTCAAATTATTTAAAATATGGTATAATAATAACAATGATTTAGGTGGTGTTTTTATGGGTGAAGGAATTACGTCTGTTCGGTGTAAGGTTATGCGGGTCAGATATCAATCTGGCTTATTCGCAATTTGCCTTTGCGAGACAACAGATAAGCTGCCAGAGGGAGCGGCGCAGGGCGGGTCTGCGTTTCTCCCCGATGACATGCCACGAAATTTCGTTGCTCTCGGCGATGGGATGTGCGCCGAAGAAGGAAAGGAAGTTGTTGTTACAGGAACCTGGGAGCAGAACAAAAAGTTCGGAGGTGTGCAACTCCGCATTTCCTACTGTGAAGATTATACAGGGCAGGGGAGAGAGGAGATAGTTGCTTATCTTAGCTCTAAGGCGTTGAAAGGGATAGGTCGCCAGACAGCCGAGGCCATATATGACAAGTTCGGGGAAAACAGTCCCAATGTTATTGCAGATAACCCAGAGCTTCTGCTTCAAGTGCCTGGCATCAAAGAGAAAAAACTGAAAAAGCTGGTCTCATCTTACGAAAAGAACCATGCCCTTCATGCACTGGCAAGGCTTCTAGCTCGCCATAAAGTGACGTTCCAGTCCGTTGTTCGGATTTTTAATACGCTTGGAGAAAATTCGGTTGGGCTGATAAAGCAAAATCCGTATATCCTTACTAAGGTGCGTGGTTTTGGTTTTGTTAAGACTGATGAAATCGCTCTAAGTATGGGCATTGAACGAAACTCCAAGTTCCGCATTGAAGGAGCATTACGCTATGTCCTTATTGATGCACAGGATAGTGAAGGGCATATGTTCTTGCCTCGTGGAGAGCTTGTGCATAGGTGCTGTTTCAAAGACATCCTGAATAAGAAGAATGGAAAACCGGAGGATTTTGTGACGGTTGATATGGTCAACAAGGTTCTCGACGAGCTGTTGGCAGCTGAAAAGCCGTCCCTTTGCACGCTCGTTCTCCCAAGTGAAGAAAACGAGCCAAAGAACCAGAGAATATATACTTCTGAGGCATTCCAACATGAAACGCTTGCGGCAAAACGTCTAAGTGAATTCCTGTCTCAATCGCATAGCGGTTATGATGAGAAAGCGTGCATGAACGCTATAAAGGCAACCCAAAAGCAGCTTGGCGTCACTTTGGATGTAAGACAAGAGGAAGCCGTTCTTATGGCTCTGATGGAGCATGTGAGCATTATAACTGGCGGCCCCGGCACTGGCAAAACAACTACCCTCAATGTTTTGGTCAATGCATGCGAATACCTTCGTGGAGAAGGAGCAGAGATTAACCTCGCTGCGCCGACTGGTCGAGCAGCGAGGCGGATGACCGAACAAACCGGGCGTGAGGCATTCACCTTGCATTCCCTCTTCAAACTCTCTGTAAGGAAACGCGGCGTCAGTAATTACGTCGATGACGACGAAGATGCATTCCAGCTAGAATCCACTATGCTTGTCATTGACGAATCGTCCATGATTGACGCTCAGTTGTTGGCGGATATCCTTGTCCGGACATCCAACAAGACAAAAATTGTGTTTGTTGGTGATGTCGACCAGCTCCCGTCTGTGGGCGCAGGTAATGTTTTGAAACAGCTTTTGATGACCCCAGCCATTAAGCATGTAAAGCTGGAAAAGATTTTTCGTCAGGGTGAAGATAGCGTTATCCCGGTGAACAGTAAACGAGTGAAGGCTGGTATCAAAGAGCTGATTTACAACAAGTATTTCAAGCTCATTCCATGTGAAACGGAAACAGAGGCCGCAGAAAGGATATGTGCGCTCTTCTCTGGAGATAGGGTAAAGGAACAGATGCAGTCCATCCAGATACTTGCCCCAATGCGCAGAAGGGGAGACGCAGGTATCAACTCGCTGAATGAAAAACTCCATGACATCGTTAATCCTCCAGCCCCAGAAAAAGTTGAGTTTGTTATTGGGAATACCTGTTACCGTGTAGGCGATAAGGTCATGCATGTCAATAAAAATACAGACAATGCGTCTAATGGCGACATAGGCTATATTGCATCAATGAAAATCCCGCCGGATGGGAACAAAGACAACTTCTCTTTAACTGTCGAGTTTGCTCCTGATTGGTGTGTTGAATATGATTATGTCGAGGCCATTGATACGTTGGAGCATGCGACAGCAATCACTATCCACAAATCCCAGGGTTCTGAGTTCCCTATTGTCGTAATTCCTATTCTAGGGTCAATGAGCTTCTTCTTGCAGCGCAACCTATTTTATACGGCTATTACCCGGGCAAAACTGCAAGTGGTCGTTGTCGGTCAGGAAAGGGCTGTCGCAACTGCTATTTCAAAGATAGATAACAATTATCGGAATACTATGCTGTCAGTCCTAATTCAAAATGAGATGACCGCTGCAAAAAGAGCGCCAAGCCTGCTCTGAGAGTTTTTATTGACACTTTTACAATTCCATGCTATACTGTAAAAGTAATAAGTGTCTATTTTTAGCGCGTTACAATCTGCTCACGCCGATGAGCTCGTTTTTATAACCAAGATTTAAGACAATGTTGCTTTATGCGCATTGTCTTTTCTTTGTGTAAAGGCGAAAAACAACAACAAAAATTTTGAAAGGAGCACCACCAATGAAAACCTGTACAACCGAGAACCTGCAAAACGCATATTCCCACCCCATGGTAATCTCTGCGTTCGCAAAGACCTTCTCCGAGCGTACCACCGGCAAGAGCATCTCTGTTTCCTGCGCTACCAGCAACGACACTATTACCACCAGCACCACTTCCCAGGCCAATGCCAGCGCTATGAGCGCCAGCATGAGCGTTATCGCCATCGACCTGGCTCTGGTTATCGCTATCGCGACTACCGCCGCTATGCGAGCGGAGAACGAGCAGAACACCTACACCGCTATGTCTTCTAGCGGCTTTATTCCAGGCAGTATTATCAATATGCCGACGGCAGGAAATTGATAAATTAAGCTGTTTATGTTTTCAGAACGTTTTCTCCTTTCAAAGTAAATAAATTCAAAAAATCCGTTTAGCTCTTTGAGCTGCGTTAACATAATCCCAACCCCAGCGCCGCAAATACCCATTCCCAACACAACAAATCCCTGGAACTGCCGGACTCAAAATCCGACCAGAGCCAGGTTGGTCCCGACCACCGGGCGGTAATGTGAGCTATATGCGCACAGAATGTGGTCGGCTTCGCAAGAAGGCCAGGGCCAACCCAACATCACATAAGAAGGAAGGTGACGCCGAACAAAGAGCAATCCTGAAAAAAGAAACAATCTGTTCACATAACTCATATAAGCATGCTTGCAAATTGGCAGGGGAGGGGACGCCCTCTTCTGTCAATTTGTTTTTTGTCGAAGGGGTTGACAAGGAGTTTTGGCGGCGGTATACTATATGTGTATCGTTGCTTAATCTTTTCCCCGAATGAGTGGGAAACCGTTTCTGTTCCATCTGCTTATATAGTAGATGCGTCTATATTGGAGTGCTCGTCGTTGAGAATGTTTCTGACATTCTTAACGATTTTTTGCATTTTTAATGAGATAAGCAGGACGGCGAACAAGGTTAGGCAACCCCATTATTCAGATAGGTGCGGCTACACCCGTTTGGATGAACGCTGTTTCTGTACCCAAAATATCCATGGAAGAACAAAGCCCCGAATAAGACGGGCAGTTCTGACCATGGTCGTCACGAGGTGACGTTACAAGCTCCACAAAGGAGCACCTTCCAAAATATCCATGGAGGAACAAAGCCCCGAATAAGACGGGCAGTTCTGACCATGGTCACCACAAGGTGGTGCTACAAGCTCCGCAAGGGGCACTTTTCTTCAAAATCCAACTACGGTTGGTCGCCGATGGTCGGTGTTCTTTAAATGGATATGGGTTAGCGCTCATATCCAGGTGTTGCGAATAGGAAGCAACACCCTCCCCAAAGGGGAGAAGCACACACTACCGCAATATTCTGGTACTAACAGAATATTGGGCCAGCCCTCTCTGGGAGGGTTGCGATTGCCAACAGTGGCAAGGGTGTGATTGTGGCTGTGGCAATGCTCCTGAGATGGAGCGCCACAGTTGCCGGGAGCGCTTCGTACAGTGCTTTTGGTAGACCCCAGGCGAAGGAGAGTTTAGTACACTCTCTAGGATTAGGGTAGCTCCTAATTCCAGGTGTAGCAAATAGGAAGCTGCGCCGCCGGTGAAGATGGCAATGGCCACATCGGAAACGCCTATAGGCGGCACACTATTCCTGAGATGGGATGTGTGTATAGCGGTTTTGAGGTAGTCCGGTTGGACGTACGTGCTTCTCCCGCTTTATATAAGAAAACGACCAGTTGTTCAGCTGGTCGGCCGGGCACCTCCAACGTTGGGGTGTTCAGGTTCCTGAAATAGGCTTAAGAGCTGCTCGCAAGAGTTAGCGCTGCCTCAGGTAGAAAGGAGTATCTCTATGAGTACTACCATGAACACTTCTTCCTTCCAGGCCATTCAGCTTGTGGAGGAGGGCCGCCCCCTCGCCGCCCGGTTTACCTACTCCAAGAACCCCATGTTGGCCGCTGACGCCAACGGGCTCTTGAAGGGGAACAGCCGGAGCCTCGCCCTCGCTGTGCGGGGCAACGAGGCCGGTGTCCGCCGCAGCTACGACGTCCCCCGTGAGGTGGAGTACGTCCGGCTGGCGGATGCTGGGCACGCCTACGGCAGCGCCACCTATGTGGTGGAGCTCCGTAAGGGCGGGGAGGTTGTCCGTCGGAGCACCCAGGTGACCAGCGTGCTGGTTATCACCCGGGACGACGGTGCTTGGTTCTTTGAGGTGAGCACTGTGAGCGGTACGAAGTACCTGCTCCAGACCACTCTCGGGGTCAAGTAGTGGCAACCTCGCCCCGGCTCGCATTTGCGGGTCGGGGCGTTCCGGCTTTAGTGCGCTTGACTCATCTTTTAGTTCATGTTATACTTTATTTGTAAGCGTATCTGTTTTTGCTGAAAAGCACGTTATTTCTGCCTTTGACAGGTGCGTTTATTGAATATATCGAAAACCGTCATTTCCCGTTTATCGAGAAGTGGCGGTTTTTAATTTTTATTGAAAGGGAGCGAATTTACAATGATGGTAAAAAACATGGTATCCGGGAACCCGAAGGACTTTGAACCCGCCGTTGCAAACGAAACATTGGTGTTGCAGAAGTATCCATCAGTTGGGCGTGAGCTTTCTGCTACCGGCGTAGAGGAGTTGGCTATTGGCAGGGTGTTCTATATGGTAAAAGACGCCAATACGCCTATCCTCTCCATGATGTTGGGTGGGACAAACAACGGCCTCATCAAGGTGGCTCAGGGCGGCGCCGGGCGCGTGACTTTTGCGCCGGCCTCCATCGGAACCAAGTTCCGGTGCTTTGAAGCGTGCTTCAAGAACTAATTAAAAGATAAAGAAAAGGAGAAAAGAAAAATGGACAAAAACATCAAAGTTGGTATCGTGGGCACTGTTGGCACCGCCCGCAAGCAGAACCTGTTGCACGAAATTCTTGGCGCTGCCAAGAAAAGGGAAATCCCTGTGGCTACTTCCGTGCAAGCGCCAGTTCCTCCGGAAGACCTGGACTGTGTTATCCGTACGCAGTTGGACGCGGTTCGTGAAGCGCTAACAGCTAAACTTCACGACAGCACCGATGCTGACGACTGGCTCTTTTCGGAAATCGATATCACCATTGGTGATATCGACCGCCTCTACGGGAAGGACGCCGACACCGTCATTCTGTATGCCGGTAGCGCTATCCTCGGCGCCGCCCCGGTATCTCCAACCTATGAAGAACTTCTTCCTTATGTTGGAATGAAACTGATAGGGGAAGAGCGTTCGTTTCGCCTGTTCAACGGCGAATATGTGATTGTCCGCACAGATAATCAGGACGGCCAGCCCGAAACAATCCTGTTCAGCGAGGCTGATGCCCCCGAGCTCGCCAAGCTGGGCTGGGCTGATGGTTTCGAGCTGCGGTTCAACCCCAGCGCATTCGGGCAGTCCAGCATCGGACTTTGGTCAGAAGAGCTGAATAAGTTCATCTTCGTTGCCGCCGCCCCTGCTGCCGCCGAGCGAAAAAAGCACCTTATCTGGAGTGCGGATTTTGACACGAGCCCGGAGGCCATCCAGGAGTTTCGTGACGACCCTCCGTTTTGGGGGCTGGATACCAGCCGCCTGACGGATAAGCAGATTATTGGTTATCTGCAACAACTCAATAATGAATATCTTGAAGACGAGCGAAAGAATCTGGATAAAGCGACGAAGTACCCGGTTGTGGCCACATATCAGGTAGACACCCCAACCTGCCAGGTCTTTGGCTTCCATCCATGCGGGCTAAACATCAACAGCATTTTCAACGTCGCCGACAATGCCCTCGCTCGGCTCACGCCCATTGGTTTCTGGGGAGATGGCGAGGAAATTTTCGGTGAGTGCGAGTGCGCTTATGGAGACACCTTTACCGGAGGAAAGGTCACTGTTGCAGTTGCCTTCCGGCAACTCATTGCCAGCTATGAGGAGTGCGAAGAGTTGTTTATGGCTTCGTGTAGCGACCCGGCATTCAATGATTTGTTCGCAAAGTACACTCGGAGCATTTATCCTGAGGTGGCAGCTGTTTACGGCTGGCCCATCAAATAACCCTTACAAAGCGGGGCGCCTGATGGCGTCCCGCTTTTTGCTTTTTGGCGTATTGGTTGACAAGAACAGGGCATCATGGTATATTATATATGTATTCGTTTCCTTATCTCCAGACGTATTGCGTCTGCGTAAATATATAGGCGACAAGTTCGCTGCGTTCCTGAATCCCGTCTATTTCTCATTACTTAGCCAGTATGAGAGATAGGCGTTTTTATTTTGCAAAAAAAAGAGACACCAAAGGAGTTGACTACTATGGAAAACAAGAAAACCGCCCGTAAGGGCAATGGCGCAATGGCGCTGGCGGTGACAGGGTTCTTCCTGTTTGCCGTAATTCTGGTGCTGGCACGGTTTATCCTTTTGGCTTTCCCTATTGTGGAGGTCATCGGGGAGACCATCGTAGCCTGCGTCGTCTATGTCATTGGCGGCATCTGCGTTGGATTTTTCTTCTGGCACACACTGAAGAAGCAGAAGGGTGAAGAGAATGGTGGGGCGCCCAGCAGTATTGCAGAAAAGTATCCATCTATTCCATACGCCCAGTGGGCAGCGGAGGAAAAAGAGCGGCAGAAGCAGGAAAAGCGCCGGCAAGCTGCGCAAGAGCAAACCAGCGTAGAGATGGCTCAGTTCCGGAAAATCTACGAGCCGGACATCGACGTCATTCTGAGCCAGCTCACCGCCACTTGGAGGTGGGCGTCTCCCACAGCCCCAAACCGGGTATATGTAACTCCCGGGGACAATCCGTACGGAATCTTTGAAGGGGTTCTTCAAATTGCAAACGACAGGGTGGAGGCCATCACAATTGATGGAAGAACGTACAAGAACCTACCCCTGCTGAAGGCAAGAGATGAAGCTAAGAAGGAGGCGAAGGCAAAAGCAAAAGCCGAGCTCGATGCAAAGGTTGCAAAGTTTTCCTCCGATATCGTTGAGTTCTTCGGGACTCGCAAGGATGGAACAAAAGCCACTTTCGCAAATCTCAACCCAGATAAGGGCACATTTTCTCTTACTGCACCGTTGGATAAAATGAAGGTGCAGGGCGTGAAGGCTATCGCTGAGTATTCCAATGGCAAAATTGTAGCGGTTCGCTTCTCTTATAACGGGAAGCAGAAGACACTCAAAAGAGGGAAGCAGGCCCAAAGCCCGGCACCTACAAAGCCGGCTAAGCCCGCCCCTGTGGAACAGCCAGCTCCCGCTCCGAAGGAAGAGCAGCCGAGTGTAGGCGCTCCTGCTAAGAGCGGCGAAACTCCGGCTGAAAAGCCTACGCCTGTGGAGCCCCAGAAGCCTGCGGCAAAACCGGAAGTCCCCAAGGCGTCTCCGGTTGCTCAAAAAGAAACCCAGGCTCCCGAGGGCAAACCAGTTGCTGGACGTAACCGTCCCTCCCATGCAGACCCTGTGGATATCCATCAGCCGTCTGGTATGAGTCGGGATGCTATCGACCGCAATGCTGCCCTGTACGCTGATTACTATGCCGCTCAGGTCAATGAGAAGGCTGTAGATGCGTACAACAGAGGAGAGGAGTACTTCGATTTCCCCTGGCCTAAGAGAGGACTTCCTACGCTCGAAGACCTTGAGGCGTTTGCCCACAAGGTTGTTGATGGCACGGAAAACCTCAGGGGCTACGAGACCCTGGAGGCGGAGCGAGTGTTCCGTATCTATCTTGGTCAGCCTGAGGCACAGGGTGCCAGTGGCTTCATTGCCGTTGCCGAAGAGATGGTTGATGACCTGGAACGCCAGGCGGTAAAGCTGCGGTTTGAGGAAGGCGAGCAGTGGCTCTGCATTCCCTGGCCGGAGGAGGTTTACTGCCAGAAGGACGCTGATGAGTTCGCTCGTATCGTGGTGGACAAATCCATCTTTGATGGCTACAAGATTGACAGCACCGGCGATGGTCGCATCCTTTTCCATTCACCTGCGGTCGAAGAAAACCCCGTGTTCTTCGACGAGGATGATGGGTTTGTTGAGGCTCCGCCGGCTGACATTGGCGACCTTCCGGAGGAAGAAATCCCGGAAGAAACCAACTTTGAAGCATATCTGGAAATGGACGATGACGAAGAGTTTATTTAATAAAACAGAGGGGTAAGCATTATGCTTGCCCCTCCATGTGTAGAAAGGAGCAAATTGTGAAAAAGTTTTTATCGACATTGTTGGATGTCGTATTGGAAATCCTCGACTGGATGGGGGAAATGGCGAAGAAGGACGAAGATAAGTCCTATACAAGGTGGTTTATCCACCAGCATTATCTCAATGATGGTTGGGAGGATGAAGATTTCTAAAGTATAGCCAATTGCCTATTGCTTTCCCGACAAAAATGTGGTATAATATGGGCAAGAAAAAATAACAAGGGAAGGGCTGCTCGCCCGGTACGATAAGACACACCGGAGTGGGCATGGCATAGCCAGCTCCGGTGAATTTGAACCAAGGAGTTGACGATTATGCCTCAAACAAAAAAGAGGAAGAAGCGCTGCGAACTGACCCTTAAAGACGATTTTATGTTCGGCCAGGTTATGAACGACGAAGAAATCTGTCGGCGCTTTCTCTCTGCTCTGCTCAAGAAAAACATAGTTAGCCTTGAGTTTAAAGAAACTCAAAGTTCAATGAAGCCGGACTATGATACTCGTGGCATACGGCTGGACGTTTATGCTATCGACGATAAAGGTGTGGCCTATAATATCGAGATGCAAGCATCCGATAATGGCGATGATTTCTTTCGCATTCGTATGTACTCCAGTACTATCGACGTGTTTCTTCATGCTCTTGAGCCTGGAAAGAAAAACTATAAAGACATAAGAGAAGTATACATTATCTACATCTCTGACTATGACCCGTTTGCGGGCGAATACGCCTTGTATGAAAGGGTGGAGGGATACCATGCAAGCGGAGAGTTTTTCCCGTGTAACGAAAAGGTCCATGTCATCCGGCTGAATGCAGCGTACAAGAAGGCCAATGTGGTTTCAGAAATCAAAGAATTTCTCGATATTATCCATGATACAGATGCCCCTAGAGAATATACTACCACATTAGGGCAAAAAACCATGGAACGCATAAACGATATTCGGTTCGGTTCAGAATCGGAGGTGTTGTACATGACATTTGCGCAAAAACTGGCAGAGGAACGACAGGAAGGCATCCAGGAAGGCATTCAGGAAGGCATCCAGATAGGCATCCAAGAAGGCGCTAAGAGAAATCAAATGGAGATGCTTTCCAAGTTGCTTGAGGATGGTTTCCCTGCTGAGACGTTGAGAAAAAGCATGAATCTGCTTTCCGATGAAGAGTTTAACGAAATTGTTTCCACAAAATTCAACACATAACAGTTGCCTTCCACCCGATGCAGATTTTGCATCGGGTGGAAGGTTCGCTCGTTTCTGCAAAGGAATGATACGCCTTGTATGAAAGGGTGGAGGGATACCATGCAAGCGGAGAGTTCTTCCCGTGCAACGAAAAACTCCATGTTCTCCGGCTAAATGCGGCATATACGAAAGCTAATGTCGCTACAGAAATTAAAGAATTTCTTGATATCGTCCACGACACGGATGCCCCCAGAGAATACTGCACCGAGTTAGGGCAGAAAACTATGGAGCGGATAAACGATGTGCGGTTCGGGGCAGAATCGGAGGTGCTGTATATGACTTTTGCTCAGAAAGTCCAAGAGGAACGCCTCGAAAGCGCAAAAGAAATTCAGGCAGAAATGCTCCTCAAGTTTCTTGCGGATGGCTTTTCTGCGGAATTTCTGCGCAAAAAAATGGATTTACTATCCGACGAGGAATTTAACAAAATTGTTGTCCAATTCAACACATAACAGTTGTCTGCCACCCAATGCGGATTTTGCATTGGGTGGCAGACACGCTCTTTTTAGCGAAGGAATTTCCGCTTTGCTTGACAGCTTCTATTTGGCATGGTAAAATTATAATGTAATCGTACCTACATCAGCTGAAAAGCTCGTTCTTTTACCTGTTATGGGACGTTACAGAAAAATGTGATTAAGGTCGTCATCATTCGAAAGAAGGGTGGCGACCTTAAAATTTTATTTTTGGAGGAATGGAAAATGGCAAACGGCACTTATTTTACTCCAGAGGTTGGGAAAACGTATGAAAACAGAAACGGATTCACTTACACCATCATAAGCGCAAACGGCACTGATGCAGTCGTGCAACGTCTCTCTGACGGCTGGCGTCACACGGTTGTCGGCGTCAAGATGTATGACGACGGCAAAATCCAGTGGGATTTCAGCCGGGCGGACGGCCGATTTATGCCGCTTGATTCAATTGTGAAAGAGGAGAAACTCCGGAAAAGCGTCGCCATTCTGCTGGAAAAGGCGATGAACCAACTGCCGGAAACATGTCAGGCAGCAATCGACGGAAGACCGCTCTTCTTTGTTGGGGGCGGCGGCATTCCTGTTGAGGCTCCCGCCGAAACAGAGACCACCAGATTGGTCATCCAGTCTGTGCAGAAAGCCATCGTGTACGCCATTGTAAGCAACGACGACGAGACGGCCTATCTGTTTCTGGACGAGGCCACTGCTGAGAAGTACCAGATGCCGGACATTGGCGGAGTGTTCAAAGCTCTGAAATCCTGTGGGCTGTATCATACGGTAAAAGCGTGGGTTTCTGGCCCCGCCGGCAGCCGAACCACGGTGGTGACCGTGAAAGAGACCCCCGCCGGGTTGGCTCTGGTTAACGTCGGCGCACCGTTGCCGGAGCTGGGCAAATACAATGAAGAGCACCAGTTCGAGGCAGAGCGGAACGTTGGAACGGAGTACAAACCTGCCGACCCTGACGACTTTGTTGACTTCGAGGTCATCTTTGACATCGGGGAAGAGCGCTATTACTATTATACGCAGGCGCTTAATTCCAGCGAGGCGTTGGGGATGTTCTTCGCAGCCCACCCCCATGTCTGCTTCAACGATGTTGTGGATGTCGTCGAGTGCTAAAACAAAGAGGAGAATGGGCGGAAGTAAAAAACTTCCGCCCATTCTCTTTCCAGAAAAGAAAAAATCTGCTATAATACCGAAAAAGGAGTGTTTGCTATGAGCAACAAACAAGAATACCTTTCTTTAGTGAAGGAAATCCAGCGACATAATAAGTTGTATTATGTCAATGACGCCCCTGAAATCACCGACTTTGAATACGATATGCTTTTGGAAAAGTTAAAGCAGACCGAACAGGAACATCCCGAATGGATTGTTCCCGATTCCCCAACTCAGCACGTCGGTGGGCAGGCGGTCGACGCAGTAGGGGAGGGAAAGGTTCGGCATGGAACCCGCCTCCTGAGCCTTGATGATAAGTTTTCTGTTGACGATGTGGCAACATGGCACGCTGACCAGGTTGGGGCGCCGGAGACGGTCGTCCAGCCTAAGGTCGACGGTCTTACTATTGCGCTGGAATACATTGACGGCATCTTTGTCCAAGGTGCAACACGCGGCGATGGCGATGTCGGTGAAATCGTAACAGAGAACGCCAGACGCATCAAGGGCATTCCGGAAAAGTTGAATATCCCGGCTGGGGCCAATGTTTCTGGGCACAGTAGGCTTTATGTGCGAGCTGAGGTTTATATGCCTGTAGAAGCATTTGAGGCAACCAACAACGAACTGCAAGCTCTTGGCAAAAAACTCTTTGCCAACCCCCGCAATTGTGCCGCTGGAACACTTCGAGTAAAAGACCCGGAAGTTGTGGCTAAGCGTAGACTGGCCGCCATCAGTTTCGCTATTCTGGATAGTGATGGGTGGGTCGATGTTGATACCTCGACTTGCCCAAAGCCTGGCATTAGCGAGGCCGATGACATCGCTTTGCTTTCTGTTCTTGGGTTTGACGCAGTCCCGTCCTTTACCTGTTCTGATATGAGCGAGATTGAGGATGCCATCAAACATATCGACGAAAGTCGGGATAAATATCCGTATTGGATTGATGGTGCCGCCATCAAGACCAATTCGAAGGAGCTGCAAGCAAAGTTTGGGGCGACCAATAAATTCCCCCGGCATGCAGTTGCTTACAAGTACCCGCCCGAGGTTAAAGAGGCAACCATCCAAAGCATCGTTGTTCAGGTCGGACGTACAGGGGTTTTGACGCCTGTCGCTAATCTGACGCCAATCCAACTGTGCGGAACCACAGTGTCCAGGGCAACACTTCACAACCAGGCTTTTATCGACGAAAAGCAGCTGGGCGTAGGGGCCGTTGTTCAGGTGATTAAGTCCGGCGAGATTATCCCTGCGGTTATTGGTGTTGTCAAAGATGCACCAGCCGTTTTCCGCATCACGAAATGTCCTGTTTGCGGGCATGAGGCAGTTCTTTTCACTGATGAAGATGGGACAGACAATGGCGTGTATGGCTGCCCGAACGTCGCCTGCCCTGCGCAGAAAGTACGTTATATCGAATACTTCTGCAGCCGAGAGGTGATGAATATTGACGGAGCTGGCCCGGCAACTATCGAGGCTCTGGCAGATATGGGACTTCTCAACAATGTGTCCGACCTTTACCGGTTGAATGAGCACGCAGAAGAAATCCAGACCCTGGATAAGATGGGGGCTCGTTCGACCGAAAAGCTGCTCGCTGCTATCGAAGCCTCAAAAACCCGAGACATCGACCGGCTCATCAAAGGGCTTGGTATTCCTGGGGTTGGGCGGCACGTCGGCAAAGCATTGGCCGCAAAGTATCCTGATATGGATGCAATCGCTGCCCTGAGCGTTGACGAACTTCGCTCCATTGAGGGCATTGGCGATATTACAGCCAATGACATTTGGGCATACTTCCACAACGAGGATACCCTAGAGAAATACAAGGCGCTTGTCGCTGTCGGTTTGAACACTCGCTCTCTTGAGTATGGGAAAGCAGCCGCAACCGGAAATTTGACTGGAAAGACCTTCGTTATCACCGGGACGTTGCCTTCAATGTCTCGCGAAGAAGCGAAAGCTCTCATCGAAGCGAACGGAGGGAAATGTAGCGGCTCTGTTTCAAAAAAGACATCCTATCTTCTTGCCGGCGAGGCCGCTGGCAGTAAGCTGGATAAGGCAAAATCCCTTGGTGTAACTATTATCTCCGAAGAAGAATTGAAGGTCATGGTTGGCTGATAGGGGAGGGGCGCTGCATTTTTGCAGCGCCCCTCTTATTTTTTTTGCTTGCATTGCAAGTCAGAATATGGTATAATAACCATAAGATGCCGGTGTGTTGGAACTGGTAGACGATGCGGACTCAAAATCCGTTGCCAACTGAGGCGTGCGGGTTCGACTCCCGCCACCGGCACCATTTGCGCCTATGATGGAATTGGTAGACATGCGAGATTTAGGTTCTCGTGCAGCAATGCGTGTGGGTTCGAATCCCACTAGGCGTACCAATTTTTAATAGCAACTCTGTTGCTTGCTCGGGAGCAACATAAAAACAACTTGTTGAACACAACAAAAGCTCTGCCCTTAGACAGGGGAGCATGTAGCAAAGTGTCTATTTGATATATGGAGAGATGTCCGAGTGGTTTAAGGAGCTGGTCTTGAAAACCAGTGACTCGCAAGGGCCGTGGGTTCGAATCCCACTCTCTCCGCCAACATAAGAAGGGGACTGTAGATTTCTACAGCCCCCTCTTTCTTTATTGCTTGACAGGAAAAACGTGGGGTGGTATACTTTATTTGTAAACGTATCTATCTTCGCTGTAACCAGCACGTAGGCATTTGCTCAGATGGGCACGTTTTACATAATTCTGTATGAAGCCGTCATCTTTCATTTATCGAGAGGTGGCGGTTTTATTATACAAATAAATTAAATTGGAGGAAAACATCATGTATACCATTCTCAAGGCTAACACCACCGACCCCAAGGCGACCATTAAGTGGGACGCCATTTCCGAGCCCATTGAGGGGCGCCTGCCGCTGCTGGACGTTTTCGCCCGCATCTGCAGCGCTACCACTGGACGGTTGGACTTCTCCCGGCTCAACGTGACCGGGAAGGACACCGTCCGGACCACCAAGGTCATCGGCACGGCCTGGAGCACGACGGCCAAGATGGTTCAGAACGTCTACATCTATGTGGACGAACTGAAACCGTATAAGGTGGTTGACGAGTTCGGCCACTCCCAGGATATCAAGTCCTGGACGGAGGAAATTGCCATCTGGACCGAGCTCCGGGAGAAAATCGGGCGCGATTACTGGCTGTATAACCAGTCGGTGCTCCCCGGAGCCGAGAAGCGCGACCTCTGGGTTGGGCTCACTGCTTCCAAGTGTTTGCGCCGCCAGCGCAAGGCTCCCGCCCTGCTCAAGCAGAACCGGCGGGAGATGGAAGTTCTGGTTCGGGACGAGGAGCTGGAGGGCATGCCCATGCGGCACCCCAACCGTCAGCGGCTGGACTACTCTCTGTCTGGCTACACGGACAAGGAGGAGAGCTACCGCAAGGGGAGCCGGAGCTGGAAGGCTCAGTCCCGTAGCCCCAAGCAGTGGGCTAAGCACAAGAAGGGTGTGAAGGCGGCCGGCTTGCGCAAGACCGACAAGCGGGACTTCCCGCTCCCTGAGTGTGAGGAGGGATACTCCACCCTGTGGTGGGACCGCACCTTCGAGGACGAGGAGGCTGTTCGGCTTGCGTACAGCGAGCGCCTCATGGGGGACGATGCGGCCTTCGAGTACCTGGTAGGCTAAACCAAAGAGAGGAGCAGGGAAACCTGCTCCTCTCTAATGTTTAAAGGAGGAATTTCTAATGTCAATTAGCGTCATGGTGCTCCCGTTAGGGTTCCGCATCAAAACCAAAGAAAATGCGAAAGAGTTTCTGCCCCATGTTAGTCAAAACACGGATATCATCGTGGCCGACCTGAATAGAAACGGATGGGTGTATCATATTCGGCTGACGTCGGATGGGCGGCCTGCTATCTCCCATGTGGAAGCGTATGGTGACCCGCTCCAGAATGTGGAGCTGATGATGACCGGCGTTGATGCTGTCGAGATGGTTTATAAGGCCAGACGGTCTATTAACGCCTATCTCAACAAGATGGAAAATGCCTGAGAGGAGAGAGGATTTATGGGAGGAAAAAGCAAACGTCAAAAGGCACTAGAGGCATTTGCCTTTAGCGACCCTGGCTGGAAAGCGACTGTACTGCCCATTTCGGGCAATGGGGGCTATGCCATAGTCGCTGGTAAGGTCGATTCCTGCACAGGGAAGCAGATGTATGGGCAGCAATTTGCCAAGTACGCAAGCAAAGTTGTTGCCGAGAAGTTGGCGGCAGACATGAATGCGTCTAAGGCTGAGCTGCTTGCCAAGGCGTTCCCTTAAACAAAAAAAAGAAAAGGAGAAAGTTTTTATGTCCATTATGACTTTAACTTTGTTCCCTCATGGGAACGATTTGTTCGCCAGATTCATTAACCAGGGGACATGGAGCGGGAAGCCCGCCAGAACTCGCAGTAATCTGCTGGTCACTACGGATGGCAACTCTACAACGGCGCTCTCCATTACACTGGAAAAGCTCTCTACCCTCGCTGATACTGTGGCGAGGGTAGAAGCTGGCGATTCGGCGCTCAATGCCATCGAGGCGGCCATCGGGATGCCAGCAGAGAGTCTCAGCAGCAATTGTACGGCCTTTGGTTGCCGAGAAGCGACCTATGATTACCTCTTGTCTGTTGAGGAAAGAGAGATTATTAAAAACTCTATGAAGGGTATCAAGGTTGGCGAGAACACATTTGACCTTGGTGACACTGTTGTCGGCGACGACAGCTTCAAGGTAAGTATCTACTGCAACGATGAGGCAGACGCCGGGTTCAGCAAGAAAGAAATCCTTGATGTCCTGCGAGCTTTCGGATATGGAGAGGAGATACCCCCTGCATCCTACCTCTATCGTATGTATTCCCGGGATTACGCCAATATAGTTGGCTATTCCGGTGTCATACAGGCAACATATTACTTCAAAACAAAGAAATAAAGGAGAGAGGGAAATGGATAAACTTTGTCAAGCGCACAAGGATGAAGGTCTTGTTGAGGCGCTGATGCCCCTCAACACCTTCGCAAATATCTGCGGGCATTTCTTCAATGCTTGCCAGACGGCGGGCTACGAGGATGCTCCCTGCGTCAATAACGGCTACAACTGCGGCCATCCGCAGTGTGAGGACGAAGAGGAGGGGATTGGCAAGTGTCTTGCCAGCTGTTGCCCTCTTTGCTATCCTGCTGATGGCGGCGATTGCAAAGCCTTTGGACGCACTTGCGAAAATTGCCCTGACGTTGGGTGTGAGGAATGCGAATGCGAGGACGACTACGTTGTCGCAACCATCCCCAAACACCTGTTTAACGAGCGGAGTATGTATCTGCGTCCACAGGAGAATAAGGACTAATCCATTGTGGCGGCCGTTTTATACGGCCGCCAATTTTTCAAAAGAGGTGCAACAAATGTCAAAAGAAAAAGAAATCAAGAAAAGTAAGCGAGGACTTACTTTTAGTTTTCACCCCAATAAGAAATTAGGGATAGGGAGCAGGTATGACTATGTAATCGACAAAGCTGCCCACCGTATCCGTTTAGTTCCTTCTGATACAGGCCGCTATAAAGTGTCCCGGAAGAAGAACGGTGTTTCCTGGAGCCCTCTTATTGATTTGCGCAATAAAGAGGTCATGGATGCAATCGGAGAGATGGAAAGCATTCGCATCAGCATATCTGATGATGCTATCATCGTTTCCGACGGCGTATCCAAGAAGCGGGGCGTTATCCTTGCATTCCCTCGTAAGGCAATCCAAAACCTGCGTATGGCTGCTGGCATGGATTCCATTTCTGCGGTCGACCATCTGTTCAGCGGTGCCCAAATTACTTTCGATGAGTATTTGGCTTCCACTTCTGCCAGCATGGATGTCAGGACTGTCCAGCAGGACTTGGCCGATGTCTATACGATGGTGTCTCTGTTTAGCGGAGCCGGTATTCTTGATTGGCCATTTTTTCAGGATAGCCGTTTCCAAATCAGATACGCCATCGACTACGAAGCTGCGGCCTGCGAAACCTACCGAAAAAACATCGGGCTGCACATCGTCAACGGGGATATCCACAAGGCTTTTACCGAAAATGGATACCCACTTGACGAAATGGTGGATGCGCCTGACATTATCGTTGGCGGCCCGAGTTGTAAACCTTTTTCCAGCGCAAATCGGCACACCAGATTAGCCGACCACCAAGACAGCGACCTCGTTGTGCAGTATATGCGTATTGTCAAAACTCTTCGTCCAAAGGTGTTTGCGATGGAGAACGTGCCTGAGGTCTTGACCGCCTGCGGCGGCTCCTACTTCGACGCCATTAAAAAAGTGGCGGAGGAGTGTGGGTATACCGTAGAGGCAAAGGTTGTGCAGGACAGTAAGGTTGGTGGATATACGACCAGAAGGCGGGCAGTTGTCATTGGCAGTCGAATTGGAGAAGTCAAATTCCCTGTTATTTCCATCCAGTCGGGTGGACACACGGCAGGGGAGGCAATCTCTTCTGTTTCTCCTGATTGGAGCAACTACAACGATGTGACAACGCCTAGCGCCGATGTCAAGAAGCGGATGTCGTTCGTCCCACAAGGCGGGAACTATGAGAGCATCCCCGAAGAGTATCGGACAGGCAGCAAGAACCGGCACTCCTGCACATATCGTAGGCTTGCAATGAATGCGCCTTCTCCTACAATCGTCAATTGGAGAAAACCGCCTCTCATCCATCCCACTGAGGATAGAACGCTGTCTGTCGCCGAGGCAAAAGCGCTCCAAGGATTACCTGGCCACTTCCAGATTTGCGGTACACTTGGACAGAAGCAACAACAGGTAGGCAATTCGGTTCCTGTTGCGCTCGGGCGTTTCATCAAAAACGCAGTCCTCGCAACGCTTGGGGCTGGAGAAACCAAAGCACTATGTCCGGGATAGTACAACGATATTTAGAGCCGCCAAATAAGGCGGCTCTTCTTTTTTGCTCGACGTTGTGTACAAGTGACGACCCATCGCAAAGTCTATAAACACGCAACCCGTCACTTGTACGCAACGTCGAAGAGAAAATGCGATACTTGACTGGGAAACATCGGCGTGTTATACTTTATTTGTAAACGTATCTCAATTCGCCGGAAGGCTCGTCCTAATGCCGCTTTGAGGCACGTTTATATTACTTTTACAGGAATTGTCATCTTTCTTTTGAGGGATGGCAGTTTTTGATTTTTACAAGGGAGGAAAAGAAATGCAAATCAACTACACCGCAGAGCTTCGCCGGCTTATCCTTAAATGTTGGGATGATGCCAACAGTGGGCGCCACGGCTGGGTGCCCCAGGGGACAAAAATGGTCACTGTGGAACCCGCCGATGAGGATGGGGAGCAGGTCATGTATGTGTCGCTCTTTGAGCGTGTTGATGACCTTGGCTATCCGATGGGCGAAGTTTACGCCAGTGACACGCTGTTCGCTGGACAAATCGAGGAAATCAGGGCGAAAACCAAGATGCCCCACATCAAGTTCTCCCGAGCCGTAAAACAGGCAATCGTAAATTGCTTCAACAGCATGGAGCAAGGCGAACAGCAGGAGGTCTATATTCCTCAGGGGAAGAAAACGGTCATCATCGAGGGCATCCCGGCTAAGGGCGAATTCGACGGGGAATTGGACGTAGTTCTTGTCAAGCTGGTTGCGAATGTCGAACAGCCGCAGAAAACGCTGGACTGCCGCGCCTTCTTCGCCAAGGACATTGCAAACATCGACAAAATTTGAAGTAAAGGAGAAAAAGAAAATGGAAAAGAAAATTAAGGCACTGAAAAAGAAGCTGAATGAGGTTCTCGGCACCTGCGAGTGTCGAACCTCCTCCATCAAGGGCGTAAAAAACCTGTCCAGGTCTGACCTGGAGACGGCGCTTCTCTACGCCGAAACCATGGAGCAGAATGGCACATGGGAAGGCGTCTTGATGCGCCCTCGTTGCGAGGTCGCCGACCTCCTGAGCGCCTACGGGCTGCTTTAACGGAGGTGCGTTATGGACGTCAATGATATTCTGATGAAAGAATACACTACCTGGGCTACCGCCTCCCAGAAGCAGCAGACTCCGGCAACTATGCTGGAGTTCCTCAATATCCGAAATGCCCTGGTGCGCCGTCACGAAATGCCTATCATGGTCTTCGGCGATAAATATGTCCTGTCTCTCTCCCTTGTTTCGGATGGAGACTTTTCCTGTGGGCATCCCGATATGGCTCAGGATGATGAGGATTTTTATCTCACGAAGTCCTGGCCTGCTGGCGTTAATCCTAAGAGGGAGGCTCTGGAGCTCCTACGGAACATCAGAGAAACCATCCATGCGAAGGATGATGAAACGAAATCCGAGCTGCTCTACATCTTCGACAATGCTATCGAGGAAATTGTAGAGACTGGTCACACAATTCAATCGCTCGGAGGCAACTACGAAGGCACCAAAATTGCCTATGGTGAGGTTTTCTATGAGGGTGAGCCCATTAAGTACGAAGATATCCGCACCGGCCTTATGATTGGAGGGGAAGAGACGGACTTCTGCGACCTGCTGGCGGAATACCCATTCTTTGACGACCAGCGGGTGGACTACTCCGTGTTCCTCCACGGAGAATGTGCGGTGTTTGCTCTCGTGCTTCACGATGTCTACGGATATCCTGTGGATTGGGTCGTTGACGACAACTACGATGGCACAGACAGTCCCTGGAACCATCTGGTTCATGTTTATTGCTACGTTGGCGAAAACGGGACTAAGCCGGATACCAGTGAGGACGCCGTGCTTTGGATGGACATCCGCGGCATGACCGGCGACCCCGAGGAGTTCTTTACGGAGTTCCAAGACTTCTTCGATTACCCTGGGGTTTGGGTCAATCCGCCCGACTTGGAGCAGATGCGCAAACAGCTCATCAATGATATGGGGGAGGAGACCTTCATTCAGCACTGCGCTGCCGCTCAAGACTTTATCGACGAGCACAGCGATTGGTTCGAAATCCCTGGTTAATTTTTTACCTGCCAGCCCCGGAGTTTTCGGGGCTGGCAGGTTTTTCTTTTTCTTGGAAGAACTTGCATTTGATGTCATGGAATGGTATAATAAAAGTTACAGCAAATATGCAACAAGATTTGTCCATTTTGGAGGTGCAAAAAGGTGACTATGAGTATTATATGGGCTGTTATCGGTGTTCTTTCTGCCATTGTCGAAATATGTACTGTGGCAGTCGTTGCTATTTGGTTCCTTGGTGGGGCGGTAGCAGCGCTGATTGTTTCCCTGGTTGGCGGACCAATTTGGTTACAGATAGTTCTATTTATAGGAATATCTATTGCCGGCTTTATCCTCTTCAATAAATTTTGGAGAGAGAAGATGAAAGGACGCACAACTCCAACAAACCTCGACCGATTAGTGGGTAAGAACGCCCTCACAACGGAGATAATTGACAATCTTCGCCAAAGCGGAGCTGTTACATTTAACGGACAACATTGGAACGCCAGAGCGAAAAGCGACGATGTGGTTATCCCGGAAGGGGAGCGGGTTCGCATTTGTAAGTTTGAAGGCAGCAAAGTTATCGTTGAGCCCGCCACTACCGGCTCTACTACGGCAAACACCTGACGCTGTTCAGGTTTGCAATATTACAAAAGGAGGCTTCTATAATGCCATTCTTCGCTTTCCTCATCATCCCCCTTTTCATTATCCTTATCGCCGTCATTTTGGCCAACGTGGTCATCGTGCCGCAGGCGAAAGCCTATGTGGTTGAGCGGCTGGGTACTTACAGCGCAACCTGGGAAGCGGGCTTGCACATCAAGGTTCCGTTCATTGAACGGGTAGCAAAAAAAGTATCCTTGAAGGAGCAAGTCATTGATTTCCCACCCCAGCCGGTTATCACAAAGGACAACGTCACCATGCAAATCGACTCTGTAGTCTACCTGGTCTTCTCCGACCCAAGACTGCTGACCTATGGGGTCGAAAACCCTATCAGCGCTATCGAAAACTTGACCGCAACAACACTGCGTAATATCATCGGCGCTCTGGACCTGGACCAGTCCCTGACCAGCCGGGACCACATCAATACACAGATGCGCGCCATCCTGGACGAGGCCACCGACCCCTGGGGCATCAAGGTCAACCGGGTGGAGCTGAAAAACATCATGCCGCCCCGGGACATCCAGGAGTCCATGGAGAAGCAGATGCGGGCCGAGCGTGAGCGCCGGGAGGCCATCCTCCAGGCCGAGGGCCAGAAGCAGTCCCAGATCCTGGTGGCCGAGGGCGAGAAGCAGTCCGCCATCCTCCGGGCCGACGCCGAAAAGGAAGTCGCTATCCTTCGAGCCGGCGCCGAAAAGGAGTCCAAGCGTTTGGTGGCGGAAGGTGAGGCCGAGGCCATTCTGAAAGTCCAAGAGGCCAGGGCGCAAGGCTTGGAGCGGATGAAAGCCGTTCAAGCCGACCAATCTCTTCTTAGCCTGCGGGCGCTTGAGGCGCTTGAGGCTATGGCTGATGGGCGTGCAACCAAAATCATTGTCCCCAGCGAACTGCAGGGCATGGCAGGTACGCTGGCAGCGCTTGCCGAAACCGTGGACAAGGTAAAGCCTGTCGCTCCTCGCAAGGGTGAGAACAAGCCGGAGGCCCCGGCGGCTCCCGCCGTTTCGACGCACCGTCCAAAGGAAGAAAAGCCGGGCGAATGTGCGACTGAGCACCCGCAGTAAACGCCACTACAACAGCGCCTCAACGTCCATATAGTCTTCGTTGAGGCGCTATCTTATGGAGTGAGGGAAAATCATGGCAATAACATATATCGTACCAGCCGTAATTGCTGTCGTTGTCGGAATCATCGGAGACTTTTTTCTTGTTCCGGCGTGGGCGATAACCAACACATTCATATACTGGTATCTCATCATCCTGTTCGGAATCTTCTTCCTTGGGCATTTTCTTATGTGTAAATTTGTCGCAGATGAGCCAATGACCCAAATAGGAAAGATGGTTGGGCTGTGTGGGATGGGAGGCTTTTTCGCCCTCCTCATACTCGGCAGTATTTTCTCATCAACGGTATTTCGGGCGAAAAGCTATGCAAATGTGCTTGGAAACCGCATCGTTGAACAAAACCTCGCTGCCTTAAACATCTCCCTGGATGACGCTTCCTTTATGGATGCGCCAACGGCAGAATATCTGGCAATCACGCAGATAGGGGAGACTGCACCAGAAATAAGTTCCAGCTATAAGTTCCAAGGGTCAACCCTGATTTCTTATAACGGGGTTCCGCACCGGCTTATTGCTCTGGATAGTAAAGGTTTTGGCGGTGGCAATGTTTCGGCGTATATTACCGTGAATTTGCAAACGGAAGAAGTAACTGTCCATAACCTCGAACAGCCCATCAAGTATACGCCAAACGCAATTCTTTTCAAAGACCTGAACCGACACATCCATTATCGTCACCCAACACGAATGCTTGCCGCAGACCCACACCTGGAAATTGACGATGCGGGCAATCCATACTACGTTGCTCCAGTCGTTAAAAAGGCTGTGTTCCCATTTGGGGGTAAGGATATTGGCGGAGTTGTTTTGGTCGACGCATGTACTGGGTCTACCGAGTATTACCCAATAGGCGAAGTCCCATCTTGGGTAGACCAGGCGTATCCATCCGATTTGATTGTCGAACAGTTCAACAACTATGGGAAATTCCGAAACGGTTTCCTAAATTCAATGTTCGGCAAGAACGGGCTTGTTAATGCAACCGATGGCTTTGGCGTTGTCGGGGACGGAAGCGGCAACACATTCGTTTACACAGGGGTCAAAAGCAGAGATTCGGCAGACCTGTGCAACGGATTTCTGTACTGCAACCTAAGGACGAAGGAAACAAGTTATTACGCTATACCAGGAGCGGATGAAACGACCATCATGGAGGCCGCAAATACCGCTGTCGCCGAATATGAGTATAAGGCAACCTACCCACTGATGCTAGTTGTGGAGGGTACGCCAACATATATCATGTCTATGCACACCGGAACCAGCAATGCAGTGTCCATGTATGCGATGGCAAATGTCAACAAATATCAGCTCCTTACAACAGCAAGGTCGCAAGAAGAGGTTCGAGCAAATTACAAGAACCTTGTTCTGTCAAACGATGTGACCATAGCGCCGACCCAGCCACTTGACCCAGACCAAACGGTATCTCCCCCTCCATCGGCCGCCGGCGCAATCACAGGCACGATACTTGACATCCGGTCAGGAGACAAGGATGGCACGACCTATTTCTACCTCCGCTTGGACAGCAGTGAAAACTGGTATTCTCTTTCCCTGACGGACAATGAAGAGGTCATCAAGTTGAACACCACGGACACCGTCGTATTGGATGTTAGCTCTTCCAACGGCGCAAGTTCGATAATTCCAGCAACGTTAAAGAGCTATACAGAAGGCGAACCATGGTGGTAACACAAAATGTTTGAAAGGATTGATAGACATGCTTAACCACGTTGAAATCATGGGTCGGTTGACCCGAGACCCTGAGATGCGGAAAACCCAGACTGGCGTTCCTGTTGTCGGTTTTGGCATCGCCTGCGACCGCAACTTCAAGAACAAGGATACCGGCGAGCGGGATGTCGACTTCTTCGATGTCACAGCCTGGCGGGGCACGGCGGAGTTCGCCAGCAAGTACCTGTCCAAAGGCCGCATGGTGGTCATCGAAGGTGTTCTCCAGCAGCGCAAGTGGACTGACAAAGAAGGCAACAAGCGACAGGCCGTGGAAATCAAGGCTGATAACATTTTCTTTGCCGATGGCAAGCGGGATGACGCTCCAGCGCATCAGGCCAGCGGCGATGACCAGTCCACTGAATACGGCGGCTCATATGAGGGCTTTGAGGAAGCCCCCAGCGGCGAAGAGGGTGAAGGCGGGGAAGACGGAGACGCAGAACTCAATAAAGCCATCAACTCCCTTCCTTTCTAATGTGCGCTCAGAAGAGCTACGAGACCTCTCTCGTGGCTCTTCTCTTTTGAAGATAGCGATAGCTTGACAGTGGGTTTCTTCCATGTTATACTTTATTTGTAAACGTATCTCAACTCGCCGCAAGGCACGTACTACCGCCATTTGAGGCACGTTTGCATTATTTTTACGGAGACCGTCATCTTTCTTTCGAGGGATGGCGGTTTTTGAATAAACAACAAAAAGGAGAAAGGCACTATGACCAGAGAAGAATATTTTAAGGACAGCAAGGTCCGCAATGCGGACGGGTCTCTTATGGTGTGCTACCATGGGACAAATGCAAAGTTCACAGTTATCGACCTGCACCCGCAGTACGATGACGAGCACGGGGAAGACCAGTACGGCTCCGCAGCGCTCTACACCACGACGAGCAAGAACTACGCACAGGCTCATGGTGAGAACGTCATGGAGCTCTACATGAACATCACCAACCCCCTGCTGGTGGATGGTGTGCAACACGCTAATCTGCGGCATGTCGAAATCGACGCTGAGACAGCATACAAGATGCTTTGCTGCCACCCTGACCTCTATATTAACCCCATGGACAAGGAGGTCGGCGGCAAGAACCCTATGTGGGATTACTTTGACCTGAACGGAGTTCAGTTCAAGAAGCCCACTGACGCAATCCCGTATATTCGGAGGCTTGCGAACGAGTACTTCGACGAGTCGAACCTCCTCCTTCTGGACGTGTTCTTTGGGCGAAAGTACCGCACCGAGTACCTGGATGCCATGTATGATGTCATGGGCTATGACGGCATCTGCGTCCAGTTCGAGAACAGCCAGCACTGGTTGGCCTTCTTCCCGGCGCAGGTAAAATTTACGGACAACAAAAGTCCGGAACACAGCGCTGATATGGCACACTAAGGAGGAACACCATGAGACCTATTTTCTGCTTTTGCGGAGCAAGCGGGAGCGGCAAGACGGGCTTAGTTGACTGGCTCTCTATGAGCTATGGACTTGTCAAGGCTCAAACCATTACAGACCGGCCTCGCCGCACTCCGGATGAAACCGGCTACCTGTTCCTGACCCCATACCAGTTTGACTGTCTGTCGCCCGGCAGCGTCATCGAGCAGACGGTATTTGCGGGGCATAGGTATGCCTCCACTAAGGCCGAGCTGGATAAGGCGGACCTCGTAACCCTTGACCTCAAGGGCATTGACGCATTACAGATGCGGTACAATCGCCCGAAGGTATCCATCGGGATTTACGCCTCTGACATTGATAGGGCGCACCGTATGAGAAAGCGAGGCGATAGCGAGGACGCTATCAAAATCCGGCTTGAGCATGATGCGGTGGCGTTTGGGTTGATGATGGACTACTGTGATTATGTTGTCAAGAACGACGACTTTGAAACAACGCTCCGCCGCATCCTGAACATCATCCAGTATGAGCAACAAAAAACGTAAGAGAAAAGGAGAATGACTATGTTGACAATCAAGGTAAATTTCAGCGACGGGGATTCTCTCGTCACTCGCTTCAACGGCTCCGCCGAAGAGGCTTCTGCCTACTATGTGGGTCAGACGTTCAACACCGGCTCTGTGTCTGACCATATGGTCAGATGCACCGATATCGAGATTTTGGACTAAATAGAAAACAAGGAGGAAAAGAAAATGGCTATGACGTTTGATAAGATTACCCCGGAAGAAGTTGGACTGACCAACTACCAGCCGTATACGGCCAGCTTCAAGCCCCTGGACTTCTACCGTAATGGGAAATACATTATGGCCGTCCATGTCAATGGGAAGCCCACGGAGTACGTCCAATGCGGTACTGCTGAGTATATCAACGGCTGGCTCTACGGCGCCGTTCAGACCGTTTTTGGGCAGCATGAGCTCATCGAACCCAAGAAGTATGGGTATTTGGTGAGTGTGGCGCTGCTTAATAACCCCAGCAAGGAAACAAGCATCTGCTTCGCCTATACCGGCAAAGTGGCGCATGACAAGAACACGGTAATGCGTGAGTTTGAGCGGCTTCTGCGTGAGGCGGCCGACGACGATGATGCGCTGAGCGAGAAAGTTTACTCCTGGGAAGATTTCTTCCTGGAGTGCCCTGACCGCCTGGAAGCGGCCGGCTTTACCAGACTGACCGGAGACGACCTCACCATTCAGCTCAAGGGGGTCATTACTCTGGGGCTCAATTGTGACGAGGACGCCATTGAGGTGGCGTCCAACAATTAAAATGTAATAATGCAGGGCTCTGGATATTCCAGAACCCTGCGCAAAAACAAGAAAGCAATAGGAGGGCTTTTATCATGGAGAGAATTGGAAAGCGCCGCTACTACCTGAATATTGCGGCGTCCGTGTTGGACAGGTCTACCTGCATCCGGCGGCGGTATGGCGCCATCATCGTCAAGGACGACGAAGTCGTGTCGACCGGGTACAATGGTGCGCCCCGGGGCGAAAGGAACTGCAGTGACTGCGGCTTCTGTCAGCGTGAGGCGCTTGGTGTCCCAAAGGGAGAGCGCTACGAGCTCTGCGTGGCTGTGCATGCCGAGCAGAACGCTATCATCTCTGCATCCCGGCGGGAAATGATGGGAGGAACCATTTACATCGTCGGCTTGGAGACAGATGGGAGCTATGCCAATCCCACGCCTTGCAAGATTTGCCGACGGTTTATCCGGAATGCAGGCATCACCCGCTGCATCGGAATGGGCGTTGACGGGAAACCCATCGAGATTTCCCTCGACCCGCCCGAAGACGAGATTCGTTAATTGGATTACCCAAGCGGGGCTGGCTTAATGCCAGCCCCGCTTCTTTTGTGCTAATACGCAAATTTCATATGTGCATTGCCCACTTTTTGGAAAGTTTTCTTATTTTTGCTTTACATCGGTCTTGTTGTATGGTATAATATGAACATCCCAAAAGAAAGGAATTTGAATATGTCAGATTTAGAAGTGCGTCAGCTTCTGTCGCAAAAATATGGCGACATAGCTATTCGTTATCTGGAGCAGGTGGATGTCAAGACCTTGAACTCCATCATCCAAACGTTCCCATCTCGCATGGAGGCGGACGACCTGCCGCCGGAGGAGAACGAGGCCATCCGTATCGTAGCGAAAGCGATGTACGATGATATTGTTGCGGCGGTGAAAATTTCCTGGATTAAGTCCATGCCCAAAGAAACATTGCTTTCCGCTTCAAAGAAAAACAAGCCCATAAGCCCATGCAGCGGGGTGGTCATCCATCCGGACGAGTTGGCTATCACCTGGTATGCGTATCGCTGTTGTAGAGCTGTTCCGGATTGGGAGAACGAGAACATCACGATGGAAGAGGCTATCGGCGACCTTCCTTGTATGGTGAGTATCTACATGGTGGACGGAGCTGACCCCTCCCAAAGTTATCTTTTCGCTAGGGCAAACTGGGATGGGAATGAATTGAGAACATCGCTCAAGACGTTGGTCCCGCTGGATGTCAACGTTCTCAAACACGAGCAGAAGATTGAGACCCTCCGCTCCGTTTCTGTAGAGACGAGTCAGACGGATGCTATCGGACAGGTTATCGTGGTCGATGTATGGGTCGCAGAAGCGGATGTGTTGGTGTGAGGTCTTGACTACCTTCACCTAATGTGATACACTTTATTTGTAAACGTATCTGTATTCGGCTGGAAAGCCCGTTCTGCTTGCCTGCATGGGCACGTTTACTCAATCTATCAAAAAACCGCCATCTTTCGAATCGAAAAGTGGCGGTTTTAATTTTTTACGAAAGGACGATATAACAATGGCAATAAAAGTAAACGACATTAAAAGGCTCCTGGCTTCTGGCACATTGCGGGTTTTTGTTCTGGAAGCAGGCGACACATTCGATTTTGACGTTCGCCAGGGGCTCCCGGAACAGGTGGGAAACCTGGAGGTCGTTGGTATCGATGACCCTGAGCAGTACGACGACGCAACCCCGCTGACGGTCAATGTCTCCTATGAGGGCATTGCCGACTATCCGGATTTCGCCGCAAAGAACGACAAGTATTTGGTGTAAGAAAGAAAAGGAGGAAGTAAAAATGTCTACCAAAGAAAAAATCCTTGCTGCAAAGCATCTTGGGCTCGCTGAGGCGACCCAGGCAGCTATCGCAGCGGCCAACGGAGGCTGGCACGCCATCAAGGAGGCCGACGAGGGCTTCAACAATGCCACAGTTGCCATCGTTACCTCGATGGTTGGGCTCTATGGCACTCCTGTGGTGGGTAAGTTCAACTACTACGACAACGAGGTGCGGAAGGACATCGTGGAAGGGAAAAAGAGCCCGTTCTTTGCAGTCCCCGAGAGGGTTTGTACCGCATGTGCGGACTACATCCTTCCTGCTCCAACAGCTGAGACTCAGGCTGACTTTGATAAGTTGGCCGGCCTCATCCGATACTGGAATGCATCTTCCGAAGCGAAGGATGCCCTCTTAAACGGAGAGCTTGCCTGGTATGCAAAGAGAGAGAAGAATAGCGGCTATATCCTTAACGAAATCCAGGAGCGGATTTCCGCATTGGATGGCAAGCTGCTTATTTGGAAGTGAGGTGCAGAGTTATGACAATCAGAAGAAAAATCCAAAATTTGAGGGCTAAGTCCGTTTTGGACGATGCCGAAAAGGAAGCCCTCGCCCGGATGGAATATATCCAGAACCTATGGAGCACTTTTGGTGACCTGCCCATGGACCCGGAAACCGAATGCATTGAGGAACCATTTGAGGTGCCATTCCAGCATGGAGATGGCATCCGTGAGACCTTCCCCATTGGCACATTCCGGGAGGATATCTGGCGTTGGTTTGAAGAGGCATTCTGTCTGAGCGTCGCAGAAGACCTTATGGGCATCTGAAGAAAAGGAGGAGAAATTTACTATGGACATCAATGCTATCAACAATGAGGAACTGAATCTGGCTTTCATCGCCGATTACGACGACGAGTCCAAGCCGCTGGCATTCCTGAAACTGGGGGATATCCCCGACAGTATCCAGTTGGAGCTGATTCGAGCATTTGACCTTTGGTATAGCAGTACCAACCAGGATACGCCTGTCTGGGCGACCGAGTTTGCTCGCATCGTCTGCGAGCTGGTCAACGATGGCGCATTAGCCGTGAACCCGCTCCACTTGGAGCTGGCTGAGGTCGAGGAGGAACTTTTTGCCATCGTTGGGCACATCTCGGTCGAGGCCGAGGCATTGTACCGGAAAGCACGCTCTCTCTCCGAGACAGACCTCGTCGCCCTCTGGGACGAAGGATAAGGAGGCGGAGATTGTGAGCTTACGGCAGATTGACCCGGCAAACTGGGCGAACGCCATCGGGAAGCGAGTTCTCATCCAAACAACTACCGGCGGCTGCTATCACAAAAAAGTTGGCCGCATTGTTAGTGTGCTGGATGGACAGATGAACCAGCTCAACGGAAGTAACGTCACTGCTAACCCGGCTTGGCTTCGGGTGAAGTTTGACGAACCGGCAGACAACAGTGGGCAGGCGGTCGACGCCGACATCTTCCAATTCAGCGAGCTCAGGCTTGTTGAGTAGGGGGAGGGAGGCATAGGGCTATGACCACTGCCAAGAAAATCAAAGCGATAAAACAGGCGGTTGCCTCTGGTGTGTTAGAGTCCTTGCCTGCGGCAGACCTCGACATGCTGTATTCAACCGTAGTGGATGGGAGTCAGGATACCTGGCTCCCTCCGCACATCAAAAGCATAAGAAGAGAGACGCTGCTTGGCGCCGTCGAAATCATTCTGTACAATAGTCTTACTACCAACGAAGAAGATGCGCTGGAGCGGGATGGCTATGACACAGATGTGATGGTGATGGACGATTCTGTCTACCGCCATTTTTTCGCTAAGCAGGGCAAAAGAAAGTGAGGAAAATCGTATGAATAAACTCCCTAAGTACCTTGGTTATCAGCTGACCATGAGCATGCTTACCGACGAGGTTGTCAATACCGCCCTGGAGAGATTCGATGCCCCTATGGAGCTCCAGGCGGAGACCGCCAGAAATGCGCTGTATGACTATATGTCCTATACCTCTGTGTCCGCTGAGCATATGGACGCTTTCAACGCTGAGTTGATGGCCGACCCTGAGTTCCACGATGACGGGTGTAATGGGCTTGGCTATCTGGAAGCACTGGCCGATATCGTTGATGACCTCCTCGACGGTAACGAGGTTGTTAAATATCGGGACGAAAACATCAAGAACGATGATGTGGAGGAGGCCATGTCCGCTACTGGGGTGCAGGCCAATGCCACAGAGATGGCGACTCTCATCGCCACATATATCGTATGCGGCAAAACAGGGCTGAACGACCCGGATGGAGCGGGGCTTCTTATCGAGCAGACTGGTTTGTCCTTGGATGCGGTTATTAAAACCGCATCCTATATGATTGGCAATTGACGAATTTGCTAGGCCGGGGGATTTCCTCCGGCCTTTTCTATTGACGAGGTAAGGAGAATGTGATACACTTTATTTGTAAACGTATCGATTGCTGCCGAAAAGGTTCGTTCAGTCCCACCTGCAAAAGGTGCGTTTACATAAACATTGGAAAAGCCCGCTATTCGTCCATTGGATGGATAGTGGCTTTTTTATACTAAAAGGAGGAATTTTTATGTTAAACTGGGAATTGGTGTATAACGACTACACCAAAAACAGCAAGGGCGAGAAGGAAGACACGCGCTGGCTCCGCTATGAGGCAGAGGGCATCCCCTACTGCGTATGCGTTGCGGTGTACGCAACTGGCATGCAGATGTACTCTCCCCGCATTAAAGCTGGAGAGGGGAAGATGACCCTGAAAAATGGCACCGTCCGCAATGTTCCCAACGTCTACCTGTTTGAGGACGGCTCCCTGGGTACCGTAGGCAACGCTCAGGCACACCTCGATTCTGTGCGGATAACCGCAAGGGACGGGGATTCTGAGACGGAATTTATTCAGAGGGTCAGCGGATACCTTGCCGCTATCGACGAGCTTGTCGCTCAGCTGGAGCGGGAGGGCGTTCCTGCTCGTCCCAACGACAATTAAAAAGGAGAGAATAAAATGAGCACCCAAAACATTGAGCGGCTGACTGAACTGGCGGCAGACAAAGGCTATGAAATGACCGTCACCGCCAACGAAGAGGCAAACTTCTGCAAGACCACAAACGAGTTTTCCTTCAAGGTAAAAGTCAGACCAAACGAGAGCATCGCTTCCGCTGTCCGGCAGTTCGCCGAGGAAGAATTCAACATTGATGCCTACGCCAAAGCTCGGATGCAAGCAAAGTTTGGGAACGACATTTCTGCCGTTCCCAGCATTACTGCATTTGTTGGCGAGGCGTTAAGTGTCAAGGAAGATATCATCGCCTTGGCCGACGAATTGGCGGCTCCTGAGCTGGAAGCATATGCCGCCAAGTGGTTGTCCGACAACTACCACTATATCGAGAGCCCTAAGGGCTCTGGGCACTATCAGACCGGGGTCTATATCGCCCAGGGAGACGAGTCTCTCCATGGCATGCAGATTACGCCGATTCTTTACGAGGATAAGGATGCCCCGGGTTCCACCACCAGTATGCCGGCAAAGTTCTGGGGGGCGCTGGAAGATATTTGGGGCGAGAGCCGCATCCTTGAGCTAGATGAGACTGCCAATCGGCTTATCTCTGCAGCAGAGAAGGACGGCGTCATTTCTGATGGCTCTGATGGGTCTCAGCGGATGAAAGATATCCTGTGGGACTATCTGATGGAGCACTTTGACGTCGGGCTCCCGAGCGAGTTCTGCTTGAAGGGCGACGCTTATGTGGCAATTCTTATTGACACTGGCGACGCCAATTGCGACTGGACGCTCAACACCTGCCATGCGCCTCATCGAGATGATGATGGTGATGACTGGGACGAGAGAGCTGGCCTCGTTTGGCTGGCACACCAGCAGGGCTATGATACCGCTTCTCTGGAGATTGCAACCCGGGCTGATGTCGACGAGGAGGACACAGAGACATTCCTCGGCTCCGTAAACAATGTGCTCTATAACTGCAGCGCATCCTGTGGAGCGTTGGCATTCTATGTTAGGATGTCTTTCGCCCAGGCTATGCAGTTGGAGGCCATGCGCCGCTTAGGCGTCGGGTCAATCACGCTGTCCAAAGACACGAAGGCCGATATCTTTGACTTCTGGAACAGCGGCGGCTCCTGCGGAGAAACTTTTGTCTTTGAAAAAGACGTGGTCATCCCAGCCAACATCATCTATTCGGTTCGTCCGGATACGCAAGGGTACAGGGAGCGTCAGTCCAGAGACGGAAAATGGGAGTTTGGTTGCGATGTCTATGACCCCTCCTCTGTGTACGGAGAGTATCCCACTGAGCGATATAAAGAGACCGTCCTCGGGATGGAAATTCCTGAGGACATGAAGGAAAAGGTGCTGGAGATGGTCGTTTGACCATCTCCAGCATTCCAAATTGTAAAAGAAAGGAAAGATAAAAATGACCTTCAAAGTTTCTATCTCGACTAGCAAGAGCAAGCTGGAAAAAACAACCGAAAAGAACTGGGAGCCTGGCACCCGCAACGACTGGAAGAAAGCCGTGAACGGCTGGACTTCTATCGAGCACGGAACTACTGAGCTGGACTGGTGTCTCCGGCAGTTGTTCGGCTGCGCCCCCGACTGGGGCACCTACGACACCCCGGCGTACAAGAGCTGGGCTGAGCAGGCCAAGTACACCATCAGCTACACCGACGTTCTGTGTGAGATGGTTCGCACTGAAAAGGTGCAGCTTCCTGGCTTTAAGCAGGGGTATATCAATATTCCGGCTATCATTGCTGAGGTGGAGAAGACCGGACGGGTCGAAATCCCATTCTCCAAGGCGTACGATACCCGGCAGAATTCCAAGTGCTTCGCTGGCTGCGTTGTCATTATCGAGCGTATTGGGAGCAACCCTGCGCCGGTGCCGATGCCGGTTTATATCACCGACGGCCAGCGTGAAGCGCTGCCTAAGGTGAACTTCCAGATGATGACCGACGGGCAGAAGAACGCTGACGGCAAGTATATTCCCTATTGGGACGGGCTTATCGCTCACGCCTCCTGCCAGGAAGAGCTGGACTACATCCGGCGCATCCGCTGGGAGATGGAGCACGGCCGTGGCTTTGGGGGCTTTGCCTTCAATTTGGTGTATATCACTAAACAGACGTGTGGGCACTGGGAGATTTTCCAGCATCCCTGCAATGAGCATTACCCTCTGGCGACCGTGCTCAACCAAGCGATTGAGCACGCCGCCGAAAACAGATGCACCAGCTGCGTCTGCAATTTCACCCATTAAGTATAAAAGCGCTCCTCCGTTACGGAGGAGCGCTTTCTGTTTGTTTTGACGAATGGTGCTTGACTCATACGGAATGGTTATGTTATACTGTATTTGTAATCGTATCCTTGTTTGCTTGTTATCAAGCACGTTTTGGAACCCGCAAATGAGGGGCGTTATAAATTTGTTGGTAAGCCGTATCTACAATTATGTGGGTATCGGCTTATTATTTTTTTTACATGAAAGAAAGGAGCAATTATGAGAGAAGTAAAAATCAAGCCTGCATCTGGTGAATGCTATTGCTGTGGGGAGAACAACGACAAGGATGTATTTTCCGTGTCTTTCCAGTTTGGCACGGCGGTGATGAACAACCTGAAGCTGTGCCGCCGCTGCCTTGGTGAGACCATGAATGACATCAGGGAAGGACTGCGGGGGCACCTCGAAGCCCCTATGTACGCTATCGTCCATCTCCAGGAGAACAAATTCTCTCCCGTCGTCTTGGAGTGCTCGCACTGCCGGTACATGGAAGGCAAGGTCGTGTTGACCCCTGCAAAACAGTCTGGGCCAAACGTATCATGCCTGACATACAACCAAGTTGATGAGGGAAGGTGGTTCTTCCACACCAAGGAAGCCGCCGAAGCTCGGCTGGCTGAATTGAACGCCTTCATTAAATAAAAGAGAGGAGAATTAGCGTGTTGACTGAAAACATCTATGTTGCAGGGGGTATGTATTTCCCTAACGGCGACACTACCAAGCTGAGGGAGTTCGGCCTGGTGCATAACACCGGGGAAGACCGTCCGTATCTCACGAAGTCCAGCAGGGGGCTCAAGCTCACTGCCAACCACGCAAACCTGTATCGCCTGTCTGCCGACCTCAAAAGGGCGCTTCTGGTTGACTACCGGACACCGCTTGCTGGGCGAGCCGTTGAGGTTGAGTTAACGGAGCTCCAGCGCCACAACGTAAAGCTGGCAATTGAAACAGAGTATTTCTTTAATTGAGGAGGGGAAGAGAATGTTCATTGCGGTGAAAGACTTTCTGAACCTGGCACTGGACACGTCCAACCTGGGCATCACCATCTTTGATGTCCAGACCGATAAGACGTTGTGGACGGGGAATGCGGACGATGTACCGGCCGAGTATATGGGGATGCCCATCAGCACTTTCGACCCACCCGAGGAAGACAAGCTCACGCTCAACATCATGAGCCTGTACGGTTGACCAGGGAGGTAGAATATGCCGAAAACAACCCTAACTAATGCGGATGTGCCTAAGTACATCCGCAAAATTGTACAGCGGCTCCGCCCGGATACGACTATCACAGACAAGGGAGTTTGGGGATACAACTTCAAACTCTATGGCCAGCATAAATGTGGCTATGAAGGCCAGCTTCTGACCGAGTGTGCAAAGCTGCTGGCCTGGTGCCGACAGCACTATGCCGAGGCGGAAATCGTGGAGCAGAAGCTCTGGTATGACCAGATGCCCCACACGCCTGGCGACAGCATTCGCTGTATACGCCAGAGAGCCTACAAGCGTAATATCCGCAGTTATATGGTCGTGACTATCACCGACCCTGTGGCGCAGCGCTTCGAAAAAGACGGATTTTACAAGGAGGAGAAATTCGGATGAAAATGCGACTGAAAAGTGTATGCCCGTATTGCGGGCATGAGAACCCCGTCATAGCTGATGTCAACTACGCCGGGCGGAATGATATTACGCAGGTCGTCACCTGCGACTGTGAGGAGGGCGGTTGCGACTGCGACTACGTCTTTTCCGCTGTCGTCCAGGTCACTGCCTCTGGGTTCCACTCCCGGAAAATCGAGGGCGAGGCGGAGAAGTACGCCCGCCGGTATGAGGAGGTTTAAACTGATGCTGAACATCGAAACAACATTCAAGTGCCCCCACTGCGGGCACAAGGTTACCTATGTGCATAAGGTAAACGTTGAGAAGGAGGGGCTCACAGATTCGGAGTCGAAGATGCGCTGCCTTATGTGCGGCAAGCGGAGCTTGTTCCGAGCCACTACCAGAACGACGCTGGTTACCTGGAACTGCACTCCTATCGTCGAGGAGTAACATCAGGGGACGCCTTTCGCATAAGCGGTTGGCGTCCCCATTCAACTATAATTAAGAAGGGAGAATATCATGGTCGGCAAGAAAGGAAAGAAGGTGCAATATACGCTCTCTGTCTACGGATATGAGACGTTAATGGTGCCTCTGATGGACATCGGGAAGAAAAAGTTTGCAACCATTAAAACGCAGCTTGATAAAATGGTGGCTGAAACCCAGGACCGAGAGTATCCGACAAAGCTCTCCGTTGAGGAGGGGAGAGGTAGTGGCGGCCACTCCACGTATACCGAATATCTCTATACGGTTGGAACAACAGACGTTTTCCTCAAGGAGGAGGTCTGTGACGAAGGTTATCATTTCGTGTCCAAATCGTAAATCCAGACTGTTGACATAACGTCTATTTTCGTGCTATACTAGCAAGGTAATCGTGTTCTTATCGCTGATTTCTCAGTGCGTTCATTCGCCGATAAGGCACGTATCTAATTCTGTAAAAACCGTCATCTTTCTTGTAAAAGGTGGCGGTTCATTTTTTATAAAGGAGTGTTATTATGACTAAGGAACAATGCAAACGGCACAACATCAAAGGTGTAGCGTGGTATGATGATGGAATTTACATGCAGAAAGTTCCATACACCAATGCCGCTGAAATGGCAGATGCGGTGACCGAGGCCGCAAAGGATGGCATCACCGTTTCTGTGTTTGCCGACCTGGCGGATACGGAGACTATCGCCGCTTTGATGGCGGTGGGGAGCATCAATCACGTTGTGAACATGTACAGCGTGCCCAACTTGATTTAGAGAGGAGAAATACAAATGATTGTGTATTCAGTATCGTATGAGAAAAAAGGGCTCTTTGGCACCATCCGCTCTAAGAAGGCTGGGCACGTCCTAGCTTGGAACAGGCAGATGGCTTACCACCGGGCGCACCGACTGATTGCCCGCAAAGGAATCGAGTGCGCCGCCTTCTCCATCCAGCCTATTATGGCTTGGGGTTAATGGTTGTAAGGTGGCCTCAACTAACACAGTTTCAATTAAGGCGACTCGGGAGTTCCCGGGTCGCCTTTTGCGATTCGCTCTAGCCAATTGACCGAAAACTGCGCTGCGCAAGCCCCTGGCTTTAGACATGGGGTAAGCAGCGCTGGGCACGCTGAGAATTTCTTGGTGTGCGCTTGCTTTTGTTGGCATATTGTGGTATAATATGAGCAATGTGGAAGAAAGGAGGCGGCAGGGTGAAAAAGTCGTCAACGGATAGTTTCATTCTCACTCTGCCGCTTCGGTATGAGTCATGGCAGAGAGGTCAGCTGGATAAGACCTTCAAGGCCGCCGGCAACATCTGCAACTGCCTGATAGCCGACCGCAAGAGGGCTCTTGAGCAGATGGAACGCACCAGGGAGTGGCGACGCATCCAGAAGGGCATCAAAACTTTCTATGGGGATGCCGCCAGGAAGGATGAACTCAATGAGTTATATGCCCGAAGAAAGGAAATTCTGTCTAAATACGGCATGAACGAATATGCCTTCCAGGCTCGGGCTCAGAAATGGAGAGCTACCTACAAGAAGATGATAGGGACGCATGTACTCCAGAAGATAGCCTCTTCCGTCTGGAAGATGTTTGAGGCGTACTTCTATGGAAACGGAGAGCAGATATCCTTCAAGCCATACACAGAGTTCTTGTCTATCGAAGGTAAGACTAATAACACCAACATCCGGTATAAGGACAACACCGTCTACATCGGGACGATGGCTATCCGTGTTGCGCCTCCCCGGAACGACTATGAGCGGGAAGCTCTAAGTAACCGTGTGAAGTACTGTCGTATCGTACGGCTCCCCTGGAAGGACGGTTGGCTGTACAAGCTCCAGCTGGTGCTGGAGGGCAAGCCGCCGGTGAAGCATAAGCCTGAGACCGGCGAGGTCACACACGCTCTCGGCAAAGGCCGGGTAGGCATCGACCCCGGGACGCAGACGATGGCTGTCGTTGGAGAGACGAAGCTCTCTCTGAATGTGCTCGCCCCCGCCGCCGACCCTATGTGGGCGAAGCTCCGGCGCATCAACCGGGCGATGGACAGGTCAAGGCGGGCTACTAACCCGCAGTTCTTCAAACCGAACGGAGAAATCATCAAGAAGAACTACCTGCCCAAGGAACTGCTGGATAAGCGAGACCGCCGGCGGTGGGTGGAGAGTAAGCGCTACAAGAAGCTGAAACAGCTCCGCCGGTATCTGCTTGCCAAGATAGCCCGGGCACGGAAGTGTCAGCACAACGAGCTGGCGAACCGGCTGCTGAGCTATGGCGATACCTTCTTTATAGAAAAGATGGACTACCGGGCTTTAGCTAAGAGAGCCAAGAAGCAAGACCCAAAGGAAATGGAGCCCGGTGAGCGGTTCAAGAGGCGGAAGCGCTTCGGCAAATCTGTCGCCAACAAGGCACCGGCAGCCCTCCTGGACATCCTGGAGAAAAAGGTCGCCGCCCAGGGCGGACAGCTTCTCTATGTGAACACCTGGAAGGCCAGAGCAAGTCAGTACAACCACATCGACCAGACCTACCGAAAGAAAAAGCTAAGCGAACGAATGACCACTCTGCCGGATGGTACCCGGGTACAGCGAGACCTGTACTCCGGTTTCCTGATTCGGAACAGCAACGACACACTGAACGGGTTCAACCAAGCCTTCTGTGAAGAGACCTTCGAGCAATTCATGATACTGCACGACGCTGAGCTCCAGCGTCTGAGCCATATACATACCCCGAGTAGTACCGGCGTACGATACGCCGCATAAACCACAAAGAAACCGGTGTAGACACCCACCGGAGCCGTGCTAATGGGCTGATTGCAACCCTTGCGGTGAAAGGTTCTGGGAACAGCATAAACGCCACGAAAGCAGTAGAAACCTTGTTTCGACGCTTCATGTCGAGTGCTGCACCAGGAACCCCCTGCCTTTAGGCATGGGGAGTGTCAGGAAATGCGGAGATTGGGATATACTACAACAACGTTAAAAAAAGGAGTGTCTATTGTGAGCAGTTCGCTTGAAACTATGTTTTTGACCCATGCACAGGAAATCGCTAAAAGGTTCCTTGAAGATGGAATCCCTGCGTCCGTGGTGTCCAAAAACACAAGGATACCAATCGAAGTCGTTATGGAGCTGCAAACCCAGTTGCAGAGCCAAGACAAAGACCAACAGTAATTCAGCGCAGTACATTTGACAGCGGGCATCATCGTGATACCCGCCGTCGCTGATTCTCAAGAAAGTATCCAGGGAAGGGGATACCTATGGATTTATCGAACGCCACAAAATGTATGTTTTGTGGCGTTCACGATGTCAAATGAAGGGGGAGGGGCTATTGGCAATATTTTTCCTCAACTCTATTGCTTTTATATGTAAAATATGGTATAATATGCTTAAATCCACAAGGAGGTTTTTGATGTGAAAACTATCAAGGAGGCAATCCAAGGCATCAATGATTGGTTACAATCCGAAGATGCTCAGCGGCGGGATGATATCGAGGAAGCTATCATCGAAGCACTGAGCACACCGGCATTAGACGCAGCAGAGATGAAAATCGTTATCGACCGAGACTTCGGGGTCACCAATCCGTTTGAGGTGTTTGTCACGCCCAAAAACAACAATATCATCTCCAATCCGAAACTGAAACCCGTAAAAGAGCGCATTTTGGTGTTAACACCAAAAAAGAAACGCGATACGTCCAAGAAACGCTTTGGGCATAATTTTGGGTACAAAATCAGCTCGCTGGAAATCGCTGACAACTCCCTCCTGTCGGAGAACGATGCTTTGGAAGATATCGTAGAGAAAGCCTTTTTCTGCGCCAACGGCACCGATGCGTATAGCCTGCGGGTGCGTATTAACACTTTGTCCTCTATCCTTGAAGCAACTGCAAAAATGCAAAAACTCGGTCTCTCTATCGATGATGTGTACGGATTATACCAGGCGCTCAATGCGCAAAAGCAACTGTTTACCACAAACTACCAGCACTCAGAGGCGACGGATGAAGAGATTTTAGCAGATGTCAAAGGGCATGCAGAGAACATTCAGAAGCTCTGCTCTGCAAACCACTACGACTGTGTTGCTCTGGACAAAGCGGTTGAGCTGTTCCCTGCCAACGGTTGACAGAGAATTACAGCTATGATATACTTTATGTGTAATCGTATCTGGTTTTTGCTGAAAAGCTCGTTCCAATCACCTGAACTGGGTGCGTTTACAATATTTGCTAAAAACCGCCACTTTCATTGCGAGAAGTGGCGGTTTTTATAATAATTAAGGAGGTAATCACCAATGAAAAAACAACAGTATTCCTATGAAGAGCTGACCAAAATCGACCACATGATTGTAAACCTGGCACTGGCTACTGTCCATGCCGCTGGCGCTGATGCCATCTCCAAGAACGGCGTAAAAATCGACGGCGACTTCATTACGGTGGATATCAAGGCGGAGGTCGTTGAGGTTGCGGAGCGGCTGGCGGAAACACCGTGGACCGTCATCATGGCCTACATCCAGCGGGACATGGACCCCGTCAAAGCTCCTGACGTCCCTGAGCTGGACGAGGCTGGTGTCTGCCCCGTTTGCGGTGGCGAGCTGGAATACGGCGACAGAGAAGACATGGACGAAGGTGGTTTTTACCCCTGGACATGTACCGGCTGCGGTGCGACTGGACGTGAAGGGTTCGATACCTGTTTTGATGGGCACCACTATCGTGTTCGAGATGTGGCCGGCGACCCCATCCCTGGGCGCAACGACTGACAGCAGTAAGGCCACAACTCTATAGAGAGTTGTGTCCTTTAATAAAAAGGAGGACAAATTCAATGAAACACACCGCTTTTAAGGCAGACTTACTTCTGGAAAAGGGGTATGTCGAAGAGTTCAATTCGTTTCTGGCAGGCACCTACGAGCCGCTCAACAAGCCCGAAGCATTGACGATTCGCTTTCCCGATGGAGCAAAAATGAACATTGCACCAGCACTAGGCTCTTGCGACAGCGAACACTTTGTCGAAGTTTCGCTCGCAAGAGAGGACAACAATGGCGATATGAAAATTGTCAATGCTCTCCCCTTGCAAAAGCATCTGACCCAGCAGTACTCTATTTCCTTTGGCGGCTTCACATACAAGCTCAATTTGATGGAAAGCCCTACGGCAACTGCAAGCTGGAAGCCTATCCTTGTCCCCTACAAGGCTCTTTGCGATGATAAATCGAGCGTATGGGACGACGACGATTGGCAAGTGAATGGCGACAGCCAGACAATTAAACTCAACACGAACATGGACATTTGCCGGTCGAATAATATGTTTGCTGTTCCGGCCGAAGACTTTGCAACAGTAAAAGCGAAACTTGACGCCATTTCCAGCACAGCTCGCAAGTATGGATGGCGTATCGATTTGGAAAAGCAAGATGACGTTTGCGGTTATACCATCGCCAATCTGCGCATAGCTGTTGTTGTGAGGGACTGGCAAGTACTTGGAACAGTTGGCTCCGTGCGCCGTGGGCATATCCTTCGCACAATCGAAAGTCCTGCTAAGTTGGATGGAATTGACGATTGTGTGTGCAAAAAGTGCGGTGAGCAACGAAACAACACAGTCTACTACCTACTGAGGAATCTTAATGATGGCAAAGTCTCTATTGTATGCGAGAATTGCCTTAGCCGTTTTGCCGGAATAGACTGTGATGCGTTTCAATTGATGCAGTCTGCAATCGAGGTTATGTCTAATGAGCTTTCCATTGGGAAAAGCTGCGGGTCTGACCAGGGCAACAAAGCGCCCACTTTTGTCAACGTCCATACATTCCTATCCTGCGTAGCTGATGTTGTCGCAAGTTGCGGTCGCTTAACAGGCAAATACGCTGGAGCAGACGCCGAGGCCATTACACGGAGGGCATTTGCCTATTACTGTGTTAACAACGCCAAAGAATATATCTCCCGGAATGACTTTGAGGTATATTCTGCGGAGATGAAACGCCTTGGGATTGGCACCCATGAACAGGCAACAAAAGACCTTGTCGCTGCGGTGTTGCGATATGATTACTTCGGGACTGAGGCATTGAAGCCGATTGATATCGTCACGGCTCAAAATGGCTTAACGTTATGCGAGGCGGTGGTTGAAAGCAGTCGGCACGTTCTTGCCCTCACCAAACTTCTCCTTCTGTATCTGAGTGTTGAGGAGAAGCGTGTTCAGAAAGTTTAAAATTTAAGGAGGAGCTTATTGATGGACAATATGCGTAAGCTGGCGCAGGAGATTATCGACGCCATTGTAGCCAAGGACTATACCCTGTTCAACGATGCCGCCATCTATGTGGATGGAGAGTGCTGGACACAGGGCAGCATCTTTGCCCCCGAGCAAGCGTGGACGCCGGGAAACAACCCCTACCAAATTGAGTATGGGGCGGATGTCATGAAGGCGACCCCATATGGGCGGCCGGATACCATCACTATCGTAGTGGATGGTGCCCTGTACGAGGAGCTGAACTACGGCGATGGCATCCTCAAAAGAACCCTAAGCGATATTATCGGTCGGGAAGGCATGAGATTTGAAGTCGGTGGCGGCGCAGAGTTGTATGCCGTGTATGACTACGAAGATTAACCGGATTTGCAGGGGCGGCTATATGGCCGCCCCTGCGTTTTTCTTTTAAAGGGGTCGATTTCGACCCCTTTATTTTTTTTTGACGTTGCGTACAAGTGACGACTTCCCTTGCCCGACCGAACAAATAGTTGCTCACTTGTACGCAACGTCAAAGTTGATATGTTTCGTAAAGAATGGCAAAAAGTTATTTCCTTATTGTTACATTTATGTTACAATAAGTATAATAAAGGTTCCACTTTAATTCCATTTTTATATCGGTGGTGGTTGAAAGTGTCCCCCCTTGCCTATCCGAACAGATTGATAGCAGCAATCCATCTCAATTGGGAATTAACAGCGCTCTCGTCGATGTGTGAATTGGTAGCAAGCAAATGCAAAACCGTTATCCAAGAAGACAACGAACTGGCATATGATGTTTCTCACAGACTATTACTTGCCGGTAAAGCGGCAACTGAGGCGGCTATTTGTCTTCGTTTTTTGGACTTTAAAGCGTACAACGGAGAACCAGAAATCTGCGCTATGGTTCAAAAAACAACAAGCGACGTGAAGGGCGTTGTGGTACCAATGGCCTCCTCATTCCTCCAAGCAATTTCTAACACGGCATGCGAATATGTTAAGCAAGAAGATGGGACAGAGATGGGGATGGCCTCCCTTCTTGGTATGGCGAAAGCGACAAATTATTTCTCTGCTTCAATTTTCTCATCGCCTGATTATTGCGCCTGTCTTGGCACTGTCGTTCGTCATTTTTCAAGGACGATTGTGCATGGGTTATCCGACGCTGTCGAATTTCTGTCGAAATCCGAAGAGTTTTTCTCGTTCCAGGAAACGGACAACGCAGAAGACGCATCGTATTTAAACCGTGCGATGGCGTTCAAAAAGCACCTTGATATCGTGTCTGTCATATCGTCGAACTCTCCTGTCTCCTGCTCTAGTGCGGATTATGAAGCGTTTCAAGGGCTTACATCAGATGAAGTTGAGGTGCTTCGCACTAGGACAACTCTGTGGTTCAAGTATGTCTGGGACTTTCAAGTTGTTGAGTTGTTGGCGACACAGCTCAATAATAGTCTTTTGCATAAGAGCGCCTGGCGAAACCCTCAACTTCAACTGGCGGCAAAGGGATTGCCTGAAACATTGGTTCACTTCCGGGATAGGGTCATCAAAGCGGATAAGGGATGGCCTATTGCTGGTGACCCCGATATATTCACAGAGATGCCGGTCTACGATATAGCGTGTAAGGTCGACGACCTTAAATACCGCATCGACTGTGATGCAGAAATGCAGTTGCGGCATCTGCTTCCATTGTGGGACGACCGTCAAAGCAGAGAAGCAGATGTGCCAGCGGAATTACTGCCTCTGTCTTGGAATTTTCTTTTGGTCTTGGAGTACATGCACCAATTTTTCTCTTCTGATGTGTATCGTTCTCTTGTTGGCCGGGCTCATGACGAATGTGGCTCAGAACTGTCTAGGATAATGGGGAATGTAAAAGATAAAATAAATCAGGCGTATGCAAAATGGGTAGAGAAAGACGATGATTCATATATTAAGCAACGTCTTAGAGATACGCTTACCCGTCCCGGGTATTTTCCTACCGAGGATGTTGACGGCAGTATATATGCGCAAGAAGAGGTAACGGAGTTCCGCAAGGAGCTCCAAGAAAGTGCTGTCTCCTGGGGGACTGAACTGTACTCCTTCTCTCCCCTGTTTCAAGCTCCGGATGACGGAGCTGTTGCGAGCAAAGCGGGGTGGGTATGATTGAAAAACCAAAGTCGAATAAGGAATCCGGATGGGATGAAGCAGCTCATCGACTTTCAAGGGCTTGAGCTTGACAGCGGAATCTACCCGACCGATATCGATGGTATAATCGAGTATCATGACCTTCGTTATATTGTGTTTGAGGTCAAACATGAGAGTTCCCCTGCCCCAGTCGGACAAAAGCTGGCGCTGCAGCGGATGGTGGATGATTTCACAAAGTCCGGCAAAAGAGCAATGGCCATTATCTGCGACCATAACATCCAGGCCAACCAAGGGGCTGTCGTCGCCGCTAAATGCAACGTTCGAGAAGTCTACTTTGGTACAGAACGTCGTTGGCGTCCACCCCACCATAAGATGAAGGTTCGAGAGATGGTTGACTTGTTCTTGAAGTACTCTAGCGATGCGCCCAAGGACATAGAAACAATCATTGACATTCACCAAGCCCGCACTATCATTGATTTTTGACGTTGTTTGTCCCGCTCCTTTGCTGTAGGAGCGGGACAATTTTGTTTTTCTTGACAATTTCTTCAAAATGCGATACACTAAGCGCATACCAGAATGGTATGCGATAAAATGAAAGGTGGTGTTACCTTGGGTAACAAGAAAACACGGGTTCTCCTGAATCATCTGCATTTGGCTTACATCAATGCCGACCTGTTGAATAATTTCAAGAAGAGCGAGAACGTCGATAACTTCCTTGGGTGGATAAAGGCGCAGACCAAAGAGTTTTTCAGGATTGAGCTTACAGACAAGCAGAGCATTGAGGCGGTCAATGAAGCTGCCAGATACCAGGGGTACGAGGATATCAGTGAATGGATACAGGCTCGTATGCGCCGGCAGATGGAACAAAAGAATGGGTTTGTAAAGCGGAAGCGGAGCAATATCCTGGAGCGCTTGGTGGACGCAAACGAGCGGAAGCAGGCAGCACATGCGCAACGGGTCTTTACTTGGATGCGGCTTGGCTGGGAACTCTCCGCCATCACTGCCATGCTTAGTCGACTTTTAAAGTGCGGGCAGTATCTTCCTATGCTTAACCCTCGCATCCATAATCGAACGGAGAAAATGGTTGATTATGCGAACACCCTGCGCAAGAAATTGTCAGAAGCGCCTGGGCTCGCTATGGAAAACGGGAAAGAGAACGTCTTTTTCAATGAGCTAAGTCAGGCCGCCTTAGCAAAAGCCGAGGTTTTTATTGATGATGTAAGAGAGGCAGGGCTCGATTATGCTAAGGTACGGTTCCGTAATAATGAGCGTCAGCAAATCTGGGAACAGATGTCCTGGGAAATCGAAGTAACAACCAACTTCGTAAGAAGCCTTACTTACGACTCTTCTTTTGCCGAAATCTTGCCGAAGCGCACGCTCGATGATTTTTATTATCTTCTTGCGCAAGTCGAAGGATTAACCAGAGTTCTGGATTCTAAATTCAGCTGTGATGATAGCGAAATATACGAATACGTCTTTTTCTGTTATCCAAAAGACAAAGAGAAGCTCATCAAGGGGATGACAGAGGATTTCCGGAATGGACTGTCTGAGAAGTTAAGACCAAAAGTCCTTGCTACATATGCCCTCTTCTCCCCTGCTTTGCCCGATGTACCCTTCTTCTGTGAGCATAGAGACGTAATACATGCCCATGCAAGCCTATCTGCAAAAATATCTGCAATGCTTTCCTTCTTTGCAAGAACCCCAGACGAAAAACCATATGCTTACATGTCAAAGCAAACATGTAGAAAGTGGGTCGCATTGACCGAGAGCATTTCAGATTTTAAGCACAGAGCTCAAAAGGCGTATGCGACGGAGCGGGAAGATGACATCCCCGTATTTACCGAGCCGGAAATAGAAGCTCTTTTTAATGAAGGGGCAATGTTTGACGCAGAATACCGGAAAACCGGGCTGTTTTTCAAGGCGCTTATGAAGGATGCCGAGGAGTTTTGTGTTACCAATCATGGTATCAATACACGAGTAATTGCATGGACAAAGTTTTCTTGGCTACTAGCTGCCACAAAACAGATGGCGAAATCCATCGCAGGCAGCAGTGAGGCTCAAGCTATTCTTGGAGAAGAGCTGATAATGGAGCTCGAAGATATTCAAAGCTCCATCAATGATGCCATCGCCTCATCGAATAAAAATTTCCTGGCAAGCCCGGCACATCTTGAAGGAGTAAATGACTCGCCATTTTTCTGTGACTTGGAGCTCCCCCGCCAAAAGGCAGATGCTCACTTGATGGCGATTTCCAGCATGGCAACTAAATGGAGCGACAAGTATTTTGACTTGCTTGCCTTCACGACGCCTTCTGACGAGGAGTTGGATGCTCAAAGAGAAATTCCAGACGAAAATGGTTCTTGCTAATTTCTTCGAGATATGGTATAATTTCGGGTCTCCGACAAATCGTGTGGGAGACCCGGTTTTGCTTGACAGCTGCGAAAGATAGCCTTGCAATTTCCTGAGAAATATGGTATAATATTCCTCGTAGAAATTTAAGGAAGGGAGGGGTTTCCATGACCGCTTATAAGGGCTACAAGCATCGGGTATATCCTACTGCTGAGCAGGCGGCGGCCATTGAGAAGACCTTCTCTTGCTGCCGCTTTACCTGGAACCACATGCTGGCTCGCACAACGAAGATGTACCGCCGGCGCAAGGAGAGCGTGTCGAAGTTCGACATGTATAAGCTGATTACAGAGATGAAGGGATACTACCCTTGGCTCAACGAGGCCGGCGCCCATGCGCTGCGGTATACTGTTGCTTCTCTGGATGAGGCACATCAGGCGTTCTTCAAGCGGGTGAAGGCCGGCAAGGGCAAGGATGCGGGCTACCCAAAGTTTAAAAGCCGGAAGAACCCTGTGCAGAGCTTTACCACCGACGGCGCTATCAAGGACGACGGACAGTATGTCCAGGTGCCGAAGATAGGGAAGCTGCGCTACAAGCACGGCCGGCAGGCCGTGGGGAAGCCCCGGGAAGTGACCGTCTCCCGGGACGCTCAAGGCCGCTACTGGGTGTCTGTCATCTGCGAGGTCGAAGTAACGCCCATGCCGGAGCTGGATACCGCAATCGGCCTGGACGTGGGCATCAAGGACTTCGCTGCGGACAGCAACGACGTGGTCTATGAGAACCCCAAGTGGCTGCAACACTCCCTGAGACGCCTTGCCCACGAGCAGCGGAAGCTGTCCCGGCAGGTCAAGGGCTCGAACAACTGGAAGAAGCAAAAGAGAAAGATAGCCAAGATATATGAGCAGGTACGAAACCAGAGAGCAGACCATCACCACAAGCTGAGCCGAAAGCTCGTTGATGAAAACCAAATCATCGTGCTGGAGAACCTCAACGTGGCTGGCATGCTCAAGAACCGGAGACTGGCTCGTGCCATTGCGGACGCCGCATGGGCAGAGTTTATGCGCATGGTGGAGTACAAGGCCGCCTGGGCGGGACGGACGTTCCTGCAGGTGGATACGTTCTTCCCCAGCAGCCAGCTCTGCTCAAACTGCGGCTATAAGAACCCGGAGGTCAAAGACCTGTCCGTTCGGGAGTGGACGTGCCCTGTATGTGGCGCTCACCACGACCGGGATGGGAACGCCGCCCGGAACATCCTTGAGGAAGGACTTCGGCTCCTGGCGAAGATGCTCGCCGCATAGGAGCCTTATCCTACATATACCTATAAACCACCAGATACGGCCGGTACAGCCGGAATTCAATGCCTTTTGAGGACCGACACCACTTCCGTAGACCCCAGTGGAAGAGGACTGATGAAAAAGGAACGACATGCGGTGGAGCTCAGACTTGCATGAAATGCCAATAATCTGCAAGCCTACCACACGTTTTGTCGAGTACCCTGAGCTTTCCTACCGTCAGACTTCATCCGATGCGCTCCCCGTGGGGAGCGGGAATGCAAACTGGTACAGCACAGAACCTTTTGGTTCAGGCTCGGATGCGCCACCTACGGGACGGGAACGCCGCCCGGAATATCCTTGAGGAAGGACTTCGGCTTCTGGCGAAGATGCTCGCCGCATAGGAAGCCTTATCCTACATATACCTACCAACCACCAGATACGGCCGGTACAGCCGGAATTCAATGCCTTTTGAGGACCGACGCCACTTCCGTAGACCCAGTGGAAGAGGTCTGATGAAAAAGGAACGACATGCGGTGGAGCTCAGACTTGCATGAAATGCCAACAATCTGCAAGCCTACCACACGTTTTGTCGAGTACCCATAATTACAGGGAAATTAGGAAGCGAGGGAATTTTATGGAGGAATGGTTTGGACGGGTATCCTGTCACAGGCCGGGAACGGCTGGTAAAATCGTCGTTCCTGCTGACGAAATCAAAGAAAAAGACATTGTCTATCTGAGAGGGGTTCCACACACTGTTGTATCTGTTGGAGAAAAACTTGCCAATAAAGACGTATTAGTTGGATTTAGCGATGGGGAAATCTATCATTCGACAAATCTTGACCTCTTCCCTGCCCCGTTCCGTCGTTCGTGCCCGATGTTTGGCGGATTTAAGCTCTCTCAAATTATGGAAGGGACAATGCCATTTACAAAACAGCAACAGAGGGTTTCTCTTTTTTATACTGACAGCGGATATACTCTTTATCTTTCTGATTGGGAGGATGGAACTTTTAGATTAGATGTATCGCTTGTAGATGGGCTCCAAAGCAATTTTTCAATATCGACTGTCTACCATAAAGACCGTGCCGTAGACCTTGAGATTGTCTCCAACAACGCCAGCAAGCTCGGGCAGGAGAGATTTTGCATTGATGAAGCAAATGCTTTTTCATCCGACCTATCCAGAACTATATCGATTGCAAAGTCCGTAGTAGAAATTTTTATTGACGATTGGGGTTCAACCAAGGAAGAGCTGGATGACATTGCAAACGAAGTCCGAATGTTCTGTTGACAAAATCAGGGGCAAGTGATAAACTCAATGTGTAAGCGTATCATTTCTTGCCCTTAATTGGGTCGTAACAAAATCGCTATAGGCACGTATGTTTTACAAATCCAGCACAGACTGTTGTCCTCATTTGAGAGCAAAGGGTCTGTGCTGTTTTTATATAAAAAGACACAAATAATTATTCAAGAGAGGAGAAAGAGCCAAATGAATGAACAGAATTTGACACCAGCGGAAATAATCCTTATGCAATTGGGCGGGAGTAAATTCCTCGCTATGACTGGCGCAAACCATCTGATGAGCGATGGCGCAACATTGAGTATGACCCTGCCCAAGAACAAGAGCAAGGCGAACCGGCTGAAAATTACTCTGGACATTGGGACTGACACCTACTCCATGCGGTTTTTCAGGTACACAGCGCCCCGCATGAACAGCAAAACTATGATGTTCAGCAGTGAGAAAATAACCGAGATTTCCAAGTACGACGATGTGTACTGCAACCAGTTGCAATCTATCTTTACTGATGTGACTGGGATGTATACTCATCTGTGAAGGCTTGGTGAGGCAGCAAAGTAAAAATAAGAGAGGAGTAAAGTAAGTATGAGAAAACAGAAATTGGCGCCAGAGGCCACAATCGTATTGCTGTTGTCGGAGGACATGTACTCGGAGGCAACTGCCGCCGTCGACGATGCCCGCAAGCAGGACGAAAAACGCCCTGGGAATCTGGAGCGCCTGGCATCAAAAGCTATGGAGCACCTAGCGGCTCTCGCTAAACCTACACCACTACCCGAACTGGTCGAGGGGCATAGGTACGGGTTCCTGTACTTGTCTTACGACGCTACGGCTAATCGGAATGGGCAGATGGTGCCCAATCACGGAGAGCTGTATATCAGCTATGGTAACTTCTGCCGTGATGTCCCCGGCCGTGGGGCTTGCCTCGTGTCGAAAAATGCTTGGGGGCTTGATGACTATACTCCGGTTCTTAACGGGACTCTTTTGTTTGAGTTTCCAACCGTGGGCAACAGTCATCCTGTAGTGGAGCCGCAGAGCATCGAAATCAAAATCGGCGGACGCTACACATTTATGACCCTTGACACAAGACTGTCCTCGCACAGCGGCGAAACCGTTACGGTTCTCAGACCACTTACCGAGGATGAAGCCGACATCGCTGACGTAGGTCCTATGTTTAAGGTCGAGTTTGAGGGCGGTTTCGTTGAGAGTGCCTTCATCGACGAACTGCAGCCTATCAAGGGGGTGTGAGAATGCGAACGACAATTGAGCGGTATGAACTCTTCACGTCTTCCGGCAATTATATCGGCGGAACCCCTATCCATGACCAGGCGGCCAAGGCAGCAAGGAATTTCTGTAACAGTCTTGGCGAAAAGGTGAAGGTCGTTGCCCGCAAAGCGGATGGAACCTCCTTGGAGGCGTTCTATTTCCCGGACGGTACCATCCAGCGCTATAACGGTGAGGTCATCAAAGACCCTAACGATGAGCGAAACTGGACGGTGAATATGACCATTCTGCCCGGCAAGGAGTTCTTGCCCTACACTGAGGAGGTGTCTAAATGAGTGTCAAGTACACGAAATTTAAAGATATCCCGCAACGCATTGGCCCCGGTAACTATTCGGTCGATATGAGCTTCGACTATCTGGTGTCTCAGCTTACCAGGTGGGAGAGCCATACCTTGGAGGACGATGGGCAGCCCCCGCTCCAGATGAACCCTGATTTTCAGCGTGGGCACGTCTGGTCGCAGGAGCAGCAGGTCGCTTACATCGAGTTCCTGCTTACTGGTGGACAGAGTGGGCGTGACCTGTACTTCAATTGTCCGAGTTGGCAACTGCCGGTGCCGGAGGGTGCCTATAACGACTTCGTCTGCGTTGATGGGCTCCAACGGTTTAGCGCAATAAAAGCATTCATTCATGACGAACTGATGGTCTTCGGTAGCTTCTTCTCGGAATTTGAAGATAGCATCCGATTGAGCAACACCGTCAGAATCCACATTAACGACCTCAAAACCAAGAAAGAGGTTCTTCTGTGGTATCTGCAGATGAATGCCGGCGGGACACCCCACTCCCCTGCTGAAATCAACCGGATAAAAGAGATGTATGAAAAGGAAGAGGGCTGATGCCCTCTTCCACTAAAATAATGTGAAAAGGAGAAAGTAAAAATATGTCGAATTTCGATTTTCGGTATAGCTATACCTTTGAGGCTCGGGGGAATGCTTCCGAGCTCGACAAGCTGGATGCGGCTATGAACGAAGCCGGCATGCTCCTGCATCTGGAGCTCTTCGATGAGATGGCCGTCGATGCCAACGGCATGGGTGGTCGCACCTACTTCACCCGAGACGACATCGGCGCCGAGTCTAAGTGGGAGGAGCTTAGCGATATCATGGTCAATCTGGCCGCCAAGTTCAAGGATATCACATTCATTGTGACGGAGCGGTTCGAGACGGGCGATATCTCTATGGGCGGGGACGAATTCCCCACGACCGTTGAGGCGACGTACGAGAACGGTTGCTTTGTTGGCAACCGTACAAGCCGCTGGTTGGAGCCGTATGAGGACTCCGATATCCCCACAATCAAGCACTGCATGCAGGTGCTGAAAGATGCTGGCATGGATGCTGCGGCTGAGTTGCTGTATGCGCTTCAGTTCAAGTAAGGGGGACACCGGCATGACAAGAAGAACGATTGCTTGGCGGTGTGAAGATGGGACATACATCCTGTCCCAGGAGTTCAATGGCGACCGGAATGAGAGCCGCCGGTACGGTCTCGATAGAGCCAATCAGCTCAAAATCAATTGGCCTACGGTCGCAGCTATCTTCAACGGTGTGAAGGATGAGAGCGGGTTCAAATCCGCCCTCTCCATTGCCGAGAAGCTGTATGGCTATAGTTCTGATGAACTGCTGACTGCGTCGGCGGAGTTGCCTGGCACACAGGAAGTATGGCTGGTTAAAGACGGCAAGCTCACGCTTGTTAGTCGCTATGGCGAGCCTGTGCCAGATATGTCTGGGGACAGTGAGTATTACGCCCTGAACGAGGAGGTTGCGCAGAGCCTGCACAAGATGAAAGACGGCCGGGTGTTCCAGATGCTGGATATCGCATATCTTCCCATCCCTTGGGAGAGCGGCCGGCACAACTACACAAACCCGCACTTCCAGCGTGAGGTCGGAGATGTGACTGAGTTTATGCCTACGTTCGGAAACGAACGGCCTATCGCAACAGCGATGATTCGCATTAAGTAATAACGAAAACAAGGAGGAATTATTATGAATAAGCGCATTTCCGTAACCCTGGAGTTGACTATCGACGAGGACTCCATCCAGGAGCAGAACATGACCGTCTACGACGTCCTCGATGCCATCAAGGTCATCGACAATGAAGACCTTGATGGGTGTCTGGTCACCACGGTGGTGCCCGGCCTGAACCCTGCTTCGGATATCCTGCTGGGCGGCTGCCGCCTCGTCTCCAAGGAGCTCAAGTTCGGCCCTGTGCTGTACGACGACAAGCAGTTCGTCCGTGACCGCATCCGGGAGGACATCAATGTGAACGGCGAACTGTGCTACGGCCTCAGCGATGAGCGCATCAAGCAGCTGACCGAGACCGAGGACCCTCTGGTTGAGACTATGGTCGCCGAGGCGTATGCTAAGGTAATGGACGGCGATACCGACCTGGACACCGCCTGCGACCAGGTTATCGAAAAGCACCTCAATAACAACTAAGCAAAACCCGGCCTGTCTATTGACAGGCCGGGTCGTTTTTATGCCTTAATTAACTTTAATCCACGAGGGGCGGCATCTATTTCAAATTCTGCGAGACTTCTCCCGGGACGATATGCTTTTGTTTTTACTGTCGCTACCGTGCCAGCGTCTTCATATTCCCCATACTCACTTATAAGCCTGTATTTCTCAAGCCAGTGTTCACAGGCGGCTATTTGTTTGCGCATCTCATCGCTTTTCGCCCAACACTTCATCGGGCTCATGGATGTAACTCGGGATATCGTTTCGATGTTTGGCCATTCATCAGTTTCTTTGATGTGTTTAATGAGTGCCGTAGACCAAATCCAATCGAGAACGCTTCCCTTTCGGTAATTGCTTAGCTCGAACGAGCCGAGCTCGTCAAGGCCGGCAACAATGTCTTCATGTGGTTCAACAGTTTCCGCCCAGAAACGAAACAGCTTTTTGGGAGGGCCCACCCTACGCTCTTCGTTTAACTTCACAGAAAATGTTCTGCTTATGACCGCTTCTCCTACCACAAGTCCACCATGATTATTGTATTTCTTTTCATAAAGAAGGATTTTGTCTCCCTTTTTTGCGGATATCGTTGCTGGAAATGCGATTAACGGGTGCTCCGATTGGAGCAGCGGCTTAACGTCGTTAAAGTGGATTGGTTTTATAAACGTGCTCATACAATCCCGCTCCTTTTCACGCCAGTCGCCGCCAATTCCAATAGCGGCTTTAAGGAAAAGAAAGTGTCTTCAAATCCCTTTACATAGACACGGCTCCAGTTTGAGTACACTTCCCCGTTTTTTGAAATGTTGGTTCGGTGCAGTACAGGCGCAGCCGTTTTCGCTTGATACGTGCGCAAAGAAAACAAACTAAGTCTGCCAAGTGGAACCTCAAATGCAGATGAAATGGATTTTGCAAGAGCATCCATATTCTTCTTAGTTTCTTTACTTTCCAAGACAACGAAGGTACGGTCTGAACCAATAACATATGCACTGTTTTGGTTGCCTTCACTGTCGCTAAATGAGATTAACTTGGTCTTTGCCTCCATTTAATTCCCTCCCTAAATATATTATATTATACCATAATTTGGCGCATAGCGCAAGTGTGAATTGGTAGAAAAACGAAATTTCGCCTCTGCGTCCTTCTGTTGACAGTGTTGGAATTTCCTGTTACAATATAAGTGTAATCGTGTCGGCTTATCCATTTCGATGGACGTTACTTATGGGTGCCAGGCACTACGTTACAAAGAAGGCTTCTGCCGCTTGCGGCAGAGGTCAATTTTTTAGAAAGGAAGAAAGAGATGAACACTAATGAAAAATTGGTTGCGGATGTTCGCAGAAAGGCACAAGCCTATGCGGATGCTGACAAGGCGGCTATTGCTGCCGAGGAGGCATTTAAGCCTTATCAGAGGGCGCTCCTTCGCCTCCAAGAGGAGTACGACTATGTCGGACTGACAGATGCCATGGTGGATACCAAGGGCGAGCGATATGCTGCCAGAAAGGCGTATCATACGTCTATGGCGCAGTTGTTCGTTATGCTCATCAACAACGCATTTCAGGCAAACCCTGGCATGGCACCCTGCGTGAAAGTGTACCTGCGTGACACTTGGGGTATCGAAATCTATGCAAGCGGCTATGACAACCTCCCTACTCTTGCCCAGCAATTCAACGCCTTCGCAGAGCGTGTGGCCGTCCCGGAGTTCATGAAGAAGCGGGAACCGCTATTCCATGGCGACGCCAAGGAGCCTTTGTTGTATCTTGGGCATACCACTCGCTCTATGAACAGAGCCGGGGATATCATTAAGGGCAACTGCAATATCACTATCCCGACAAAGATTTTAGACGAGCTGGATGACTTTGTCCGGTGTATTGAAGAGAAAACCGAGGCTGCCCAAAACACATAAAAATCAAGGAGGAGAATAATCATGACATTAAAGGAAATCATCGACAACAAGGTAAACCCCATCATCGCTGAGAAAGAGGTCACAAATTACGGCGGAGACGGCGCACTTGCCAGGCTTGTGCTGACGCATATGTCTGAGGCTGCTCCCAATATCGAAGCAATGAAATTTAAATTCATTGCCGACAGTGGGTACGGCAACACCGACCCCCTCTATATTGCGTTAACGCCAGTGGAGGGCAATCCGCTCTATTCCGTCAATTTATACCCCGTAAAGTGGCCGCTGGCTACGCTGACTGTCAAGCGGCGCCGCATCAAGGATGCTCATGGCAGCCACTATGCGCCTGGGGAACTCGACTTCATTGAGGAGTTACCGACAGTCACCTGCGACCTGAACGATGTGCTTGGTGTCGTTTTGGATAGCGAGGGCGTCAATTCCTGCTCTTGTATCCCCGTGGCGGATTCCATCCGGGTGCTGTCTATGTTGCGGGCAGGCGGTTGTATCAACTCCCCTGTGTCTTTGTTGACCCTGAGGACAGTGGTCTCCCGCTCCAGCGGCTATTTGGACAAGATTGTGCGTGACTTCACACTCGATAAGTGTGAGCAGCTGTCTGACGATGAGAAACTGGATGCTCTGGTGAAGTATGCCAAAGCGATGCAGGAGCTGTTCAAAGCCAACGGGAAACCCCAAAGCAGCCGGCTCGCAGAGGCACTGGCTTGTGTCCCTCCAAAGGATAACAGTCCCGATTAAACAAACAACAAAAGGAGGGCAAACAATGTACTATCATGTGTCAATAGGGCTTGAGGATAGATATCTCAGCCTTGAAGACGCTGTTAGTGCCTGTGACACAATGACGCTAAAACCACGAATACCGAGGTATCGGCTGGCGGGGGAAGATGATACTGTCCCCCGCCTTTGTGTTTCCAGTAGCGTTGAACAGTGTATATCCGCAATCGGGGTTCAAGGAGCTTTTGCCCGATGCCTTGGAGCGGATTTGGTAGAAACATACCGCTTTGATAACAAGCATGAAGCGTACCCCATCTTCGTCTTCTCCTTCCCTGATGACATCTCAGTATACCATCCATCCAAAGATATGGTTCCTGATATTGAGAGGACAGAGGAAGCGTGGATACTTGAACCCATCAGCCCACAAAAAGTTGAGCTGGTTTGGCTTGGAGCTGCATCGATTGTCGTAGATAAGGCCGATGAGAATGTTTGCCTTGAGGTGTATCCTCTTTCTCGTCAGGACTTGGCATATAAATGCCATCCATGGTTAGATGGAAGAGGGCATAAGCTCTTGAGCGCCTTCCCAGGCAACCCAAACGACTATTATTCTCGTCTTTCCGACTTTATCCGCAAAGAGATTGAGGAAGACCCGAATATGACCTTATTATGGGCTGATGGCAACTTTACAGCTGCGTATGATGCTATAGATGCAAAGGAGGTCGAGTTTTACATTCAGCCGGCAACGGAAGAGACGCTTCAAAACCGACTTCATTTTGGCTCTAGTTTCAAGGAGGAGGATGTGGCTCACTACAAAAAGAGCATCCTTAAAGTATTGTCCCATATGGATGAAGAGGTATTCTTCAATTTAAGGCATATTCTGATAATCCAATCTGAGGCAGACCTCAATTCTTTGTGTGATATATACGAGTTGGACAAAGAGGATATCCCAGATGCTTTCTTTGACCAAGATGGGAATTATGCTCCGAACTTTCTTGGAATAACCTGGCATCTTGCGTCGAGCGTCATCATTAACGTACCAGCCATCACAAAGGCGGTTGATGAGTTTTGCGACGATGGTATCTTAGACGTGACTTCGGAGCGGGAAATTTGTTTTTGGCAAACAATCTTCCATGAACTTCGCCACCAACAAGCAAATTCGTTCCCCTATGAAGTCAGCTGGTTGTGCGATGGTGATGAGTATGAGAACGCTGTTGAAAAATGGGCAGTGGAACAATATGAAAGGGTTTTCAATTACGCATAATTTGCGGTGGGCGTTTATTGCCCACCGCTTTTTTGTTGTATTTATCATGAAAGTTTGGTATAATATAAGTACGTAAAGAGGAGGGGTATCTATGGAGAATCCTGATAACAAAAAGCTATCCGCTGAAAGTCAGTCAATGCAAGCTGTATCATCCAAATTCGGTGTCGCCAGCTCAACATGGGCAAAGTATAGCAAAAAGATGTTTTCAAAAGACAAGGTGACGCAAGATTTAATGGCTGGCACTTATGAAACTGCTTTACAAGTGTTGGCGAGAATTGACGGTGTCCCATTTTACGAGCTGTCTATGTCAGTATTCGTTTATTGCAAGGACGAAACATGTCGCTTCATTTCAAAAGACTTTGAGGCGTGCCTTGAATTGGCCGGGATTGCCCCAGAAAAATTTATTCTTGGCTTACACAGTTTTTATAATAATCTGTCTGCAAAATTACGCAAGCCTGGCATGTCAATTGCCTTTTCTCAGTTTATCCACACGTTTATGCGTCTTCGATATGATAAAACCAACAAAGGCATTAACTATGATGTTATATTGGCATATACAGATTTGATTTTAAATATGCTATATTATATACGCCCAAAGAAATTGGACAACACCCGGAATTTGGCAGGGGTTTCTATTGACGGAATGCTCTTACCGGCTCAAAACAGGTTCCCTTTCATTCGCCTAGCTAATTTTCGTTTAATGGAGAAACTGATATCTGTCGGAGCCAATTGGAATTGGAGTGATTTTAGTGATTATGGCTTTTCGATTAACTCCGAAGAAGAATTGAAGAATGTCTTTAGAGAGAATAGAATGTATGAAAACATTACGGCAACAATGCTTCCGTTTATTAACGAATATACTTACGATATTGTAAGCAATATGACGGCACCAACAATTAAAGAAGGACATCAATTTTATCAGATAAAAGTAGCTCTTTCAGAACTCGAAAGTGACCTCACCGCAAGAAAACGAACTCTCCCTATAAATGGTGTTGAAATCAAATTTGATGATGCTGGAGAATGGCTCCAATCATTGCTAATCAAAGAAATCGCAATGTATGGGCAAGTGTATCTACTTTACAGGTTGCGGGTTTCAACGGGAGATATTTGTGGATACTATGCCACCAAAACCAGATTTTTTTATAATTTACTCCTGGATACAAAGGAGCATAGCGAAGTATCACACAAAATATTTGACTTTTTAAAGGGAACTATATTGTTTCTTTACGCCGCTTACGTTAGAGCCGACAAGTATCACTATGACAAATTCAAAGATATAGCACATATTTTCTTTACTGAAATAGATATCAAGCACTTCCCTATTGGCGGTGCATTAGCGAATGTTTATGCTAAAAGTAGCAATCAAATTAGCCCAAATGAGCCAAAACGCAAAAATCTTGAAGCTAAGTGCTTAGAAAAGCAAAACGTTATGGTGAACGGTTATATTCGACGGTTGCCCGACGGACAAAGAGCGTCTCAGGCTGCACAAGAAATGGCTCTTAGGCTCGGATATGACCTCGCTCCAAATGAAACCTACGTTTCCCCGTTTATAAAAAGAATATTTAAGTTAAAAAATGATGAAGATGATTAACACAGAAGGCGCATGTGAAGCTCCACATGCGCCTTCTGTGTTGTCACTGGTAAAATTCGTCCAAGTTAAACGTTTCATAAATTTCAGCCGTCATAGGGATGCCTGCTTCGTTCCCTATAATATACCCATTTTTTAGCCAATATCCTATATCGTTACGCCAATATTCAGCATCCTCGCCTTCCCACTCCACCCAGAACCCGATTTCACAAGTTGGAGTGCGACCATCATTTCGATTTTTCCCAAAACGAATATGCCCATAACTTCGCTCTTCTCCTTCGTCTGCCTCCATTCTGGGAACAAGGATATCTCCCTCGAATGCCATCCGTCCATTTTTATCTCCTATGCCGACAATGCGCCCAATGGTTGCAGAATCAACTTCATGGACAATCAATTCACTGCCACTTCCAGGGAAGGAGAATTTTTCTATTAGCCCGGAATACGGGTGTTTCTTTTGTGTAGCAAACGAGGCAATGTAATACCCTGCGCCAGTCCAAATAAACGAGCCGAAAACCCATTCCCCGTTGTCGTTAATACCTCTAAACGTAGTGGCCTTACTATCAATCATATAATCCCCTCCTGCTGGATTATTATACCATATCGAAACCTGAAAGTAAAGTGGGAACCTCCTTAAATTTCTTTAGTTTCCATGGGTTGACAGTTTTTTGAGTAAGTGCTATACTTTAATTGTAAACGTATCAGATACTAATCCAGCGGATTATCGTATTCTATCCTTCTTTGAAGGGCGTTTACTTTTTTTATTTACAAATGTCATTGCAGGTTTAGCCGACTTGCAATGACATTTTTTAATATAGCAGAACCAGCTCGTTCCTTTAAGGGCTGACAATTCTGCCAAGGATAAACAAAAGGAGTAAGAAAGCCTGCTTCTTCACGCCAAAGTCACAATGGTGTGTTGGCATTCTTACTAGGACAAGAAGAACATCCTGTGAACTTAAAAACGCAGGAAATTCTTTACTGAAGAAGGGAAAGATAAATTATGAAAAACTACTTTACTACTGTTATCATCGCAATCGCAATGTTCCTTATGGTTCCTTCGGCCTCTGCTGCTGAGGTCGATTACCTCCCCGGAAAGATGCCCAATGACGGCTATGCCGTCTCCGACAATGGCACCTGTGGCGGTAGCAACGACGACTACTGTCCCGAGTGTGACGGGTTCCACGCCGCCGATGACTATTGGCACGGTATCGGGTCTCCTGTCTGGATGGACGCCAACGGCGTCATCTGGACGGTAGACGAGCAGGGGGTCGAATACCCCCTGCCCGGGCAGGACGCTATCTGCGACTGCGGTCGTCTCCACGAACCTGGCGACTACTGGCATGGTCTGGGGTCTCCTGTCTGGATGGACGCCAACGGCGTCATCTGGACGGTAGACGAGCAGGGGGTCGAATACCCCCTGCCCTCCGCCGATGACCAGGAGCCCATTCTGGGCTCTGCCATTTGGATGGACGAGGCCGGCAACACTCACACAGTGGACGAAGCCGGCAATGAAACCGTCCTCGCTCCGGCGGACTTCGTTTCCATTGAGGGGACTGCAGTTAAGCCAATCCCGACTACCAATGATGTCCCTGTTTCTGACGATGGGATTTTTGGCATCGTCGACGACGAAATTGTTGTTATGGTCGGCGACAATGCGATTCCCGTGAAGCAGGGTTCTGCCTTTTCGGTAGAGCTGAGACTCAACCAGTTCTTTGAGTTTGTCCTCAAAAGCGGTTTTGCCTTGTTCAAAGACGAGGGTAAAACCGTGGGGTTTATTGACACCTCCACTGTGGACATCGGCTTTGCCGTCAACGGCAGCAAAGTCGAGTTTAGCGCAGCCCAAATGGAGGGCATTCAGGAAAACACCATGGTTGCGGTTAGTAAAACCGAGGGTGGCGAACTGTTCCTGAATATTGCTATCCCGATTGCTATCCCGCTTACTTTGGCTGAGTAATGTAAAACGCAAGAGTGCGAGGCTGTGCAATCGCAAAGCCATTCTCAAAACAGGCGTGTGCAATCGCTAACGCTGAAAACGAGCCACTCTTTATATATATATAGTAACAAAAAAGGGAGAGAGAAACTTTATGGGTCTCTCTCCCGCCAGTTTTGAAAAAGAAAGGGGAAATGTCCAATGTTCCAGATGTTTCAGAAGATTGCCTATTCCATCATCGCCACGGTGATGGCTCCCTCCGCCGCTTCGGTGACGGTGTTTAACAAGCTGGAGAATACCAGCTACTGCACCGACGCCGATAAGTGCGTCATACTCACCGGCACTGTCGGTGAGCAGTGGGTAACGGGGCTCAAGAAGCTGTGTTCCACGTACACGGCTGAGGACGGCTCCCCGCTGACGCCGGAGGTCATTTCGGCGCTTCTGGCCGGCAAGGAGCAGGTCACGATGACCGTTCGCACCAAGGCGGACGGCCCCGTGATTTGGGCTCGCCGTATTGACGGCCCGATGGATGTGGCCACGTCGTGGGGTGACGTATTGCACGCCAATGCTCCCGGCGTGCCCCATGGGGAGGGGGACTATTTGGTCGCCGCCGACAAGGACGGCGCTCCCGACCCCAACGACCAGTGGGTCGTTAACGGGGCTATTTTCCCCGCCACCTACAAGGAGGTGGCTAAGTAAAGTGAGTGCTAAGGGAGGGTGTCGATAATCGACACCCTCCTATTATTTTAAGAAAAAGGCAGGTAATTCTGATGAGAAAGATTGTAGGTATAACGCAAGGCAATGGTGGAAAAATCCTGGCAACTATTGATGATGCCGGCGTTCAACGCACTATCCCTATCATGCGTCAGTTGACGCCACTTAACGGATACCAAATCGTCATTTACGATGCTGGCGGAGACGATGACCATCCTGGTTTCTGCGTAGATGTGGTTGCCCCAGATGGTACACTTTGGCCTCTCGCCATGACCGAAGCCGTTCACGGCGAGGAATTGGTTCCTGGCCGAGATACGGTGTTCCAGACCCATGTCTGGACAAATTCTGCGGCGGACGACGCCAAGGAACACATATTCCATCGCAACATTCCCGGCATTCCGAACCCTACTTCTTCGACCGATGAAGACGGTCGGCTTTATAACTGCCCAGAGTGCGGGCATGCCTGGGTAGAGTTTTGCGATTCTGATAACTACCCGGAATATTGCCCCTGTTGTGGCAAACAGGTAAGCCACAAAAACGGTGGTGACCAGGTGCGCATCAGACCGGTTTAATGTCTTCCCTCCCTTCCTCTATGCTTACAGCAAAGAGGAAGGGGATTTTTTCTTTTTGAAACCATGAACGCCACAAAAGAAATATTTTGTGGCGTTGACACCGATTTCAAATTATGGTATAATTGGCGTACATTTGGGGCGTAGCCCCTCGTTTACTGTGAAGGACGGTGTAAAACATGGCTCGGGTGTTTGATTACATACCAAAATTCCATTTTTCGGACGCTGAAAAGAACCGCATCCTAAAAGAAGGACTCCAGGACGGAGAAATGTGGATATTGGTTCAAGACCGGTATCGCGGGAACTGGAACCAGGTACTTACTCGCTATTGCCCTGCTATTCCACTTGAAGAAATTACGCCTGAGTGGTGCAGGGCTTTGTCGGATGAGGCAGAGCAGCTTAGCGAGCACTCTCCTGTTCGGCTTGAAATCCATCCAGACAAGGCACATCAAGTAGTGTATTTGGTTAAAGAGGATTGCCTTCGTGTTTTTGTTCACCGTGGGGGCAATCAGTGGGCAGCTATTAAAGAAATTAAGTCTGGCGCTGCTTGCGAGGATTTGACGGTGCTTCGCCGCAAGGGGCTACACCCCTATATGGCAGAACTGGAAGACCAAAACAACCTCTCTCCTATTCCGCCCGATATCACAAACGGAACCTGCCTGCCCGTTGGAGGTTTGTTCTTGAATGGTTGGGAGCAAATTCTTCCTGCTAGAGCTATGGCAAAGGCCGTAGCTCTAGCAGATGAGATTCAAAAAATGCGGGACGCCGGGGATGAGATTTATCCCCCGCAGGATATGATTTTCCGTGCGTTAAAACTTACGCCGCCTCACCGAGTGAAATGCGTAATCCTTGGTCAAGACCCATATCATGGGCCAGGCGAAGCGTGTGGCTTATCGTTTTCTGTTCAACCCGGCGTCAAGGTGCCGCCATCTTTGCGCAATATTTTCAAAGTCATGCAAAACGATTTGTCTTTGAGTAAAGAAAAAATGCCAAAGAACGGCGACCTGACCGCCTGGGCAGAGCACGGAGTACTTCTTTTGAACACCCTTCTTACAGTATCCAAAGGGAAACCTATGAGCCATGCAAAGTATGGCTGGCAGGACTTCACTGGTGCGGTAATCGAAGCATGCGCCAAGTTGCCACAACCCGTTGTTTTTCTCTTGTGGGGCGCAGAAGCGGTTATTTTTACAGATAGAAAGCACGTCCAAGAAACGCCTTCCAAGCACATTATTGTATCCTCTCACCCAAGCCCGTTGGCAGCCAACCGCAGCTCATCTAAACTGCCGGCTTTTATGCAGAGCCATCCGTTTTTGGAGACAAATAGTTGGCTTGCTACACATAATGGAGCGCCTGTTGATTGGTCTCTTGACTAATTTTATGGAGGGCTGTAATATTGAAGAAAGTAACTATCTACACAGATGGAGCATGTTCTGGCAACCCCGGCCCTGGCGGCTGGGGCGCCATTCTTATTTTTAACGGGATTGAAAAGGAACTGTCTGGCGGCGAGCCGCATACAACAAACAATCGGATGGAATTGCTTGGGGTTATCGCTGCGTTGCAGGCGTTGAAAGAGCCGTGCGAGGTAGAACTATACTCCGACAGTAAATATGTCATTGATGCGCTTGAGAAGGGCTGGGCCGTTGGATGGCGCCGGCATGGGTGGGTGAAATCAGACAGGAAACCAGCTCTTAACCCAGACCTATGGGAAGCCCTTCTTTCTTTGTGTGACCGCCACAGAGTTCATTATCATTGGGTAAAGGGACATGCGTCCAACACATACAATAACCGTTGTGATAAATTAGCGGTTGCTGCTCGTAACAAATTCAGCTGATGATAGCCGCTAAAGGAAAGAAGGGTTCCCATGACGCTTGGCGAAATCGTTGCAGAATATCGCATAGAGCAAAGCGTGTCATTGGGCGCTTTCTCTCGAAAATCAGGGTTGAGCAAATCATATCTATTTGCACTTGAAAAGGGCGAGGCTCCGTCTAACGGAAAGCCAATCCGCCCTACGCTAGAAACAGCTATAGCGTGTTGTCGAGCCATGGAGATGGATATCGTAACCTTCTTAAAGAAGCTCGACCCTGAACTTGCATTAGAATTGCAACCAAAGGTAAAAGTAAGACCGTCTAAAACTGCGCAGGAAGCCCCACAATCGAAGCAAGAGGCTACTGCGGCTCCCACCCTATTCATTCCAACAGTTGTCCCAGAAGGCATCCCAGTGACGACTGAAAGCATTTTGGAGGCGTTCAAAGAAAAACGTCTGCTCATTCTCAAATCGCCAATCCCTCGCAAAGGGGATTTGGTTTACATGCCAATCAAGGAATATATGATGCCAGTTGCGTTTACTGTCGAAGCGGCTGGTGGAGGGCTGTTTTATGCCTACGCAGAGGCATGTGGGCACAGGATGTTTTCCATCTTTGACTTAGAGCAAACCGTCTTCTCTACATATGGTGGAGCAAAGCGTATTGTAGAGCGATGGGAGTGGGAAGAAAATCCTTTATTGCGAAAGTAATTCGTCCCTACGGAAGGAAGATTTATATGGCTATACCAAAGGATGTGCCAGTTGTCATTAAAGATTTTCTTCGATATCAGAAGATGAATCTCGACCATTCGGACGCAACCATAAACGAATATTACACAGACCTTCGCACCTTTTTTCGCTTTATCTTGCGTGATAGAGCGGCATTTCCCCCTGATATGCCATTTAATGAAATCCCTATCAATAGTGTTGATATAGAATTCATAAAAGGCATATCGAAAGCGGATGTGAACAACTACATCGACTATCTCCGAAGCGATAGAGTAGCGCATGAAGGGAGAGCTGACCAGAAGCAGGGGCTTGCCGCCTCATCTACCAATCGGAAAATTGCAAGCCTCAAGGCATTTTTCAACTACCTTTGCAATAAAGTGGATTTGTTGGAGCGAAACCCCACTATCGGAGCAGCGTCACCGCTCATTCGACAACGGCTCCCCTCCTACCTTACCGAAGAAGAGGCTTATCGTCTTCTTGATGCCGTTGACGGAGAAAACGAGGCTAGGGACTACTGTATTTTGGTTCTGTTCCTTAACTGCGGCTTTCGTGTGTCTGAAATAGTAAGTATCGATGTCCAAGACCTGAGGATTGACGCCGGCTCAAACTTTCTCAATGTAACCGGCAAAGGAAACAAACAGCGGCAGGTATTTCTTGAGAGCGCTTGTCTGGACGCCCTTGAAGATTACCTTGCCATCCGAGAGGCAAGATATAAACCAGCAAAAGGGCACGAAGACGCATTGTTTTTGTCTCGCAAGCATCAACGAATGAGCACATCTGCTGTTCAGAGGATGGTCAAGAAAACCTTGCTCGCAGCGGGGCTTAGTCCCACAAAATATTCGGCGCACAAGCTACGGCACACGGCAGCCACTCTCATGCTCCAAAATGGAGTAGATGTCAGAACACTGCAAGAAATTCTTGGGCATGAGAACCTCAACACAACGCAAATCTATACCCATATAAATGACGATTCGCTTCGAATAGCTGCTCGTGCCAATCCGCTCAGCAAGCCAAGGAAGCGACGAAAATAGGAGGGCACAATGGATAAAGATATTACGCTTTTCAATGATGAGCCCGTCCCCGCCACGCCTAAAAAGCGGGCTAATCGCCGGCGTAAAAAGCTAAACCCAGAAATCATCTTGCCTATTGATGAAACGCAAATCGTGCTCGCTTTTGAAGCCGCCGGGGAACAACGTGACCCTGGTAGGACGGTAATGCCTGTCAAAGTTTCCAATGGGATTTCATCTTCTCAAATGGTCACACAGGTGTTTAATAAATTCAGGTATACCGGCTACGTCCCTGGCTTGGAACCTAAGCAGAACGGTCGACCCGTCAAAATTGTGTTGGATACGGATACAGTTCAGCTAGATACATATGACAAGTTTACTGAATTCGACAGGGCTGTTTTAGAAGCGGTCTTTGCCCAGCTTTCGGCTGGCAACACTATTATGACCCCGGCAATGATTTATAGGACTATGACGGGCAAGGACACTGGAGCTTCTGTTTCCAGCGAGATGATTGACGCCGTAAATGAAAGCATTGAAAAATGTATGTACGGGTCAGTCAGTATCCCAACCGTCAGCAAAAAGACAGGCGAAACCATCACCCTAGACAGCACAATTCTCAACCTCATCAGGGCTACATACAATATCGCCGGGCACCGAACTCAAGCATATGAAGTTCAAAGCATCCCTATGCTATATTCCTATTGCAAATCAATCGGAGCTCTTACACCTTCCCCTATCGAGATGAACGATACCCTTAGGAATATGACAAAGCGAAGTGTGGCTCTCACAAATCATTTACAGCGCATCATTACTCCGTACATCTTTGATGCGAACGGGAATTGCATTATGGCTCCAAATTGTGAGCATATTAACGAAGATGAAGTGCCTCCGTTCGGAGCCGTCTGGGTGCCTCCCGAAGTGGTAAATTACAGAGACCTATATGATACCGTAATTTCGCTGGGAGGCGAAATGAAATCAAAATCTGACAAATGGGTTCAGATGCGCACAAGAAGTATGATAGAAGGGATTCTTGACCGCTGGGTATCTGCTGGATACATCAAAAGCTGGGAAACCATTGCATTAGGGAAATGTACCTATCACCATATCCGGATACACTTCCATCCTGTCATCAAGCATATGCTGCCAGTATCCGAAACAGATTCCTCCGACACTGGTGTTAAGTGATTATTGTTTCATTTGAAGAGAGGCTACCGTTTTGGTAGCCTCTCTTCTCTTCTCAACAAATCATATTGAATGATGATAACACACTTCCCCTGTATCCCAGAAGCGGCAACGCCTGTAAAGCAAAAACACACAACACAGAAACCAGAGAGAAAGCAAATTCACTTTACATTAGGAGTGCCAGAAACCGCAACTCAAAGAGCAATATTATGCCATGATTTGTAGATATTTACCAAGTAAGGGGAGGCTGTAGTGCGAATTGCCGCTGTGGTAAAAGAACGTCCGAACCGCAAGTTCTCCAATTCACCTTATAGGTGTTTTTATAGAGTGGAATTTAAAGACGAAAGCAAAATCACTTTACACTAGGAGTGCCAGAAACCGCAACTCAAAGTTCAATATTTATCCATAATTTGTAGCTATTTACCCAATAAGATAAGAAGTAGGTTGTAAAAGCGTGATTTTACACCATGAAATCCTTCTGTATAAGGTCAATCACTAAGGCGGAGCTTGGTTGCCAAACTTGCTACCCTTTTACGTGTTTTATGCCGCCCTGAGTGCCAGAAACCGCAACTCAAAGTACCATGTTACACCTTGTTTTCAGATATTTCCCAATTTTATAAGTTGAATACATGCTCTCCACAACCACCTTCCCAGCATCACAGTTTAAATTCTCGATGCTGGTAAAATAGGTTGCCAAACTTGCTACCTGTTTACGAACCTTATGGCATTCCGAGTGCCAGAAACCGCAACTCAAACAACCATATTATTCCAAGTTTATTAGGCATATCCATATTTGCCTCCCAATATCGCCATTTGAAGGCATTTTTCACTTACCATTATTGCTCGCAAACCGGAATCGAACGCTAAATATGAGTAGTAAAAGGGTTGCCAAACTTGCTACCCTTTTACGAACCTTATGGCATCCCGAGTGCCAGAAACCGCAACTCAAGCGACCATATTATTCCAGCCCGGCAAATATTTAGGCGAAACAAGGCCGAAAAACAACCATATTTGTCCGTTTTCATGCGGGCTTATGACATATAACACTTCCCTCAAGACTGGCTCTGCTGCACAGATTGTGGTTGCCAAACTTGCTACCCTTTTGTAGCAAAAATCGTTGCATTTTGATGATAATTTGCTTGCAAAATACCGCAATCGACTGTGACACAATTGGTTCAGGGTTTTCTTCCTTAACTTTGCTTATTTTCGATTGTTAAACAACCGAATTGTATATTTTGACGAATCTTCCTTTTATGTAAATATTTTCATCCTATTTGCATCAGGAAGTTTTAAATATTGCTCAATAATATCTGATATAACAACATTTTAGCCACGTTTTCTTTTACTTTACCTTATTGCAACCCACGGACGGACACCTAATCTCTCCACTTACGGGTTGCCAAAGATGCTACCCATTTGTGATTTAAGCAGGGTTAGAATGAATGAAATCCTTCAAAATATCATTTGCGTATATTTTGTGGTTGCCAAAGATGTCAACCAAAGCTGAATTTTATTGAAACACCGGCGATTTTAGATGTTATGGATATACCTTATGACGGTTAGTTACCCACAACTTATTGTGGTATATCAGGACTAGAATAGTGATGCAAAATGACGATTATGAGGCCGATTTTGCAATTTTCAGCCACTTGTTCCACCATAATATAAGTCGAAATGTGGAGAGCTTCATGCTTGAGTTTGTTTTGCTATCTGTGCTTAGGTCTAAAAAATTTTCTCCATTTTGTCAGGTTGCCAAAGATGTCAACCGAGGTTGCCAAACTTGCTACCCTTGGTACCCAAACACGTCAACTTAGGTTGCCAAACTTGCTACCCTTACTGGTTGCCAAAGATGTCAACTGTTTCTTCAAATCCTTGTCTCGCAACGCATTCAAGGATTTGTCAATGATTGGGAATTGGCATTGCGCCACCTCAATGGGTAGCATCTTTGGCAACCTTGACTCTCAATTTCGTTTGTGGTATCTTCCACATACGGGCTTTTGCCCAGAGATATCCCAACACCAGACAATGACTGGATTATCCTGTGAAGAGGGGTGGACGTTTAGTGAATGCTGAATTAGTGAAGCAGCATCCGTTTCTGGATGAAAAGACTGCCAGCGGATACTCCTACTACAAAATCCCAAAGTCAATGCTGGTATATGGAAAAGAAATTGGTATTAGCACAGACGAAACCCTTCTGTATTCGATACTGCGAAACCGGCTGCGGTTAAGTTTGGAAAATCAGAAATTTGATGACGCTGGACGCATCTACGTGTACTTCTCCAGAGATAACGTATCGAAGTACCTTGGATGGTCGAAGCGTAAAGTCATCGACACGTTCCAATCTTTGACTGAGCATGGCCTGCTTACAGAGCAGACCGAGTTCTCCCGGACGGGCAAGATGCAGGGCAAGCGTCTGTTTGTTAAACTGTGGCGGGATATTGGGTTCGACTTCTGTCTTGAAGACATAAAAGCCGGCAACTTCCCTTACGCCACTATCCAATCGCTGAATGAAGCCCCTATGGGAGCCTACTACTCCCTCCCTGCTATCCTGGTCGAGGATGAACGTTACCAAGGTCTGAGCCTACGCTCTGTCTTGCTGTACGTCATTATCCTCGACCGTCTTTCTCTCTCCAGGGCATATGGACGCATTGATAAAAATGGCCTTCTCTGGACGACCCTGGACGAAAGCATCGTTATTAGAGAACTCGGATGCAGTTCCAGGACATATTCAAGAGCTATCAAAGAACTGGAGGACATTGGGCTTATAGTTCGCAAAATAGGTGTTGGAGAGAAGTGGCGCATTTACGCCAGAGACTTCATCCCGCCGGCGGATAATGCCGAGGCAGAGCCGACTCCTACTGCGCCCGAACAGGAAGATTTCATCCTGGAAGCAAACTTTGAAAAAAATGGTCTTCCTGGAGACGGCGAAAAAAACGGCAACAACTCTGATGGGCTTCTTTCACCCTCGTGTTGCCAAAAATGCACCCCTGTGTCGCCAGATTTACACCCCCGAGTCGCCAAAAATACACCCCCGAGTCGCCAAAATTGCACCCCCAGTGTTGCCAAAAATGCACCCAAGAAACCTTCGTTGAGTCAGCCTTCTTTGAATCATCCCTCTAAGGGAATCAGCCTCGCGCAAGCGGCTACGCCGCATGGCGACGCATGGACGCCTTCCAGAAAAGAGAGAAATGAGGCATTTGTTCAGGCAACCCAAACTGTCAGCTACGATGAAGTAATCAATATCATTGAGGCTCGGGAACAGACACATCAAATCGATGCGGATGCGGCAGAACAACTTCTCAACATTTGCGTTGATGTCATCGCTGACGATTACATGAGCATTTGCTCTTATGTTTCATTTGGCAATCGAAACGAGCCAAGAGAAGTTGTAATGAAGGCTTATTCCGACCTCTCTCCACATATCATTTACTTGTTAATTGAGAAGACCATCCCCAAGCTGAATACCATCAAGAACGTGAAAGCGTATCTCCACTGGAGCCTCTTCTCTGCTTTTTCTCATTACGCTGGTGCTGCGTATTACCTCAAGCAAGAACTTGGTTTCTAGCCTTACAACGGAAAGCCTATCGTGAAAGATGTGATACCATGCAAAAGCCGAAAACAGTAAAATCTACCCTCGCTCATGCGCTGGAACAATACCGAGCCCTAAGCGAGAAGCATTCAACAAGCTGCTTCCTTCCGGCTCTCTGTGAGCGCCTGGGAAACGTTGAACGCACTCTTTCAAAGGGCATAAAGACAACACCAATCAAACGTCTGCGAGTTGGGGTTACTTGCGTCATGGTAGAGGTTGAGCCAGGTGAGGTCTCAAACAGTGTCCTTGTGTCTAATGCTCCTAATGTCTTCCCTATTTGGGAGGAGGACGTATGGCTTCCCTATCAGAGCTTTGTTAATCTGGTCAGCAAATCAGGAGAAGAGCTGGCCTGGCGGACATCGAATTGGATACTTTCTATTGCTGACACAAAGGCTGTTCCTAACCACACAATCATCGTTCCTAAAAGCGCTTCACTGAGCGCCACTCTTTGGCTGTGTGATGCAGGAGCCGAAATGCTTAGAACTATTTTTGGTGAACCGTTGCTTTCTATTGACCATAGCGGGTTTTTGAGTGATTTCTGATTGTGCTCAGGAAACCTCAAATTATATGAACCGCATAGGCGGCAATCCTCCTCACAGCAGAGGGGGTTTGACTTGACTTTATCGTTGCCTTCCAGTTAATAATCAGTCTCCCATATATTACCAGCTCCAACCTCTTCCCTATAAACTCAGCAGCTATTTTATCTTTCCTTATATGTTTCTCTTCCAATTTCAACTATCAAATTATATTAACCACATGTTGTCTAGCCTTATATCTATAGTTCTGAATTATATCTAAACCTGGCACCCTCCTCCCCTACCGTAAACTTGCAATAGAAGCAACATAAATCAAATAAAATAAAAAAAATATAAAATAAAATGCGGTAAATGGGGGGGGGCTTGACCCATAAAAGCAAAACTTTATATAAAGATAGATATAAATTATGTATATGTAGGATAGTTATAAAAGCGATAGATGAAATAAGGAAAAATATAAATGCTGGAGGTTTGAGCGATGGGAAATATTCGAGGCGGTATGGTTTAGACAGGGCGGCTATGTGGTTCATATAATTTGAGGAAATAGTGGGCATTTTAAGGCAAAATTGGCGGATTAAGACGTCTTTAGTTTGGGTTTAGGCCACTGAAATAAACTGCTGGTCTCTGGAGGCGCCCCTGGCGTATATTGGAAGCGCTGGGATACTGTGGATTTGCGCCCTTCTCCTCTCTAGCTTCTAGGATACGGCTTGATAGTCTGTTGTCTCCGACACCCTGAGGAGGGCTAATCCCTTCGCATAGGCTTGCGTGTGTGCCACATCTGCAGCGGGCGATATTCTTCCCCTTCCCTGCTTGACCATGCTTAGGCGTTGCCTTGTGGCGTCTCAGCTAGTTCTACACAAAGAACGAAACTAATCCACCGAGAGGGTGGATTTTATCAAACGTGGCGTAATCCCCCTGCCTTTAGGCATGGGGAGCGCATGTCACGATAGGAGGCTCAAATATGGCGGCTATCAATCGGCTCAAAACGGAAGGCGAACAGAAACGGATAAACCGCATTCGGTTATTTGGCTTTTGTGTATTGGCTATTTCCTTAATTGTTTTGGCAATCCTATTTGAAACAATAGGCGTCTATTACAACAGCAAGCTCTTCACACTGTTTGTGTCGCAAACTGTCAACGAAGAACTTCCTGAGCGAACCGTCCGCCTTAACGATGAGTTGGCACCATTTGATTGGGATGTCATTTATTGTTTTAATGACAATGAGACGAAAGGCGAAATAGAGAAAACTATTGGCATCAAGAGCCGGTTCATCGAAACACATCCGTTCTTTAATACAAACACCACCACTCCCCTATTCCAGCAATACATATTTGTTAGAGGCAAGACGGTCGTTGGCGTTATCGCTGGAACAGCCGAAGAGATTGGCTTCGCCTGGAGTTTTGATGACCCAATTAAGAAGAACGAGAATGCCGAGCTTTATTCCATCTATGGAGCCGATGGCATAATCCATTTGTTTAAAGAGGAATGGGACACATTGGGTTAGCTGTGCTTGACTGGTTACGAGAGGTGTGCTATACTTTACTTGTAATCGTATCCTTCGACGCTGAGAAGCACGTAATTCTTTGCCTTATGGGTGCGTTACATACATTTTGTTAAAAACCGCTATCTTTCGTTGTACGAGAGGTGGCGGTTTTTTTGTATTAAAGAAGGAGGTATAACCGTGGAAAAACTCAAAACCAAGTTCGAGGAACTGAAAACAGCGCTCTTCAACGCCGGCATCGAGGCAATCGAGGACTTCCTTGGCTATGATGTGCCCGAGGGAGAAGAGAAGGCCGTCACTGATACCCGGATGGACGAGGTGTGGCTGCAGATGCCGTGGGAGGAACTGGAGAAGTTCTACACAAAGTACGGCATCAGCCTGCTATAACAGAGAGGAGAAAGAAAAATGGCGAATATGGCGAATGGGAAATCCCTTATGCAACGGCTCGTCGATGCCGGCCTGACGTCGAAACAGATGGACCACCACTATTCTGACCTATACGTTCCTAAGACTGCTGTTACAAAACGGGTCATCGAGGAATGGTGTGCGGAGAATGGGTACCGGTTCGACCACTTCGTGAAACCGTTCAAGTCCAATTTCGACGGCTCCCCCTGGTACGACGTGGCGTTTCAGTATGACCCGGCCTTCCAAGAGACTATCTAACAAAAAAGAAAAGGAGTACTGCACTATGGAGAACAATGTACGAACCGCCGCTGGCCTGCCCGAGACCTGCTTCTCGGTTCTCCCCTCTACTGGGGAGCTTATCCTCATCAAGCGAGGGGGAAAAGGTTATTACCCCTCCGAATGGAGCCTGTCTACCCGGGAAGAGAATGAAAAGCTGGCTGTCCAGATGAACGAGCGTGAGGGCATCACCGCCGCCCAGCGAATGGCTATGGATGCGGGCAGTATGTTTGGCTGGCACGTCCCTGGCGCTGACCCTGAGTTTTGCGCCGCAATCCTCGCCAAACGGGCACAGCAGTAAAGAAAGGAGAATGATGATGAGCATCAAAATTAAGAACACAGATATCCCCTATAACGCCGGGGCGAACGCTGTCCAGGCAATGGTGAATAACGGCGTGGATGAAGAAACGGCTCACGCCATTATCCAGTCCCTCGGGCATGAATTGCTGGGGGTGGATATGTTCCCGGATGAGACCCTGCAGCCGTTCCGCTTCACTTTTGGCAGCGCAAGCTACTTCCCCTATGGATTGGGGCAGTACGTCCTCGTATACGCCCTGTCCCGGAAAGAGGCTGTGGCGAAGTATCGGATGCGGCACCCCGACCATAACCCGGACACCATCTGCTGCTCCTCTATTTACAGCGAGAGCAGCTGGAATAAGATTGATTCCTCTTGCTATGAGTGCATGGAAATTATCTATTAAAAGTAATATGGGTAAAAGCGGGCGGCACTTAGGTGCTTGCCCGCTTTTTCTACTTGACAGAAGGTGATACCCATGTTAAGCTAAATAAGTAATCGTAACTATTATTTTGCTTATGGCATGTCGTCCGTAAAAAACTTTTAATGGTTGCGTATATATTTGTTATGAACTCCATTCATTACTGCGTTTGCGCTAATGGGTGGAGTTTTTTATATAAAATTTAAAAAAAAGAGGGGTGATAGAGTGAGGACGAAGCGTCTTCGCAAGAAGGTGTACAAGGCTGTTGTCGAGGCAAAATGGCTCCTTGACGGTTGGAACTTGGACACCAACCTTTTTACTGAACTCGTGAATGCTTTTGTGCCTTCCCAAAAGGGGTACAAGCTGAAACGGGTAGCACTGCGAAAGGTCCTGTACGCTGGGGGGCTTTTCTATGATTGCGGGAATTGGCAATTCTTTTTGCCTAAGACCTGCGATGCGATGAAAGCTCCCGCTTCTCGAAACTTGCATATCGTGGGGGATGTGCTCAACAAGCACGCTACCTCTTGGGATGACAAGTCTGAGGTGGAGTTCGACTTGGACCTGTGGGCGTTCTTAAAGGACGCTCAGGTGCGACCCTACATCTATTCTGGTTCTACGGAACAGGTGGATAAGGTTGTACGGGACTTGCTGGACTGCATCGAGTTGTTCACTTAACCCCGAGCGATGTCCTTTGCTCTAGTCCAATAATGGGCTAGAGCAAAGGATAGTACAAATGGAAATTATATTTATTGGGAGGTATTTATATGAATCTGTTTGAGTTTGTTGCTAACTTCCTGCCTGAAGCAACTCAGGAGGCAATCAGCCTGTGGGCCGATAAGGAAGGGAACCGTTATAAATCCCGCTTGGATGCCCGCTTTGAGGAGATGCTTCTTACCCTTGCGTTTATTGTTCGGTACATCGGAAGCGCAATTGCTACGGCGGCGTTTAACCTCGTCTCCGTGTACAACGACATGGATGCCGGGGAAATCCTCCCGATGGCATTGCTCCTAGCCTCTGGTATGTCTGAGGAAGAGGTGCTCGCCGTGGATAAGTATAAGCGCTCTTACTTTTTCCTTACGAAGGAAGAGTATCCTGTCTCACCGTTGTCGGCAGTGACGATTCGGTGTGATGGGAAGGAGCATATCCGCATCGCCAGCAACCCAGCAATCAGAGATATGTCTCCTGATGTACTTGCCGCTGCTGCTTATTTCCTTGTGCGTAAGAAGCATCAGTATTGGCAAGATGATGTGTCCAAGCAAGACGTTGCATCTGCTCTCTTTAAGGTGAGAGAAGCGGATTATAAAGCAACGTGTGGGCATGACACGTCCTCGATTGGCTATCTTCTCATGGATAAGCCTAATTACCAAGAAGGCTATTCCAGGCTCTTCATTGACGCAGATTACTACTACCAAGAGCCAAATAAACCGACGGCTATTGCGGTTAAAAGGCTCTGGGAGCTTGGAAGCGAAGCCGTCCCCGCACATGTCTTTATTGACATTGATGCCTTGTGGGAGAGGTTTCGGCTTGGATGATAACGAAGGCGGCTTTTAAGCCACCTTCTTAACATATATGTCCCGATTTTATTTTATACAAAGAAAAGGAGTGTGTTTGTTATGGCAGCAAAGAAAAACAAGGTGGCTATCCGCACGGTCGTTGACCCCGAGAAACTGAGCAAAAAGGCTCGGCGGGCGTACTACGACCAGGCGAGGAACCGTCTGGAGCGGGACTACGGCTTTGCCGGATGTCCCTGCACCCGGGCGATTCCCAGCGCCAAGGGGTACGACCGGACCCGCAGCAAGCGGGAGACCCGGGCGGCCATGGCCTGGTAGCCCCATAAGCGCCCTTTGGGGCGCTATTTTTTTGCTTATTTTAGAAATTACGCTTGAAACTATTTTCAAAATATGGTATAATATAGCTATTCCCAAAAATAGAAGGAGAGCTATATATGTCCGTTAACATCAAGTCCCCTCGCCCCATCTTTAAATATCACCCGAACATCTACAAAAGCAATGCCATCGTGCGGCGGGTCAACCGGTGTCAATGTTGTGGTATGCGGGTCGACGCTTATGTTGATACGATGTACTGTGAAGACGACCCTTATTGCATCTGTCTGGATTGTGTTGCCAACGGAGAAGCAGCTGATATGTTTGACGGTAGCTTTATCGACCGAGCCGAGCCGGTGTCGGATAAAACTAAGACATGCGAGCTGTTTTACCGCACTCCTGGCTTCCCTACCTTCCAGGGAGAACACTGGCTGGCCTGTTGTGATGACTATTGCGCATTTATTGGGGAGGTTTCTTCGGAAGACCTTACGGAGATGGGTATCGAAGACGAATTGTTTGCCGGCTATGCTAAACGTGTAGGTATTGAGGACGACCCTGCTAATCGACCTCATCTCACCAAACAGGGGTCGCCGTGCGGATACCTGTTTCAATGTCTTCATTGTGGGAAGTATCATCTCTGGTGGGACGCAGATTAAACAGCCTGTCGCTTGACGAAATCGATGCCTTATGATAAACTAGAAAATGTAAACGTGTCTAGTTTCTTCCTGCTTATGCAGGTGCGTCTGGTACGCCGTTCGGCTCGTTTACATAACTTCAATAAAAGCCGTCATCTTCGTTATGCGTTGGTGGCGGTTTTTAATTTTTTATTAGGAGGAACCAAACATGGGAAAACAAAAGCTGTATCAGTTCGAAGTCCAGTTCATCTCTACCAACGGGAAGATGTTGGCCTCGGTATCAACTGAGGGGAAGGTGCCATATGGCTATTTGGTCGACGGCATCAAGGTATTCGACAGAAAGGGAGAAATCTGCACCTTTTACACTATCAACGCCGCAAAGGTTCAGAAATTTTCCTTCACCAGCTGGCGAAAGACTGTGGCATTAAAGTCTGTTTTGGTTGCGGCTTCTGGCGAACAGGTATTTTTTGCGAACCTGAGCGACGGTTGCTTCCTTTGCATCGAGGCCACACTTGCGCAAATGGATAACGCCGCTGGCGATGACAACATCTACCTGGAAAGCCTGCTTCCTGACAAAGTGGAGTTCCCTTTGCTCAAAGAAGGAGACTACTTCCGGATTCTCAAGCGTTACCACATGGAGTTGCTTGGGCTTGATACCGATGTTGTGCTTGCTACTTTCCGGACTCCACAGAAAGCGTTGCTCCAGCGATATCAGCAAATTCTGGATGAGGCCAAAATCTGGAGCGAAAATGCGTCGGATGTGCAAAAGGTAATCTGCGACCTTAACAGTGTGATGGAGGCACTCAATAACCTTCATGAGCGCTGGAGCCGGTTGACTCTGAAAGGTTATCTTGCAATGTCTGACGAAGAGAAGGCGGCTTTGATTTGCACGCCAATACTGTGATGATAAAAATGTGAAAAAAGAGAAAGGGTGTATTCTATATGCAGAAAAATGAATTTTTCGCCTTTGTCAATGGCGTTGTTCCTGTTCCAGATGAGAAAACCAATATCGCATGGGCCGACCTCTGCCTGGATATGCAGGATGACCCAGACGATGATATCCTGCAGGATTTAGCCAACGCCTTTTCCTTCGTGAAGAAGTTCTTCAACGACGATATCCTGCAGAAAACCTACGACATCGTCAAGTTCGGCAACAATATCCTCCCCTGGGAGATTGTTTCTGCTGCCCTCCTCCTGGCTGATGGAGAGAAGCCTGAGAATTTGGGTGACGACGATGGTGAGAGCCTTCGTTGTATCAAAATCCCGGCCTATGTATGCGACTCCTTTGTTTCCCCCTTAGCTCTGATTACCTTCGTTATGGACGGGGAGGAAACGGGGTACTATACCGCCTCCGCAAATGCCACAAACCCGTTTAAGTGGAAGGCTGCGGCTGTGGCTTCTGTGTGGCGCCGGGAAGTCCTTGGTGACCTTAAAGACAAGGATTTATCTCACAAGGAATTACGTTCCGAGGTTTACGATACGATGCTTCGGATGACGCCAGACTATGAGGTTTCTGAGCGTCTTGGAGGCCGTATTATTATGGGCAACGGTGAGGGGCGCGTGGCCCGGGCAATGAAGAATATCTTTGGGAAGTATAAGGCTGTTACTGAACATATCCGCATCGATTTTGATGGGGATTTTGGCGTTCGGATTGACCGCTGCGTCCCGGAGGAGGAGTAATATGGACATTCAGACTTTTTCTGATAGGCTCGCCGGCATTGTCCCTGATGCCGACAAAGAAACCTCTACAACGTGGTTTTGCCGTCTGGCGGACGATTGGGAAAATGAACCGGATGATAACGCCGAAGGTATTCTCAAGTATTTCATGTACGTCAAAGATTTCTTCGGCTATCCGGTGGTTCAGGCGCTTTATGACCTGCCCCGAGACTGCAATAAGACTGTTAGAATGTATCAGATTCCTCAGACAGCGGTACTCTTGGCCGCCGGTGTTTCGCCTAAACAGGTTATTTCGGCGGTGCGTTCACTCGGTTATGTGACGTTGTCAAACGATTACAACGCTAACCCGGTATCTCCCTTGGCTTTGATATCCATCATCGAGGGCGGAAAGACATATACCTATTGCTCTTTCCAATATGGTCGATTTGCCCCGCATATGGCGCTGGCAGCATCTGTTGAATATACTTGGGGAAAAAACTGCACGGTAGGCGATGTTCTCCGTGTCATGACCACAGACGGCTGGCCTCGAAAAGTGGCGTCAAACCATATAATTTCTATGATGGCCTCCGACATCCTCGTGCCTGCGATGCTCAATTTATGGCAGAGCTGCAAAGCCGTTTCTGCTCATATCCTGTTCGACCTCGACAATGGTCCTGGGGTGAAAACACTTAAACATCAGGCTGATGTCGAGCCGAAACCGGTAAAGAAGGAGGACTATGCCATGTTCTCCGAGGCCAAGAAGGTTGTGTGCGGGTTGTGCGCCAATCGTTCTTTCCAACGGTGTGCCCGGTGCCCGGTCAAAACAACGGAGACTATTCTTGGACTTGAGAACAAATAAGAAGCTAAAAGGTGGGAGCAATGCTCCCACCTTTTTCTTGTTTTTGAAATAGTTGACAAGAATTTGGCTTGGGGGTATACTATACATGTATTCGTCTCTTCTATTCAAAACCATTTTTGGTTTTCGTCTTTATGACTCCTTTGGGAGACGTTTCTAATATTTCTATAATCCGTCTTTACAAGTTTTTCTTGTGAGGGCGGTTTTTATATATAATCCAAATTCAAATGAGAAAGGTAGGTGTTTGCCCCCTGTATTACCATGTGACCGAGGCCAAAAATCTTTCTGGCATTCTGAGAGATGGCCTCATCCCCTCTATTGGCCCACGAAGCCAAATGATTGGGGAAACCGTTCCGGCAGTATACCTTTTCCCAGACCTTGACTCTGTTGTAGCCGCAGTAGAGAATTGGCTGGGGGAAGTGTTCGATGAAGATGTTAGCCTCATCTTCTTAGAACTTCAGTTACCGTCGGACATCGAAAAAGCTCTATTCTGTGATTCGGCGGAGTATGAGCGAATTTCTCGTCTGCCAATCCCGCCAAACTGTATTGTACGGGTAATAGACGAGGACGACATTGAGGAGGAAGCAAAATGAAAAGAGTACTGTTTATTCTGGCACTTGCGGCACTGCTGCTGTGCGCACAGATGGCTCCCGTAGTCGGTGAAACCATCGGAGCCCAGGCCGCTGCCAGCGTCATCGCTGCCATAAGCTAACATCAGCAAAACACTACAAAAGAACAAAAATAGAAAAGGAGTAATACCAATGAAACAGCTGATTAAGAACCTGAAGTCCATCATCAAGAATCTGACCGAGCTGGCCTTTATCCGGGTTACCGCTTCCAAGCGGAACACCCTGATTGCGGTGGCCGCTATTGCGGTCGCCGGGGCCCTGTTGGCCAAGCCTGTTGTACAGGGCTTCGTTTCCATCCTGGCACTGGTCAACATGCTCAGCGCTCAGGTGGTCGGTCTGGCCATCATCCTCGTCCTTGGGTGCTGGGTGGCGTTCAAGAAGCGCCCGCCCATCATCGAGACAGGATTGATTCTCCTTGCCGAGCAGCTCTTGAACAAGGGTTACGCCAAGTTTGCCACTATTGGCGGACTGGGCTACATCCTTGTCATTGGCATCTGCTTGGCGGAGGTTGCTCTGGTTGCCTATGTTGGCTTCCGGGTGCCCGCCATATTGGCGAATATGACGGCCGATGACAACAACAGCAAAAAGAGCCGCAGGTAACACCTGCATACGCCGCCCGAATCTAATTCGGGCGGCGTTGTTTGTTTTATGCAAAACGGGAATAATAAACCCGATTGCAAATATTTAACAGAAGAAAGAAGGAGTATAATATGAAAGACATCATCAGTATCATCAAGAACCTGGGGCAAATTGCGCTTATGAAGCTCCAAAGCAGCAAGAAACTGCTCATTGCCATCATCGTGGCGGCGGCGCTGCTGGTTGTAGTCGCAGGCAAATCCATCCTGAATGGATTTGTTGCCATCTTCGCCATGTGTAACTTTGGGGTTACCGTGGTGGTCATCGTTGCTATGTTTGTAGTTGTCGGGGCTGGCCTCATTTACAAGGCTCGGCCTCCCATCCTGGAGGGGATTCTGGTGCTGTTGGCATGCCAGGCGCTGAATACAGGGTATGGCAAGCTCGTTGCTATTGGCGGGCTGGCTTATTTACCCTTGGCCGTTCTGGCTACCGCTGAGGCAGTTCTGATTACGTATACAATAACCAGAACAGGACAAGTCTTGAAGAAAATGAAGGAGTAACATGACTGGGGTGGCGGGCAATGTCCGCCACCCCAAACTGAAAGGAGTTTTACCTATGGAAATTAAAAACCGCATGAACATCTCTGACTTTGCAAGCAAAACCAATGACGGCGAGCTGCGCCCGAATGGCACAAAAAGCCTGCTTTCCGGCTATCAGGATGAAAGCATTACGTATATCGTCAACGCCTCTGGCGACATTACAGCGGCGGCTGACGATGACCTTACGCCGACCCAGCAGATGCTGTTCGACACCTATTGGGATGCCGGCAGCGGAGTACCCCTCTATGTGATGGACATAAACGGCAAATCTGGGATTGGCGTTGTATTCTGCGTTGACCGCTATGCCTATATGGACAACAGCCTTCCCTCAAACGAAGCGGCGGACAAGCTGACTGTTGCCGGAGTGCGTTTTGCGTGCTGGATGGCAGAAAATGCCCCAGAGGGTGTCTCTATATATTTTGGCGATGAAACCGACCCAAACGGCAGCGAGGTTATGGCCTTTATCCCGGCTGACCTCTGCGACCGAATTATCGGGCATGATGGGAAAACCATCGTGGCCCGCATTGAAAAAGCGTGGAATACGCTTTCTTGCATGACCCGTTAAAGTAATTGACATTAGGCGGCGGCTCAGAGAAACTGAGCCGCCGCCGTTTTTCTTTGCTTTCTCCTTTATTTGCGTTATAATGAGTGTGAATGGAGGCGATATTATGCAATCATATGAAGACATTGGCGTTATGCTTGATGATATAGCAGATGAAATCCCAATTGAATACTATCAAGGATTGAACGGCGGGATTGTTCTACATGAAGAACGAAAATACCACCCAGAGCTGCCATCGACCAATTACATGATATTAGGAGAATATGCAAGGGATTGGACGGGAAGCCATATCCGAATCTATTATGGGTCATTCGCCGGAATGTATCCAGATATTCCCGATGATGCCATGAAAGAAAAACTTAAAGAGGTGCTGATGCACGAACTTCAACATCATCTGGAAGGAAGAGCCGGGGCAAAGGATTTAGAAATTGAAGATGCTGTTTTTCTTCGTAACGCCAAACGAAAACTTGGGATGCTAGAGGGAACCTAATGGAATTTTTGGGAAATTGCTCTTGCTATTTTTGGCTAAATATGGTATAATATGCTTATAAAATAGAAAGAGAGGATTGCGCATGGCGAAAAGGAAGAAATCTGGGCGGGGGAAACGAACAGGAATGCCGCTTTGGCGGGTTATGCATCGAGGGATGGACGCCGCTCCCAAGGTGGGAATTACGGGCAAGTTCAAAGGCGGAATGTTTATTGAGACACATGCCGACTGGGCTAAAACCGTGTTAAATACCCGAGGGCAAAGCAGAACAGACATAACCTCAAACCAGAGTTGCGACAAGGGTATTTGCTTTACACAACATTTCGTACATAAAGATGGCTTTGTCTATCTCTGCGCCGTCGCAACAGATGGTGACGTAAAACCAGTAGCTTTCACTCATGATGTTATTGCTACAAATGGCGGAAGGGTCTTGAGTCTCTGCTAATCGTTCTTGTTGACAGGATATTCCGCCTATGCTACAATTTAGATGTAGTCGTATCTCTATTTGCGCAAAATGCGCCGTAACTTCCCGCTTAATGCGACGTTTTGAAATCGGTATTATCGCCCCATGAACATGTCTTGTTTGTGGGGCGTTTAATATGCAAACCAACAAACAGAAAGAAGGAGAAATATGGATAAGACCCTGCAAAATTTTACATGGGCACAGAAAGAAAAAGTGAAGGGCGAGGCAAGGAGCCTGTGTATGTTGCTGTACCGTACGGATGCCATCAATGGCGATGGTGGAGAGCAGTATCAGGAGGTTTCTGAACTCGTCAAGAAATTTTGTGCTGACCTCGACTTTGTGGTCGGCTGATTAAGAAAGGAGAAATTATTATGTTTAGACTTGCAATCGACGGCCCCGTGGCGGCCGGTAAAACCACAATGGCAAAGCAGTGCGCCCAGCTCCTAAATCTTATGTATCTGGACACCGGGGCATTGTATCGAGCCTTTGCGCTGGCCTGCCAAAGGGCGGGCGTTGGCACCGGAAGGGCTAACGATGAGGTATACGTATCACAGGTAACAGCTATCATTCCTAATGCAGTAATAGCTGTCGAGATTGCATCCGATGGCTCTCAGCGCACCCTGCTGAACGGTGAGGATGTTACGCCCTATCTGCGGACGCCCTCAATCAGTATGATTTCTTCTACAACAAGTGCTATCCCGGCTGTACGAGCTCACCTGCTTACGCTCCAACAAGACATTGCCAAGAAAAGTAATGTGGTCATGGAGGGTCGAGATATCGGCACAGTAATCATCCCTGATGCGGAACTCAAAATTTTCCTTACCGCAGATTTGCTTTCCCGGGCGAAACGTCGTTTTGCTGAATATGAGGAAAAAGGCGAAAAAGCCAACTTCCATGATATCTATCGGGATGTCCAGGATAGGGATAAAAACGACAGCAGTCGCAAAGAATCTCCGCTGACGATGGCGGACGACGCCATTTTGTTGGACAACTCCAATATGACTATCACGGAAGTCGCCAATGTCATTCTTGCTTTGGCGGCTCAGAAGCTCGGACTGTCTCCGGATATTAAGGTTGAAAGGGATACGTGTAATACCTATGGCTACGTTGAGGAAATGACAAAGGAAATCCTGTCCGACATGGTAAAGCGGGCAATCGAGGAAAAATCTGCCCCTGCGTTTGGCATACAGGCAGTGCAGATGACGCAGATTTCTATCGGGCTGGATAAGTTGACGGTTCTCATGACAAACGGAAAGGCGCTCGACATGCTCCTGTTTCGAAACCGAAGCTCCGGAGAAAATCGGCTCTACTGCCGAGGCGACCAGTGTATCCCTTACATTGGGTTCAAGGAAGAGCTTCTGAAAAAGCTCCCTCAGGAATAAATAAAAAAGGAGAAATAGTTATGGAACTTATTCGACTGACAAAAGCCGAACTGGCTCCCCTGCTGGAGCAGCACCCCGCTTGCGAATACACAGACTACGATGGGGTTCACCCCAAATGGAAGGGGCGGCGTTGCTCCTTCCTTCCTGGACACGGCGCTACCCTTTTTGTGGAGGGGGTTCACTTTATCGTGCTGGACGATAACTCTTACCTCCCCGTTCTCCAGAAGGACAATGCTGAGGAAGGGCTGTGCTACAAGGGCGCCGGCAACGGTGTTATGTTTGTCCAAAGACTCTACCGGCTTACGGAGGAGCAGGCAAAGGCTGACAGATTGGTCTATCTTGACCGAGTTGTCACCAGCGCTGGGGAATTTGCTCTTCCTGGCAGTGACATCAGAAGCGATATTCGTACAATAGATTGATTGCACGCCGCCGTTCGTAATATACGAACGGCGGCGTGTTCTTCGTAGCTTGACATAAACACTGGCGTATGATACACTTTATGTGTAGACGTATCTCTTTTAACCGTAATTTATGCGGTTCGTAGCAATTAGCTGTGAAGAGCTCGTCTATTTTACTTTTTCAAGAAGCTGTTATCTGCTCAATCGGGTGGATAGCGGCTTTTTATTATATAACCAGGAGGTGTCCAACCATGGACGAAGAGGTGAAAATCCCATTCATTGAGTACGTCTTATCAGAGGCGGAAAGACAGTGGGGCGAGTGCCAGGAGGAGACTTATGGGCCATGGCACAAGCAAACACTGGAAGAGCAAGAGGAGTACATCAAAAGCATGTACGAATTCCTGTTCTACCGGCGTGGCGACGAACTTCGCAAAGAAGGATTCGTCGATGTCCCAGATGTTCCGGAGATAGAAGTCTGAAACCTGAAACAATAAATACAAAAGAGAGGTAAAAAACATGTTTATGAAAAAGAAAAAGTCTATGCAGGCCAGTGGAAGCGTACGGTTCGAGGTTATCAACCTTTCGCATCCGACGGGTGGAATCGTGTCCCGCTATCACACCGACGACCCTGAGTGGGCAGGCTTTTTCTCTGGCGTCAGCGATATCGAGGCGGCCAGAGGAATTGCTTTGAATAAGGGTGTGTTGCCCAAGGGCGCTGTTTGCGTAGAAGTGCGGACGGCCTAATATCAATTAAAGAAAGGAAGAAGAAAATGAGCAAAGAGAACATTGCGACCAAGGCAGAGGTTGCTGACATGCTGGCAGAGCTCTTTGAGCTTCCAGAGAAAACCACGGCAGACTGGGCCGAACGGCTACGGACGGCCAATCCAATGCAGGATATCGCTACAGCTGAACGTATTCAGCTGTTCGCAAACAGCTGTGTGAGCCACGACCCTTATTTCATCGAGGAGCTCACAGCTTCTGAGTTGGCGCTCCTTCTGGACTACCTGTGGGAACAGGCACACCCCAACGGTTCGTTCGCTATCGCCGGTTGTCTACCGGTAGAGTCCGAGACGGGCACATACATCGCAGAGATGGAGTGCAACTCATGTGGTCGAAAGTTCTTTGTTCGGTATAATGCGTCCGACAAGAACTTCGGGTATATCGAGGAGCCATGTGCTTGCGAGTCGGATTTTTCCGAAACCGACCCTTTTCTTTCCATTGGGGAGTGGCTTGAGCTTCGGGATGCGGTAGCGTCCAGGCGAAAGCTGTCTTACAGTGTGAGAACGGCTCGTTTTCTCCCCAAAGACGTTTTCCGGCTTCACCATCATACTCCTGGCGCTAAGGTTCCAGCCGGGCGGCAATACGGGGTGGTTGATAAAGAGGTTCAAAACGCCTCGAATGAGCGTATTGCAGTGGAGGTCGAAGTTGTAGACAAGAACCTCTACGAAGAAGCGTCTGCCATCCGGAAGTATGTGGGGGGAGATTTCCACTTCGTTTTTACGAAGAGGCTCTCCTGCGATTGTTGGCTGGTATCGGTCAAAGCCGACAAGATTATTGGCAGCCACTATGCGCTTATTTCTGATGAAGAAATGAGCGAGCTGGCGGCGGGCGTATAACTATCGCAAGTCAAGGCGGGGTGGTTAAATTCCACCCCGCATATAGGAAAGATAGGCTTGACACAAAAAGTTAGAAATGGTAAAATAAGAGAAGTGAAAAGGCAACCAAAGAAAGTTGCCGTGTGACGTACCTGGAGCGGCCTAGATGGGGTTGTTTTGAGGTGCGTCTTTTTCTTTCTCTTAACTATCAAAGAAAGGAAGAATTATAAAATGAGCATTAACATGAACAAAGCGAAGAAAAATCCGGATGAAATCATGCGGGTGAAGTTCCCACAGGTGGTTCTGAACCACCCTGCGAACATGAAGATTCGCAAGAAAACCGGGGAGCTGGTCGCCTTCAACCCAGCGAATATCTTCATCGCCATCGAAAAGGCAAATGCGGCCGTAGCTGCGAAGCACCCTGAGGCGGCTCTGACCCTGGAGCAGCTCCGGGATATCACCGACGAGGTGACTGCGGCCTGTATTAAGGTTCGTGGTTATCCCATGGTCGACAAAGCAGATGGGTTCCCTGAGCCCGAGATGACCATCCAGGACATGGTGGAGCAGTCGCTGCTTGCCCGTTCCTATAAGGTGGGCAAGGCTTATGGTGAGTACCGGTTCAGCCGCATGCTTGCCCGCAAGGCCAATACCACTGACGAGTCCATTCTCTCCCTGTTGCGCAACGAGAACAAGGAGCTGGCGGAGGAAAACTCCAATAAGGACACAATGCTGGCTTCTACCCAGCGCGACTATATTGCTGGCGAGGTGAGCCGGGACCTGACCCGGCGCATCCTCCTCCCTGAGCATATCTCCAAGGCCCATGACGATGGGGCTATCCACTTCCACGACGCCGACTACTTCGTCCAGCCCATTTTCAACTGCTGCCTCATCAACATCGGCGATATGCTGGACAACGGGACTGTGATGAACGGGAAGAAAATCGACTCCCCCCACAGCTTCCGGGTGGCCTGCACTATTGTCACTCAGGTGATTGCATGTGTGGCTTCCAACCAGTATGGTGGGCAGAGCGTTGACCTGCGCCATCTTGGCAAGTACCTGCGTATCAGCCGGGATAAGTTCGCCCGCAAGGTAAATGAGGCTTGCCCGGCTCTGGACGACGAGCAGAAGGCTGCCATGGTCGATGTCCTTTTGAAGGACGAACTGGCCGCTGGGATTCAGACTATCCAGTACCAGCTGAATACTCTGATGACCACAAACGGGCAGTCCCCATTCGTGACTCTGTTCCTCAACCTCCAGGAGGACGACCCCTATATCGAGGAAAACGCCATGATTATCGAGGAGGTCCTCGGTCAGCGCATGGAGGGCATCAAGAACGAGAAGGGCGTGTATATCACCCCCGCCTTCCCCAAGCTGGTCTATGTGCTGGACGAGCACAACTGCCTCAAGGGCGGCAAGTACGACTACCTCACCGAGCTGGCCGTCAAGTGCTCCGCCAAGCGGATGTACCCCGACTACATCTCCGCCAAGAAGATGCGGGAGAACTACCAGGGCAACGTCTTCTCCCCCATGGGCTGCCGGTCCTTCCTGGCCCCCTGGAAGGACGAGGACGGCAACTACAAGTTCGAGGGCCGCTTCAACCAGGGCGTGGTCTCCCTGAACCTGCCCCAGATCGGCATCCTGGCCAACGGCGACGAGGAGAAGTTCTGGGACATTCTGAACGAGCGCCTTGACATCTGTTTTGAGGCTCTGATGTGCCGGCACAACGCCCTGAAAAAGGTGCGCTCCGACTCCTCCCCCATCCACTGGCAGTACGGCGCCATCGCCCGCCTGCCCAAGGGGGCGTCCATCGAGCCCCTGCTCTACGGCGGCTACTCCTCCATCTCCCTGGGCTACATCGGCCTGTATGAGGTGACCAAGCTGATGACCGGCGTCAGCCACACCCAGCCGACTGGCGGCGAGTTTGCCATGAAGGTCATGAACCGCCTGCGCAAGGCCTGCGACGACTGGAAGGCGGAGACCAACATCGGCTTCGCCCTCTACGGCACCCCCGCCGAGAGCCTGTGCTACCGCTTCGCCCGCATTGACAAGGAGCGCTTCGGCACCATCCCCGACGTCACCGACAAGGGCTACTACACCAACAGCTACCATGTGGACGTGCGGGAGCACATCGACGCTTTCGACAAGTTCACCTTTGAGAGCCAGTTCCAGAAGATTTCCACCGGCGGCTGCATCTCCTATGTGGAGATCCCCAACATGCGCCACAACCTGGAGGCCCTGAAGGACGTGGTGCGTTCATCTACGACAACATCCAGTACGCCGAGTTCAACACCAAGAGCGACTACTGCCAGGTCTGCGGCTTCGACGGGGAGATCATGTCAACGAGACTTCGCAGTGGGAGTGCCCCTCCTGCCACAACAAGGACCAGTCAAGATGAACGTCACCCGGCGCACCTGCGGTTATCTGGGTGAGAACTTCTGGAACGTGGGCAAGACCAAGGAAATTAGCTCCCGCGTTACCCACCTCTAAGCAATATGAAGGCCGTCCTATACAGGACGGCCTTTTGCTTTTACCAAAATCTTTTTTCTTCAATATTTACCATATTTTGCTTGACACTGAATTTTGAAAGTGCTATAATGTCGAACAGATGCAAGGCAAGCCATCCTCGCCCTCAGAATGGGTGCGACCCCCGGCGGCGTGTACCAGGTTCTGCGAGTTGATGGTACTTGCGGCTGGCGGCGGTAAGGCCGGGCTTGCAGCCGTCTCCCTAAAAAATAAAGAGGGGGGATACATAATGGCATTAGTCAAATCTATTCCGGCCGCAGATACTGGTGCTGGTGTCACCTGTGTTTCTGCGACGGGAGAAAATTTCCGGATATCCCAAAATCTGGTCAAAATGGAGTTCACTCTCTGGAAAGTCCATCCTAACGGCTATGAGAAAATCGCAACAGCGAATACCCCTCTCAAACTTTATGATAGAATCGATTGGGATGGGACAGGAGCGAAGGTGCAAGGGAAGGCTACCAGCGATACCACACAGGAGCCTGTAGCTTCTGACGATGTTGGGCAGGAACTTTCTCCTCGAAGAAGGGCACGGGCAAAAACCACCCCAGGAGCGGTTGTACAAAGTGCGGGGAAGGAAAATGAGCCTGTGACGAAGAAAAGAAGCCCTCGGAAGAAGGCGGTCCCTGTCATTGACGAAGAAGAGTGCGAGCAACTTCATCTCTAATCAAAGACATGCTGACCGGCGGCTAAGCAGCCGCCAAACATCCGGGTGTAGTTCAGTTGATAGAACGCGCGGTTTGGGACCGCGAGGCTCGTGGGTTTGAACCCCACCACTCGGACCATATCCAATAAACCGTATATCACAGGAGGTTGTATTATGAGTGAAAAGAATACAGGAGTCGTCCGGCGGATAGACGACCTTGGACGAATCGTTATCCCCAAAGAAATCCGACGCAGCCTTAATCTGATGGGGGACAACGCTTCCGTTGAAATCCATCTTGACCGTGGCTGCATTGTCCTCTCCCCTATTGGCAACGCTTGCATCCTATGCGGCGAGAAGAACGACGAAAAACTGGTTTGCGTTGGGGAAGACGTCGTTTGCACCGGTTGTCTGGACCGCTTCGAGGCCGCCCGGAATAGCCAGCCTGAGGCATAAGGATACATACGCTCACATAGTTCTACAGGCCAGATAAAGCTGGCCTTCCATATGGCCCGGTGGTCAAGTGGTTAAGACTCCGCCCTTTCACGGCGGCAACACGGGTTCGAGTCCCGTCCGGGTCACCAGAGGGAAAGCTCCACCCCTCATCTTTTCCATTTCCGTAGGATATGCGGCGGGGAAGCCCCCGCCGCACCCCTAAAACGGAGGATTGAAATGATATACTTTCTTCCCTATTTGGTTTTGATGAATGCGCTTTCCTTTGCACTTATGGCAATTGATAAGCGAAATGCAAGACGAGGCGAATGGCGGGTTCCAGAGAAGACGCTTCTTCTAGCGGCTCTTGCCGGTGGGAGTATTGGAGCTTTTATTGGAATGAAAGTTTGCCATCACAAAACAAAGCATTGGTATTTCTGTTATGGTTTGCCTGCTTTTATTGTCTTCCATGTTATTGTGTTCATGTTCTGGATTGTCTCTCGTGTAGTGCAATAATTCACTTGCTGGTATAGCTCAGTTGGCAGAGCAGTTGATTTGTAATCATCAGGTCGTGGGTTCGAGCCCCTCTACCAGCTCCAATTTTGCACTACATTGGTTTCTCTCCCCTTCTAGGGGGTTAAACAACGTTATCCGCCGCCATATCCACTCCTGTGGCGGCGGATTTCATATGGGGGTTTAGCTCAGTTGGTAGAGCGCCT